>ERZ1026850.508-NODE-508-length-23992-cov-16.648536_pt1 | contig 23992 bp, 35 predicted proteins | sample MGYA00380155_ERZ1026850 | MGnify/ENA primary metagenome ERZ1026850 (study PRJEB33269, sample SAMEA4719791) | human gut metagenome | biome: human-associated habitat; feature: organic feature; material: feces | place: Cameroon | collected 2013-10 ... | reverse complement strand
GGACAGAAGAGGGATTTCCACGCGATGGGTTTTGGATTCCGCGGCGAAAGGTGGTGTTTGATGCCGTGGCTAAGAAAAAAGTTGACTTTAATCAAAAATTAGAGCAGATTCTCGAAGCCGCCTCGAAGACCGGGGCGGACACGAGTCTTTATTATGTTACGACGCTTGATCGGTACAACACGCAGATCAAGATCCTTGAGCAGCTCAAAGCGTCGATCGCCGAGAACGGAATGATCGTTGAGAAGGAGTACGTGAAGAACCGGAAAAACATCGTTGTCAATCCGGCGGTCACGGAGTACAACAAAACCGCTTCGGCGGCGAACCAGACTGTCCAGACGCTGATAAAGATTGTGCAGGCTTACAATGACGGAGCTGACATGGCAAGCTCGACCGAGGATGATGAGATGTGACGGGGTGCGCGTACGTCGATGAGTACATCGATGAGCTGAGATCGGGACGGACTCCGGCTTCGCGCGAGATGCTGCTTGCCTGCGACTATGTCGAGCGAAAGCTCTCCGCGCCGGATGTCTATGTCGACGTCGGGAAGACCGAGAGGGCGATCGAGCTTATCGAACGGTATTTTTCGATGATGCTGTTTCCGTGGGAGCGATTCGTTCTCGCTCTCGTCCACTGCTTTCACCGTGACACCGACACGGTTGTCTTTTCAAAGTTCCTCATCGTCATGGGGCGCGGAAACGGAAAGAACGGATTCATTTCCGGGCTTGTCTGGTATCTGTCTTCCAAGGCGCATGGGATCGAGGGGTACAACATCGACATTGTCGCGAACTCGGAGGATCAGGCGAAGACCTCGTTTGAGGACGTCTACCGGATGCTTGAAAGGACAAAGCGGAAATCACAGAAATTCTTCCGCTGGACGCTGGAGAAGATCACGAATACCGACACCGGAAGCTATATCAAGTACAACACGTCGAACGCGCGGACGAAGGACGGCAAACGCCCCGGCTGTCTGGTTTTCGACGAGATTCACGAGTATGAAAATTATGAGCGGATCAAGGTGCTGAAGTCCGGTTTCGGTAAAGTCGAGCACGCCCGCGAGTTCTACATCACGACGAACGGCTATGTCCGGGAGGGTGTTATCGATGAGGAAATGCGGATCGCGCATGACATCCTGAATGGTGTCATCGAAGATTCGCGCGAATTGCCGCTTATCTGGAAGCTCGACGACGAGTCGGAGATGGATGACCCGGCTTGCTGGGTGAAGGCAAATCCTTCGCTGCCGTTTCGTCCGATTCTCCGGCAGGAGATGGAGGAGAATTACCGTGAAAGCAAGGTCAGCCAGGAGGCGCGAATCGACCTTCTCACGAAGCGATTCAACCTGCCGAGAACAAATCCGGAGCTTACTGTGAGCGACTATGAAAACATTGCGGCAACAAACAAGCCGCTTGATATTCGTCCCGGCTCACCCTGCACGGTCGGACTTGACTATGCAGAATTCAGCGACTGGGCGGCGATCAATTTCCACTTCCGCGACGGCCAGAGGCGGCTTGACCTGAATCACGCATGGATATGCCGCGATTCTCCGACGCTCGGGCGCGTGAAAGCACCGTGGCAGAAATGGGTGGATCAAGGGCTCTGCACCTTTGTCGAGGATGTCTCGATCTCACCGGAGTTGCTCGCTGACTATATCGCGACGATGGGGCGGCAGTACGTGATCCGGATGCTTGCGATGGATAACTTCCGCTGGTCGGCGATGTCTGACGCTCTGCGGAAAATCGGCTTTGACGCGAACGACAAGAAGCGCGTGAAGCTTGTCCGGCCGTCCGACATCATGCGGACGGACCCGACGGTTCAGCTGTGCTTCACCCGCGGGCTGTTTGTCTGGGGGGATAATCCGTGTCTGAGGTGGGCGACGAACAACACCAAGCGCGTCAGATCGTCGCAGCGCGTCGGGTGCGATACCGGAAATTTTATCTACGCGAAGATCGAAGGCAAAAGCCGGAAGACCGACCCTTTTATGGCTCTCGTCGCGTCGATGACCTGCGAGGAAGTCCTCGGCAGCGGGCGCGTCGAGATGCCGAAAATCGGAGTTATAAAAATCTGAGGTGCGAGGAAAAAGACAATGGTCAATGAGATGATACTGCAAGGGCGGCTTGTCGCCGATCCGGAGCTTAAATCGACGCAGAGCGGCGTGTTCTGGTGCGATTTCACGGTCGCCTGGAGCAAGAAATACAAAGAGAACGAGGAGGTCTGTTTCATGCCCTGCCGGGCATGGAGGCAGTCGGCTGAGTTTGTCTCGAAGTATTTCGGGAAGGGCGACCAGATTGCCGTCGTCGGCAAGATGGTCACGCAGTCGTGGACGGACAAAGAGGGGCAGAAGAAATCGAAACTGCTTTGCAAAATCACGGAGGCGAATTTCTGCGGCTCGAAGTCGCAGGCGCAATCGCAGCCGGCGGCGGGAATGCCGGGGACGGATATGCCGCAGTTTGAGCTTATCGAGGATGAAGAAGAGTTGCCGTTTTGAGAGGGGATGAATGATGGGCTTCTGGGAATGGATTATTCCGGGACGCAAGAAAACGATATATCTCGACACTCCGGTGTCTGAGCTTGCTAACGCCGCGGTGCAGTGCTCGGCGGCAAATGTGGCTTTTGCGTCCTGCGTGAATATGATCGCGAATGCTATTTCGCGGTGCTCAATCCGGACTTTTGTCAAGGGTGAAGAGCAGCGCGGACGCGACTGGGTGCTCTGGAATATTGAGCCGAACGTGAATCAGAACGCGAAGGTATTCTGGCACAAGCTTGTGACTAAGCTGCTCGTCGAGGGCGAGGCACTCGTCGTGCCGACGCAGAGAACCGACGGCGTGAACCGCGGTGTCGCTGCCTGGTGTGTGGCTGACAGTTTTACCGAGCCGGAGATATACCCGGCGAAGATGTGCCAGTACGAGGGCGTGACCGTCGGCGCGGTGACCTATGACAAGGTCTTCCGCGAAAACGAGGTTTTACATCTGATTCTGAGTCACATCGACACGAAGCCGCTGCTCGACGCGGTGAACGCGTCATACAGCAAGCTTTTACAGATCGCGATGAAGGACTACAGCTGGGGGCATGGGCAGCATTGGAAAGTCCATGTGGACCAGATGGCATCGGGCGCGGACAATTTTGAAGAGACCATCGCGAAGCTTATCGCCGATCAGGTGAAACCGTTTTTCGACACCGACAACTCGGTTTTACCGGAGTTCGACGGTTATCTGTACGAGCGGATGACGACCGAGGCGAAGGACGCGCGGGAAATCAAAAACATCATCGACGATATCTACGCGAACACGGCGCGGGCGTTTCTGATTCCTCCGGTTCTGCTCGCGGGGAATGTCGCCGGAATCGGCGAAGTCAATTCGCAGTTTTTGACCTACTGCATCGACCCGATATGCAGGCAGATCGAAAACGAAATAAACCGCAAGTGCTACAGCTTCGCGGAGTTCGCCGAGGGAACGCGCGTTACGTGCGATTCGTCGACGATCATGCACTTTGATATCTTCGGCACTGCGTCGGCGGTCGAGAAGGCCGTCGGTTCGGGCGCATTTACTATCAATGACGTCCGGAGAGCCGCGGGACAGCCGACGATAAACGAGGATTGGGCTGACCAGTCCTATATGACCAAAAATCTCGGTCCTACTGTGACGAATGAGGGAGGTGAACAGAATGAAACGAATGTGGGAAATCAAAAACCAGGCGGAGAGAACGCTTGACCTTTACATCTACGGTGAGGTCGAGGGCGACTACTGGAACTTCTGGACTGGCGAGATGGTCGAATCGGAGACATCGGCGAACGCGTTCCGCGACAAACTCGCGGAGGCGGGCGACCTTGACGAAATCCATGTCTACATCAACTCCGAGGGCGGTTCGGTGATGGAGGGAACGGCTATTTACAGTCAGCTCCGCCGGAACAAGGCAAAAAAGATCGTGCACATCGACGGCTTTGCCTGCTCGATCGCGGCTCTGATCGCGGCTGCCGGGGATGAGGTTATCATCGCGCCGAACGCGCTGATGATGATTCACAACGCATGGTCGCGTGCCGTCGGAAACTCGCGTGAGCTTCGCAAGGCTGCCGACGATCTCGAAAAGATCAACGCGGCGCAGCGGACGGCGTTCCTCCGGAAAGCCGGGGACAAGCTCTCGGAGGACAAGCTCATCGAACTTATGGACGCGGAGTCCTGGCTCAACGCTGACGACTGCATCAGATACGGACTTGCCGACCGCGTCGGTGAGGAGAACGCCGACATGAGCGACGCTGCCGCGAAGATGCAGAAAGCCGCCGAGAGCTTGCAGAGCCGGATAAGCTTCTGTAAATCGCTCGCGGCGCAGCTCCGGACACTCTCGGCTCTGCCGGCTGAAAAGACGGCGGATAAAACCCCCGGAACAAAACCGGAGACTCCCGCCCCCGAACCAAAAAATGAGCCGAACGCGCTTATAAAGACGCTTGCCGGACTCAAATAAAAACCAGAAAGGAAAACAAAAATGGACATGAAGAAAATCAGATCCCGCGATGAAATCAGGGCATCCATGATGGAGGCTCTCAAAGCGGGAGACACAGAAGCTTATGTCGCGGCTTTTGACGAAATCTGCGACATGATCTCGAACGACATCCGTGCTGAGGTGGATCAGTACCGCGCAGAGCAGGACACCGAAATCCTCGCGAATCGCGGCGTCAGACAGCTCACCTCTGAGGAGAAGACCTACTATTCCAAGGTCATCGACGCTATGCGCTCGGTCGACCCGAAGGCGGCTCTCTCGAATCTCGACGTCGTCATGCCGTACACCATCATCGACTCGGTCTTTGACGAGCTGCGCACAGATCACCCGCTGCTGTCGAAAATCCGTTTCATGGCGACCAACGGCGTCGTTAAGATGCTCGTAAACACTAACGGCGAGCAGAAGGCAGTCTGGGGAAATCTCACTGACGCAATCACGAAGGAGCTGGCATCCGGCTTTAAAGAGGTCGACACCACACTTCTCAAGCTGTCCGCGTTTCTGCCGGTCGCGAAGTCGATGCTCGATCTCGGTCCTGCATGGCTTGACCGCTATGTCCGCGAGGTGCTTTACGAGGCACTGGCAAATGGGCTCGAAGCGGGTCTGGTCGATGGCGACGGAAAGACCGAGCCGATCGGAATGTCCCGTGTCGCCGACGAGAGCAAGACTTCCGGCGGAGTATACCCTCGCAAGGCAAAGATCACCGTAAATGATCTTTCTATCGAGACTATGGGCAAGCTCGCGGCACTGCTGGCGAAGGACAGGAGCGGCAAGAGCCGCAAGGTCAGCAATTTCATCCTGATCGTCAATCCGCAGGACTACTACGAGAAAGTAATGCCCGCGACCACGCTGCTGACTCCCGGCGGAGATTTCCGCCGCGATGTACTCCCGCTGCCGACCGATGTCGTCGAGTCCTCGGCACTCGAGCGCGGTGAGGCGATCTTCGGCATCGCAAGCCGTTATCAGGCTTTCGCGGGTACTGCGAAGGACGGAAACATCCTTTACTCGGACGATTACAAGTTTTTGGAGGATCAGCGCGTCTACCTCATCAAGACATATGCTAACGGCTTGCCTCTTGATGACAACTCGTTTTTACTGCTCGATATCGACGGACTGCGTCCGCAGGTGCTCACCGTCCAGCAGCAGACTGCACCGACCGCGTCGAATGACGCTACGCTTTCGGCCCTCAACGGTCTGACGCTCAGCCCGGCTTTCGCGTCCGCGACCACTACTTACACCGCGTCGACATCCAACGCTTCGGATGTCATCACGGCGATCCCGAACAGCATCCACTCCGAAGTGGAAGTGCTCCTCGGAACGAAGCAGGTCGAAAACGGCTCGGCTGTCGAGTGGGCTTCCGGCTCGAACACGCTGAAGGTCAATGTCGTCGCTGAGGACGGCACAACCAAGAAGACTTACACCGTCACGGTGACCAAGTCGTGACCCGGCGGCGGGATTCCCTTCCCGCTGAGCTGGTCGGAGATGTAAAGACATTCCTCGGGATCACATGGGACGATGATGTGACCGACCGGAAGATCATCGGACTTATCGGCTCGGGGATGGCTTACATCGACAGCAAGTACGGCGGCGAAGCCGACTACGAGTTGGACGGGCTGCCCCGGACGCTGCTGATGGAGTATGTGCGCTACGCGAGGGACTCGGCGCTTGATGTTTTTGAAAACAACTACACGTCGATGCTCCTCGCGATGCGGCATGAAAGGCTGGTGGCGGAGTATGAAGCCTTACAGAATACCGAATCGTGAGCGAAATGTCATCACGCAGACCTACAATGACGGAATCGTGCGGATATACAACGCCGAGGACGCCGCTGATCCGGGACATATGCCGGAGGAGAAGCTGACGCTGAAAGCGCAGCTTCTGTACGCCGAGCAGCGGGTCGGAATCTCACGGTTTTACACCGCGCAGCAATACCACGATGACGTCGAACGGCTTGTGCGCGTTCAGCGCGCCGGAGTGATCGCGAATCGCGATATCGCCGTGACCGAGGACGGACAGCGGTATAATATCGCGATGGTGCAGACCGTCGAGAATTCCTTCCCGCCGTCGCTCGACCTTACTCTGACGAGGATAAAATGATGAGCTGGGTAAAGAAAATTATCGACGCGCATCTTGCCGTCACTGATAAGGTCTCGCGGTATCGGCGGCTGAAATCCGACCGCTACTTTGTCTGGGCTGAGGACGGGACGAACGATCTTATTTCGGACGACTCGCACGCTGAGCGGGCAATTGTCGGCACGACCGACCTTTACACAAAAATCGAGGATGACCCGTGGCGAGAAGAGCTTGAAGCGGCTTTTGAAGCCGCGGGCATTCCTTTTTACCGGAATTCGGTGCAGTATGAGGAAGAGACCGGATACATCCACACCGAGTGGGTCTGGGAGGTGGTCGACGATGGCGATGATCAGGTTCAGCAAGCTCCGGGAGTATGAGCTGATGCTCGGAAGGCTCGGAGACGCTTCAAAAGAAATCTGCGGTGAGGCGATATATGAGGGCGCGAAAATCGTCGCGGACGAAGTCAAAAGCAATCTCGACTCGCTGAACGTCACAACTGACGTGCTTGCGATGCAAAAGGCAAAAAAGGGCGAGCCGACCTACATCACGCAGCGGGCGAAGGAGGGACTTATAAAGTCCTTCGGTGTCACGCCGATGCAGAAAGACCGGAACGGCATCTACAATGTAAAGCTCGGCTTTGACGGCTACAACGATGTAAAGACAAAAAAATGGACGCATGGACAGCCGAATCAGCTTATCGCGCGGGCGTGCGAGTCGGGCTCATCGGCGATGATCAAGCAGCCGTTCTTCCGGCAGGCGGTGCAGAAAACAAAACGAAAAGCCGAGGCGAGAATGGCTGAGGTTCTGGACGAAAAAATCAAGAAAACAGGAGGATTTTAATCATGGCAGTTGTGGGAGTGTGCAAACCCTACTACGCGAAATACTCGAACTCCGGAAGCACGGTGACCTACTCCGGCGGCGGAATCATGGGCAAGGCGGTTGAGCTTTCGGCGGAGATCGAGGCATCGGACAACAACAATCTTTACGCCGACAACGCTATCGCGGAGTCGGAAAAGACCTTTTCGAGCGGAACACTCGGGCTTACCACCGACGACCTCGAACAGGCGGCATCTAAAGACATTCTGGGGCTCAAGGAGGAATCGATCACGGGCATCACTGGCGTGACCGACACGTCGGTGAAGGAGCTTATTTATGACGACGATCAGGTAACACCTTATCTCGGAGTCGGCATTATCGTCAAGAAAATCAAAGGCGGCGTCACGAAGTGGCGTGCGATCGTCTTTACGAAGGTGCAGTTCGCCGTTCCGTCCGACTCGGCGACGACTCAGGGAGAGACGATCGAGTGGCAGACACCGGAAATCTCCGGGACCATCATGCGCGACGACACCGAGAAGCATGCCTGGAAAAAAGAGGCGACTTTCACGTCTGAGGCGCAGGCTGAGGCATACATAAAGGCTCGTCTGAACATCACGGAGGCGGCATAATGCGGACAGCTGAAATCACCTTAAATGGCGTCAAATATCCGATGTGTTTCTCACTCCGCGTCGTCCGCGCCTGCAACGAGCGGTACGGCGGCATCGAGAACATCGAGAGTGCGCTTCGCGACGGCGGCGCGGGTAAAACGATGGACGAGGCGATCTGGCTTTTACACGCGCTGATCGACGGCGGCGTCAGACACGCGAGAGCGTCGGGCGAGGACGCGCCGGACGCGCCGGAGCTTGACGAAATGCTTGACATATGTGGTGTCAGCGATTTCGCCGGGCTTAAGGACAGGATCATGGAAACGATGACGGCGGGAAGTGCTCCCGCTGTGGCAGTGGAGGCGGAATCAAAAAACGCCGAAGCCGCTCGGGCGGGAGTCTGACGCCTGAGTGGTTTATGTGGTATGCTCTGTCGATGGGGCTTGGGTATGACCGGGCTCTCGACCTGCCTTTCGGCGAGATTCTGACCCTTGTCGCGATCGAGCAGATCAAGCACGAGGGCGCGAAGCTCGCCGGGGAGAGCGACGACGAAGAAGTCATACCTGATGTGCCGTGAGGAGGTGAGCTGAATGGCTGTGGACATCGGACCAAAAATCGGAATAGACGGCGAAGCCGAATTCCGGAAATCGCTTAAGGACATAACTCAGCAGCTGAAGACCCTCGGCTCGGAAATGAGCGCGGTTACATCGGCTTTTACCGAGGAAACATCGGCGCAGGAGAAAGCGGCTAAGACCGCCGGGATACTGCACAAAGAAATCGTCGCTCAGGAGGAGAAAATAAAGCTCCTGAAGGACGGTCTCGCGGCGGCGGCGCAGAAGTACGGCGAGAACGATTCCGCGACGCTGAAGTGGCGTCAGGCGGTCGCTGACGCCACCACGGTGCTCAACGGAATGAACGCGAAGCTCCAGAGCTCACAGGATGCTTTCTGGGCGACGAAGGAGTCGACCGACGCGGCTGCGGACTCGACGGAGAAAATCAAGAAGCCGGTCGAGGACGCCGGGGATTCGGCGGAGAAAGCCGGGAGCAAATTCTCGGGATTTGCGGATGTGCTGAAGGGCGTCGGCGCAGCGGTCGCGGCGGTCGCTACTGCCGCGGCGGCTGCCGCTGTGAAGCTGGGAAAAGAGGTCGTCACTCAGGCGGCGGAGCTGGAGCAGAATCTCGGCGGTTCGGAAGCCGTTTTCGGCGAATTCGCCGAGCATATCCAGCAGACCGGAATGGAAGCTTACAAAAAGCTCGGTCTTTCGCAGTCTGATTATCTCGCGAAGGCGAATGTCATGGGCGCGCTTTTCCAGGGTTCGGCGGTCTCGCAGGAGAGGTCAGTGGAGATGGTCGAGGCGGCAATGCAGAGAGCCGCCGACATGGCATCGGTCATGGGTATCGACACAAAGTTCGCGCTTGATTCGGTGACCGGCGCGGCTAAAGGCAACTATACCATGATGGACAACCTCGGCGTCGCGATGAACGAGACGAACATCAAGGCTTATGGACTCGAAAAGGTCCTCGAGGGTATCAACAAGGAGTTCGCCGACAAAGGTATCGATTATATGGTCGATTCGGCTGATGACCTCAACGACGCATGGGACATGCTCGAGCAGTCGGGCACGTCGCTTGAGCGGATCGAAGAGCTTTTCAACGGCATGAAGCAGAACTCGAAGACCGGCGCATGGCAGTTTGACACGACGATCATCAGTTCCGCCGAAAAGGCAGAGCTTGCCATGCGAATGTTCCTCGAACGTACGGAGCAGTACGCCGGAAACTTTGAGCGCGAGTCGACTGAGACGATTTCGGGCTCGATCGGACTTCTGCAAGGCGCTATCGGATCGCTGGTTGCCGGGCTCGGGACGGCAAACTCGGATTTGCAGCAGCTTGTGCAGAACGCGGCGGACGCCGCCTCGGCGGTCATAGAGAATGTCGTACCGGTCATCGAGAATCTGGTCGAGGCTCTGCCGACGGTCGTCGGCGCGATCGCGGACGCTCTGATGGAGATGCTTCCGACGCTGCTTGACACGGCGACTACGCTTTTCGACTCGGTGCTTCAGATGCTCATATCGCTTCTGCCGGATCTCATCCCGGTCGCGCTTGACGCGGTGATGACGATTGTCGACACAGTGATAGAGAATCTCCCGGCTTTGATCAGTGCCGGAGTACAAATAATTCTTTCGCTTGTCTCAGGGCTTACTGAGGCACTGCCGGAGCTGCTTCCGGCGGCTGTCGCCGCGGTGATGGAGATCGCCGACGGACTGGTGGATAATCTGCCGGCTATCCTTGACGCGGCGCTCGCACTGATACTCGCACTGGCTGAAGGATTAATTAAATCTTTGCCTGAGATTATCAAGCGGCTGCCCGAAATAATCGTCGGAATCCTTGAGTTTTTCGTCGAGTCTTATCCGAAGATCATTGCCGCCGGAGTCGAGCTTTTCCGTATGCTTGTTGACAACATGCCGGAGATACTCGGAAACATCGGCGGGGCGATCGCGAAAATAATCAAGCTTATTGTTGACAAGCTCGCCGAGGCATGGGAAACGATGAAAGAAGCGGGAACAAATCTGATCAAGGGACTGTGGGAAGGAATCAAAGCGAGCGCCGATTGGCTGTGGGACAAGATCACCGGATTCGCGTCCGGGATCGTCGATGGCTTTAAAAACGCTTTCGACATTCACTCGCCCTCGCGGGTTTTCCGCGACGAGATCGGAAAACAGCTCGCTGCCGGAGTCGGTGTCGGCTTTACCGACGGCATGAGAACTATCGCCGGGCAGATGCAGCGGTCGATTCCCACACCGGAGGTCGCGTTTAACTCCGCCGCCGCCGGGATGGTCAACGGCGTGTCGACGGCGGTCGCCGGGATCGGCTCGGCGCAGCCCGTGACGATAATCTTGCAGACGGCGGACGGGCAGGCTCTGGCGCGCTGGCTGCTGCCTGATCTTCGCGCGGTGTCGCGCGCTAATCCGGAGGTGATGGCATGACGCAGCTTATAATCAACGGCATCGTCCTGCCGGAGACCTCCGGCGGGAAATACAAGTGCTATGAAGGCACGCTTTCCGACCAGATCGAGATGATCTCGGGGCGGGTGGTCACCGAGGTCCGCGGGCACGTGCAGTTTATCGAGTACTCCTACGATTACATGGGGAACGAGCTTGTCCGGCAGCTTCTCTCGGCTCTCAGAGCCGGGACAGCTCTGACTGTGAAATACCTGCCGGACAGCGGGGACGACATGAAGACATCGACCTTCATCTGCGAGGATCTGACGCCCCCCGTCTTCGCGTTTTCGCGGTCGGGCAAGCCCTACTGGCATGACATTTCGTTCACGCTCCGGGAGGTGAGACCGCATGATTGAGTCGTCGGACGCATACAAAAGCGCGGTTGTCGGAGATTTTCGCCGGACTCTGATCCGGGCGGTTATCGACATCATCGATCCGGACATCGTCTATGGCTCGGTCGCCGGGAGCGCGCAGGCGGGATACTCAAAGCCGGCGCAGGTCATCGACGGCGAGTTTGTTTCACAGGACAATTTCGCGACGCTGGAGCTCAACCGATGGATACTCGACGGGAGCTTTGAGAGTGTCCCTGCCGGGGGAACGTCGAGGCAGGTCGGCTACATCGGCTCAGCACTGTCGGGAGATGATGGGAGCTTTGCCGAGGTGCAGACGGTCACGATCAACTTCTCGGGTGTCGAGACTTTGCAGGCGATAACGCTTTCTTTCCCGGAATCTTTTTACGACGGAGTTGCCGAGGATTTCACGGTCACTTGCGGCGGGCAGACTTTCACGAAGACCGGAAACCGCGCGTCCCGGGTGGTCATCAGCGATTTTACCGCGACGAGTCCCGCGTCGATTGTGTTGTCGGTGACTAAATGGTCTGTGCCTCGCCGGAGAATGCGGGTTATCGAAATTTTCCCCGGCTTGCACGAAGAGTGGAGCGGGGAAGATGTTTACGCCCTGAGCGTCAATCAGCAGGCGAACTTCGCGGCGGTCGCGCTGCCTTATGGGACGGCGACGCTGACCGTCGACAACACGACGAGACGGTTTGAGCCGACCTCTCCGACCGGAATTTTCCGGTCAATCGAGGAGCGGCAGGGAATCGACATCTCGATCGGCGTCGAACTGCCGTCCGGCGCGGCGGAATACAAAAAGGTCGGAAGATTTTATCAGTATTCCGGAGGCTGGAAGACCGGGCAGAACGCCATGACCATACAGTGGTCGCTCGTCGACATCGTCGGACTGCTCGCCGACCGCGAGTATATCCCCCCGGCGACGCTGCCGACGACCGCGTCGGGCTGGGTCGCGTCAGTCGTCGCACAGCTCGGAAAGAATCTCGCGGCGAGTTATGTCGTTGATCAGACTCTGGCGTCGGTCACCCTCTCGCCGGACGCGGCGGCGAATGTCACCGGAAAGCGGTGCGCGGACATCTTGTCGTGGGTGGCGATGGCGGTCGGCGGCTACATCGTCGCTGACGCCTCGACCGGGAAACTCGCGCTAAAGGCTATCGGTTCGGTGGGCGGGAGCGTGTCGCTCGACGACCTTGAGCAATATCCGACGGTCAAGGCGAACGAGGACCTCGCGGCGGTGATCTTTACACTTCATGACGGGAATTCGACGCAGTACTCGGTCGCTGGGAACGCGGCGGCTTCGTCGGCTACGCTGTCGATTGATAACCCCTTTATCAAGACTCAGGCGGCGGCGGACGCGGTCGCAGCGCGGATTCTGAAATTCTACGGCGGAAACGCCTTTGAGGCGGTCGGGCGCGGAAACCCTGCCGCGGAGATCGGCGACGTCGATTCGATCGAGGTCGCGAAATCACAGACCATTTCGGCGAGACGAAGCGGACAGAGCCTTGCTTTTAACGGCGGGGTTCTGAAGTCCTGCCAGTCGCAGTTTATCGAGGTGAAAACAGATGCTTAATCTTGTCTACGACCGCACAGCGGACGATGTCGCGGAGGTTCTGCGACTTACGCAGAAAGCCTTTGCCGGGACGCTGACCGACGAGGAGAAGACCGTATGGCTTGCCGGGATGAAAGGCACGTATGACGCGATTGACATGAATCGTGTCGCGGCGGCAGTATCGACGCTGTCCGGCTTGCTGAACGCTGCCGGGTACAAGAACGAAGTCTCGGCGCAGAGCTTCGCTGAGGGCGAGGACAGCACGGATGAGAAATACTCCGTCTACCTCTCCAACGTTCAGACTCTCCGCGACGCGATCGCCGTCCGTGCCTCAACGCCGGAGCTGCCCGCGGCGGACGCGAAGCTCGACTATGTCGGTGCGAACAACATCGAGAAGATTCTCGCCGACCTCGACGAGCTTCTCGGCTGGATGACGTACAGCCGGAAATACTGCGGCACTTTCGCCGCCGGGCAGACCATATTACCACGAAAGGGATGATTTAATGGCGGTTTATCAAGCCCCTGACATAAAAGACCGGATCGCGGTCGGGGACGATCTTTACCAGATTGCCGACTCTGACGGAAAGAAGAAGCTGACGCCCGACCCGGATGAGGTGACCGAGGCGGGAACGCCGATAAATAAGGCATTGCTTCAGCCGCTTGTTGATGCGGTTGAACGTATAGACGCGAATCTCGTGCCGTACACGCTTTACTGGTGGAGACGACGCGCAGTCGGCGGATACTACAGCGAGTCGCGCGCCATAACCTCTGATGGCTACTCGGCGTCGACATTTAATTACTCTTACAGCTACTTATGCTTTATATTTTATTACCGCGCGTCCGGCGAAGACGGCGAAACGACATACGCGACGATACAGTACGCAAGCTCGGTTACCTGCTCCGCGTCCGGGGTGGCACTGAAGAATCCGTCGACTTATAACGTCAGCGCGGATGATACTGTCAGCGCATTGCAGGCGAAGTTCGCAGGCAGGTATGTAAAAGGTTTAATGCCCAATACGACAAAGGTTTACTACATTCCTGACAAGTCGTATGTCGTCAGCGAGAACTGGGAGTCGGCACAAAGTGGAACTTACCGGCGAATGACCGGATACCTTTCATCAGACGATCCGGGCAGGAACACCACCGATGTATATGAGATCAGCAGTGTCTACAACGAAACGATAGGCGCTTGGACTCTGGTATCATCCGACGCGTCCGACACATATCCGCACAGTGGTGTAGAAAGCGGCATGGAGTATGAGTACTTCGGCATGATAAAGGACGCCGCGCTCGACGCGCTGAATGTGCCTCCGATGAGCGTGATCAACTTCACGAACGCGAATTTCAGCAATAATGTGTACAATGTTACCATTCCGTACGACAATTTTGCGTTCGCAATATACAACACCGAGTCGGATTACTACTTAGCATTGTTTGGAATCGCTAACAAGTCAAGCATGAAAATACTTGGAATCAGCACCGGCGCGCAGAATGAAAACGGCCGATACCACTACTTCAGCAAGACAGATATTGTCGCGAGACAGTTTTTGTCCGGCGTTTCTTTCGATGGCTTCGGCATTGGTGCTACAGAAGCCGTAAAAGTGACATCGACCGGACTTGCAATCAACCGCACCAACCTTGGATATAACGCCGGAGTGCTCGGCTACATGAAAGTGTGATGATATGACCTGTGAACTCTGGGACAAAACATCCCCAATCTACGACATCACCGCCGAGCAGGCGATGATAAACAATCCGCTCTACGGCTCGGAGAACAGCTACCTCATCCTCCGCGACGACGGCAGTATTTATGACATTCTGCCGATTTCGACGATGCGCTCAGTGGTCGGCGGTGACGGCAAAACCGACGCGGAGGTCTGCGAGGCTTACATCGCAAAGCTTACCGCGCCTACACCCGAGCCGCAGCCGTCCGGAGACCTTGCCGCGCTGTCCGCGAAGGTCGCGGAGCTTGAGACGCAGCTCGCGACGATCGAAGCCGTCAACAAAACCATTTTAGGAGTTGAATGATATGGACGAGAAACTGATCGCAAAAGCGCGGGAACTCCGCGCGATCCTTGAGAAGGCGATGACCATTGCGTCGGGTCTGACCGACGCGGAAGCCGTCGCGGCGACCTGCCTTCATCCGCGCTGGAGTGCAGACAGCGTCGCATACGTGAAGGGACAGCGCGTGCAGTACGAGAACGCGCTGTACACAGTCCTCCAGGCGCACACATCGCAGGCTGCCTGGACTCCGACTGCCGCGCCGTCGCTTTTCGCGAAAGTACTTATCCCTGACCCGTCGGTCGTCCCTGAGTGGGAGCAGCCGGATTCGACGAACCCCTACATGAAGGGCGACAAGGTGACACACAACGGCAAGACCTGGGTGTCGCTGGTCGACAACAACGTCTGGGAGCCGGGTGCGACCGGAACGGAAGCTCTGTGGCAGGAGGTTGCCGAATGATCGCCGAAAAAATCATATCATGGGCGATACCTTTTGTCTGCGGCGGCGTGATCACCGGGCTGATTGCCTATGTCAAGACATTAAGACGACGAAACGACGCGATGCAGGAGGGTGTACAGTGCCTGCTCCGCGCTGAGGTCATCCGGAATCATGACAAGTACGTGCTGGACAAGAATTACTGCCCGATATACGCCAAGGAGGCTTTGAAAAGAGCCTATCACGCCTACCACGAGCTGTACGGAAACGATGTCGCGACCGGGCTGTACAACGAAGTAATGGCACTGCCGACGGAGGCGAGAGATAATGATCAGAATCACTCCTGACAAAGAGGGGCGGCTGACGCAGTGGGACAAAGACCGGAAGGTCATCGTCACCGGCTTTGAGGGCGGCGCGGAGGTACACTTCGCGTCGCCGGGCGACGACCACGGCGCATATGTCGTCGAGCTGACGGACGGCGAGGCGGCTGTCCCGAATATCCTGCTGACGATAGCGGGAGTCATCAACGTCTATGTCTACCCTGCCGACCGGACTGTCTTCGCGGCTGCGCTGCCGGTCATGGCGCGTGAGAAGCCGGACGACTATATCTATACCGAAACTGAGGTGCTGAGCTACAAGACGCTTGACGAGAAAATCGGCGACCTTGCGAAGCTTACGACCGCGGCGAAAGAGAATCTCGTCGCGGCGATCAATGAGGCGGCGACGAAAGGAACTACGGCGATTTATATGCGCGTCGCGGACGGGTTTATCGAGTACTCCGGCGACGGTGCGACGTGGGAGAAGCTGATCGCGGTCGACGAGCTGAAAGGACCGAGAGGAGACCGGGGCGAGCAAGGACCGCAGGGCGAGCCCGGCAAGGACGGCTCGGACGCGTCGGTTGAAATCGTGACGCCCTCGGCGGCGTCGACGGATAGTCAGGCGGCGTCAGCGAAAGCCGTCTGGGACATGCTCGGCGATGTCAAATCGCTTATAGATGGGATGTGATAAAATGGCGAGAAACTCTGAAAATATCGCCGGGGCGATCTCGGCGGTGAATGGAATTGTAAGCACGCAGACCGAAGCGCTTGCGCAGATCAAAACAACGCTGGCAAGAAAGGCGGCTGGGGCGAGCGACATCTCCCTCGGCATCACATCAGCCGCTGTCGGCGACATCGTGAAGGTCAAGGCGGTGGATGAGAGTGGGAAACCGACGGAGTGGGAGAGCTATGGATGGGAGACTATTGCGGATATTATAGTCGAGAGCGAGGATGTTATCTACTATCGCTGGGACGTGAGCAATAAAACCGAGTTTATTGTGCTGGTCTCACTCACTCCGCTGACTGATTCGACCACCACTGTAAACGGTACGGTTGGGGTGAATGGAACTGGATCGCCTTGGGGTAGCGGCAGCGGTGTCTACGTCATAACGAGCAACATTTCATCCGTGAGGTCAGCAGATAAGGGGTGTTCGTACATGGTTTCTGGCAAAAGAGTTGATGGTAAGTGGATTCCGGGGGTCTTTGCGAAATCGTTAAATGCAGGAAATAGCTGGAACAATATAACACCCGGCGGCGGTATAGTACTACCATGGGACACAACCACCAACGTACTGTCATTTGCAGAAATTGACGAAATAACAAGCATTGCAGTCGGAAGTTATACGAAGTTTTTTGGTGTTGGAAGCCACATCCAAATTTTGGCGAGGTGACAAGAATGAAGAAGTGCATAAACGGCGTGATAAGCGACATGACCCCCGAGGAAATCGCGGCACTTGAGACTCGGGCGACCGAACAGCCCGAGCCCGCACCAACTCCCGAGGAAGAAATCGCGACTCTCAAGGCGCAGCTGACCGCGCTTGAAACGATACTTTTGGGAGGTGAAACGAATGGCTGATACGGACACGAAGACCCCGCTTGAAGCGAATGGTGACACGATCGCGGAGATAAAGGCGCTCGTCGACGCTCTACCAGACGCTGGTTCGGGCGGAGGAGACGCGAATCCGACTGCCGTGAGCAAGGCGGTGAACTTTATCGATTTTGATGGGACGATACGCTACAGTTACACACTCGATGAGGTTGCCGCACTGACCGCTCTGCCGCCTCTGCCGTCACATGACGGACTCACATGTCAGGGCTGGAACTGGACGCTCGCGGACATCAAGGCGATCGGGCGCGAGGTGACTGTCGGGGCAGTGTACATTACCGATGACGGCAAGACCAGAATCTATATACACCTCAAGGAAGGGCGGACATCGCCCGTGCTCGGGTGCTGTCCGAATGGGACGGTGACGGTTGACTGGGGCGACGGGACGACACCGGACACGCTGACCGGGAGAAGTACGAGTATGGTCAAATGGACACCGACACACAACTATGCCGCGCCGGGCGATTATGTGATAAAACTTACTGTCAGCGGGACGATGGGGCTTTATGGATCAAGCAGCAGCAATCAATACAGCGGGATGCTCAGATATAGTTCAGCGTCTGACGGCAGAAACAGAGTTTATCTAAATGCGATACGAAAAGTAGAAATAGGTAGCGGCGTGCAATCGATTGGAAACTATGCGTTCTACTACTGTTCTTGCCTTTCCAGCATCACCATTCCAGACAGTGTGACATTGATGGGAATGGTGGCGTTCAACAACGATGTCTCCCTGTCCAGCATCACCATCCCAGATGGGGTGACAACGATTGGAGCCTCAATGTTCAACTACTGTCACTCCCTTTCCAACATCGCCATCCCAGATGGGGTGACAACGATTGGAAGTAGTGCGCTCAGTAATTGTTACTCCCTTTCCAGCATCGCCATCCCAGACAGCGTGACATCGATTGGAAGTAATGCGCTCAGTAATTGCTACTCCCTTTCCAGCATTACCATCCGGGATGGTGTGACAGGGATTCAGAGCGGTTTGTTCAGCAACTGCTATGGAATGAAATTCTATGATTTTACTGCCGCGACTGCTGTGCCGACTATGACGAACACCAACGCGTTCTCGGGAATCGCCGCCGACTGTGAAATCCGTGTCCCGGCTTCGCTGGTTGACACGTGGAAAGCCGCGACAAACTGGGCGAGTTACGCCGATCATATTGTGGGGGTGTGAAAATGATTGCAACAGAAAATATCACAATCGGCGGACGTGAACTCATCCGGACTTACTCCGACGCTAACCTGATGATAAAGCAGGACGGCACGGAAATCGTTTACTCCGAGGCGGTCGATCCCGTCGGGTCGGGGCGGACTTACACGGAAACCGACATTACCATCGAGCAGACAGAAGAAGAGCGGGTGGCGCAGCTCGAAGAAGACAGCAAGGCACTGAAAATCCTGCTCGGCGAGGAGGGAGAAACGGAATGAAAGGTATCGACGTTTCGACGCTGCAAGGCGTCATCGACTGGCAGACTGCCGGGAAGAATATCGACTTCGCGATGATCAAGGCGACGCAGGGGCGCGGTGAGGGCACGGCGACGCGGCTATTGTCGAAGTTCACCGACTCGAAATTTAGGCAGAATGTCACTGCCTGCCCCGTCCCGCGCGGTGTGTACCATTATTTCACGGCAACCACGAAGGCGAAGGCGTACGAGGAGGTCGACTATTTCTGCAAGGTCATCGAGCCGTTCTCGGACTGCTTTACCCTCTGGGCGGCACTCGACGTGGAAAGCAAGTACCTGAAGGGGCTCGGCAGGACCGAACTTACGGCGATCGTCCGGATCGCGCTCGATCAGATAAAGCTCCGCGGCTTTGTGCCGATGCTTTACACCAATCCCGACTTTTTGACCTACCGCTTCGAGCCGCACGCCTTCGACGACATCGACATCTGGCTTGCACACTGGGGCGTGAAAAATCCGCTGAGCGTCCCACGCCTTAAAATCTGGCAGTACGGCGCGGGGAACTGTCCCGGCGTGAAGACAAAGGTCGACCTCGACGTCGGATACTTTGATCAGCCGGTCAAGGCATACGCGCCCGGCGACAAGTACACGATCCAGCCCGGCGACCGCTACACGACCGAAAAGCCTGTGCCGTCGGCGTACTGGGGTCAGACCTACACGGTCTGGCAGGCCAAGCCCGGCGCGGTACTGCTGAAAGAGATCGTGAGCTGGGTTGAAGTATGAGGTACTTGAAGCGGCTGATACTGGCAGTGCTGATTTACCTCGCGGTTTATCTGCCTTTCATCGCCGTCCTGCAAGCCGTCACCGGGACTGACCTCACCGCCGCTTTTTCGGTCGGCGGCATCGTCGGGGCGGTCGAGCTTGCGCTCGGTTCGATTATTAAAATTACCGAAAACAAAGAGATAAACAAGAAAGGATATGTCGAAAATGGACAAAATGGATATAACGCCGATTCTGGAGCTGGTTGTGAAGCTGATATTCACGCTGATAACGATTTTCCTCGCCCCGAAGCTGAAGGAGCTGATTTCGACGAAAGTCGCGGAGAGTGACCAGAAGAAAATCATCCGTTGGGTTGAACTCGCGGTTCAGGCGGCTGAGGAAGCTGAGCGTTCCGGGCTGATCGACAAGAAAGCGAAGTACCAGTACGCGAAAAGCTTCCTCGAAGCTCGCGGCGTGACCTTCGACGCCGACACAATGCAGGCTCTGATCGATTCGACCGTCTGGGAGCTGTTCAACCAGTTCAAGAAAGATTCTGACTCTGACGCCGAAAGCGAGGCGTGAAATGAGAGCTGACGACGTGGCTGACCTCACGCGATCCGAATGGGCGCGGCTTATCGACGAGTGCATCCATGATCGGAAATGGCGGGATATTTTCAAGCGACGCTGGCTTGACGGGATCAAGTTTGAGCCCCTCGCGGAGGAGTTTGACCTGTCTGTCCGGCAGACGCAGCGGATCGTCAAAGCCTGCGAGCAGAAAATCAAAGCGCATATATAAATGTCATGAAACCGTCGCGAAAGCGGCGGTTTTTCTTCGTTCACTTTGCACAAAAATCATGCTATAATATATATGCCGGAGGGAACTCCGAGTATATAAAGGATGGTGAAACCATATGGCAGAATTTGCAAGCAACGGCAAGGCGAATGCGGCTCTGACGACCGGAATCATCGGTACGGCGGGCGTCGGTCTGGGACTGCTCAACGGCGGTCTGGGAAACATTCTCGGCGGGCTGGGCGGCTGGAACACTCAGCGTCAGACCGCGACCGACACGGCGGCGATCATGGCGATGTCGGCACTCGCCGGACGAGCATCGGCTGATAACGGCTGCACGTGCAACGAAGACCACAAGGTCGACCGCTATGAGGCGGCTCAGGCGGCGAGAATCGCCGAGCTGGAGACCGAGGTCAAGCTCCGCGACGCCAACACCTACACCGACCAGAAGCTGCTCGAAGTCTACAAGTACTTCGACGGCAAGATCGGCACGCTTGAATCCGCTGACGCGGCTCAGGCGGTCACGAACCAGCGCATTGCGGACAGCTTCGAGGCGGTGCACACCGACATCAATTGCGTCAAAAACGAGCTCTACGGCGCAATCCGCAACGAGGCAGAGAAGCGCTGCTGCGGCGACAACAGCATCGTCACCTACGCGAACGCGACATTCTATCCGAAGATGGTCGCGAACGTTACGACCGGTGCCGACACCACCGCGCAGCCGACCTACAATCCGATTCCGAAGTGCGGCTGCGGCTGCAACTGACGGCAGGGGCGGCAATCGCCGCCCCCGTCTTTGAAAAGTGAGGTGTGCGTATGGTCAACTTAGCGCAGGTGCAGGCGGGTGTCGAGAAGTATCTTGAAACCGAAATTCTGTCGAAAATCCCCGACTGGCGGAAATGGGTTCTCGGCGCGGCGGCGTCTCGTATGCTGTCTCGGTCGGGAGAAATTTTTAACACGCTGAAAAATAACCCCGTCGTCTCGGCGATGGGAATAATCGATGAAAACGATCAAATCGACATCGACGCCGTTTACCGCGAGTTCTCGAAGCAGGCTCAGCGCGGGGCGATAACTTTCGACATCCCGCTGATGGGCGCGCTGACGGTGAATTCGGGCGACATCGACAGGCTCTACAACTATATAATCGGAGGATGAAGATGAAAGACGAGATCATGAAGGGCGTCGTGTGGATGACCACCGACGGCATCAAGGACGCCGACATGGCTTACGGGTATGCTGTCGACGCGAAGGAAGCCGGGAAGCCGGAGCTCGCGGCGATGTTTGTCGAAGACGCGAAATACCGGCTCGGCAAGGTCAAGGAGTGGTACGACCGGGCGATGAACATGCACGGCGGGCAGCTCGACGCGATCGCCGAAACACTCTGCGAGCATTATCGCGAGTGGTATCGGGACGTGCTGGACAAGGTCATGAAATTTCATTCGTGATTTTTTATAAAAACCCCTTGACAAATCCGAAAAACTGTGATATAATGTTTGTGCAAGGGAGAAATCCCGAGCGTGTCACCATCCTCGCGGATGGTGTGGATTGAAACTTAACAATCGGGAAAAGGAGCAGGAATGCTCCTTTTCTTTTGCTCAAATATTTTTTGAAAAAAATATATTTTTTTTTCGAAAACCCCTTGACAAAACGGAGAAAGTGTGGTATAATATATATACAGAAAAGGAAAGCACAAAGCACCCGATAAAATCAAGGAGAAAACAAATGAAACTCACAAACGAAATGATTGAAAAGGCAATAGCAGCAATCGAGACCGACGAAATTCACGAGGTCTTCGGGATCCGCACTCAGGACGTCCCGTTCGAAATGGGCGAAATCGATCACAAGTCGCTCGTCTGGGTCGACGGCGAGATGACCGACGAAGAGCTGGACGGTGTCTGCGCGACGGTCATCACCCCTGACAACATCGCGAAGTCGCTCAGCCGTCACGCCAGCGAAGGCTATGAAGGCGGGCACATCGCGATCCTCGCAGGCGGTTACTCGGTGGCTGGCGAAGATCCTTCCGAGATCATCATGGAGAACCCCGACGTCATCGCAATCCTTGCGTAAAGCTCATCGCTCCTGAGCCGTCGAGCGCATCGGCGGCATCCCAAACAAAGCTGACGCACCGGCTATACGGCGAAGGAGAAAGCCATGAAAAGCATCAATCAGTTCATCACGGATCACGACCTACAGAGCAAGGTCACACCCCGGGAAGTTTGTCCGGACGACGAAGCCCACGTCGTGTTCTACAACGGAATGGAAGTCTTTCTTACACTCTCATTCACGTCGGCTGAGGAGGCAGCCCAGGTTGCTCTGGACGCCACCAGAGAAACGAACTTCTCGATTTACCCTGACCGGGTTCACTTTATTGCGGTCGGAGTCAGGAAGACCGCAATACACTATGATTATTTGATCGGCGAGGAAATCAAGAAAATCTTAGCGTAAATAAAAATAAAAAAGCTGTCCTACCGGCTCGACGGGGACAGAAGGAGGAAAAACAATCCATGATCCGGAAGTGTAAAATCTGTGGGACGGAATTCGTCCCGCAGACCGGCGACCGTTATCTGTGCTCGGAGTGCTACGCGAAAAAAATGAGCGAGAACGCGTTTCGCCGTGTGAAGTGCTGGCAGTGTGGCAAGGAATTCGACGGTCGCATCCGGTCGCGCTACTGCCCGGACTGCACGGCGGAGAGAAGACGTGAACGAGATCGAAAGCGCAGACGGGAAGGCACTAAGCGCAAGCTCGGCAGCATAGATCACTGCGAAATATGTGGAAAAGAGTACGTTGTCAACAGTGGTCTACAAAGGCGTTGCAAAGACTGCGCCAGAATCGCGAACGAGGAATGGAGCCGCGATCGGAAGCGCGAGTGGTATGAAAGCGGCGGCAAAGAAAGGCACGCCGAAAGCCGTGCCCGACTGAAATCCGACGCGACGGTGTGCCCCGTGTGCGGTAAGACCTTCACGGCATCGCCGGATAACCCGCACTACTGCTCAGCGGAGTGCGCCGGCATAGCCGCCAGCGGCAGCGAGGAGTATCGCGTAATCAATCGCGAGCCGCTAACGGAAAAGCTCAACTCGCGGAACAAAACCGGCGTCCGCGGAGTACACTTTAACAGTCAATGGGGTAAGTTCATTGCAAAAATCACCGTTAATAAAGTGACACACGTGCTCGGGCACTTTGACACGCTCGAGGAAGCCGCGAAAGCGCGGCACGATGCGGAAGCGATATATTATAAAAAACAAAAGGAGAAAGAATCTTGAAAAAGGTAATCCAGGGTGTCCTCTGCGACACCGCCACAGCAAAATTCCTCGGTGAGGCTTCTTATCTGAGCGATCGTGACTTCGCCCATTGGAGTGAAGAGCTCTACCGGACGAAGTCCGGCAGATATTTCCTATACGGCGAAGGCGGACCTTCCAGCCGCTACGCCGTGACCATTGGTCAGAACGAGTGGTCGGGCGGCGAGAAGATCCAGCTGCTCTCCCGCGAGACTGCCATGGAGTGGGCGGAGGAACACCTCGACGGCGATGAGTACATCGCGGCTTTCGGCGATCCGGAAGAGACCGAGAAAGCGATGTCAATCATCTTGCCGTTAAAGACGCGGGAACGGCTCGAGGCGCTCAAGCGTGAAACCGGGATGACCTTCTCGGAAATTATCGCGCAGGCGATCGAGGGGTATCGGGGATAAACGAAGGATGAGCCGGGGCGACCCGGCTTTTCTTTACTCAAAACTTTTTCGAGAAAAATATATATTTTTTTCGAAAACCCCTTGACAAAACGGAGAAAGTGTGGTATAATATATATAC
>ERZ1026850.507-NODE-507-length-23995-cov-9.616834_pt1 | contig 23995 bp, 22 predicted proteins | sample MGYA00380155_ERZ1026850 | MGnify/ENA primary metagenome ERZ1026850 (study PRJEB33269, sample SAMEA4719791) | human gut metagenome | biome: human-associated habitat; feature: organic feature; material: feces | place: Cameroon | collected 2013-10 ... | reverse complement strand
GTACGGCATCATCCAAAGGCATCTGTTCTGCAAAGGAACGAACCTTTGCAACATAGAAAGTGCCATATAGATTGTATAATATATGCTTTTTCACATTTTAACATAACAAAAAGATTTGGACAAGAAGAAAAAATGTTATATACTAATTGTAAATAAAAAGGCAATTGAAACAAAAGGAGCCACCTCATGAACATTCTGGTTTACCGTTGGAATTCTTACAATTACATAGACATCATTGCAACATTCCAATCCATGGGACATCAGGTGGATGTAATTGAGCAGGAACTGGAAAGCTATGATGAGGATGAAGCGTTTGCGGCACGTTTACATGGCATATTACAGCAGAAAAACTATGACTTTGTCTTTACGGTTAACTATTTTGCGGTCATTTCCGGAGTATGCCAGCAGATGGGCATAAAGTATGTATCTTGGAGCTGTGACAGCCCATTGCTTAGCATGTATCACAAGAATGTATTCCTGGACTGCAATTATTTCTTTCTCTTTGATAAGACAAATTATCTGGAATTCAAGGGAATGGGCGTAAAACATATCTGGCATCTGCCGTTGGCAGTGGATACGGACCGGCTGGATGGATTGTTTAAACAGGATGAGCAGGATGCAGCGGATAGCCGTGAAGCTCTGGATGGAACACAGCCAGCAGAACAGAACAGTAGGCATGCCAGGAAAAATGCAACGCGGGATTTTACAGGCGGGATTTCTTTTGTGGGAAATTTATATGAGAAGAACAGCTATGATGAACTGGAAACAAGATTCCCGGAATATTTAAGGGGTTATTTTGATGCTGTCATGGAGGCGCAGCTTAATATCAGCGGCGGCAATATAATCGAACCGATGCTGACTGCGGATATCTTAGAGCGTGTATCGGAATATTTTGAACTGAAGAAATCGAAGGATTCTTTTTCTGATCTGGGGCTGGTATTTGCAACAACGGTGCTTGGATTTAAAACTGCTTCTTTACAGAGACAGCGTGCATTGCTGGCACTGGCAGCTAAATTCCCGGTCAGCCTTTATACAAATACAGGTGGGGATACTTTGCTTCGGGTAAAAAATTGCGGCTCAGTAGATTATTGGTCGGAGATGCCGAAGGTCTTTCGTTATTCAAAGATTAATCTTAACTTCACAATTCCGAATATCAAGAGCGGGCTGCCCTTACGGATTTTTGATGTACTGGGCGCAGGCGGATTTCTTCTGACCAATTATCAGGCAGAATTGCCGGCTTATTTTGAAATCGGAAAAGATTTGGCTTGCTTTGAATCCGAAGCAGAACTGGTAGAAAAGTGCAGCTACTATCTTACCCATGAGGAAGAACGACAGCAGATTGCAAAGAACGGTTATGTGAAAGTGAAGAACTGCTGCAGTTATCGGAAACGTTTGGAGTTTATATTGGAAAAGATTGGGGAGGAGTAGAAGAGATACACAAAGTACCAGCTTCGCAAAATAAAGAACATAACCTGCCACCGGCAGAAAAAAAATAAGACCTGATTTTTCTCACATGTAAAAGTCAGGTCTTATAAATATTTATCCAGCATCAAACCGGAGTACATAGATGTAATATAAGGTGTGGCAAAATTCTTGCCCGGGTTCTTGTAAGCAACAATTACTTTGTCCACGTACTGCATCGGATTTAAGGAAGCCTGGTTGGCTTTTACGCTTAAAGCATTCTTAAAGCGGTTTAATACATGGAAACTCTCGGCGGCATCATCCGATTCGACAGCGTCCGCCAGTAAATCCCGGTCAACGGAAATAGTAGAATCAGAATTTATAATAAGTCCGATGGCTTCAAAATCATTTTTAAAATGCTGTGCAACACCGCTCATATCAGAAAGCAGCTTCTGGCTGGTCGGCTGCGACTCGCGGTATTCATTAGCGGTATCCACCATGGAATTATAGGAATCCACCAGTTCCTGAATATTATCGGCAACGGCATCCACATTTGCTTTAAAACCAAGGGTAGCAGGTCTGCCTTCCGGGCTGACTGCTTTCAGGTGTACTTCAAAAGTATTGTTGATGGTAAACGTATTGGAATAGGAACTGTGTTCCGTACCGTTTAACAGAAAAACGGAATTGGAAGCTGCATCCGTAACCTTGTTAATACCAAGCTTATCCATTGCCTGTATGGATTCGTTGGAAGTTCCCGGCAGAATCTGGAACAGAAAATCTTCGTCATCCTTAAGACCGGTCTTTCTGGAAGTTAAGACCAGGGCACTGTGGCCGGAGTCATCTTCTTTAACATCTGCATGAATGCCAATGTTGGCAGTATTGAAAAGCTTTGCCAGCTTATCCTGGACACTCCGGTTGGTATCATCCGGATTTACATTGAACTGGAACTCATAGGAAGCACTGCTGGTATTCAGATCAAAGGAATAACTGCCTGGTTTAAAAGCAAGCTGGTCATCCTTTAAGTAATTACCGTAGTTTAACTGCGGAGAAGCAAGCTTCTTAATTTCCATCTGAAAGCTGTTGGTATTCTCGCCGGAATCTCCGTTTCCAACATAATCTGCATCAACGATATCATTCTGGTCAGAGACGGCAATTTTTTTCTGAAAAGCCTCTGCAAGACTGTCACCGGTGGATAAAGAAGCAATGACATTTTTTAAATCACGGGCATGCTCTTTGATATCGATAGCAAACTTCTGTGCATCAGCAGAATCTTTTATTTTGTAAAGAGGGGATTCTTTATTGATTTTTACAATATTATTGTAAACAGAGCGCAACTCACTCTTCTTGTGGGAATCATACCGGGAAACGGTAGACTTGCCATAAGTTGTAAGATAATAGTTATACATATTATCAAGAATAGCAGATGCCATAAATAACCCCCTCCTTTCTTCCATGAAATGTGCATCTTCTTGATGCCGGGGTATAGTAAAATCCATTTATACATATCTAATATAGCATAAAAATAAGAAAAAGTCATCTACAAGATATACAAAAAATGTTGCAAAAACGCTAGATTTTGTGGTAATATATGTACTGGATTACAAGTTTACAGAGAATATGAAAAAAGAGTTGACGCTCCATGTGGTTTGTGCTATCATAGACTAGCTTGGAAGTAAGTCTTTTTTTTATGCCTAAAAATAGGCATAGAAAACACAAAGAAAGTAATGGAGGTGGAAGTTGTGCGCACAAAGATTACATTAGCATGCACAGAATGCAAGCAGCGTAATTACAACATGACAAAAGACAAGAAAGCTCATCCAGACAGAATGGAGACAAAGAAGTATTGTAGATTCTGCAAGACTCATACATTACACAAAGAAACAAAATAATTTGTGAATGCGTGACAATGAGCAAAAAGAAAAGGAAGTGACAAAATGGGAGAAACCGAAAACAAGAACACAGCAGTAAAAGAGAGCTGGTTCGCCGGTCTTAAGGCTGAATTCAAAAAAATCATTTGGCCTACAAAAGAATCACTTGCCCGTCAGACAACAGCAGTTGTTATTGTGTCAGTTGTACTTGGTCTGATAATTACACTTCTGGATACAATCATCCAGTACGGTGTGAATTTTCTAGTGAATTTATAATGGAGGCATAGGTGATTATGGCAGAGGCACACTGGTATGTAGTTCATACCTATTCAGGTTATGAGAATAAGGTCAAAGCGAACATCGATAAGGCAATCGAGAACCGGCATTTAGAAGAGCAGATACTCGAAGTCAGAGTACCGATGCAGGATGTTGTCGAGCTTAAGAACGGTGCGAAAAAGCAGGTTCAGAAGAAAATGTTCCCGGGATATGTGCTTATCAATATGGTCATGAATGATGATACCTGGTATGTGGTAAGAAATACCAGAGGCGTAACCGGATTTGTTGGACCGGGATCTAAGCCGGTACCACTCACTGACGCTGAAATGAGACCACTGGGAATCAAGTCAGACAACATTGTCGTAGATTTCGATGAAGGCGATACCGTCGTTGTAATCGGTGGTGTGTGGAAGGACACCATCGGTGTTATCCAGCGTATGGATCACGGAAAACAGATTTGTACGATTAATGTGGATTTATTTGGCCGGGAGACTCCGGTCGAGATTAGTTTTTCAGATGTAAAGAAGATGAATTAAAGGAGGCAACCTCAAATGGCAAAGAAAGTAGAAGGATATATCAAATTGCAGATTCCTGCCGGCAAAGCAACTCCGGCACCACCTGTTGGACCTGCTTTAGGTCAGCATGGTGTGAATATTGTGGAATTCACAAAACAGTTTAATGCAAAAACAGCAGATATGGGAGATACAATCGTTCCTGTAGTTATCACTGTTTACGCAGACAGAAGCTTCAGCTTCATTACAAAAACTCCTCCAGCAGCAGTACTGCTGAAAAAAGCCTGCAACTTAAAGAGTGCATCTGCAACTCCGAACAAGACAAAAGTTGCAAAGATTTCTAAAGCTAAGCTTCAGGAAATCGCTGAGCTGAAAATGCCAGACTTAAATGCTGCATCTGTTGAAGCTGCAATGAGCATGATCGCAGGAACAGCAAGAAGTATGGGAATCGAAGTAGAGGACTAAATGGAAACGTGGGAGGGTACCACTCCCGATAATACCACAGGAGGTTATTTAGAATGAAAAGAGGAAAGAAATATTTAGAAGCTGCAAAATCAATTGATAGAGCAACTTTATATGATCCGGCAGAAGCAATCGGACTTGCAAAGAAAGCAGCCGTTGCAAAATTTGATGAGACTATCGAAGTTCACATTCGTACCGGATGTGACGGACGTCACGCAGATCAGCAGATCCGTGGTGCAGTTGTATTACCACACGGAACTGGTAAAGCTGTAAAAGTATTAGTATTCGCAAAGGGAACCAAATTAGACGAGGCTCAGGCAGCAGGTGCTGATTTCGTTGGTGGAGAGGAATTAATTCCGAAGATCCAGAACGAAGGATGGCTTGACTTCGACGTTGTTGTTGCAACTCCTGATATGATGGGTGTTGTTGGACGTCTTGGTCGTGTACTTGGACCGAAGGGCTTAATGCCAAACCCAAAAGCTGGAACTGTTACTATGGACGTTACCAAGGCAGTAAACGATATCAAAGCCGGAAAAATCGAGTATAGATTAGACAAAGCAAATATTATCCATGTGCCAATTGGAAAAGCATCCTTTAGTGAAGAACAATTAGCGGACAACTTCCAGACTCTTATTGATGCCGTAAACAAAGCAAAACCGGCTACATTAAAAGGTCAGTACATGAAGAGCGTTTCTGTAGCTCCTACCATGGGACCGGGTGTAAAAATCAACCCACTGAAGCTTGTTTAGTTTTTGTTATTGACATCCAAGATATTAATTGCTATAATAGCAAAGCATATTGCCGAAGACAGTAGGTGCCGTAAGGCGTAACCGTAGAGAACCTACCGAGGAAATGCAGATACTTATGTATTTGTAAATGAGATTTCAAATCCTCTCTGTCTTCCACAGAGAGGATTTTTTAAGGTAATGTACCTGTCTTTCGCAAGATGAAAAATAAAGAAGGAGGTGCACGATTCGTGGCAAAAGTAGAACTTAAACAGCCTATCGTACAGGAAATTTCTGAGCAGATTAAAGATGCACAGTCAGTAGTAGTCGTTGACTACCGTGGACTTACCGTTGCAGAAGATACTCAGCTGCGTAAGCAGTTAAGAGAAGCTGGTGTTGCTTATAAAGTATATAAGAATACATTAGTTAATTTTGCAATCAAAGGAACTGATTTCGAAAGCCTTTCCGACGTATTGGAAGGACCAAACGCATTCGCAATTTCAACAACAGATGCAACAGCACCTGCAAGAGTAATTGCTAAATTTGCAAAGACAGCTCCTGCACTTGAGATTAAAGCCGGCGTAGTAGAAGGAACCTTCTATGATGCAGATGGAATGAAAGCAATCGCTACAATCCCATCCAGAGAAGAATTACTTTCCAAATTCCTTGGAAGTATTCAGTCTCCTATTGCAAACTTCGCTCGTGTTATTAATCAGATCGCTGAAAAAGGCGGCGCAGCAGACGTAGAAGTTAAGGCAGAAGAGGCAGCACCTGCAGAAGAAGCTCCAGTAGAAGCTCCTGCAGAGGAAGCTCCAGCAGCAGAATAATCTGCAAACCAATCAATTTATTGAAAACAAAACCAAAAACGGAGGTAAATTAAAATGGCTAAATTAACAACAGCTGAGATGATTGACGCTATCAAAGAGTTAAGCGTATTAGAGTTAAATGAATTAGTAAAAGCTTGCGAAGAAGAGTTCGGTGTATCCGCAGCAGCAGGCGTTGTAGTTGCAGCAGCAGGTGGAGACGCAGCAGCAGCAGAAGAGAAGACTGAGTTTGACGTAGAGTTAACAGAAGTTGGACCAAACAAAGTTAAGGTTATCAAAGTAGTTCGTGAAGCTACTGGCTTAGGCTTAAAAGAAGCTAAAGACTTAGTAGATGGCGCTCCTAAGATCGTTAAAGAGCAGGCTGACAAAGCTACAGCTGATGACATCAAAGCTAAATTAGAAGCTGAAGGTGCTAAAGTAACATTAAAATAATTTTTGATTCACAACTGAAATTAGAAATGATAGGAATCGGATTCATAGAAATATGAATCCGATTTTTTATGCGAGTAGCGAGAAAAATCGCGTGCTTGCATGCAGATTTGGCGAGCACCGCGATAACTCGAGAAACTCGCAAAGCGTGTTTCTCATAGTTTTATAGGACTTTAGACCTATTGACGCAAAAAGTAAATGTGTAATAATAGTAGCGTAACCTGAAAACAATATAAGAACAGGAGATTAGTTATGAACACAGGACTTAAGGTATGGCTCTGGATTGTATTTGTAATCAATATCATTTCCGGAGTAATGATGATTCCGTTAATGCTCATTCAGCCACTGCTGATTGTCAGCCTCATTGCAGAAGTGCTTATTATTGTAGGCGCAGGTCTGATTCTTTTTGCACAGAAGAAGGTTGGATTCTATCTGATGATTGCATGTGCAGCAATCGGTCTGGTAATCAATATCTTTGGCGGGGTTGGAGTGGTAAAAAGTATCATCAGCGCAGTATTGTGCCCATTGATTACATATTTATTTATGCAGAAAGACTGGGACAGCTTCCGGTAAAGATGAATTCCACCTGAAGAAGCTGGTACTGGCAACTTTTATGGATGATGGACAATGAAGAGACCTTCTGGCAGAAATGCCGGGAGGTTTTTTACTTTTTTATAGAAAATATTTTTATAAAAGTGATAGATTTAAGACATAAGATTCGTAATAATAAGTGTAGCTGCAAAAATGCAAACCATGGTGCATGAAGCAAAAGGCAGGATAACAATGAAGATAACAGAGAAGAATTATATTCAGCAATTACAATTGCATAATGAAGAAGCATTGATTTATGTCATAGATATGTATGGTGGATTGCTTAAGGCAGTCATCCGGAAACACTTATTTACCATGCCACAGAAACAGGAAGAATGCATGAACGATGTGCTGCTTTCCATCTGGGAACACGCAGCATCCTTTGATGATAAGAAGAACAGCTTCAAAAACTGGGCGGCAGCCATTGCCCGGTACGAAGCCATCGACTATCTTAGGAAATATAAGCGGGACTTGGAGCAGCTTTGTATGGATGATGTGACGGCGGCGGAAAATGACAGAATGTTAGAACAACTGATAGAAGGGGAACTAAGCCATGAAGTAGAACAATTGCTTTTGTGCTTAAAGCCCCTTGACCGGAAAATATTTATGAAATTATTTGTAGAGGAAGAATCCGTAGAGCAGATAAGTGAAGATACCGGACTTCCGAGAGATGTCATTTACAACCGGGTATCCAGAGGAAAGCGGAAAATGAGAAACATGTATTTGAAACAGAAGGAGGCATGAAGAGATGAAAGACGATAAAATCTATGAAATGTTAAATGATGCGGAAATTGATTTGAATGAATATGAAGTAGAAGAGTTATCCTCCGAAGAAAAGGAACGGTATAAAACGAGAATCCGGATGGAGGTAAAACGTATGAACAGGGAAACAAAGAATAAGAAAAATAAAAATAAAAATATAAGAAAAATTGCGGCAGGAATGGCGGCAGCCTGTGCGGTTGCAGTGGGAGTGGCGGGATTTTCTAATTCTGCACTGGCAGACAGCATCTACAGCAACACAATCGGAAAACTGATTGGCGCAACACAGGGAGATAAAGATGAAAAGGAACTTTCGGATATCTATTCTACCATTGGAAAAGAGTCCACGGAATTGGTTTCGGATGACCAGTATGTGCTGGAAACAGACCAGAGTGGAGTAAAGATAAGCGTTTCGGATGTGTATTGCGATGGTTACCTGCTTTACTACACAACCACCCTTAGCACAGACAATGCAGAACTGAATGAATCGGACTGGATCATGGGACCACAGCGTGATAAGGTGATGGAAAATGTTTCTATCAATGAAACCCTGATTCAGTCGGCAATCGGGCAGCCTTTTGAAAAAGCAGAGGACGGAAGCTATGTGAAGATGGAACAAATTGATTTATCAACTTTGACTGATGAAAATGATAATCCGATTGATATTTCGGACTTGAAAGATTTTATCGTAACCTGGAGCATAGACACATTAGAAGGCTATCTTTCCGATGCATGGGATGAAAATGGAGAATATCAGACCACCACAAAAGTAAGCGGAGACTGGCAGCTCTCCTTCCCGGTGCATGTGGATACTTCCAAGAATGAGACTATCGCAGTAAATAAAGAAGACAATGGTGTTGCAGTAAATCAGGTGATCAAAACCGGTGCCGTCTTGATTATTGACATGCAGCTCCCGGATATTACCGGTGCACCGTACAATGACCCATATAATGATCCGGATATATTTATTACCGATGAAGCAGGTAATGCGATGTGGTGGTTAGACGGCCGGGTAACCGAAAATGAGGATGGAAGCCAGAACGAACGGATTATGCTGCTTTATAATGGAGAGAGTACAATCCATATATCCGTAACCAACAAAAATGGTGCAGGTGAAAGTATTGCAGAACTGGATGTGGACTTAAAATAAAACCGGAATCAATAAAATAGATAATGAAATATGTAATAGAATAGAAAAATAAAGAAAAAAGGGTAAAGAAAAAAGCAGCTATGGGATGCAAAGAAAAAAGCATTTCATGGCTGCTTTTTCTGATATTAGGCAGCTAAAAAAACGCAGATGGCAGGCTGCATCACTGCGAGGATGAAAATTATTTCCCAATATTGAAAAATATATGCATATTGTGCGAAAATAATGCTTGACTTTAGAAAACTACTTGTGGTATCATATACGTTGCACTATTGTGGTGAGGTGGCTTTACTATATCCTTTTTTAGGAAATGAAGCCCAAAGAATATAATTTGCTGAAATTTAGTGGATTGAGAATAAAAAACGAGAGGTGAAACGTCAATGGAGAAAAACAGAATACGTCCGGTGAAGGCTGGAAAAGGCATACGTATGAGTTACTCAAGACAAAAAGAGGTATTGGAAATGCCAAACCTGATTGAGGTCCAGAAGGATTCTTATCAGTGGTTCTTAGACGAGGGCCTGAAAGAAGTGTTTGCAGATATCTCTCCGATTGAGGATTATAGCGGACATCTTAGCTTGGAATTTGTGGATTTCACATTATGTGAGGATGATGTGAAGTATACAATCCCGGAGTGTAAACAGAGAGACGCAACTTATGCAGCTCCTTTGAAGGTAAAAGTCAGACTGTATAACAAAGAAACAGATGAAATTAATGAACATGAGATTTTTATGGGCGATTTACCTCTCATGACAGAGACCGGAACCTTCGTTATCAATGGAGCAGAGCGTGTTATCGTAAGCCAGTTGGTTCGTTCCCCTGGTATTTACTATGGCATTGCGCATGATAAAGTGGGTAAGGAACTCTATTCCTGTACCGTAATCCCGAACCGTGGAGCATGGTTAGAGTATGAAACAGACTCTAACGATATTTTCTATGTACGTGTTGACCGTACCAGAAAAGTGCCAATCACAGTATTACTGCGTGCTTTGGGACTGGGAACCAACCAGGAAATTATAGATTTATTTGGCGAAGAGCCAAAGATTTTAGCATCTTTTGGAAAAGACGTTGCTACAAGCTACGAGGAAGGTCTTCTGGAATTATATAAGAAGATTCGTCCGGGTGAGCCTCTTTCTGTTGACAGTGCAGAGAGCCTGATTACCGCAATGTTCTTCGATCCAAGACGTTATGACCTGGCAAAAGTAGGTCGTTATAAATTTAACAAGAAGCTGGCATTTAAGAACCGTTTACGCGGAAAAGTGCTGGCTGAAGATGTTGTTCTTGAGACTACCGGAGAGGTAATCGAAAAAGGAACAGAGCTGACCAGAGAGCTTGCAGAAGAGATTCAGAACGCAGCTGTTCCGGCAGTATATATTGCTACAGAAGAAAGAAATGAAAAAGTTCTTTCTAATATGATGGTAGACCTCACTACCTATGTTGATGTAGTGCCGAAGGAAGTTGGTATTACTGAGCTGGTATATTATCCGGCATTAAAGAAAATTCTGGATGAAAATGAATCCTTGGAAGATATCAAGGAAGCAATTCGCAAAAACGTATCTGAACTGGTTCCGAAGCATATCACCAAGGAAGATATTTTCGCATCCATTAACTACAATATGCACTTGGAGTGGGGCATTGGAAATGATGACGATATTGACCACTTAGGCAACCGTCGTATCCGTGCCGTAGGTGAGTTATTACAGAACCAGTACAGAATCGGACTTTCCAGAATGGAACGTGTGGTTCGTGAGCGTATGACCACCCAGGATCAGGAAGGAATTTCTCCACAGAGCCTGATTAATATCAAACCGGTAACCGCAGCAGTGAAAGAGTTCTTCGGATCTTCCCAGCTGTCCCAGTTCATGGATCAGAACAACCCGCTGGGTGAACTGACACATAAGAGACGTTTATCCGCATTAGGACCAGGTGGTTTGTCCAGAGACCGTGCCGGATTCGAGGTTCGAGACGTACACTACTCCCATTATGGAAGAATGTGCCCGATTGAGACTCCTGAAGGACCGAACATCGGACTTATCAACTCACTGGCATGTTATGCAAGAATTAACGAATATGGTTTCATTGAGGCACCATATCGTAAGATTGATAAAACAGATCCTAAGAATCCGCGTGTCACAGAAGATGTTGTATACATGACCGCAGATGAAGAGGATAATTACCATGTAGCACAGGCGAATGAAAAGCTGGATGAAGAAGGTCATTTCGTAAGAAATTCCGTTTCCGGTCGTTACTTAGACGAGACACAGGAATATGACAAGCAGATGTTTGATTATATGGACGTATCTCCTAAGATGGTATTCTCCGTTGCTACCGCATTGATTCCGTTCTTACAGAACGATGATGCGAACCGTGCGCTGATGGGATCTAACATGCAGCGTCAGGCAGTACCTCTTCTTACCACAGAAGCTCCTGTAGTAGGAACCGGTATGGAAACCAAGACTGCAGTAGACTCCGGTGTATGTGTAGTTGCAAAGAAATCCGGTACTATTGAGAAATCTGAGTCAAACCAGATTACCATGAAGAATGATGATGGAACAAGAGACGTATACAAACTGACCAAGTTCTCACGAAGCAACCAGTCCAACTGCTACAACCAGAGACCAATCGTGTTCAAAGGTGATCATGTAGAAGCCGGCGAAGTAATTGCTGACGGACCATCTACCTCTAATGGTGAGCTTGCTCTTGGAAAGAACCCGTTAATCGGATTCATGACATGGGAAGGTTACAACTACGAGGATGCTGTTCTTCTGAGCGAAAGATTAGTACAGGATGATGTTTATACATCTGTTCATATTGAAGAGTACGAAGCAGAAGCCCGTGATACCAAATTAGGACCGGAAGAAATTACAAGAGACGTTCCAGGTGTCGGCGATGATGCATTGAAAGACCTCGACGAAAGAGGAATCATCCGTATCGGTGCAGAAGTTCGTGCCGGTGATATTCTGGTAGGTAAGGTTACTCCAAAGGGAGAGACAGAGCTTACCGCAGAAGAGAGACTGTTACGTGCCATCTTCGGTGAGAAAGCAAGAGAAGTAAGAGATACTTCCCTGAAAGTGCCACATGGTGAATATGGTATCATTGTAGAGGCGAAAGTATTTACAAGAGAAAATGGTGACGAATTATCCCCTGGTGTAAATCAGGCAGTTCGTATTTACATTGCGCAGAAGAGAAAAATCTCCGTTGGAGATAAGATGGCTGGACGTCATGGTAACAAGGGTGTTGTTTCCCGTGTACTTCCGGTAGAAGATATGCCATTCCTGCCGAACGGCCGTCCACTGGATATTGTATTGAACCCATTGGGTGTACCTTCCCGTATGAATATCGGTCAGGTCCTGGAGATTCACTTAAGTCTTGCAGCGAAAGCACTTGGATTTAACATTGAGACTCCTGTATTTGACGGTGCACGAGAGATTGATATTCAGGATACCCTGGAACTGGCAAATGATTATGTCAACTCCACCTGGGAAGAATTTGAAGCAAAATATAAAGATACATTGCGTGAAGATGTAATGCAGTATCTTTCCGATAACAGAGACCACAGAGAATTATGGAAGGGTGTTCCGATTTCCCGTGACGGAAAGGTTCAGCTTCGTGACGGACGTACCGGAGAAGAATTTGACTCACCGGTTACCATTGGTCACATGCATTACCTGAAACTGCATCATCTGGTAGATGATAAGATTCATGCACGTTCTACCGGTCCTTACTCCTTAGTAACGCAGCAGCCTCTGGGTGGTAAAGCTCAGTTTGGTGGACAGCGTTTCGGAGAGATGGAGGTTTGGGCACTGGAAGCTTACGGTGCATCTTACACATTACAGGAGATTCTGACTGTGAAGTCCGACGACGTGGTTGGCCGTGTGAAGACATACGAAGCAATCATTAAGGGTGACAATATCCCTGAACCGGGAATCCCAGAATCCTTCAAGGTACTTCTCAAAGAACTTCAGTCCCTTGGTCTTGATGTCAGAGTATTAGACGAAGACCGTAACGAAGTTGAACTGATGGAGACCAGCGAATATGGTAACACAGATTTGAATTCCATTATCTCAGGCGATAAAGATTTCGCGTTTGAAGACAGCGAGTCCTTCGGAAAGATGGGCTTTACCAAACAGGAATTTGATTCTGAGAGTGGAGAACTCAACAACGTAGAAGAAGAGGAAGAGGATGATGACGCAGGCTTCGATTTTGACGATGCTGCCGATGAAGTTCTTGACGAAGAATAAATAGGAAGGGAGTGTCATTAATGCCAGGAACAGTAAAACAGGAAACTTACCAGCCGATACAGTTTGATGCAATTCAGATTGGTCTGGCATCACCTGAGAAAATCAGAGAGTGGTCCAGAGGAGAAGTTAAGAAACCTGAGACCATTAACTATAGAACTTTGAAACCGGAAAAAGACGGATTATTCTGTGAGAAGATTTTTGGACCGAGCAAAGACTGGGAATGTCATTGTGGTAAGTACAAAAAGATTCGTTATAAAGGTGTTGTCTGCGACCGCTGTGGTGTTGAAATCACCAAAGCCAGCGTTCGTAGAGAGCGTATGGGACATATCGAGCTTGCAGCTCCGGTATCCCATATCTGGTACTTCAAAGGAATTCCATCCCGTATGGGATTAATCTTAGATCTTTCTCCAAGAACATTGGAGAAGGTTCTGTACTTTGCTTCCTATATCGTACTGGATGCAGGTTCTACAGATTTATCTGTAAAGCAGGTATTATCCGAGCAGGAATATCAGGATGCAAGAGAAAAATATGGCAGCTCTTTCCGTGTTGGAATGGGTGCAGAAGCCATTCTTGAGTTATTACAGGCAATTGACCTGGAGAAAGATGCAGCAGAGCTGAAAGCAGAATTAAAAGATGCTACCGGCCAGAAACGTGCAAGAATCATCAAGAGACTGGAAGTGGTAGAATCCTTCCGTGAATCCGGAAATAAACCGGAGTGGATGATTATGACCGTTATCCCGGTTATTCCACCAGACTTACGTCCTATGGTACAGCTGGATGGTGGACGTTTTGCAACATCCGATTTAAATGATTTATATCGTAGAATTATCAATAGAAATAACCGCCTGAGAAGATTGTTAGAGTTGGGTGCACCTGATATCATCGTTCGTAACGAGAAGAGAATGCTGCAGGAAGCAGTAGATGCCCTGATTGACAACGGTAGAAGAGGAAGACCGGTAACCGGACCTGGTAACCGTGCTCTGAAATCTCTGTCCGATATGCTGAAAGGTAAATCCGGACGTTTCCGTCAGAACCTTCTTGGAAAACGTGTAGACTACTCTGGACGTTCCGTTATCGTCGTAGGACCGGAACTTAAGATTTATCAGTGTGGTCTGCCAAAAGAAATGGCAATCGAGCTGTTTAAACCGTTCGTTATGAAAGAGCTGGTTGCAAACGGAACTGCACACAATATTAAGAGTGCAAAGAAGATGGTTGAAAGATTACAGCCGGAAGTCTGGGATGTCTTAGAAGATGTCATCAAGGAGCATCCGGTTATGCTGAACCGTGCTCCTACACTGCACAGACTTGGTATTCAGGCATTTGAGCCAATCCTGGTAGAAGGTAAAGCAATTAAGCTTCACCCATTGGTATGTACCGCATACAACGCCGACTTCGACGGAGACCAGATGGCTGCCCATTTACCACTGTCACAGGAAGCACAGGCAGAATGCCGTTTCATGCTGCTTTCACCGAACAACCTGTTAAAACCTTCTGATGGAGGCCCTGTAGCCGTTCCTTCACAGGATATGGTTCTTGGTATCTACTATCTGACACAGGAAAGACCAGGTTCCTTAGGAGAAGGCGGATACTATAAGAGCGTAAACGAAGCAATTCTGGCATATGAGAACCAGGCACTGACCTTACATTCCAGAATCCATGTGCGTGTTCATAAGACCATGCCGGATGGAACTGTTAAGACTGGTGTCGTTGAGTCTACACTGGGAAGATTTATCTTCAACGAAATCATTCCTCAGGACTTAGGCTTCGTAGACAGAAGCAAGCCTGAAAATGAACTGGTACTGGAAATCGATTTTCACGTAGCAAAGAAACAGTTAAAACAGATTCTGGAAAAAGTTATTAATACACACGGAGCAACCAAGACCGCTGAAGTATTAGACGATATTAAGTCCATGGGTTACAAGTACTCTACAAGAGCAGCTATGACCGTATCTATTTCAGATATGACTGTACCGCCTCAGAAACCGGAAATGATTGCAAAGGCTCAGGATACGGTAGACCGCATTTCAAGACAGTACAAACGTGGTCTTATTACAGAAGAAGAGCGTTACAAAGAAGTTGTTGAGACATGGAAAGAGACTGACGATGAGCTGACAGAAGCACTGCTTTCCGGTCTGGATAAATACAACAACATCTTCATGATGGCAGATTCCGGAGCCCGTGGTTCTGATAAACAGATTAAACAGTTAGCAGGTATGCGTGGTTTGATGGCTGATACAACCGGTAGAACAATCGAGTTGCCTATCAAATCAAACTTCCGTGAAGGTCTTGAAGTATTGGAGTACTTCATGTCCGCACATGGAGCTCGAAAAGGTATGTCCGATACAGCGTTACGTACCGCCGATTCCGGTTACTTAACCAGACGTCTGGTAGACGTATCACAGGATCTGATTGTTCGTGAATCTGATTGCTGTGCAGGCACAGGAAGAGAGATTCCTGGTATGTATGTCAAAGCATTCATGGATGGAAAAGAAGAAATCGAAAGTCTTGAAGAGCGTATTACAGGAAGATTCTCCTGTGAGACAATTTGTGATAAAGACGGTAATGTGCTTGTAAAAGCAAACCACATGATTACACCGAAACGTGCTGCAGCAATTATGAGCAAGGGTGTAGATGAGAACGGAGAACCATTAACCAAGGTTAAAATCCGTACGATTCTTACCTGCCGCTCTCACATCGGAGTTTGTGCTAAATGTTACGGAAGCAACATGGCTACCGGTCAGGCAGTACAGGTTGGTGAAGCAATCGGTATCATCGCAGCTCAGTCTATCGGAGAACCTGGTACACAGCTTACCATGAGAACATTCCATAACGGTGGTGTTGCCGGTGACGATATTACACAGGGTCTTCCTCGTGTCGAAGAGTTGTTTGAGGCAAGAAAGCCTAAGGGACTTGCAATCATCACAGAATTTGGTGGTGTTGCAACCATTAAAGATACTAAGAAGAAACGTGAGATCATTGTAACCAACAATGAGACAGGTGAGACTAAGACTTATCTGATTCCTTACGGTTCCAGAATTAAGATTATGGATGGCGCAGTATTAGAGGCTGGTGATGAACTGACCGAAGGTTCTGTAAATCCACACGATATCCTTAAGATTAAGGGTGTACGTGCCGTACAGGATTACCTGATTCAGGAAGTACAGCGTGTATACCGTCTGCAGGGTGTTGAGATTAATGATAAACATATCGAGGTTATCGTTCGTCAGATGTTAAAGAAGATTCGTATTGAAAATAACGGAGATTCTGAGTTCCTGCCAGGAACATTAGTAGATAATCTGGATTACGAAGAGATGAATGAGCAGTTAGAGGAAGATGGCAAAGAGCCGGCAGAAGGTAAACAGGTATTACTTGGTATTACCAAAGCATCTTTGGCAACCAACTCCTTCTTATCAGCAGCATCCTTCCAGGAGACAACTAAGGTTCTGACAGAAGCAGCTATCAAGGGCAAGATTGACCCATTGATTGGTCTGAAAGAGAACGTAATTATCGGTAAGCTGATTCCGGCTGGTACTGGTATGAAGCGTTATCGTAACATCAAGCTGAACACAGATGTAAACGAAGAAGAAGAACTCTCATTTGATGATTTTGACGGATTCGATGAAGCACCTGTGGCAGATGAAAACGAAGAGACAGAAGCAAAAGAAGAAGTAACTGCTTCTACAGAAGAATAATGTAAGGTTCGAAGAACTGATGCAGATACAGGAAGGGAAGCTCTGGCTTAATAGGCTGGAGTTTCCCTTTCGAGTTAGAGATTCTTTTAAGCTTTATACAGGTGGTAGAATAAACAAACGAGGAAAATCCAATGAAAGTAATCGTAGCAATAGATTCGCTAAAAGGCAGCTTAAGTTCCTTAGAGGCAGGAAAAGCAGTGGAAGATGGTATTAAAAAAGCAATACCAACAGCAGAAGTTATGATAAAGCCGGTTGCAGATGGTGGAGAAGGAACAGTAACAGCCCTGACTACCGGGTTGCAGGGCAGTCTGGAAAAGGTAGCGGTAACAGGACCCCTTGGACAGAAGGTCGAGGCAGCGTATGGTATTCTGCCGGATCAAACAGCAGTCATTGAAATGGCAGAAGCTGCCGGACTGCCACTGGTGCCGGTGGATAAACGGAATCCAATGGAAACCACTACTTATGGTGTGGGGGAACTGATAAGCCATGCCATGGATAGAGGCTGCCGTAAGTTTATCGTTGGAATTGGCGGCAGTGCCACCAATGATGGCGGTGTCGGAATGCTGCAGGCTTTGGGTTGCCATTTTTATAAAAAGGATGGAACAGAAGTAAGCTTTGGTGCAAAAGAACTGAATGACCTGGAAAAGATAGATACGGAAGTCTTGGATAAGAGGCTGAAAGAATGTACTTTTGAAATAGCCTGTGATGTGACTAATCCATTATGTGGCACAACAGGAGCCAGTGCTGTGTTTGCACCACAGAAGGGTGCAGACGAGACCATGGTAGTAAAACTGGATGCGGCATTATCTCATTTTGCTGATGTATCAGAAAAGGCTTTAGGCGTAGACAACCGGAACATGCCGGGAGCCGGAGCAGCAGGCGGACTGGGCTTCGCATTTGCATCCTATCTGGGCGGGGATTTACGTCCGGGTGTAGATATTGTATTAGATGCGGTATTGCCGGAGAAAGAATTAAGTGAAGCTGATATCGTAGTGACCGGAGAAGGAAGATTTGACGGACAGACGGCTATGGGAAAAGCGCCGGTTGGAATTGCAAAGCGGGCAAAAGAAAAGGGTTGCATGGTACTGGTATTTGCCGGCAGCATTGAACCGCAGGGCGTCCGGAAAGTGCAGGATGAAATGCAGCTTGTAGATGGAGCATTTCCAATTTTGCCGGGTGTGATGACATTGGAAGAAGCCATGCAGAAGACAGTGGCATATGAGAATATGAGCTATACGGCAGAGCAGGTATTCCGGGTGATTGGGAATGGTTATATAAAATAATTTCTATGCCAGTCCTTCATACCCTAGTTCATAGAGCAACTCATTGGCATCGGAAAGAGCACAGTTTCTTTGCAGGCAGAAAATAATTGCACTGTCCCGCTCCATACGGGCATAGAGAATCGGATAGCCGGTAGCTTTTAAAAGCTGCTGCACTTCCGTAAAGGATAGCTCCATGGCAAAACAGAGGGCGAGCACTTTGTCACGGGAAGGACGTTTGCGTCCATCAAAAATCTGATAACAGTAAGTACGGTCAAGACCGCTTTTTCGGATGAGAGAAGGCAGGTCTTGATTTTTTGCCTGAATCAACCGGTTCAGATAATCGGAAAGAGAGACCTCGATCAGCTCAGCTTCCTCCTGCTCTGCATAATTGGAGAAAGAAGGTGTATTTTTCAAAATATCTAAAAGTTCCTGGGTTGATTTTTTCATTTGGCGAATCCTCTCATTTCTGCTATAGTGATATTGATTATCATAGAATTGTGGGAATGAAAATTCAAGTAGAAAAGGAAAAAGTGATAACAAATGAGTGAAAAATTATATCAGGATTTTCGGCGGCGGCAGATACCGCTTACCGTACTTGGGGGCCAGCCGCCCTATCAGACCCAGTTGATACAGGATGCTGCCACAGGAAAGATTCTGGTTCAAAAAGCGATACAAAAAGACAGCATTCCGGTTTACCGGAAACTGCAGCAATTAGAGAGTCCACATCTTGCAAAGATTATAAGCTGTGAAGAGCAGCAGGACATCGGCATGGTAACAGAAGAATATATCAGCGGTGAGACACTGGATGAGAAGCTGCACCGGCAGGGCGTTATGCCGTCGGAGATTGTAAAATATTACATCAGGCAGCTGCTGGAAGTGTTAGAGCAGATTCATGCGCAGGGAATCGTACACCGTGATATTTCTCCGAAAAATGTTCTCATTTCCACGGATGGAGTTGTAAAATTACTGGATTTTGATATTGCAAGAAGACGTAAGCAAAATCAGAATACGGACACGACGATTCTTGGAACTGTAGGATTTGCATCTCCGGAGCAGTATGGCTTTCTTCAGACAGATGCAACCGCAGATATTTATGCACTGGGTGTTCTTATGAATGTGATGCTGGAGGGGACGCTGCCAAATGTGCATCTGACTGACCGAAAACCATTTTGTAATGTGATAAAAAGATGTATAGAGATTGACCCGCAGAACCGCTACCAGAGTGCCGGAGAGCTTCGGGAGGCATTAAAATTAGAAAATCCGGGTGCTGTAAAAAAGAAAACGATTCTTCCGGGATTCCGGACCGGAGTTGTCTGGAAAGAGATACTGGCGGTTTTTGTATATCTATTTCTGATTGTGGGAAGCATACAGTTTCTGATACTGTATGGCAAGACTCCATTGACTTTTTGCCTGGAGGCAATTGCGGTATTCCTCTATGCATGGGTATCCTGCGGGGTTGGATTTAATTTCCTTTTGTGGGATACCAAAGTGCCGGGAATCCACTCCCTGCAGAAGCCGGTGCGGATTATAATCCGGATTATACTGGCACTTACCATCTTTTATTTTGGCATGAAGCTGGAAAACTATGTAAAAATAACCTTACTTGGTCTGCCGCCGAAATAGAAAATATCGAAAGTTATCGGGCTTTGAAAGATGTCTCCGATTTTGAACACGGCTGAAAATGTATGCTGCCGGCATACCACAAAGCCTTCCGACTCGTATATGATGATTTCATACTTAAGAATGATGAGAAACCGGGAGGCAAGAAAATGGAAAAAGTAAAGAAACCGATTTATAAGAAATGGTGGTTCTGGGTAATTATTGTAGTAGTTGTATTTGCAATTGCAGCAGGCGGCAGTGGAAGTGACAAAAAGAATTCAAAAAAGAATTCTGTTGCCGGCACAGAGCAGACGGATAACAAAGACGCAAAGACAAAGGACTCCGATGCAAAAGATGCAGAACCGGAAGAAGATTTATCCGCTGTAGAAACAGAATATACCCTTGGAGCAGGTTATTACACCGCAGGCATTGATTTGCCGGTTGGAAAATGTAACCTTACCGCAGTCAGTGGAAATGGAAATATAAACAGTTCCAATCTTTTGAATGGTGGAGTCAATGAGATGTTCGGCGTGGATGATGGAAATGATCTTTACGAATCATCCTTTAACGGACTTAAGATGAAAGAAAATGTAGTATTTCATATTTCCGGAGATGTAGTTGTGCAGGTCAGCTATACAGAAGTGACTGGTGGCATGACTGGAAGAGAATATGATGAATCCCAGGCGGTAGAATTAGGCAGTGGAAACTATACCGCAGGAACAGATTTCCCGGCAGGAACCTATACGGTGACAGCGGTGGACGGAACCGGAAATGTCAGTTCATCCAATCTGCTTGACGGTGGAATGAATGAGATGTTTGGTGTGGATGACGGAAATGGTCTTTATACTTCTGAAGTGAAAAATGTGGAATTCAGTGATGGTGTGGGTTTAAAGGTAAGCGGCGTGAATATCCGTCTGGTGCCGGCAAAGGAATAAAAGTATTTACGGAAATATTATAGAAAAGCACAACAGGGTTTGCCTGAGGAGGGCAAGGCTGCTGTGCTTTTTTTGTGCTTATGCGAATAGTGAAAAAATATATTCTTATCCGATGTATTTGGAAAGCATTATAACAATGGGAGAAGTTCGCATTGATTTAAGAAAAGATTATGGTACAATTGCAGTGGATGTGAGAAGTTATAAAAAGTTATAAAGACTTATAAAAGAATATAAAAGTTATAAAAGGTTATAAAAACTTATAAAGGGAGTACTCAAAATGACAATTCGTACAGCACAGATGGAAGATATTGATGCAATTACAGCAGTGGAGACAGAATGTTTTCCACCGGCAGAAGCAGCAACAAAAGAAGAATTCGCAGAACGTTTAAAATATTATAAAGACCATTTCTGGCTGATGTTCGATGAGGGACGTCTGGTGGCATTTGTAGATGGCATGGTGAGTAATCAGAAGGACCTTACAGATGAAATGTATGAAAAAGCAGACCTGCATGAGGAACAGGGGGACTGGCAGATGATTTTCGGCGTGAATACCATTCCGGCATACCGAAGACGCGGTCTGGCAGAGCAACTATTAAAAAGAGCTATTGCAGATGTAAAAGCCCAGGGAAGAAAAGGGCTGGTGCTTACCTGCAAGGATAAGCTGATACATTACTATGCGAAATTTGGATTTGAAAATGAAGGCGTATCAGAATCTACCCATGGAGATGTGGTTTGGAACCAGATGCGCCTGACTTTCTAAAAATGGAATATCTTATAAAGACGAAATGAGGCAGAATTTTGAAATATAAAGAAGTGGTAAAAGGAAGCTTTGTGGACCGCCCGAATCGCTTTATTGCCCATGTTAAGATTAACGGTGAGATTCAGACGGTACATGTAAAGAATACCGGGCGGTGCCGGGAGCTGCTGCTTCCGGATGCAGAAGTTTATCTGGAAGTGGCGGACAATCCGGCACGAAAGACAGCCTATGATTTGATTGGGGTATATAAAGAAAATTTTGGTTTAATTAATATGGACAGCCAGGCACCGAATAAGGTGGCAAAGGAATGGCTTGAAACGCAGAATTATGATGTGGTGAAACCGGAGTATAAATATGGAAATTCCCGAATTGATTTCTATATGAAGAAAGGGCAGCAGGAATATCTGATGGAAGTAAAGGGCTGTACCTTAGAACGGCAGGGAATTGGTTATTTTCCCGATGCACCAACAGAGCGAGGGGTAAAGCATTTACGGGAATTGATTGGAGCAAAAAAAGCCGGTTATAAATGTGCTGTGGCATTTGTGATTCAGATGGAAGGCGTAACGGAAGTCCGGGCAAATGAAGAGACACACCCGGAGTTTAAAGATGCGTTAGAAGAAGCGCGGGCAGCAGGCGTAAAAGTATTGTTTCTTATGTGCAAGGTGGAAAAGGACAGCCTCAGAGTAGTGGAGCAGCGGGCGTAAAAAATGTGGCACAAAGAAAAAGCTGCATGAAAATATGGAGGAGACTCGATGATAAGTAAATGGACGGAAGCTGCAATCAGAATTCAAAGCATCGCCCAGGCAGGACTTGCCTATGGTGAAAATGAATATGACCGTGAATGGTATGAGGAGCTACGAAAAATTGCTGCGGAAATGATTTCCTACGAGACGGAGATACCGGTTGAAAAAGTAACAGCATTTTTCTGCAATGAAACAGGATATCAGACTCCGAAAATTGATACCCGGGCGGCTGTGTTTGAAGATGGAAAAATCCTGCTGGTACATGAGAAAAACGGCACCTGGTCATTGCCGGGCGGTTGGTGTGATGTAGACCAGGCAGTGGCATCTAATGTAATAAAAGAGACAAAGGAAGAAGCAGGACTTTTGGTGACAGCAGATAAGCTGATAGCAGTTCAGGACTGGCGGAAGCATAATAAATGCAATCTGCCTTATGGTGTGGTGAAAATATTTGTCCTGTGTACGCCTAATGGTGGAAGCTTCCATGAAAATATAGAGACAACAGAGACGTGCTATTTTGGACGAAATGAACTGCCGGCACAGCTTGCTGTGGAGAAAACCACAGCAGAGCAGATACAGATGTGCTTTGATGCATATGAAAGCAAAGACTGGCAGACGCAATTTGATTAATTGCGACAGAGCGAAACAGAATATGCAATTAGATAGAAGCATTTGCAGAAAAACTGGAAAGGCTTTATCCGTCCACTCATTATGTCAATCGATTGATGACGCATAGCTGGGGACAGAAGGTGGTACGCTTCTATGATTTGGATGGAAATCTGATAGAGGTAGGGGAGCCGGTAAGGTGAGGGTGACCGAGAACCGCAACTTCGATTCCGCTGACGCTCCATCTCAGTCGTGGCTGTCGCCACACGAACAGAAAGATTCAGGCATAAGACCGAGAACCGCAACTTCGATTCCGCTGCGCTCCATCTCAGTCGTGGCTGTCGCCACATCAAAAAGAAAGCTTTCAGCCGTTATCAAATAAATTTGAACAGCTGAAAGCCTTCTTTTTTTCTCTGGCTCGTAGCTTGCACGAAAAATTTGCTTGACAAGTGACGAATCGGCTTATATACTGAATTAGTGTGCATACAAATGCACATTTATCAAATAATAGCACAGGAGGTGAAAATAATGCCAACATTTAACCAGTTAGTAAGAAAAGGACGTCAGACATCTGTTAAGAAGTCTACTGCACCTGCACTTCAGAAGGGCTACAATTCTTTGAAGAAGAAAGCAACTGATACTTCTGCTCCTCAGAAGAGAGGTGTTTGTACCGCTGTTAAGACAGCTACACCTAAAAAACCTAACTCAGCTCTTAGAAAGATCGCCAGAGTTCGTCTTTCCAACGGAATCGAAGTAACAAGCTATATTCCAGGAGAGGGACACAACTTACAGGAACATAGCGTTGTTCTTATCCGTGGTGGTCGTGTTAAGGACTTACCAGGTACAAGATACCATATTATCCGTGGAACTCTTGATACAGCAGGAGTCGCTAACAGAAAACAGGCTCGTTCCAAATACGGCGCTAAGAGACCAAAAGACGCTAAATAAGCTTAGCGCACACCAATAGTATCACAAACAGAGCTAAAGGTAAGTGTTGGAATTATTGTCACATACGATATATTTCCGCACGAACACATTTTAGAGAGACACATGTGAGTACCGTTGAATTAATCGAAACAAATACTACATGACAGGCACAATGACCTGTGATGCAAAACATGATTAAGGAGGGAAGTAACGTGCCACGTAAAGGACATACTCAGAAAAGAGAC
>ERZ1026850.504-NODE-504-length-24101-cov-7.201322_pt1 | contig 24101 bp, 24 predicted proteins | sample MGYA00380155_ERZ1026850 | MGnify/ENA primary metagenome ERZ1026850 (study PRJEB33269, sample SAMEA4719791) | human gut metagenome | biome: human-associated habitat; feature: organic feature; material: feces | place: Cameroon | collected 2013-10 ... | reverse complement strand
CTTTTGTTTTCTTCATAATAATTGCTCTTTTTCAAGTGGAATGCCTTGAAAAAGATATATCACTATGTTATATTGAAACCATAAAAGGGAAAACCAGAGAAGCGGCTTACCCTCAATAACTCAAATAACTGTTTTGTTAACAGCCGTCATTATCGCGAGTAATGGCGGCTATTTTCGTTTTCCCTTGAACATTACATAACTCGATATTTTCTGCTATTACTTCATATGCTAAAGTCCAAAGTCACCAAGGTCAAATATCCTGCAAAGTCAGTCCCACAATATCTAAACCCAACAATAATTACCTTCCAAGTCTGGCAATAAATTCCTCCTCACTTCTATGCATCATTATCAAAAATTCTTCATAATCTTCAGCGGCAGATGGTATTTTCAATCCCCTCTTGATAATATTAACATCTTCTCTACGTGCAACATTCTTCTCATACGTTAATCCTTTATTCAGGTATAGGAACAAATCCTCTGAATTCCCTGCTTCCGGATAAATATAATACCCAGATCTGGCTTCAAAACGAAACATATAAGCCAGCATTTGAAGATAGTCCTTATTTCCAATATTATCAACAGGCTTATATTTTGCATCAGCTATTATTCTTTTTTGACTATCCTTGCTAATAAAATCTGGATAAATCAAGCCATAGTTTCCAGCGAAAAGCCACTGTGCACCTTTTCCACCTTTATTCATTGGATGATAAAATGCGTTTTCAATGAGTGTATTTATGTATTCTTCCCACAACCACGCTCCATCAAATAATATACCGTATATTTGTCTCATTCCTGTTCCAACTTGATGTTCTCTGTGTTGTAGAATCAATAAACACAGACGTTGCAACATCAGATATTCTCTGAAATACGCATGTCTGATAGGGCTTTTTTTATTAGATTCTATGATGCGTTGTCTATCATAATGTTCAAACTTGGATGTTGCATCTACAACAAGCTTTACATCATCTTTAACCTTGGCAAGCAAATTATTACCATAGGGCTTTCTCTTAATAAACTCTATTGTATGGCGTATCAGCTCCATAACATCATTATCATAAGAAAACTCCCGCTTACTATAAGCTATATTTCCTGTAAAAGGTGTGTTTTGAGCAATATGCCTTGCAATATCTATGCTTCCCTTTACATTCCCATCATTGTATTTACAGCAAATATATGACTTAAATACCCCCTTACGCATAGCTGCCTTTAAATAATACGGAAATAAGAAAAGGAAAAAGTTAAACAGTTTCTGATCCTGATCAGCTTCTGATTTCATATCCACGAGATTAGGTATATCAAGTACTCTGGCAAGAAGGTATTCCATAAAGTAATCATTGCCTTCTTGCCCAAAACGAGATTCAATAATAAGACGCTCATCACCAAAGCCAAGAAACCCCATTACATTTCCAGTACGATAAGAGTTATTCGTACTTTGCAGTATCATCTGCTCTTCTGTAATGTCTTCAGCATTTCCAATACTTTCTGGAAATATAAATATTCCTTCATTTCCAACCTGTTCAAGTGTTTTATCTGCAATTTTACATACAAGTTTTGAAATTTCTTCGAACGACTCTTTCTTGTTTACTGAATTGTCCTTAACCCTGAGTACTTTCATTCTCCTCATCCTCAATTGGTCTTTTATAGCCATAAGCCCTTGCGAATCTGGTCATAATGCCCTCTTCATCATACATTCCTCGAATGTACTCCCGTAATAATGGTTCCAGATGATCTGTCCAGAGTTGATCATAATTCAGGATTTTTAACTTGAGAAAATATGCTGCTCCTATTTGATAATTTTCATTTAGATCTTCAACATCTGCAATCTCTCTATTCAATGCCTTCATACGTTGAACAGCCTCCGACTTCATTTCGTCATTTTTCAAAGAATCCAACATCTCCAACTGCTCATCTGCTTTCAACTCTACAAAACGAAATCTTCTGCGCATGGCAAAATCAAAACTGTCTACAGAACGATCAATATCATTCATGGTGCCAATAATATATACGTTTTCGGGGATATAGAATTTTTCATTCGGATCTGAATGTAAATTTGCATACTGAGTTGACACTTCACCGGCTCTGCCCCGATACCCCGGGTCAATAGCAAAAAACAATTCACCAAAAATTTTCGATATCTCTCCACGATTGATTTCATCTATGATAAAGATATACTTTTTTAATTCTTCCTGTGATGCACTTGCCTGCGGTGTAAAACTCTTTTGCGCTTTAATTGCTTTATAAATAGCAAAATCGTAGGAATAAGCTTGAATTGCAAACGTCTTTCCAAAGAAAGCAGTAACATCTTTAAGCCTTTCAAATTTTATACCAGATTCAAGCATTCTTCGAATTTCATCAATATTTAGGCAAAGCTTGTTAACTGTAGCATTACCAGGAATTGAAATATTGACATGCTTGTCATCTACACTTGTGATGTTAAACTCGTTCCCATTAATCGTCCGAAAAGCACTTACGCCTAATTCAATATTAGAAAAGAACTCTATCATCGATTCCTGTATGGATAGTTCCTTTTCTATCAACTCCCTTGACTTCTGAGAATTTTCATAGTTCTTTTGCGCCTTATCAACAAATTTCTTGAAGACACCATCCTGTAATTCAAACCCCATCGTGCCATCAGCATTTACCTTTGGTCGTAACCCTTCAACAAAATCCGTATAATCATAACTTGGATGAAATTGGACAAATTCCACCCGATTGCGTTGTTCATCCGTAAGCTGTGTATAGTTATCAGTCTCGCCATTACTGATGATATCCGCTGCAATCGCCTTCGCCAAAAAGGATTTCCCGGTTCCTGGTGCTCCATGAAAAATAATATTCTTAGATTCAATCAACATAGATGTATATTGATTTCTGTACCCTTTATATTGTTGCGCCAATTCTTTTTGTACAGCCACTTTTCTCTCCTTTTCTTGCTTTTTATTTTTAATCTGAAACCCAAGTTTTTGCAGGCAATTTCTTGCCTCCTCAGCATTATAATTTTCCACATCAATTCCATATGCAATATTAATCGCTACCTTTACTACATATTTGGGTGGATAATGAACTCCGTCCTCAGTCACCAGTTCATATTCCATAATTCCCCTATGACTAGGAACTCCATTTTCTTCAATATATTTCATGGCATCTATAATATTCTGCCTAGTGATTTCAGGAATTGCCATACTTATCTCCTCCAATTTCTTTATATGTATCTGGAAATATACTCTTTTGCTTTTTTATCTTCTATCTACACATAAACCAACTCTGTCGCCCAAATCAAAAGCACTTTCTCCAACGCTTCACAAAATATAAAACAAATTATAATCTCAATGCCTGTTTTATTATTTCACTTCAATATTGTAATCCAGAATACTCTTTAAAATATAATTGGACATCTGTGTAATCGGCATATTGAAGTCCTTATCATCAAACAGCAGACTGACTGCAAATAAATTTGCTTCGTATTCATCGTCTGTAAATGCGTTCTTTTCTGTGATTGCAAAATTACTGATACCACTGTCATGCAACAATGCATGCCCAAGCTCGTGTGCGCACAGAACTATTCTCGATCTCTTATCATACACATTATTGATCATAATCATTGTTGGATAATTGTCCATCTTTATTGTGTATGCCTTTTTCGATATACTCAATTCTAAATCGTCACCCACCCGGATTCCATAGTGCTTCGCAAGAATATATGGATCCCTGGTATTATATTCACAACGCAATTCTCTGGCATACCGTATAATATCTTCTTTTGTTCGCATCTTTCCCCTCTGCTCCTATTTATACTTATAACTTACCAATCGTAACTGTTGCAGAATCTCATTGGCAAACTCAACTAGCTTTTTTTCATCCAGCTTTTTCAGATCATATCCTCCATATGCAGCCAACGTTGGCATCTTTAAAATAAATTCCATTGCTTCCTGCGCCGTACTGAAATTCTCCGGCAAAGATATCCCTGTTTTTTCTTCGTTTCCCATAAGTCTTGCCGGTGTTGTCTGCAAAATGCTACACAGTTTTTCAAATACATTAACCGGAATCTTCTCAATGCTTGAATCTTCATAGCGGTACACAGTTGAAATAGATACGCCTAATTCCTTCGCCACATAGTCTACAGAAATGCCCAGTTCTTTTCTTCTGTTTTTTATACGTTCTCCAAGTTTCATGCTGTTTCCTTCCACTATCTCTTTTTGTTTTATTCTACATTCGTCTTTGCATTTTTGCAATATGTTTTCGCATTTTTGCTTTTTCCTATTGACATTATACCAGCTATCATTGTATAACTGATCTTAGAAATTCGCATAAATGCATTTTGCATTTTGCATTTATGCTTTTTTGGAAATAGGAGGTCACAATGATAGAATTAAAAGACGTTCCATCCACAATGCCTAAAATCCTGGTTATGGGTATCGGCGGTGGTGGAAATAATGCTGTAAATCGCATGGTAGATATGAATTCTTCTCCGCACACTTTGGAATACATCTCCATAAATACAGATCAGATGGTTCTTAATTTATCAAAAGCTTCACGAACATTAACGATTGGTCCCAAATTAACCGGAGGATATGGTGCTGGTGGGAACCCTGAAATTGGCTGTGCCTCTGCCGAAGAAAGTGAAGAGGCCATCAAATCTCTTTTAGCTGATTGCAATATGGTTATTCTTACTGCCGGTATGGGTGGCGGTACAGGTACAGGTGCTATCCCTGTAATCGCAAAACTATGCCATGAGCTGAATATTTTAACTGTCGCTGTAGTTACTAAACCCTTTTCTTTTGAAGGAACAATGAAAATGAAAACTGCCATAAACGGAATTGAAAAGCTCAAGGAATATGTTGATACTCTGTTTATCATTCCAAATGATAAATTAGTTTCAGTCACAAATAAAAACTTGACTGTTGAAAATGCCTTTCTACTGGCTGATAGCGTACTAAAGGATACCATAAATGCAATCACAAATATTATTCATAACTGCGGTCTGGTTAATTTGGATTTTAATGATCTGAAGACTATTCTCGGGAATAAGGGAATTGGTTATATTGGGATCAGTGCCATGGCAGAAAAATCGGCTATTATAGATACTATGAAAGAAGCTTTAAATTCCCCTTTTTTAGAAACCAGTGTAAAAGGAGCCACACATATTCTGATCAACTGCAGTGCCGGATTAAATCTGCAGGAACTTAATACTGCAATCGGCTACGTCCGTGAAATTGCCGGAAATAATGCTGATATCATGTGGGGAACTGTAACTGATTCTGACAGTTCAGGTATGAATAACTCCGTAACTATCATTGCCACCGGGTTGCCAGCTTCTGAACTGCCTTCCACTCCAGCAGGGAGTTCAGTTTCCAAAGTGCCCTCTCCATCCAGCCCCAATGTATCAGGTTTCCCTCATATGCCAACTGCGCCCAAATCCCTGCAGCCTACAGTTCCTTTAAAACCAATCATTTTGCCGGATTTTATAAAAAACATATAAGAAAAAGCAGAAGGGGTTCATATTATAAATTTATACTACTTTATATGACCTTTCTTGTATATAAAAACATCTGATTGGGCTACAAGTGCAATTCCATTCTGCACAGCATAGTCATAATCAATATCTTCATACAAAAGTTTTTGAGTAACATTTTTATAATCCGATTCATAAAACTTACTCTCTATGATCTCCTTAAGCATCTCCGGAATAATATACTCCAGTTGCGCAGACGGATTGTTTGGGGAAAGCATTCGATCCTCACGAACTTTATCCACCAAGGCATCCATCTCCTCGTCCATCTTCAACTGCGCTGCTAATTTGCAAATATCATACAGATGTCTTGAATCTCTATCCTGCATATTTTGAATTCTGTAGTCACAGATTGCGAATACTTTATCTACAAATGTTCGTCTTATAGACTGCACATTCATATATACTTTAGCCGCTTTGAAAGGAATTGGTAAGTCAATTCCTCTCTCCTCACAGAAACGCCCTACAAAGCTTCCCACTTCATGTTTTTCTACAGGATATGCCGTCTGATAATAGCTCGTTTCTATGATAATCTCTACTGGCATGCTTACAAATAGAGACATATATTTAAAGACATACTTGTTATAATCATATCTTGATCTGATTTTATCAGGATTACTAAGTGTCATCCCCAAAGATTCTGCAATTTGGATGATCAGTTCCTTCGATTCTTTCCTTTCTGACTCCGTTGGTTTTCTATTCATCGACAGGTCAATATCTTCTGAAAACCTGTCAATCATATTATACGCCTTGGACAGGGATGTTCCTCCCTTAAATACAAATGGCAATTCAGCCTTAGGCAGTTCAGACAAGAACATTGATTGTACCGTATCTTTTTCAACCATCAACTCTGTTCTGCCAATTTCACGAGCTACTGTTTCTATTATTTCTTTCCATTCCTTCGAATGATTTTTATACCAGTTCACTCATTAATCCCCCCTGATAAATATTCCTGAAAACCCGATCCGGAAATAACGAAATATATTCCTTAACCTTCATAAAATCAACATTAACAGCCCTTACAAACTCTTTTAGTTTTTTTTCAAGCTCTTCTCCTGATAATTCACTATATTTATCTATAGAAGACATCAGATCCAGAAACTGGAGTGCTGATTTATTCTCTTTATTGATTTCTGCTAATGGCTTATATACAATCACCTTGCGTCCATCAATATCAAGTTTTCTCTGCTTTGTAGTAGCCTCATTGGAGCATACTTCAATGCATGCCGGATTTTGAGTGGTAAAGCCATACATATTAGCAAGCTGTATTCCTGTTATATACCCGGAAACTTTCCCCTGATAAGATATATATTTTTTCTCTACCAGCTTATCTATAGAAACCCTTCCTTTTGTTCCGAGGATCGTCATATAGGACAAATAATAGACCCCATTATACAAACGCTCTACTTTACCTTCATCCGCCAACTGCTTCATTTCCTGTCGTACATAGTCTCTGGAATTTCCCGGAAGCTCTGACAGAAAAATCGGTTCATCTTTGTCATAATTATTTACTATATAATCGTATAGCACTTCACGCCTCACAAATTTGAAATATATTTTTTCTCTTTTATTATACTTCAAAATAAACTTCTGTCAAAGGTTATTCCCAGAAAAAATCCCCCTTAAACAGATCTGGTTTTGCCTGATCTGCTCAAGGGGGATCGCATTATCTATCATTGCCTGACATTTTTAGCATCCAAACAGCTCCGCTGTTTTCTTCATTCTCTCCGCAATCGGCACGCCAAACGGACACCGTGTTTCGCAGGCATGTCTGCTGATACTCTCTGAAGCCCTATGCTTTGTGTACTCACTCTCTAGCAGAGAATATCCTTAAGCGCACGCTTTGGTACATAATGCACATCATTTTCATCCCTGTAATATCCTATCTCGCCATCTTCCTTCACGTCCGTCAGTACGATCTTTTCTGCCGGCTTACCGAGTGCTACTACCAGTACAGGCTCCAGATTTTCCGGCAGATTCAGTGTCTTTTTGAGCTCTGCCAGGGAAAAGCTGCCGATCATACAGCCGCCAAGCCCGTCCTCTGTTGCTGCAAGGAGTATGGTCTGAGCCACGATTCCCACATCTCTCTGAAAGCTTGCAATATTCGGTGCCAGATTTTTGTCCTGACAGATGACAATGAATGCAGTCGGGTTCATTCCCTCATGGGGAAGGTGTAAATGAGCCAGTCTTGCCGCAAATTTGGTAAGCGGGAGAATCTTTGCCACCTCTTCCTTCTCACAGGCAATGTGATATTTCAAGGGCTGAATATTCAGGCTGGAGGCTGCATATCTGGTCAGATCTACGTAAGACAGCAGCTTCTCCCTGTCAATCTGATAAGACCCATCATACCCTCTGTAGCTTCTGTTTGCTTTCACTAAATCTCTGAACATTTCTCTTCCTCCTATGCTTTCTGCTGACATTCCGCTTATTCTACAGCTATCATAAATGTATAATTCGTATCATAGGTTCTTACATAAAGAATCCCATCCTGCCGGATAATATAATCCGGCGCCGTTTTTATCGGTATTTCCTGTACTACTTCCCCTGTATCTATGCGGACGATCTTCAGATAATCGTCTTCAGCCGTAAATCCATATCCGCAGATGATATAATCATCTACAAATGCAAAGCCTCTTGCATTGCAGGTCAGCGGCTCCGTTTTCCAAAGTACACTGTTGTCTGTCAGATCAACTGCTGTGATATAGGCCGTCTGTGGACAGGAACCTGCATAGGTATAATGCCCTGTTGCCAGATAAAGAACGTTATCCCTTACTGCTGCATAAAAAAGATTCTGATCAATAAAATCATAATCCGCTTCCACATACTCTGTGCTATACTGATATTCCCTAAGATCAAAGGTGACTGTTTTTCCGGTAGCCAGCTCTGTCAGAAAAAGAGCTGGCTGATCTGCCTCATTTCTGAAGGCCTCATAACGATACTCCCCGTCCTCATAGGGAAATCCCTGTCTCTGCAATCCATTGTCCTGAAACCACTTATCCTCATCAATGATCTCATTGGGCTCTTCACTTTCCTTGATAAGACCAATGGCAGTAAGCTCCCGTTCCTGCACCCGATCCGACCTATAATAGGAAAAAGACGGATTCGGCAGGATCACATATGTATCCATCTGCTCATTTTCGCCCCCGGTTCCTATATCACCACTTTCTGTATCTTCCTCCTGCGTCTCTGCTGTCAGGCCATCCTCACCTTCTGAAATCGTATCTTCCGTCATGGAAGCGTCTCCATTTTCATCAGCCTGTCCTTCCTCTGTACTCCCCTTCACTGTCCCTGCACAGCCCATTAGCAGGCCTGCAGCAACAAGAATAGCTCCAAGCATTAATTTCTGTTTTCTCATATTTTCCTCACTTTCACGATCACAATCGTCAGATATGGTAATTTTTCCGGCCATTCTTCAAGACCACGCATCACCATCTCATTTTCAAGGCCACAGTCTGTCACTGCATACACCTGTAGCTCTTCACCGTTTTTCTCCCGGTATGCTGCCTCTTCTTTCAGTACTTTCTTTACATGCTGCAGTTCCCTGCCTGACTTCATATAAATTCGGGTGCCGGAAAGCGTCGTCGTTTCTTCCACTCCATAGCTTCCGGGAATAATATGGATCTGTTCTTCTCCGTCTCCAAGCGAAATTCCAAGCCTTGCCGCTGCGCTGCAAAAGGATGGCACTCCGCTGATCATCTCCGCTTTCTTCCCCCGCTGCTCTACAAGACGGTGAATATAATGATAAGTAGCATAAACAGACGGATCTCCGATGGTCAGAAAAGCGACCTTTTTCCCAGCATCAATCAGACGGCAGGTTTCCTCTGCAGTCTTTTCCCATGCTGCTTTCAGCACCTCTTTATCCTTCGTCATTGGAAAGTCAGCCAGTATGAATTCCTTCTCTGCCACCTCCGGCAATGCCTTCTGCACGATCCGGTAGGCATAGCAGTCATCCCGGCTTCTGCCCGGAAGGATCAGTATATCACTTTCCGTAATCGCCCTGACTGCTTTCAGTGTCAGAAGCTCCGGATCTCCCGGCCCTACGCCGATTCCTGTCAGCTTTCCATCCATCTGTGTGCTCCTTTTTCTGTAAATTTATCCTATTTCATGGCAGCTTATCCGCCTCCGGTGATTATCCGTTTTCACCCAGCAGAAACAGATCCAGCATGAAATTATTTTACCAAGTTGCTGAGGAAATACAACAACCTTTTTTAAATACATCACAACAGTCGTTAATCATGATAGAGGCAATGTCATCTGGGTTGCCAAGGGGCATGGGAAAACTATTTTTGAGCAGTTCTTTAAGCTGCTTACACCAGAACAGAGAAACAGCATTCAGCTGGTATCTGGTGATGGTGCTAAATGGATTGATGAATGTATAAAAGCATACTGCCCTAATGCTAACCGTTGTGTGGATCCATTCCATGTTGTTGAATGGGCAATGGATTCTCTTGATTCGGTTCGAGTAGATGCTTGGCGAGAAGCAAAGGCAGCCACAAAGGAGCAACCAAAAGCCAAAAGAGGTCGTCCCAAGAAGGGCACACCATCAAAAGATACCACTGCCACAGAACTCAAAAATTCTAAAATGGCATTGGGTAAAGCCCCTTCAAATCTCACTCCTAACCAACAAGCTAAGGTTGAGTGGATAGCAAAAACAGACCCACGGTTGTATCGTGCATACAAACTCAAGGAAGCCTTACGTCTAGTTTTCTATAACGACACCGTAGAAGATGCGAAGGAGACCCTTGATGCTTGGTTTAAATGGGCAAGGCATTGTAGAATACCTGCATTTGTTGAACTACAAAAAAAGATAAACCGGCATAAGCAAGCAATACTGAATACAATAGAGTATGGATTAACCAATGCAAGGATTGAGGCAATAAACAACAAGATAAAGCTATCAATACGAATGGCTTATGGATTTCGAAACATAGATAACATGATGGCAATGATAATGCTAAGGTGTTCCGACATAAAGGTTCAACTGCCATGGGAAAAGAATGAATGGTCTTCCTTCTTCTGCTTGGGCTAGGATATCCGGTATATAAATCAGCCGCAAGGGTGCATGCACCACTCCGTGGAAAACCTTGCCCCTGATTTATATACCAGATAAAAAGTAGTCAAGCAGAATAAAGGAGTATGTTGCCAGAGGCAGCTACCTGCTCACACATTCTGATGATGCCTCAAAAATCACAGCTCCAGAATCAATTATGTCTATCATGGAAATGCATACCCCTGGATTAGAACACTATATCGATGGCTTTACCAGCTTTTACAGCTTTCTTGAGAAAAAGTATAAAATAATATTCTCCAATGCTGTCCAATACCTGTCAGCCGCGAGCGCCAATTTTACAGAATCACAAATATTAGAAAAACCTGTTGGTTCTCCACTTCTTTGCAACCGCAGAATCTGTTATTCTGGTCAGGATCCTTTTCTATATGGCATTACCAAACTGGCTTCTGACAAATACGAATACTGTGTAAGTCTACAAAACAGACCATAATATTTTTTCATTTTTTAACAGGCTATTTATCAAAAATCCCCGCACTTCATCTTTAAATTTAAATGCTGAAATGCGAGGATTTATTTTATTTATAATTTTCATCACAAGATCTGGCAGAACTCAAACTGTTCACCTGTTGGACTTGCTATCTTGAAGTACCGGATACCGTTGTCCCAAAATCCCGCAATACCTTCAATACCATCAGTAACGATCTTATATCCGTTCTTTACACAATATGCATAGTCCGACTCAATATCATCAGAAGCAAAACTATAATGATCAATTCTTCCGGAAACCTCATCCGGAAGCCGAGAATCTGATGGAAATATTTCAAAAATAACATCGTCATTTTTCAAAAAATAAACAGTATCGTTTCCATTTTGAAATTTGCCAGTCACTTCAAAGCCAAGCACATTTACATACCACTCCACATCTCTTGCAACATCATTGGTAGCAATACCAATATGTCCGATCCTTCTGTTTTTAATCATAAGAACACCTCTTTCTCATAGAAACCTTATTTTATTTTTGTTAATGCACTATCCATCTCGGATAAAGTATTTTCCAGAATGTCAAACTGCTCCTGGTTTAGCTCCCATTCCATTGCCTGACAGTTGGAACAAAATTGTTCAACATTTGTTGCCCCCGCAATAATAGGACCCACCATCTTCTGTCTAGCCAGCCAGTTTATGGCCACCTCATTTAACGGATGTCCCCACTCTGCCACCAGATTTTTTAGGCGCTCCACAATTTTGTAAAAGTCACTATAGACGGGACCAACCAGCTTGGGGTTAGCATTTCGCACATCTCTATCCGAAAAATTATTGTTTTCCCGAAATTTTCCTGTAAGCAACCCTTGAAAAAGCGGGCTGTAGGGCAGAAACGGAATATCCTTTTCCTGACAATAGGGAAGTATTTCATCCCTTGTACGGTATTCCAGCGGAATATTATGATAAGCTGTGGGATTCTGCTCCAGCATATTATAGAGGCCTTGTACCGTATTTACGGTTGTAATGGTATTGGCTCGGCGAATATCCGAAAGACTAAAATTTGTCATTCCAAAATACCGAATCTTCCCCTGTTTCTTTAATTCTTCTATAGCCCCTATAGTTTCCTCTAGCTCCGTATCCGGATCTGGCCAATGCAACTGATATATATCAATTACATCCGTCTGCAGCCGTTTTAAGGAATCCTCCACCTCTCGAAAGATACTTTCCCGTTTAAGATTATTTCTAGCATCTTCTTCGCCCTTCCACACCAGCCCGCATTTAGTAGCCAGAAGAACCTTCTGGCGAAGCCCCTCTTTGAGCACTCTTCCTACAATCTCCTCAGAATGTCCCTTTCCGTATACAGGAGCGACATCAATAAAGTTTACCCCTCTGTCAATAGCCTCCCGAATCACACGAATCGTCCTTTCATCATCGGAATTATCCCAGACAGAGCTTCCGGAAAATCCCCAGCACCCCAGTCCAAGCTGAGAAACAGACTCCTCCAGGGCTGCAAATTTTTTATATCTCATATGGCACCTCCTCAGATTTTGAAATCCTTTTTTCCATGCTTTGAATTTTTAAAGCACCCCAAATTCCCTATACACCTCATCAATATTCATCCCCTGGACGCCGTCATTATCCGCAAAAATGAAATCGCCAGGAAATACCTGCACATAATGTGTCAAATGTCCAGGCATCAAAATCGGAACATCCACCTCCTGCACCATCCATCCTCCAAAGGCATTAGGTGCCGTTCCGAAGGAAAAAACCGGAAAGTCATCCATCTTCAAAACATACTGGGTATCTCTGCAGTTTCCTGCAATGAACATTCCCCTGCATCCGTGAGCATAGGCCAGCTGACAGCTCATTTCTCCAAAATGAGCCGGCTGCATGTCTCCGCCACAGTCAAAGCATAATACACTTCCCTCTGGTTTTTCTGTAACAGTACGCATCATTTTTTTCTGCGGATACTCCCTTCCTTGAAACATCTGCTCCATTAGCTTTTGATTCTGCTCCGGCGTAATGGACGAATCAATTACCATGGTATGGAGTTTTACAGGCAGCGCTCTTCCTACCAGCTGCATACCTTGACGCAACGCTCTGAATCTTTGTGATAAAACAGTATCACAAACGCCCAACTCTCATAAACTATCTGACACATTCCTTCCATATCCAGCTCTTTGAAATCGCCGTATCCGTAATATCCAGATGTCGGATTTCTTCATGAGAAATGTGATAGTCATGAATTCTTTTGTTTAAATCCACTTGTTCCACTTCTTTACCTCTTTTCTGCGCCACCGTTTTTGTGTGCATATCAGGCTTACGTGCGTAGCGCTCACACATATAAGAACTTCAATTTTCTCTTTCTTTATTGTCCTCCCTGCTTCTTAAGAATATTTCAGTGCCCCCACCTTAGCTTATATATGTGTACGGGATAACTCCCGGAAACACCATTATCACACATTCATCATTATGTGTCTATATTCGATTATGAAAATGGTTTCATTCATTTTCCTTGTTTCTGTCTCTTTTCTTGTTTTCACCTATCATTTTCCACAAATCTATCACATAATCACAGCTAATACAAGATATATTTCACATATTTTTACCGTTTTCATTACATTGCACAATTTGAAACCGTTTTCATTTATGCACTACACACAAAACTTCAGAAAGCAACAAATGTTTTTCATATTTGCTTGACAATTTAAAAAGTAAAATTCTATAATATTTTTAAAATAACGTTAGGAGCGTGGCTGTTTCAGGTACAGATTATAGTAATTTTTACTATTGTATTACTTGTTATGTATCCCAAGCGGCCCAGACACATCATATGAACTATGAAAAGGTTACCATTTCAGATATCGCCAAAGCGGCCGGAGTTTCTATCACCACTGTTTCCCGTTATATCAATGGGAAACAGGACTTGATCCAAAAGGATACCCGGGAACGGATCGAAGCAGTTATTAAAATGACCAATTATCATCCAAATGTTATGGCGCAGTCTTTAAAGACAAATTTATCGCATCATATTGGAGTTATTGTATCGGATATATCAACACCTTTCTGTGCTACTCTGATCCAGGGCATCAGTGAAACACTCCTGAGCAGTAATTATATGCCATTATTTGTCAGCTGTAACAATAGCATCAAAGAAGAAGAGTCCTATATCAGATCCCTGATGAGCCGACATGTAGACGGTCTGATCGTAAACACCTGTTCCAGCCAGAACCCTTTGCTTATACAGCAGGCCTGCAACGGACTTCCCATCGTTCTTTGTGACCGTACCATAGATGACTATAATTTCCAATTTGTGGGCTCCAATCACCGGGATCCTATTTTCGAACTTGTAAAGCACCTGAAGGAACAAGGCTATACACTTCCTGTCTTTTTTACAGAAAATTATTTTGCAAGTTCTGTCCGGTCCGAAAGGCGCAATTCCTTTTTGGACGCAGTGAAGCTCTATTATCCTGAGATCGACCCAAACGAATTAACCTACGTCATTGACATTCACGATTCCCAGAATGTCACCAGTCAGCTTCACCATTTAAAGGATATTTGTGGGAAAAAGGAGCTTCCCGCCATATTCTGTGTCAACTCCATTACCGTACTGCATGTATTTAATGCGATCCGCTCTCTTGGAATACGCATTCCAGATGAAATCGGACTCTGCGGTCCTGATGACTGGGGCTGGGAAGAGCAGAGCATCCTGCTGTCTCTGATGACGCCCCGCATTACCAACATTGTAGTCCAGCCACGTCTTATCGGGAATCTGGCTGCACAAAAACTGCTTGAATGCATTGCAGATCCTTCTGTTACAAAGAAAGAAACCCGGTTGACCTGTCCTTTACAAATTGCAGGCTCAACTATTCTGAAACACTAAGAGCAAGCAGCAAGACGCCCCCGCTTATTTTGCTGTTCATGCATTATACAAATCCTTCTATTTTCAAAAGGATAATAACAAAAGTGCCCCCACTTATGCTATTTATTCTATATTTAGGAGGTATCTTATGAACCCACTTGAACGATTTTCACGTGCCTGTATTGTTCCCGTTGTTGTACTGGATAATGCAGAAGATGCAGTGCCAACCGCAAAAGCACTTCTTGCCGGTGGTATTGACGTTATGGAAATCACTTTTCGAACAGCTGCTGCAAAAGACAGCATTGCTGCTGTTGCATCCGCCTGCCCGGATATGCTGGTGGGAGCTGGCACAGTCATAAATCTCGAGCAGTGCAAAGCTGCTGTATCTGCCGGTGCAGGCTTTATTGTTTCTCCCGGCTTTGATGAAGAAATCATAAAATATTGCATCAAAGCAGGTATTACTGTAACCCCCGGCTGTGTCGCTCCATCAGAAATCATGTCTGCTGTAAAATTAGGACTTTCTGTTGTAAAGTTCTTTCCAGCGAATGTATACGGAGGACTTACTGCCTTAAAGTCGCTTTCTGCACCTTTTCCAGGAGTAAAGTTTCTGCCTACCGGTGGTATTAACAGCCATAACATTGGTGACTACATTGCTGCACCCTTTATCCACGCAGTAGGCGGCAGCTGGATTTGTACCCGCAAAGACATTGCAGATGGCAATTTTGATAAGATTACAGCTCTCTGCAGGGAAGCCCGTCAAAATGCGCTCGGCTTTGAATTTGCACATTTGGGAATCAACTGTGAAAATGTTGAATCCTCCACTGAGGTAAGTAATTTTTTCCAGACAGCTTTTGATTTCCCCCTCAAAGACGGCAGCAGCTCCGTATTTGCCTCTCCCAATATTGAAATTTTGAAATCCCCTAATTTGGGAGCGTACGGACATATTGCCATCAGAACCAACAATATTCTCTGTGCAGTTCCTGAGCTGGAAAAAGCTGGCTTTTATGCAGATACATCAACTGCAAAATACAAAGATGACCGGTTGGTCGCTCTTTATCTGAAGCAGGAAATTGGCGGATTTGCCATTCATTTATTACAAAAATAAATAAAACGAGGAGTATTACACTATGAAAATATTAACTTTTGGCGAGATTTTGCTGCGTTTAAAGCCTCCTGGCCTGGAACGTTTTTTCCAGTCTCCCATTATGGAGGCATCCTTTGGCGGCGGTGAAGCCAATGTTGCTGTTTCACTCGCAAACTTTGGTATGGATGTGCAGTATTGCACCGTCTTACCAAATAATGTCATCGGCGATGAATGTATAAAAGAGCTTCGCCAGTTCGGTGTTGATGTTTCAAAAGTAAAACGCGGCGAAGGCCGTATGGGAATCTATTTTCTGGAAAGCGGTGCAAATCAGCTTCCCAGTAAGGTCACCTATGACCGCAGTGGTTCCTCTATCGCTATTGCACAACCGGAGCTTTTTAACTGGAATGAGATATTTGATGGTATAGACTGGTATCATATTACCGGTATCACCCCAGCGTTATCTGAAACCGCAATGGAGTTAAGCCTTGCAAGTGTAAAAGCAGCCAAAGAAAAGGGCATTACAGTTTCCTGTGATCTGAATTTTCGTAAAAATTTATGGAAATATGGCAAGAAAGCTTCTGAGGTCATGCGCGAACTGGCAAGCTACGTGGACATTGCCATTGCCAATGAAGAAGATGTACAGAAATCTCTGGAAATCACCGTTGACATAGATGTAGAATCCGGCAGCCTTGATCGCAGTAAATACAAAGCCCTTGGTGATAAGGTGCTTGCTTCCTATCCCAATATGAAGCTTATTGCTATTACATTACGCGAATCCAAGAGTGCAGATCATAATGATTGGGCAGCCTGCATCAACGACAGAGCTCATTTTTATGAATCAAAAAAATATCACATTACCGATATCGTAGACCGAGTAGGTGGTGGTGACAGCTTTGCAGGCGGACTTATTTACGGTCTGAATCACTATCAGGAACTATCAGCTGCACTGGAATTTGCTGTTGCAGCCTCCTGCCTGAAGCACAGCATTATCGGTGACTTTAACCGTGTCAGTGTTTCCGATGTAGAAAAGCTGGCAAATGGAGATGGCTCTGGCCGCGTACAGCGTTAGATTTTTCCAGCTTTATTATTTATTTATCCATGAAATGAAATGAGAGCCGCATTTGCGGCTCTCACGTAACGTGAGCTGTGAAAACGACGATTTCAACCTCATCAACCATTTTTATGATATTGTAAACGAAAAAATCCGTTATAACGGTATTAACACCAATAAAATTAAAAAGGCAGACTTGCGACATTCTCTATGATAGTTTTACGCAATATGATTTCAAAAGGGCTTTCAGCCACGAAAAGCGGCAAAAACTGTCCTAACGCCCCACAGGGAAGAGAAAAAACAGAGAAGAAGCCTTGTCCTCTTTCCCGCCTTTCCTCTACATTCCGTATGGCAGCTACCCTTTTTCATTCGGCTTTGTTAATGCCACCGCTCAATGAACCGACCAACCTCGAAAAATGATAAACAATATCAGCCTCCTCACATCTCCAAGCCTTACTTTTCATCCACCAGTGGAGTATTATATACAAATTGTTCAAGGCAGACTCCCTGCGAAGCAAGTTTTTGCCGAAGCAAATTAGCATCCAGATCGCGTGGCGATTTATGCTTTACCACACACAACGCTGCCGCTGTTCCTGCTGCTTCACCGATTGCCATACAGGTACTAGAGATTCGAATTGCAGATTCTGCATAAAAATCTGCAGAAATGCATCGACCTGCAACAAGGAGATTTTCAATCTTTGCCGGAACAATACACCTATATGGTATTCCATATGCCTGACCAGGATACTTAATAAAACGCATATCATATCCCCGCCCCATAGGATTGTGAAGATCTATGGGATAACATCCCAGTGCAATAACATCTTCAAATTCTCTGCACTCCAGTAAATCGTCCATTGTCATTTCATATTCGCCGACAATTCTCCGGCTGTCTTGTACTCCCACTGTTCCCGCGCTGTCAATCAAGTATACATTTTCTGCTCCAGGATATTCTTTTCTAAAATATTCCACAATTTTAGGAATCTGGCGTCTACATTCAATCTCCGCCTTTGTCAAATCATCTGGATTGAGTCCGTTTTTATCCACTGAACGTGTCATTTCACATCGGTATTCGCCTTTACGCGGTGTTCCGAATATGCAAACATGTCCATATATAAATTCTGGTGCTTCCCAGAACAGGAAATATGGTTGTACCTTTCCTTTGGGGTATTTGGAGAATTTTTCAATCTGCTCTTTTCCAACTTCTGGCATTCCACCAATCCGAAACATCGTTGTAAGTGGCTGAGTTTTTCCATCCTCATCACGTCCCATCTTATACGACGCTCCTGCCAGGTAGGCTACGTCACCATCCCCAGTTGCATCAATAATCACATCAGCAAGAATTGCCTGACACCCTGCCTTATTTTCTATTACAACACCCTTGATTGTTTCTCCATCCATAATTGCCCCTGTAATCATGGTATGGTATAAAAGATTAATTCCCCACTCTTCCATAATTTCATCTGCAACACGTTTGTACACTTCTATATCAAAGGTAGCAGCATCATTTTGACCTGTCTTATTTAACTCTTCTGGACTGATTGCACCATCTTCCTGAATCAGCCGTTCAATAAACTCCCACACAACACCTTTGATTACCTGGCGACGATTCACAACCGGATCATCATCTTCACTATCCGAAAAAATAGAACTCCCAGCAAATGTTGTCACAAGTCCAGTGGTTGCGAGTCCCCCAAGGCAATTATTTTTTTCTATTATCATTACACTAACTTCGCCCTTTGCTGCCCCAAGCGCTGCTCCAATTCCAGCCGGTCCACCTCCACATACAAGAACATCTACTTTTGCCTTGACTGGAATTTCCTGTGCATCACGGTGCACTTTAAATGTTGTTTTATTATAAAATATTCCCATCTATCATATTCTCCTTCAGTTTCTCTGATTTCATTTATTTTACAGCTCCATCTGTCAAACCTCCGACTATGTTCTTCTGCATAATGAGGAAAAAAAGCAGGCATGGAATCAGTCCCAGCACCATTCCTGCAATTGCAATGTTCCATTCAGAAGTATATTGTCCAAACAGATTCACCTGTGTCATTGGAATTGTTTTTAAGTTTGGGTTTCCTGATAAAATAAGCATTGGCATCAAAAAATCATTCCATATTGATAAGGCATCCAAAATACATACCGTTGCAACCGGCGTCCTCAACAAAGGAAACACTATTTTGAAAAATGTATGCATAGGTCTGCTTCCTTCCAGCATAGCAGCTTCCTCCAACTCAATTGGAATTGTTTTTACAAATCCATGAAGCATAAATACTGCAAAAGGAATATACATTCCCCAGTAAATCGGAATGATGCCAATCAAGCTCCTAGTTATATGTAGTTTGTTTGCCAATTGGACTAGAGGAATCATTATTGCATGAAATGGAATAGTCATAGATAAAACAAACACCATAAAAATAAAGTTGCTCAATCTTGTTTTGGTTCTGGCCAATTTATAGGATGCCATAGATGCTAAAAGAACTGCTCCAATAGTTCCAAAAACTGTAATCACTAGCGACACAAAAAAAGACTTTTGGTAATTTGCAACCTTCCATGCTTTTACATAATTATTCAAGTCCAAACTATTCGGAAATGATACAAATGATGTCATCATTTCTGCATATGGTTTGAAGGAATTGATTACTGCAAATATAATCGGCGTAAGCATGACCAGACATACAATAACCAAAACTATTGTTGCAGCAAATTTACCAACACTGAATTTTGAGCATTCTGAATCTATCATGCTTCTACCTCCTTCCTCTTCATAGCTCGAATCTGAAAAATTGCAATGCACATTACAATCACGCATAGAACAACTGCCTTTGCAGACGCATAACCTGCGTGATTTGACAAATAAGCTTCTTTATAAATAATATATGCAATCAGATTGGTCGAATCTCCCGGGCCGCCACGTGTCATCAGATATGGAATTTCAAACGTCTTAAAAGCCCCCGAAATGGAAAGAAATATATTCACTATAATAGACGGAAGCATCAATGGAAATGTAATCTTAAAAGTACGCTGCCAGTACCCTGCCCCATCAATCAAAGCCGCCTCATAATATGTTCGATCAATAGATTCAATCCCTGCAACATAAATTACCATAAAATATCCAACACTTTGCCAAATTAATGTGATAAGAATAGTTACCATAGCTGTTGCACTATTGCTAAACCAAGTAATATCCGGAAAAAAGCCATCTCCTGCAAGCTCGCTGTATACTTTTGTAAACATAAATTGCCAAATAAACGAAACCATAATCAGGCTAATTACATTTGGCATGAAAATCACGCTACGAATGAAACTCTTCAGTTTTTTGTTTACCCTATCCAAAAGAACAGCTAATGCTAATGCGATACTATTAACTAAAATTGTATAAAGTGCAACAAAACGAAAACTGACTGCCATACTGCTTCGAAATGCCGAATCATTGGTAAATAGCCGTATGTAGTTTTTAATTCCGACAAATTCGTATATAACACTGATTCCATCCCAGTTCGTTAACGAATATAGTACTGTTCCAAGCAATGGCACTAGCATAAATAATGCATATAGAAATAACGCTGGAAGAATAAACATCCAGAAAGATGCTGTATGCACCTGACGTTTCTTTTTTTCTTTCAACTAAAACACCTCTTTTTTTTGATTAGAACGCCTCTTGTATTATGCGTGGATATGTTTCCTGCGCCTACATATCCACGCAGATATACCGAAAATAATTTACAGTGTCAGACTTTTCCACAACTCATCCCATGCATTTCTGACATCTTCCTGAGAGGATTCCCCATTAAAATATGTCTGTAATGCAATTCCTGCATCAAATCCCGACGGATAATACAGAAATGGTAGTGATGTAATGTTTCCTTCATCGATATAAGACTTAATATTTTCCCATGCGCTTGACGCTTCTTGTGGAAGGGCTGCATTCTTTGTCGGCATATATATACCGCATTTTTCTGCGTATAACTGTGCAAATTCCTCTCCAGACATCCATTCCATTAATTTCAATGTTTCTTCCTGATTCACTGACTGCGGAGGCATGATGAAGACTGCTGCATTACCTGTACAAAGCTTTGCGTCTTCAGGATTTTCACTTACTGGAACTGCAAACACACCAGTCTCAATGTCAGGGTCAATCATCAGAACGCTAGTCATGCCCCACATACCACATACCATCATTGCACATTCACCCTGTGCAAATAATGTACACATATTGCTGTAATCACTGTCTGACGGCTTATCATTGCAGTTCGCCACCATTAAATCCAGAAAATCAAATGCTCCATCCAATTCTGCATCTGTAAAGGAAGCTTCTCCTCGATTCATTGCATCTGTAAATTCATACGCATCCATAATTTCTCCATGAATTAAACTGAAAGTCTGATTCATGGTCCAACTATCTTTTAACCCCACAGCGAAAGGTGTAATTCCTGCATCTTTTAGTTTCTGGCACACCTCCTCCATCTCGCTAAGTGTAGTTGGAATTTCTAGACCGACTTCCTCAAAAATAGTCCGGTTATAAATAACGCCAACGCCATCCAGTTCGCATGGAACACCATAGATTTCTCCATCATAGGTGATAGATGGAAGAATTCCGTCTACAAAATTATCAACAAAACTATAATCTGTAATTGCCGTCGCATTTCCACCCTTTGCAAAGGATTCCATAACACTATAGGAATTTACCATACATAAATCAGGATAAACACCGGATGCCATCTGAGCTTTGATCGTTGTATCATAATCATTTCCACCCGGACGATCTACCACGATTTCAACATTCGGATTCTCCTTCATATATACTTCAAATACCTCCGGCAACGTATCTGCTATCTCCGGCTTCAATTGCCAAACTGTCAGTGTCACTTTTTCGCCACTATTTCTTACGTTATTTTCACTTTCTGCACTCTCAGTCCCATAAGAACTACTTGTTGTCGATGAACACGCCCCAAGACTCACAACCATTAATACTGCCGCCATAATTAATGCTACTTTCCTCTTCATTCTTCTTCTCCTTCACATTATTTCGTTTTCCACTTGCTATTTTTTTCAATCCTCATTTTCTCCTTTTTTCTTGTTTCAGTTAACGAATTCACAATACTTTGAGGAGCTTTTTCTTTTGTCATAACATACCATGCCTCTTCGAGATTAGCTGCTGTTACCAGTAATGGTTCCACTCCAATCACCTTCGAAACCCGCTTTCCTAGCAATACATTTGCCACTGCATATGCAAGTTCTTCTCCCTGATCGTATGGCATTTGCGCACTCATTCCTATAATCAAATGCCCGTTTGCAACATCTTGTGCAACTTCTGTGTCCAAATCACCGGTGACTATCTTGATATCTTCTCTTCCGGCATCCATTAACGCAGAAATTGTTTGAATTGCAGGATCTTCCCATGTCACATATATTCCCTGTATATCTGGGTACTCCTTTATCATTTTCATACATGCCCCATAAGCATAATTACGAAGTGTAAATCGTTCGTGTGCAACAATATGCAAATGTGGGAATTGCTCTTGTAACACCTTCTTCGTTGCTATATCTCTATCTCTTCCTGAAATATAGCTGGAAGAGCAGGTCAACAATGCGATCTTCGCAGGCTTTTTATTAAAATAATCATCTAAGAGTTTTGCACAGTTATATCCACTTTTCTGTTCATTACTTACAACGCAACATTCATAACCATCTCGTCTCATTCCCTGAGGAACCCTTCCGATAAAAAATAACCTGATTCCACTTCTGGCAATTTCATTGTACAGCCCTTCTGTTGACTTATCATTTGCCGGAGCACATAGTATAAAATCCGGTTTTTTCTCCATCCATTCCCAAACCTTTTCAATAAAAACCTGATTATTTGAATCGGCATCAAACATTTCTAATAGTTGAATATTGAGCTTTTCAAATACAGTTCGAACCGCCTGGTCAATGAGTCGCATCCAACGTTTTCCGCTGAATTGAAAAAGCAGAACGCCTTTATAATTTCCACTTCGCACTTTCTTAATCTCTTCTTCTGTTAAGTAGAGATTTTCGCAAGAAACGATCTTTTCTCCGTAGGGTCCCCGCCCAATAATCCGCACCGACGCTGAACTAACCGCTTTATTGGAAACACGGACAAGACGTTGATTGGTCATTTGCAATGCATCACATTTCAAAAATAGTTCACTAGTAGCTTCAGCCATTTTTTTGGGATCCACTCCAATTACAGTCAACGCAGGCTGATAAACGCCACTTCTCTGGTTCCACTCCAACGATATAACTGACATATCTTCAGGACAGGTCATTTCTGCTCGTTCCAATTCTTGAAACAACCGCATTGTAATACGATCTGTTGCGCAAATTACTGCAGTATACCTACAAAATAAATCTTTGACCTTCTCTGTTTTTAAATCCGTCTCATAATAAATACTATTTTCCTTCGGATTAATCCGATAATGTCTGTGTGCGCTTTTATATCCACTGTAGTATTCTGCTGATGATGTTCTGTCAGTTTTATCTTGCAACAACAAAGCTATGGACTCATGACCTGAGAGAATCAGCTGCTGCACAGCCTTAAATGAAGCATTTTCATACTCTGGTAACACAATGTGAAACTTCTGTTTTTCCGGAATCTCGCCCACAATCAGACACTTTTTCTTTAACTTAGTTCCATTCCATGGCAAAATCTTCGAAAGTGGAATTACAATTACTGCAATCACATTGCTTTGCCAGTTCAGTGACATCAGATTTTCTGTCTCCCGACCACTGTCCCCACAACTATCAAGTAAAACCACTTTAAACTCATGTTTTTCCAGTAAATAAGTGATTTCATTTGCAAACACAGCATAAAAATCAACAGATAAATCTGGAATAATCACACCGACAATTTGATTTTTTAAAATCCTACCAGCATTTTTTCGAATCGGCTCATATCCAAGCTCTCGGATCGAAAGTTCTACCTTCTCTTCAAGCTTAGGACTAACGTACCGCGTTTTATTCAAAACATGCGATACAGTTGCCACAGAAACACCAGCATGTTTTGCAACATCTTGAATTGTAACCATAGTTTCTCCTTGATTTACGTAAATAGAAGATAAAACATTTACAATATATATTGTTCAT
>ERZ1026850.503-NODE-503-length-24102-cov-10.694349_pt1 | contig 24102 bp, 19 predicted proteins | sample MGYA00380155_ERZ1026850 | MGnify/ENA primary metagenome ERZ1026850 (study PRJEB33269, sample SAMEA4719791) | human gut metagenome | biome: human-associated habitat; feature: organic feature; material: feces | place: Cameroon | collected 2013-10 ... | reverse complement strand
CTATATAATATAATTTGATTAAGCTTTTAATGAGGTGTGAAGCAATGGCTGAGCAGTATTATATTACCTTGAAAAAGATAATTGAAGATTTTGAGCTGGAAATAATCCATCTTTCAAAGCCTGCCGAGGATGTGCACATCGTCACAAACGAGGTCAACAGACCGGGCATTGTGCTGACGGGATACACGGATTATTTTGACCCGCTTCGTATTCAAATCTTGGGTTGGACAGAACTTGGATTTTTGCAGAATATGTCTGATGAGGAACAGGAGGAAGCACTCGGCAAGTGGTTGTCGCTTCATCCGGCGGCTGCGGTTGTTACAAGAGGACTTGAAATTCCGCAGTGTATGATTGACGCTTGTGAAAAACATGATGTTCCGCTTCTTAAAACTCATCAGGAAACATCACCGTTTTTGGCAGCGCTTATTGCGGAGCTTAACCGTGAGCTTGCTCCGAGAATTACCCGTCACGGTGTTCTTGTTGAAGTTTACGGCGAGGGTGTTTTGATTGTGGGCGAAAGCGGTGCAGGCAAGAGCGAAACGGCTATCGAGCTTATCAAGCGTGGTCACCGACTTATTGCAGATGATGCGGTCGAAATCAGAAAGGTCAGCTATAATACCTTGGAGGGTTCTTCACCAAGCAACATTCGTCACTTTATCGAACTTCGTGGTATCGGAATCATCAACGCACGCCGTATTTTCGGTATGGGTGCGGTTAAGCCGAAAGAAAAGATTGATATGGTTGTTCAGCTTGAGGAATGGGATGCAACAAAGGCATACGACCGTTTGGGACTTGACAACGAGTACACAAGACTTTTGGGTGTCAAAGTTCCTGTTATCACCGTTCCGATTACCCCAGGCAGAAACCTTGCGGTAATTGTTGAAACGGCAGCGATGAACAACCGTCAAAAGAAGATGGGCTACAACGGTGCAAAAGAACTTATGCACAATCTCGGCATTGATGACATTGAGCCTACCGATAAGGAACTTGAACTTTGGGCAAACTCATAAAAGCAAAGGAATTTTTTTGAAATATAAGGGGATAAGTTATGTACAGAATTGGTATTGATTTAGGTGGAACAAATATTGTTGCGGCAGTTGTTGATGATGATTACAAGATGGTCGCAAAGGCAAAAACTCCTACTGCAATTCCTCGCACACCGGATGAGATTTTTGACGACATTGCAAGGGTGTCAAAGGAAGCAATGGCAGAAGCGGGAATTACTATTGCCGACATCAAGTCGGTAGGTATCGGTACTCCGGGTACGGTTAATGCAGAGGGTGTTATCGAATATGCAAACAATCTCGGCTTTGACCATGTTCCTGCAAAGCAAATGCTTATTGACAGACTTGGTTGCGAAAATGTTTTTGTTGAGAACGATGCAAACTGTGCCGCTCTCGGCGAGGCTGTTGCAGGCTGCGGACACGGTGCAAAGGATTTTGTTGCCGTAACTCTCGGCACAGGCGTTGGCTCGGGTATCATCATTGACGGCAAAATTGTTTCAGGTGCAAACAATGCAGGCGGTGAGTGCGGTCACACAGTTATTGTTGTTGACGGTGAACCTTGCACTTGTGGCAGAAAGGGTTGTTGGGAGGCTTATGCTTCAGCTACTGCTCTTATCAATCAAACAAAGAGAGCTATGGAAGAATATCCTGATTCTGTTATGCACGAACTTGCAAAGGAAGAAGGCAAGGTTTCGGGAAGAACAGCGTTTGACGCAATGCGCAGAGGCGACATTGCAGGTATCAAGGTTGTTGACAAGTATTGCAAATATGTGGCTTGCGGTCTTATCAATCTTGTAAATATCTTCCAGCCTGAAATTATTTGTATCGGCGGTGGTATCTGCAACGAGGGCGAAACACTTTTGCGTCCGATCCGCAGATATGTTGAAAGCGAAAGATACAGCGTTTATTCAAAGATTCAGTCAAAAATCTGCAAGGCAGAGCTTGGCAATGACGCAGGCATTATCGGTGCCGCAATTTTGGGCGACTAATAAAAATTAGGGTGAAACTAATTGAATACAGTTTTTGAAAATTTGAAAAGCAAGGGTATTTCTGTTGTTGAAAATGAGCCTATGGCTTTGCACACCACTTTTAAAATCGGCGGTCCCGCAAAACTTATGGCGTTCCCAAAAAGCGAGGAAGAAATATCCGAGGTTATAAATGAATGTAACGGACAGGGCGTAAGATATTTGACTGTCGGCAACGGCTCAAATCTGCTTGTGTCTGATGATGGCATAGACGCAGTTGTTATTCTTTTGGGCAAGGAGTTCGGCGAGGTCAAATTGCTTGACGACACCACGATTTTTGCCGAGGCAGGTGCATCGCTTATGAAGGTGTGCAGATTTGCTCTTGAAAACGGATTGACAGGTTTGGAATTTGCCTATGGCATTCCGGGTTCGTGCGGCGGCGGTGCGTTTATGAACGCAGGTGCGTACGGCGGAGAACTCGGAGATGTGATGTTCCGTTGTGACCATATTGACAAAGACGGCAATAAGGACAGTTTGGAGGGCGATGACCTCAAACTTGCATATCGCCATTCCGCTTATTATGAAAACGGCTGTATCATTACAGGTGTGTATTTCAAAATGCAAAAAGCGGATAAGGAAGAAATCAAAGCCAAAATGGATGATTATATGAGTCGTCGCCGTGACAAGCAACCGCTTGAATATCCGTCAGCAGGCTCAACATTCAAACGACCGAAGGATAATTTTGCAGGCGCTCTCATTGAGCAGTGCGGACTTAAAGGCACAAGCGTAGGTGGTGCAGAGGTCAGCACAAAGCATGCAGGATTTGTCATCAACAAGGGTGGCGCAACTTGCAAGGATGTCCTTGATTTGTGCAAAAAAGTTGCCGACACGGTGAAAGCCGAAAAAGGCATTGACTTGGAAATGGAAGTCCGAGTTACAGAATAAATATATTTTAGATAGGAGAATTAAAAATGAAAGACTTAGTATTGCTTACAGGCGTATCCGGAGCAGGTAAATCAACCGCAATGGGATTTATGGAGGATATTGGATATTATTGTATCGATAATATGCCGGCAGAACTTGTCAGCACATTTATTTCTCTTATTGAAAAATCAGATTCATACAACAAAATTGCGATTGTAACCGATGTTCGTTCAAGAGGTGTGTACACTGAGTTCAGAAAAAATGTGCAAAAGCTTATGGACAGCAACGACTACACAGTAAGAACAATTTATCTTGATATCAAAAATCATGTTGCACTCCGCAGATATAAGCTCACAAGAAGAAAGCATCCGTATGCCGATAAGTTCAACGGTTCTATCGAAGATGCGCTTAATTATGAAAAGGAAATCCTTGCACCTGTAAGGGAAAAAGCAGGATATGTGATTGACACATCCGATTTGACAGCAAATCAGCTCCGTGAGCGTCTTGCCCAAATTCTTCTTGGTGACGACAAGGAAGTTATGAACCTCCATGTTATGTCATTCGGCTTTAAGCACGGTATTCCTACCGATGCGGATTTTGTGCTTGATGTAAGATGCTTGCCGAATCCTTATTGGATTGAGTCTATGAGAGATAAGACAGGTCTTGACCAAGAGGTTAAGGACTATGTGTTCAGCTTTGAGGAGGCTCACGAGATTTTTGAAAGACTCAAGAGTTTGCTCGATTATCTCAACCCTCTTTATATCCGAGAGGGCAAGAGCCAGATTGTTATTGCAATCGGCTGTACGGGCGGTAATCACAGAAGTGTTGTTTTTGCGGAAGCACTCAAGGATTACTTCTCTCGCAAGTGGGACAATGTGACCGTTAACCACAGAGATATAAACAGAAAATAACAGAGGTACGGCAATAATGTCCTTTTCATCCGATGTAAAAAAAGAACTTGTAGAAATACAGGTTGAAAATAATTGTTGCAAAAAGAGTCTCCTTTACGGAATGGCTCTTTTTTCAAAGAGCTTTTCGTTCAGAGAAGTTGTTTTTCAGTCAAAAAGCAGGGCAACTGCGGAACTTTACTGTTCTTTGCTGAAAGAACTTTGTTCAATCAAAACGGTGATAAAGGCTTCTCCGTCAGGCAAGATTTATACCGCTTCCGTGAAAAAGGCGGAAAATGTTGCAAGGATAATGTCGTATTTTGCGCACGACAAGGCTGAAACTTCGCTTCGCATCAATTTTTCAAATTTTGATTGCGAGGAATGTCAGAGTGCGTTTTTGAGAGGCGCATTTTTGGCTTGCGGTGCGGTGTCCTCACCTGAAAAAGACTATCATCTTGAGTTTTCCGTGCCGTATATGAATTTGTCAAAAAGTCTTGTGACTTGCTTGCAGGAAAAAGAGCTTGCACCAAAAGTCACTCACCGAAAAGGCTACAATATCATATATTTTAAGGACAGCGAGGAAATTGAGGATTGCCTTTATATTATGGGTGCAGGCAAGTCTATGTTTGATATGATGAATGTCAAAATAGTCAAGGAAATTCGCAACACTGCGAACAGGAAGGCAAATTGTGACGCTGCCAATATTGAAAAAACAGTTGCGGCGGCTTCTCCGCAAATCGCCGCAATTATGAAAATAGAGAGGGAAAAAGGACTTGATTCGCTGTCGGAGCCGCTTCGCCAAATGGCTGAAATAAGAATGGAAAACCCCGATTTATCCCTCAATGAGCTTGCCAAAATGTTTGACACGCCGATTAGCAGAAGCGGAGTTAATCACAGGCTTTCAAGGCTTGTTAAGATAGCGGAGGAAATATAATAACGAGGTAATTGTATGTTCACTCATCTTCATTTGCACACGCAGTTCAGCTTGCTTGACGGCGCTTGCCGTTTGGGCGAGCTTGTCAGTCGTGCAAAGGAGCTGGGGATGACTTCTCTTGCCATAACCGACCACGGCAATATGTATGGTGCCGTGGATTTTTATCGTGAGTGCAAAAAACAGGGCATCAAGCCGATTATAGGCTGTGAAGTTTATGTTGCGCCACGCAGTAGGTACGATAAGGATAAAAATTTTGACAGCAAATATAACCACCTCATTTTGCTTGTAAAAAACGAGGTTGGCTACAAAAATCTTATAAAAATGGTGTCGCTGTCGTACACCGAGGGCTTTTATTTTAAGCCGAGAATTGACCGTGATTTGCTCGAAAAATACAGCGACGGTCTTGTGTGCCTGTCTGCCTGTGTTGCGGGCGAAATCCCACAGCTTTTGTTGGCGAGGGATTATGATGGCGCAAAGCGAACTGCCGAGTGGTTCAATTCTGTTTTCGGTGACGGTAATTTTTATCTTGAAATGCAAAATCACGGACTTGACGAGGAACGAATTGTTGTTGACGGAGTGAAAAGGTTGTCGGCAGATACGGGTATTCCGCTTGTTGCAACAAACGATGTTCACTATGTCAGACAGGTGGATGCGGAAATTCAGCAGGTGCTCATTTGCATTGCCACCAACCATATTTTGGGCGAGGACACGGGGCTTGAATTTCATTCAGATGATTTTTATCTGAAGAGCGAAAGCGAAATGTCGGAGCTGTTCCACGACACTCCGAGTGCAATTGAAAACACTCAAAAAATTGCCGATGTGTGCAATTTTGATTTTGAATTCGGCAACACGAAACTTCCGTATTTTGCAACGCCGAATAATATGAACCACTTTGAATTTTTCAGGCAAAAGTGCTATGACGGTTTGTACGAACGCTATGGAAAAAATGTTCCGCAATCGTATATTGACCGCCTTGAATACGAGCTTGAAACAGTGGATAAAATGGGCTACACGGACTATTATTTGATAGTTCAGGACTTTGTTCGATTTGCAAAGAACAGGGATATTCCCGTCGGTCCGGGCAGAGGTTCGGGCGCAGGCTCAATTGCCGCCTATTGCATTGGAATAACCGACCTTGACCCTATGAAATACGACCTCATTTTTGAGCGCTTTCTTAATCCCGAGCGTGTGTCTATGCCCGATTTTGACATAGATTTTTGCTACGAACGCAGGGGCGAGGTTATAGATTATGTGACCCAAAAATACGGCGCAGACCATGTTGCGCAGATTGTGACATTCGGAACTCTTCAAACAAAGGCAGCTTTGCGTGATGTTGGCAGAGTTATGGGTATGCCGTATGCAAGGGTTGATTCTGTTGTAAAAATGATTCCAAAATCGTTTCATATCAGCATTGACGAGGCGGTGCAAAAAAGCAAGGAACTCCGCAACGCAATGGAAGAAGATTCCCAAATCAAGCGACTTGTTGAGATTGCACGCAAGGTTGAGGGTATGCCGAGAAATACATCAACTCACGCAGCAGGCGTGGTTATTACCCACGACCCCGTGTCGTCTTATGTTCCGCTTGCAATGAATGATGATTTGGTTGTTACGCAGTACATTATGACCACTCTTGAGGAACTCGGACTGCTGAAAATGGACTTTTTGGGGCTTCGCACACTCACTGTGATTGATGATGCGTCAAAGGCAAGCGGTGTTGATATAAACACAATTCCGATTGATGATGCCGAGGTGTATAAGCTGTTTTCACGAGGTCAAACGGAGGGAATATTCCAGTTTGAATCATCGGGAATGAAGCAGATGCTGACCAATCTGAAACCAACAGGTTTGGAAGATTTGATTGCCGCAACTTCGCTTTACAGACCGGGTCCGGCAAGTCAGATAGACACATTTGTGCACAATTCAAACAATCCGCAGGATATTACCTATGACACACCGATGCTTGAGCCGATTTTAAAGAATACCTACGGTTGTATGGTGTATCAGGAACAGGTTATGCAGATATTCCGTGAACTTGCGGGTTACAGCTTTGGCAGGGCGGATGTTGTTCGCCGTGCAATGAGCAAAAAGAAGCACGATGTTATGGAAAAGGAGCGAGCTTCCTTTGTTGACGGTTGCGCAAAGAACGGAATTTCAAGCGATGTTGCAAACGGCATTTTTGACAAAATGAGCGACTTTGCATCATATGCTTTCAATAAATCCCACGCAGCGTGCTATGCTCTTTTGGCTTATCGTTGCGCTTATCTCAAAAAATATCATCCGTCAAGGTTTATGGCGGCGCTCCTTACCTCTGTTTTGGAAGATTCTAACAAGGTGGCACGCTATATCGCAGAGTGCAAACGGCTTGGTATTCGCCTTGCTCCGCCTGATATAAACAGCTCTATGAAAGGTTTTACGGCAGGTAGCGACAGGGTGATTAATTACGGTCTTTTGGGCATCAAAAATCTTGGCAACGATTTCATTGAGGATATAATCAATGAACGAAAAAACGGCAGATTTAAGGATATTTTTGATTTTTGCACAAGGCTTCAAGGCGGAAAATTCAACCGCCGTGCAGTTGAGGCTCTTATTCAGTGCGGTGCGTTTGACGGTCTGGGTGCAAATCGCAGACAAATGCTCAGCGCACTTCCTGTGATTTTGACGAATATCGAAGCAAAATATCGTCGCACAATGTACGGTCAGGTCGGACTGTTCGATATAAGTGATGATTTCAGCGATAACTTTGAACTTCCGAGAGTTGACGAGTTCCCAAAATCCGAACTTTTGCAAATGGAAAAGGAAATGACGGGGCTTTATCTGTCGGGGCATCCGATGGATAGGTATGACGGTTATGTTAAAAAATCAGGTTGCGTGCGAACCTATGATGTGCTTGAAGCAGGCAAGGAAATGTCACAGATTAAAGACGGCTCAAGCGTTAAACTGTGCGGAACGGTCACACGTATTTCTGTCAAGCAAACTCGTACAAGCAATATGAGTATGGCTTTTGTGACGCTTGAAGATTTGTACGGCACGGTTGAAATTGTGCTGTTCCCAAAGATTTTTGCAAAATACGGCGAAATGATTACACCTAACAATGTTGTTGCGGTGTCGGGAACTGTGTCAATCGAGGAGGAAAAAGAGCCTAAAATTCTTGTCAATGCAGTTGTCAAACCGACGGTTGACAACTCGCAAATCGGTACGGCTTCAAAGCAAAAGCGAATGGGACTGTTCCTTAAATTTAAGTCAAAAAACGATGAAAACATAGCAAAGGTTAAAGGGATTTTGCAGGATTACAAGGGCGATTTTCCTATGTATTATTACCTTGATGACGAAAAGAAGTACATCAAGGCTCAATCGTATAATTTTGTAAAATATGACGATAATCTTGTAAAAACCTTAAAAAATATACTAGGTGAGGGCAATGTTGCCGTTAGATTTTAGTATTTTTGACACTTGACATTATATATAATATTAAGTAAAATAGATTTATTATGTGGGCTTTTGCTCATTCTTAATCAGCTATAAATTCAATTATATATTTGTATTTTTGAACGGAGGAAAATATTATGAAAACTATCGCAGTTTTAACAAGCGGCGGCGACGCACCGGGTATGAATGCTGCCATTCGTGCAGTTGTAAGAACAGCGTGTGAAAACGGAGTTAAGGTATATGGCGTTGTAAGAGGCTATAACGGTCTTATCAACGGCGATTTTATAGAGATGGATTTGCGTTCGGTATCCGACATTATCAACCGTGGCGGTACAATTCTTTATTCTGCAAGAAGCACAGAATTTGCTACAGAAGAGGGTATGCGTAAAGCTGTACGCACCTGCCGTGAAAAAGGCATTGAGGGTGTTGTTGTTATTGGCGGTGACGGTTCATTCCGTGGCGCTCGTGACCTCAGCGAAAGAGGAATTCCTTGCGTAGGCGTTCCGGGCACTATCGACAATGATATTGCTTGCTGTGATTACACAATCGGTTACGACACTTGCCTTAACACTATTATGGATATGGTAGACAGAATTCGTGACACTTCAGAATCTCACGACAGATGTGCAGTAATTGAAGTTATGGGCAGAAGAGCAGGCTATCTTGCACTCAATGCAGGAATCGCTTGCGGTGCAACTTCAATCCTTATTCCTGAGGTTGAAGTTGACATCGAAAAGCATGTTATCGAGAGAATGAGAAAAACTCAGAGAACTGACAAAAAGCACTTCATCATCATTGTTGCCGAGGGTTGCGATGTTGATGTCGCCGAGCTTGCAAAGCACATTCAGGCTGAAACAGGCGTTGAATCAAGAGCAACGGTTCTCGGTCATACACAGCGTGGCGGTTATCCTACTGTTAAGGACAGAGTTATGGCTACCCGTATGGGCAACTATGCAGTAAAGCTTCTTATGAACAATATCGGTAACAGAGTTGTTGCCGCTCAAAAGGAAGATGTTGTTGATTATGACATTTTTGAAGCACTCAATATGACAAAGACTATTGATATGAACCTTTACAATATCGCTCACGAGGTATCAATCTAACATAAAATGTAAAAAGCTCTGCCGTAAGCATTTTTGTTTGCGGCAGTTTTTGTCTTAATTTTCCTGTGGAAATTTGTTCTTTTATATGATATAATTTCCACAAAGGAGCATATATGCCAGCAACAAAAAAGAAAAAACGAACAAAAACCCGCATTTCCAAAAAACAAAAGGAAAAGCGAAAAAAGCTGATTGTGTCGGTCACAGCGGTTTTGCTTGCTTTGATTGTGGCTTTGGTGTCAATTTCCGTGTCGCACACGGGTCGAAAATTACCAAATCCGCTTTTGGGGATAGACAAGGAAGCCGCCTACGGAGTGGATGTTTCGCACCACAACGGCAAAATCAATTGGAAAAAACTGAAAAACGAGGTCGACTTTGTAATTATAAGAGTTGGCTATCGTGGATATGAAAAAGGCAATGTCTGTATCGACAAAAATGCTGAAAAAAACCTAAAGGGTGCAAACAAGGTCGGTATACCTGTCGGGGTGTATTTTTACACTCAAGCGGTCAATGAAGAAGAGGCAAGTGAAGAAGCGCAATCCACCCTTGATGTCATAAAAAAATACGACATTTCTTTGCCTGTTTTTTATGATTTTGAATATCCGTCCTCATCGGGCAAACACACAGGCAGGCTCTATTCAGCACAGCTTGACAAAAAACAAAATGTAAAGCTCATAAACGCTTTTTGCAAAGAAATTGAGGACGCAGGCTACCAAAGCGGACTTTATGCCTCGTCTTTTATGTTCAAAAGCAATTTCAAAATGAGCGAACTTTCAAAATCCGTTTACATATGGGTTGCCGATTATAACGGTGCCGTGTCTTACAGCGGTGATTATGATTTATGGCAGTTCAGCGACAAAGGAAAAGTTGACGGAATTAACAAAAAAACAGACGAAAACTATTGGTACATTAAAAAATAAATCACACGGCGGATAATGTCCGCAAAAAAGGGAGATTAAATGAAAAAATCTATTAAAAAAATTATGTCATTGCTTCTTGCAGGCACAATGCTTGTCACACCGATTACGGCATCGGCGTTTACGGGCGGAAGCATTTTTCCTGAAAAAGATTATGTCTACAGGACTTACAATCATCAGGATAGATTCGCAAATATGAAAATTCAGCACGGCATTGATGTTTCGTACCACAACGGCAATCTTGATTGGTCGGTGATTAAAAACGCAGGAGTTGAATTTGCGATTTTGCGTGCGGCTTATCGTGGATATGGCGATGAGGGCACACTTTTGAAAGACAGCAAATTTGCCGAATATATCAGAGGTGCACAGGCTTACGGAATCCCTGTCGGAGCATATATTTATTCGCAGGCAATCACAACTAAAGAGGCTGTTCAAGAGGCTAATTATATTCTTAATATTGTAAAGAATTACAGCCTTGATATGCCTATTGTTTTTGACTATGAGTTTTCACCATCATCGAAGGGCAGAACCAATCTTGCATGGGCAGAGGGCGAACTCAATAAAACAAAAATGACCGACATCACACTTGCATTTTGCAACACAATCAAAAGTGCCGGCTATGATGTTATGGTTTATGCAAACAAAACATTCCTCACAAAAAATATTGACCACGAGGTTATTGAAAACGCAGGTTATGATGTTTGGCTTGCTCATTATGTAAATCAAAATGAGTATAATTATCAAGGCACAAACTACACAGGCGATTTCAAAATTTGGCAGTACACTTCAACAGGCAGAATTCCAGGTATAAGTAACAAGGTGTTTGATTGCAACTTTATGTACGGCGGTGATATTTCGTCATCGGTCAGAATTTCCGATATTCCAAATCAGGTTTACACCGGCAGTGAGGTTGTTCCGTCTTTCACCGTAACTTATGGTGACAAGATTCTTGTTGACGGTCTTGATTATGTTGCCACATATCAAAACAATTCTTCAATCGGCACAGCAACCGTAAATGTTCTCGGTGCGGGAACTTATGAGGGATTGTTGAACCTTACAAAGAATTTCAACATTGTTCCGGATATTGTTCGTGACGTTCGACCGTCAAATGTAAAAACAGACAGTGCGGAATTGTCTTGGTCTGCCGTTAACGGTGCAAGCGGATATATTATTCAAATTCAAAAGAACGGCAAATGGACAAATCTCGGCACTTATCCTTCAGAAAGAGCAAGCATAAAAGGTCTTATGCCGGGTTCTGTAAACAACATTCATATTGCTGCTTACACAAATGTAAACGGAATAAATTATATGGGCGCATACAGTGATGCAGTTAAAATTGAAACTGCTGTCGGCGCTGTAAATCCAAGAGTTTCGGCATATGCAAATAACTTTGTCACTCTCACTTGGAACAAGCAAACTGCCGCAAACGGCTATGAAGTGTTTAAGTACGATTCTTCATCAAAGAAATATGTGCTTTATAAAAATATCACAAATCCAAACACAAACACCTGCAAGGTGACAGGTCTTGCGTCAAATAAAAAGTACAACTTCAAGGTTCGTGCATATCAAATTGACGACAGCGAAAAGACTTATGCTCCGTTTGGTGCGGTTGTTTCGCAGTACACATCTATTGCAAATCCAAAGTTGAATTCTGCAAAATCAACTTCAAAGAAAAAAATCAAGGCTTATTGGAGCAAGGTAAAAGGTGCTTCGGGCTATCAGGTTATGTGGTCTACATATAAGAATTTCTCAAAGAATTATAAGACAAAGTCTGTTAAGGCAAAGTATAGCTCAAAAACTGTAACCACCGCTCAATCAAAGAAAACTTATTATGTTCGTGTCAGAGCATACAAAACCATTAACGGCAAAAAGGTATATTCTCAATGGAGCAGTACCAAAAAAGTTAAAACCAAATAAAATTATTCAGACGGACGGGTTTAATCCTGTTCGTCTTTTTAATTAATCATTGTTTTGCGGGCGTTTGTGTGCTAAAATACGCTTGAAAGGATAAGATATGAACATTCTTGTAGTTGATGATGAAAAGGAAATTGCCGACCTTGTTGAATTGTTTTTGAAAAACGAGGGATTTACGGTATATAAGTTTTATGATTCAAAGAGTGCGGTTGCTTGCATTTTTTCAAAGCAGATTGATTTGGCACTTCTTGATGTTATGATTGACGGAACCGACGGATTTTCGATACTTCGCAAAATCAGAGAGCAAAATTTGAACTTTCCCGTTATTATGCTTACGGCTAAGGTTGAGGACAGCGATAAAATTCTCGGACTGTCGCTCGGTGCGGACGATTATATAACAAAGCCGTTCAATCCGCTTGAAATGGTGTCGAGAGTTAAAGCGCAGCTTCGCCGTTTTACTTTGTACAATGGTAACGGCAGGCAGGAAAACAGCAAGATTTATGATGGCGGCGGATTGATTGTAAATTACGAAACGCACGAGTGCACTTTGTATGAACGTGCGGTTAATCTTTCACCGACCGAATTTAATATTTTGTGGCTTCTTTGCCAAAACGCAGGCAAGGTTGTTTCCACCGAGGATATATTTGAAAAAGTGTGGGGAGAAAAATATCTTGATTCAAACAATACCGTTATGGTGCATATCAGACGAATCAGGGAAAAGTTGAACGAGCCGCCGAGAAATCCTAAATTTATAAAAACAGTTTGGGGAGTTGGGTATAAAATTGAAAAGAAATAAAAACAAGCGTGTTTCCTCGTCCGCAATAATAAAATATTTGATTGCCGTTGTTTTGTCGAGTGCGGCTGTTTGGCTCGGCAGTAATATTGCGCTTACGCAATTCAGTGTTGATATTGACGAGTCGCAGGCACTGATTATCAATCTTTTGGTTGTGGGGATTATCACATTTTTGTATTTTGTTGCAAGCGTAAGAGCGCTTGACCGAGAATATGACGCACTTGACGGAATAGTTGAGGACGACTATGTCAGCCCGAGATTGCCCGTGTCTATTTCAAAAAAGCACAAAGCGGTTGAAGAAAGTATCAAAAAAGAACTTAAATACAAGGATTTTGAAGTTCAAGAGGCTGAACAACGCAAAAATGACCTTGTGGTTTACCTTGCACATGATTTGAAAACACCGCTCACTTCGATTATCGGATATTTGAGCCTGCTTCAGGAAAACCCGAATTTATCTGCCGAATACCGTGCAAAGTATACGGATATTTCGCTTGATAAGGCGTACAGACTTGAACAGCTTATTAACGAATTTTTTGACATCACACGATTTAATCTTCAGTCGTTTACTCTTGAGAAAAATCACATAGACCTTGTTATGATGCTTCGCCAAATGGCGGAGGAATTTTATCCCGTTTTGGGTACAAAGGGGCTTATCTGTACGGTCAATGCAAATGAAAAAATTAATATTGTGGGTGATGCGGACAAGCTTTCCCGAGTGTTTGACAATTTGATGCGCAATGCTTCAAACTATTGCTATGAAAACACCGAGATTGTGATAAATGCGTTTACTCAAAACGACAGAGCAGTTGTTGCTTTTATTAATAAAGGTGATGAGATACCGGATGAAAAACTGCAAATGATATTTGAAAAATTCTTCCGTGCCGATGATGCAAGGCGAAGTTCCACAGGCGGCTCGGGACTCGGTCTTGCCATTGCAAAGCAGATTGTTGAGCGCCACGGCGGTACAATTACCGCAACAAGTTCACCAAAGGCAACTGTTTTTAAGGTTGAATTGCCGTTTGAAGTTCAATCTTAAGAAAATTGTAAGAATTTCTAAAGTTAATATTAAAACAAAAAATCTCCTTTTGGATTACAATTTGCTTGTAATTTAAAGGAGGTTTTTATTATGAGAATTACAAGGATTAAAAAGATTATTGCCGTTTTGTTGGCAACAATAACGGCGGTGCTGTGCACGGGATGTGCAATTTTTGACAAAAACGAATCTTATGCCGGAAGCATAACCTATGATGAGGAATACAAAAACCAATCCGGCATGCAAATGGTGGAGGAGTACGCCAAAGAAAACGGAATAGATGTTGACGAATATCCGCAAAATCTTGTTGATTTGCTTGACAGAAATAAGGAAACGAGAGATTTTGTTTTGGGCTATCCGACCGATAAGGACAAGCATTTTCGCATTGATATGAGCGAATACAAGGATTGCGACAGCGTGCCTTTGTTTATGCAATGGGATAAGCGTTGGGGCTATAAGATTTACGGTGATGATGTTGCGGCTCTTACGGCTTGCGGTCCTACCTGTCTTTCTATGGTTGCCACATATCTTCTGCAGGACACAAAGTATTCGCCCGAGTATATGATGGATTTTGCCGTTGACAACGGTTATTGCATAAAAGGCGGCGGCTCGCTGTGGACATTAATCAGCGAGGGCGGAACAAAACTCGGTCTTGATGTAACGGAAATACCGCTTGATAAGGACAGAGTTATTCGCAATCTTGAGGTTGGCAATCCTATTATCTGTGTTATGGGTCCGGGATATTTTACCAAAAAAGGACATTTTATTGTTTTGACGGGAATTGAGGACGGTAAAATTAAGGTTAACGACCCTAACAGTTACCGGAATTCGGAAAAATTGTGGAACTTTGACAAGTTTTCTTCTCAAATACGTAATCTGTGGGTGCTTCGTAATTTGAGTTGAAGGGGGCGTTTGTATAAAATGTTAAATTAATCGTTTTCTCTTTAAAAATACATATTGTTGTGCTATAATCACTATATATGTGATTAGCGAGGAAATGTATGAAAAAAGTAATTTCTGTTTTATTATCAATAATATTTGTTTTTGCGTTTGCAAATCCTGTTTTTGCAAAGGCGAATTCAACTCTCAATATCTCAAAGGGCGACATCGGTGCGGAAATTTCGCCGACTTTGTACGGCGTCAGCATTGATGATGCTTCGTTTGGTGTTGACGGCGGATTGTCGTCAAATATGGTCAACAACAATTCGTTTGAATACAAGGACAATCCCGAATATGCGTGGGAGTTCAACGGCGTTTCGCCTGTTGTGTCGAGCCAAAACCCTATTAATCAAAACAACCCGACCTACGAAACAATCACGGTTGAATCATCGGGAAAAATGCTCAATAAGGGTTACACAAAACTGTTTGACGGCAAGGGAAATTACAGCTCAAAGGTTGCCGAAAAATCAGGAATGAGCTTCAAAAAAGGCACAACATATTATTTTTCGTGCTATCTGCTCAATGTTAATTTTCAGGGCAAAATCGGTGTGTTTCTTGATTCAAAATCAAATAATGCCGACCCTGTTCAGTTGAATATCAACGGCACAAACAAAAATTCGTGGACAAAGGTCAGCGTAAAAGTTAAGTCAACGGCAACCGAAAACGGCGGACTCGGAATCAGTTTCAACGGCACAGGTTCGGTATGTATCGACTATGTCACCCTTGTTCCTGACGATAGCTTTGGTCTTGGCGACGGCGAGTGGAAATATGCTTCTCTCCGTGCGGATATGTTTGATGCTCTCAAAAATTTGAAGCCGTCGTTCCTCAAGTTTCCGGGCGATTGCACAGCCGAAAACAATGACGGTTATAATTGGAAAGACACTATCGGCGAGCCGGCGCTTCGCAGGCAGTCGGTCAGCGTGTATAATAACAGTTCAAAGGGTTATTTTGCAAACAATTCAAATATGCTTGGCTATCACGAGTATTTTCAGCTTGCAAGGGATTTGAACGCAGTTCCCGTTGCCGTGGTGGGTGCAGGCATTGCCTGCCAAACAAACGGCGAATACGAGGCTTATTCGCAGGCTCTCGACAAAACTTATATGACCGATGAGCAGTGGGAGGCTTATCTCACAAATGAGTGCGGATTCAAAAAAAGCGAAGTCAAGGCGAGAACGGAGTACATAAATTCTCTCGGAGTGAAAAGCGTTGACGATTTCAACAAGTATGTCAATAGCATTGCACTCACACCGGGAACGGATGATTTTATCAATTACGCACAGGATGTTCTGGACTTGATTGAATATGCAAACGCCGACAGCACGGCGGGCTATTGGGCTTCTCTGCGCAGTGCCAACGGAAGCGAACAGCCGTTTAATCTCAAATATTTGCAAATCGGCGGTGACAATTACGGCGAAACTTATTGGCGAAATTTTGATGCGTTGAAGAAGATTATCAACGAAAAATATCCCGATATTGTTGTGATTGCCTCAACAGGCTATTCGTCTGACGGAGAGGATTTTGACACCGCTTGGAACAAGATTAATTCATCATATTCAAGCGGACTTGCAAACGAAAAGGTTGTTGATTTAAAAGACAATACGCTTTCGCAAAATGTTACCCGATACGACAGCTACAATCAAAGCGGGGCAGGGGTAATCCTTGACGAGTACCGCAGTTCGGCATACACCAAGGGCAACGATGTGAAGAATAACAATATGTTCAACGCTTCGCAGGAGGCTTCGTTCATCACGGGGCTTGAAAAAAACAGCTCGGTTGTCAAAATGGCAAACTATTCGCCGACTTTTTCAAAAATCGGTGCAAACAGCAAAAACCAAAGCCTTGTTTGGTTTGACGGCAATGATTTGGTGTACACGCCAAGTTATTACACACAGCTTATTTTTGCAAACAATGTCGGCAAAAATTATGTCAATTCAACGCTTAACAGCGACAGCGACGGAATTTTTCAGAGCGTAACCGTTGACGAAACTTCACGCACTCTTTATATAAAACTTGTGAACACTTCAGGTAAACACGAAAAAATCAGCGTCAATTTGAGCGGATTTGATGAGGTTTCTGCGGTGTCACAGCAAAGTGTCGGCAGCGATTTCAAGTCGGCATTCAACAGCATAAAAAAGCAGACCGTAGCACCTCGACAGACAGAACTTGAATTTGAGGACGGCACATTTGAGGCGGAACTTGCACCGTACAGTGCAACCGTCATCAGAGTCGGCTACGAGCAAAACAACGGCAACGGCTTCTATGTCTTGCCCGATAATTTGAACACGGAGGTTAAAGCATTCGTTCCTATGAGTATTCCTGTATTTATCATTATGATTATTGCCATTTTTGTTGTGGGCAGCGTGGCGGGATATTTTGTGTATTCCAAGTTTGTGCTTAAAGGCAAAAAGCCGAATAAGCCGAACAAAAAGAAAAAAGACGACCCAACCGATGAAGAATAATTGAGCCGTTAAGAACACCCCGAAGCATCAGCTTCGGGGTTAAATTTTTCTGTGATGATTTTAAGGTTTGTCCGTTATTCCAAGGAGATAATCTGTGCTGACATTATAATATTCTGCAAGTGCTAGAAGATGATGTATAGGCAATTCATTTGCACCACGCTCATATCGTGCATACATTGTTTGTGATGTGTTTAAAATTTCTGCAATTTCCTGTTGCGTTTTGTCGTTGTCCTCTCGCAGATCCCTCATTCGCTTAATATAGTCCATAATATCACCTCGTACTTTTATTATATGTAGTACAAAAGTTTACTATTGACTTTAGTAAATATTTTTACTATACTTAATTTGTATATAAATATAATAGTGAGAAATGGCGGGTTTAGCCTAATAATACAATGTTAAAACGGAGGAGTCACTATGAATAATGCAAATGAAAAAAATGTAAAAACAAACAACAAACCTGTAGCAAAGGTTATTGCAATCGTGCTTGCTTTTGCACTGATGATTGCAACAAGTTTTGTTGTATCAACGATTGTGCACAATCACAATTCGGCACAATCGGTTTCAAAGGTGAAAAACGGACTTTCGGCTTACGAGCTTGCTGTTGAAAACGGCTATAACGGAAGTGTTCAGGATTGGTTGACTTCGCTTGATGGCAAATCGGCTTATGATATTGCTGTGGAAAATGGTTATAGCGGAAGTGAAAAGGAGTGGGCAAAGTCACTCAAAGCAAATTCAAAGCAAGAACAGTCCGATATAAAAACCGCGTATTTTGATGAAAAGGGCGAATTGATTATCAAACTGTCTGACGGAACAAGCATAGATGTCGGCTCTGTTGCCGGAACAGACGGTAAAAACGGAACTAACGGCAAAAACGGTAAAGATGGCAAGAACGGAAAAAATGGAAAAGACGGTAAAAACGGTATTGACGGAAAAGATGGAATCAATGGTGTAGATGGCTCAAACGGTTCAAGTGGTTCTAACGGTAAAGACGGTGTCAATGGTACAAATGGTGTTGACGGTAAGGATGGAAAAGACGGCATAAATGGAATAAACGGAACTGATGGCGTTGGCATTTCGCAAGCAAATGTTAATTCAGACGGTGAACTTGTTCTTACATTTACAGATGGCAGAGTAGTAAATCTTGACAAAGTTGTCGGTGCAAAAGGTGACAAGGGTGACCGTGGCGAACAGGGTCTTAAAGGTGACAAGGGCGACCAAGGTGACCAGGGTCTTAAAGGTGAAAAAGGCGACCGTGGCGAACAGGGTCTTAAAGGTGACAAAGGCGACCAAGGCGAACAGGGTCTTAAAGGTGAAAAAGGCGATCGAGGTGAACAGGGACTTAAAGGCGAAAAAGGCGACCGTGGTGAACAGGGTCTTAAAGGCGAAAAAGGTGACCGAGGCGAGCAAGGAATTAAAGGTGACAAGGGTACAGACGGCATAAACGGTACTAACGGTGTTGACGGACAAGATGGTGAAGATGGCGTTGATGGTGTAGGTATTTCAACCATTAATGTATCTACAGATGGAAAACTTAATATAATTCTTACAAACGGAACAACACTTGACCTTGGAATTATAAAAGGTGAAAAAGGCGACCGTGGCGAACAAGGTATCAAAGGTGACAAAGGCGACCAAGGTGAACAAGGACTTAAAGGCGACAAAGGTGACCGTGGCGAACAAGGTCTTAAAGGTGACAAGGGCAACCGTGGCGAACAGGGTCTTAAAGGTGAAAAAGGCGACCGTGGAGAGCAAGGACTTAAAGGCGACAAAGGTGACCGTGGCGAGCAGGGACTTAAAGGTGATAAGGGCGACCGTGGTGAACAAGGACTTAAAGGTGAAAAAGGCGACCGTGGCGAACAGGGTCTTAAAGGTGACAAGGGCGACCGAGGCGAGCAGGGACTTAAAGGCGACAAAGGCGACAAAGGCGACAAAGGCGACAAAGGCGAACAAGGTCTTAAAGGTGAAAAAGGCGACCAAGGTGAACAAGGTCTTAAAGGTGAAAAAGGTGACAAGGGTGCAGATGGCACAAATGGCGTTGACGGAACTGACGGTATAGGAATTACCGATGTAACAATTAATACAATCGGTGAACTTGAATTAACATTTTCTGACGGAAGAAAAGTAAATCTCGGAAATGTTAAAGGCTCAAAGGGTGACAAAGGCGACCGAGGCGAACAAGGTCTTAAAGGTGACAAGGGTGACCAAGGCGAACAAGGTCTTAAAGGCGATAAAGGTGACAAGGGCGACAAGGGTGCAGACGGCATAAACGGCACTAACGGTGTAGACGGAAAAGACGGTGTAGATGGAACAAACGGCATAAATGGTGCAGACGGCGTAGGCATTGAAAATGTAACTGTTGCAAGTGACGGTGTCCTTACTGTTACCTTGACAAATGGCACTGTGCTTAATTTGGGTAATATCAAAGGTGCAGACGGTATCGGTATAACAAAGTCGGAAATTAATTCAAGCGGTGAGCTTGTGCTTACATATTCTGACGGTGCAACTGCCAACCTCGGCAAAGTAAAAGGCGAGGACGGACAAGACGGAGCAGACGGCAGAGGTATTCAAAGTGTGTCAATTTCAACCGATGGCGAATTGATTGTTACATATACCGATTCAACCGTTGTTAATCTTGGCAACATTAAGGGTGAAAAAGGCGATAAGGGTGACCGAGGCGAAAAGGGCGACCAAGGCGCAACCGGCAGAGGTATTGCAAAAACCGAACTTGTAAACGGTGAACTTATCATTACTTATACGGATGGTACAAGCGATAATTTAGGTAGTATTTATTCAGAAACAACCGGAGATACATCATATTTAATGTTCGGTTTACTTGATAATGATACTTATACTGTAAGAATAAAGGATGAATATATCAGCACAATAACAGGTGTTGATATACCATCAACATATAATGGCAAAAAAGTTACACAAATAACCGAAGGTGGATTCCAGAACTGTACAAAGTTGAAGAGAATTACAATCCCGAAAACGATTACCACTATCAATTGTGATGCGTTTAAAAGTTGTTCAGTATTAAAAAATGTTTACTATGAAGGTGAACTTGAGGACTGGTTAAAATTAACTATTAGTGGTAATATATATGGTAATCCTTGTGCAAATGGTGCGAAACTGTATGTTGGAGGAAACTTTAAACTTTTGGAAGCAGTTGAAATTCCAAGCAGTATTACATCAATTAAGTTTGCTACATTCTATGGTTGTACAAGTATCACAAGCGTTAAACTGCACGATAATGTTAAGTCAATTAAAAGAAACGCTTTTAGAAACTGTACGAATTTAACAGATGTTAATATTCCTGCTTCTGTTAAAGAAATTCAGGATTATGCATTTTACAATTCAGGATTAACAAATGCAGAGTTTGAACTTACAGATGGTTGGCGAATTGGAGAGGAAGAATTAACATATAGATATCTAGAAATTGAAGTAGTAGAGGGTCTTAATCCTTCCAGAACGGTAACAAAAGATGAAATGCGTTATGTTTTTGATTATTATTCTTTTGCTAAAGCGTTAAAGGGTAGTTTTAATATCATTACTGGTCGTACAAATACCACTCCACAATTTGGAAGACCAGAAATTTCCTATTCCAGCCAAGAAAAGAAATACTATGATTTAAATTGGTATCACGACTAATTTAATATTAATATGTAAATAGAAGGAGAATATTATGCTTACAAACAACACAACCAAAACATACAAAATATCAGCAAACCTTATTCCCGTTGATGAGGAAATTATAAAGGTATATATGCAAGGGGCCGTTTATGCCTTTTGCAACACAAATAAAGGTGAAGCCTTTTCTGTCCGTATTCTTTTTGGCGGTGATAACAGAGATTGGAGCGGAACGCCGATGCAGAAAATCTATGATTACTATATAAAAAACGGTAAATCATACGATGACGCTGCCGAAAATGCGGCAGTAGATGCAGGCAGATTGTTGAAAGCAGTTCTTGAAAGAGATTCAAGAGAATTTGAAATTGTGGGTAAGAACACAGGTACGCTATATAAATTAGTTTAATCATTAATAAAATGCTCGGATAATTTTCGAGCATTTTATTTTGTCTATCTCTTCAGCAAAGAGTAAACCCCCGAAGCGAATTCGCTTCGAGGGTATATTTTTAACCGTAGGGGCGAACTGTGTTCGCCTGTTTTACCATTCCAAATTGTGGAGTTTTCCTTTTTGGACTAATTCGGGGTAATCCCATTGGCGGAGCACCTCATATGTGCCGATTGCCACGGCGTTTGAGAGGTTCAGGCTTCTGATGATGCCCCTCATCGGCATACGCACGCACCAATCGTGGTTTGCTTTGAGCAATTCCTCGGGCAAGCCTTTTGTTTCCTTGCCGAAAACGAGGTAGCAGTTGTTTGGGTATTTAACATCCGAGTGTGCTTGCTCGGCTTTGGTGGAGAAATAATAAAATGTTCCGCCCTTGTTTTTCTCAAAAAATTCCTCGGTGCTGTCGTAAAATGTGATGTCCAGCTTGTCCCAATAGTCAAGACCTGCTCTTTTCACCTGCTTGTCGGTGATGTGGAAACCCATAGGTCCAACAAGATGTAGCCTTGCTCCTGTTGCGGCGCAGGTTCTTGCAATGTTGCCTGTGTTCTGCGGAATTTCAGGCTCTATGAGCACGATGTTAAGCGAGTGTTCCATTGATGTAAACCTCTTTTATACTGAAATCTTCATCGGTGACAATCAAATCGGCGCATTTGCCGACTGCGATTGAACCGATATTTTTATCCTCTTTGATAACCTTTGCCGGGTTGATTGTGCAGGATTTGAGCGCAGTTTTGAAATCAATTCCGAATTCAAGTAAATTTTTGAACTCGTCAAAAACATTGGTGATTGAAGCAGCGATTGTGCCGTCCTCAAGCTTTGCCACCTTGTAGCCGTCCTTGACATAGGTCATCTGACCGCCAAGCTCGTATTCGCCGATTCCGAGACCTGCGCCACGCATTGAATCACTGATTACGCAGGCTCTGTCCTCGCCCAAAATCTTAAATGTGTTTCGCAAAACGGCAGGGCAGATGTGCTCGCCGTCACAGATGAGTTCCGCCGTGATGTCGCTGTCAAGCACCGTGCCGACAATTCCGGCTTCACGGTGTGTCATAGGGGTCATTGCGTTGTAAAGATGCGTTGCGTGTGCAATACCGCTTGCGATAGCATCCTTTGTTTGCTGTGCGTTTGCCGAGCTGTGACCGACAGAAATCGTCAAATTTCCCTTTTCCTTTGTGATAAAATCCTGCGTGTCGCTTGCTTCGGGAGCAATGGTAATCAGCTTGATTTTGTCGTTGATTGAGAGTAACTCGTCAACCTCTTTTGTGCTTGCCGGGCGGATGAAATCTCTGTTTTGTGCGCCTGCCTTTGCTTCGGCAATGTACGGACCTTCAAGGTTTATGCCCGCAAGTTTCGACTTCGGTGCGGTGTATCCGCTTGCCGATTTAACTATTTCTTTCAGCTTTTCGTGCGAAAGAGTCATTGTTGTTCCGCAAAATGAGGTTACGCCGTGCTTTGCAAGATATGTGCTGATCGCGTCAATGCTGTCGGTTGTGCCGTCGGAAAAGTCTGCGCCTGCACCGCCGTGAATGTGGATGTCGATAAATCCCGGAAGAATGATGCAGTCGGTCATATCACGAACTTCGTCATTTTCTGCGTCAAAAATTCCGATTTGGGCAATTTTGCCGTTTTCAATTTTTATGTCGCCGAATTCCTTTTTAAATTCTTCGTTGATGAATGTGCAGTTTTTGAGAATCATAATTCTGCCTCCTTGATTATGCGATATGACAACTCTTGAAGCTGTTCAAAATGCTCGTATTTGCTGATTTCGGCACGGAGCTTTGCACCGCCTCGCATACCTTTTGTGTAGTACGCTGCGTGGTGTCGAGCCTCTCGCATAGCTGTGTATTCGCCTTTGTATTCGATTATTTTTTGAATATGCTTCAGCATAACATTCATTTTTTCAATCGTTGACGGCTCCGGAAGAACTCTGCATTCCGAAAGATAAGCGTTGATTCGGGAAAATACCCATGGATTGCCGAGCGCGCCTCTGCCAATCATTATTGCATCGGCATTAGTTTTTTCAAGCATAATCGCCGCCGTCTGCTCATCGGTTATGTCGCCGTTTGCAATAACAGGGATGTCAAGTGCGTTTTTTACTTCTGCAATGATGTCGTAGTCAACTGTTCCGCTGTACATCTGCTGTCGTGTTCTGCCGTGCACTGCAACAGCACTTGCTCCGGCTTTTTGTGCGAGGAGAGCCATTTCAACAGCGTTGATGTTGTCATCATCCCAGCCTTTGCGGATTTTTACGGTTACGGGAATATTAACCGCTTCAACAACCGTCTTTGTGATTTCGTATGCAAGTTGCGGTTTTTTCATCAGGCTCGCACCTCCGCCGTTCATGGCGACTTTTGGTGCAGGACAGCCCATATTTATGTCAATTATGTTTGGATTGTATTCAAGGCATTTGACCGCCGCTTGAGCCATAATTTCAGGGTCGTCACCAAAGATTTGTGCTCCGCACGGACGCTCATTGCCGATTGTCAACAGCTCTCCGCTTTTTTTGTCGCCCATCGTCAAACCTTTGGACGACACCATTTCCGTCACCGTGTATGCCGCTCCGAATTGCGTGCACAGCTCTCTGAACGCTCTGTCCGCAATTCCTGCCATCGGTGCCAAAAATGCAATATTTGTAAATTTTAAATCGCCGATTTTCATAAATTTTCCAATCCGAATTAATCTCTTAATTCACACTTATTACCTTGATTAATACGCTCATAATATATCAT
>ERZ1026850.502-NODE-502-length-24125-cov-27.784794_pt1 | contig 24125 bp, 11 predicted proteins | sample MGYA00380155_ERZ1026850 | MGnify/ENA primary metagenome ERZ1026850 (study PRJEB33269, sample SAMEA4719791) | human gut metagenome | biome: human-associated habitat; feature: organic feature; material: feces | place: Cameroon | collected 2013-10 ... | reverse complement strand
TATTGTCTGAAACATATTTACCCCCATTCTAATTTTTTAATTTCAGATTTTATGACATCTCTAAAAATTACAATTTTCAGATTCTATCTTTATTAAAAGAAGAAGCGTACAGAAATATTTGCGCTTCCAGAATTTTTAATATATTTATTTCCAAAGTATGTTCTGTCATCCCCGGCAAAAAGTTTTACAAGATCATCCAGTTCTGCAGTAAGTCTGATTGAATCATGAATCTTGTAGAAAACTGTTCCGCCAATAACCGGAACAACGTCGCTTCCTTCACCCAAAAATTCTTCGAGTGCAGCAGAAAATCCCCATATTCCATTCTGGGACTGGAACGAAATGTCTGCTTTTACAGAATTGGCATATTCATTTGACGGAACATGCATCCAGTGCGAATTCCATCCTGCGCTGAAGTTAAAGGTTTTCCAGACATAGGAAAGAGATACTTCTGTCGTAAAAAGAGTGCGCTCATTTTTTTCAAAGGAATAAAGTCCCCATTCAGACTCAGAAGAATAATCTGCTTCACGCGCACCGTTTCCGAAAGCAGTCTTTTTGAATTGTGCAAGAAGATCAAGATTCAAAACTGAACTTACGGGAACTGCCGCCTTGAAGTCTGCAAACCAGTCCGTAGTTTCAGAATCCAGAGAGTCTGCTGCAGAATATGCATATTCACGCTCGGACTGTGAGTAAGTTGAATGTGAAGATTTTATTCCGCCTGCCAAAGACAGTTCAAGCGGCCTTTTTGAAAGAGGTGTCATCCATTTTGCGCCAAATGAAATGTCAAAAACAGGAACAACAGAATTTTCACCGATGGAAGTTCCGACTACTACACCACCGCCCGCACCTGCTGAAAGAAAAGAATTTTTCCAGTCAGCATCAAGAATAAAAACTCCGCGGTTAACTGACTGCGAAGAATAATTACTTTCACCGAATGCCGACTCAAAGTCATACGCAGCGCTTAAACCTGCCGAAAAATATTTTCCCTGCCAGAAAAAGCGTGCACCGGGATTCAGGTAAAATACATCGGCAGATTCCGAACGTACAGGAAGTTTTTCTGTTGCAATTTCTATATCAGGAACACCTGCATAGCGGCTGTAAAATGAACCGGCCAGTTTAAAATCAAGTCCGAAACCGTGTCCGATTTTCCATGCAAACTTATTATCAGTAGAAAAAAAACGCTGGTTCAAATCATAAAAGAACGGACTTTTTCCCTGAAGGCCGTATGTGAGTGTTTCATAACCTGCATTCAGATCCAGAGTAATTTTGTCAAAAGAAAGTGTCTTTTCGCCAAAAAGCGCGGTGTTCGCATCAAAATAACCGTCACCTGCAGAATTAAGTCCGTAACCGTTTTCGCTTTTGTGCAGGAATTTAAGCATAAAAGGTTCATCGCCTGAACTTTTGTAAATTGAAAAATCCCCTTTGAAGTATCCAGGAAATCCGCAGCCTATAAGTCCCTGCGCATATACTGAACGGACAGAATCTTCTCCAAGATCTGCAACCGGTTCTTCTTCGGCAGTCACTGCTACAAGGCCCGGTAGTTTTGGAAGGACATCTTTTCCTGAAGGGGCAGCTGGAATTATTTTTGAAAAATCGGGAAGCGCATCTTTTCCTGCAGAAAGTGAATCTCCTGAAACTGTCGTTGTAACTTCCGGAAGAATAATCTGCTCGTCTTCTGAAACAGCACTGTTGTTCTGGCAGAAAGCAGAAAAGCAGAATGCAGCAAAAATACAGGCCGCCGTTTTTTTTCTTATTTCACAGTTCATATAAACCTCACAATTATTTCTATTTCAAAAACACACGGACACTCTGTGCATAAGGTCCGTCGGGATAAAGTTTCAAAAGATTTTCTGCAGTAAGTGAAGCATCGGCTTCTTTTCCTGCAGCACTGAAAGCTTCTGCGGCACCGTACAAAGCACGGCCGGCATCTTCGTCATTACCGCTCATTCTTGCATACCGTGAAACAGAAAGATATACATTTGCCGCAGACTCACTGTCATTCTGAAAACGCCTGTGTGCGGCAACAATCATTCCTGTTTTTGCGGCCCATTCAAATTCAGAAGCCTCATTTTTTTTCGAAGACTGAATTGAATAAAGTTCTTCTGCAAGAACAGCCGCGTCATCTTTTCTATTGTCCTGACTCCAAAGATATTCGGCAAGTGCAGTTCCATTAATGCGTCCTTCGCACGTTGAACTTCCTCCTGCATACTTGTATTCATTTTCAAGTCTTAAAGCATCTTCTTTTATTCCGGATGCAAGAAGCGAAAGTTCTTTTCTTTCATTATAAATTCCGTCTTTTGCAGATTCTTCAGGAAAGTTTCCAAGAAGGATATCTGACTGTTCAAGTGCGGCTTTGTAATTCTGCGTAGTACGGTAAATGTTCATGAGATTTTTGCGCGAACTATAAATGAAAGAACTTTCAGGCATTTCAGAAATAAGTGTTCTGTACTGAAGTTCGGCCATTTCATAGCGTCCCTGCTGTGCGTAACTGTCTGCGATATAGTAAACTGCCGCATCAAGAAATTTTCCGCGCGGAAACTTTTTCTGATATTCTGAAAAACGGCTTATTGCAGACGCATATTCTTTTGCTGAATAATAAAGTTCCCCACGCCTGTACGAAGCTTCGTCTGCAAAGTTTCCGGCAGAAGAATCATTCTGGATTTTTGCAAACAGAGCGTCGCTTTCAGAAAGATTTCCAGAGGTTGCATAAAGCTGGGCAATCTGGTAGCGTGAACGTATTCCAAAGTCATCATTCTTTTTTGCAGGTTCCGAAAGAACACGGATTGCGTCATCATAACGGCGCGCATCTGAATAAACCGAAGCGCATAAAACATACGCATTCTGTTTTTCTTCATCGCTGTTAGAAAGATTGAGTGCATTTTCTGCATGGCGTGCCGCTTCATCATAATTTGAATTGGCAGCCGCAACATTTGCTGCAACCATATTTGCATTCCACGCAAGAGGGTGATCAGAATAGCGGCCTGTAAATTCAGAAAGCATTTTGTATGCAGAAAGATTTTCGCCCAGTTTGTAGCGGCTGTATCCGCAGTAAAAAAGTGCATAGGGAACATTTTCTTTTGCACCGCTTTCAATATATTTTGAAAAATATTTTTCAGAAGTACGCCAGTCTGCCAAATTGAATGAAGAAAGAGCCGTCATATACCAACCGTCTGGTGTGTTTGAAAACAAAGACTGTCTGAGTGCCGCTTTCATGTAACCGCATGAAAACAAAACCTTTGCATAGTCGGCAGATGAATCCTTGTCAAGAAAATTCATTGCATCAAGTTTTTTAAACTGTTCAAGGCTTTCATTTTTTTTGCCTGCGGAATAAAGAAGTCTTGCATACAAAAGAACAGATTCCGGGCTTTTGCGTGACTCTTCCCTTTCCAAAGCTGCAAGAGCTCCCTTTGAGTCGCCCAGCATTAAAGAAGAAAATGCAAACCAGTAAGAAGCACTTTCATAAAGATTATTTTTGTAAGCCGGAGCCGCCATTGAAGAAAGTGCATTCTTTGCATGAAGCAGCGACTGCGTCCATTCTTTTTCATAAGCGGTACATTCTGCAAGGGAAGTTTCGTAATCTACATAATAGACGCTTTCTTTTCCGATCTGCGATTTTGAAAAATAAGATTCCAGTACTGCCCGTTTGTCTGCACCCTTCATGCGGCTTCTGTAAAGACCGACAACAGCAAGCACATCACCCGCTGCACCGTCAGATTCAGCATTGTCAAAATAAGATGCCGCTTTTTTAAAGTCCCCGTCAGCAAAAGCATCTGTTCCTAGTCTGGTCCAGAATTCTGCAAGAAGTGAATCGTATTCAAAAAGCGTATCGCGTGCACTTTCAAGAACTGCACCGGGGTCGCGGCCTACTTCTTTTTTATGGGAGCTTGCAATTCCGTAAGCCTTCTGCAGCGCTTCGGCCGCAAGCGCAGAATCTTCACCAAGAAGAACGGCGGCATAACAGTCATAGGCTTTTTTATACATACCGAGCATTGCATAGGAATCTCCTGCGCAAAGTGAAATCTTTGATTCAATTTCTGAACGGCTTTCTGTTTTAGGAAAATTTTCATACACTTCTATTGCGCGTGTGTAATTTTCTGTTTTTGAATAGCAGTCAAAAAGCATAACGCAGGTATCGCCATACTCAGAAAATCCGTATTCATTCCCGCCGGAAATAACTTTTTCAAAAAGCGGAACAGCCTTTGCAAATTCATTCAGGCGGTAAAAAGATTTTCCTGCATACAAAACAGACATATTGTAAAATGTGCGCACACTGTTCGGAAGATTTTTTTCTGAATACCGGAAACAGACTTCATAAAAAGAAGATGCAGCTTTGGAATAGTCGGCAAGTGCAAACTCAGATCTTCCTTTCCAATAAAGTGACTCTGCTGCAGTTTCTGAATCGTCGCCGGCAAGTTCACCTGCTTTTTCCAGAGTTTCTGCCGCTTCGGAATATCTTGCCAGATGATAAAAACTTTTTCCCTTAAGCAAAAGCGTTCTTGGAATGAGCAGGGAAAGCGGAAAGTTTTTTTCCATTTGAACAGAGAATTCCACTGTTCCCGGATATGCACCGCTTGAATACGCAGACTGAATCTCACCGAACAAAGAAGAGTCGGTAAGTGTTTCTGCAGAAAACAAAAATGAACATGAAGCACAAAAAATTATTAAAGAAAATATTTTTTTCAATTTAAAAATCTCCCCGCATTAATTCACAGGAAAAAAATAGTCCGTAGCGCGGACCCTTTCCAGATGGATAAAAGAACTGCTGTTGTCAGAAATAAATTTTTCAAGTGGAACTTCGCCGCCGTTCATAAAGACAGCGCACTTGAATTTTCCGGCATCATCAAAATAAGGGAACAGCGCGGCACATCCGTTAAAGACAAGTTCATCGGGTTTAATGGAAGACTGCTGCCTTATTGCGGCAAGATAAAACCACCCCGGATCCCGTACAGAAAGCACGTACAAAAGCGCCTTAAGTGACTGCGGGGGATAACCAGAATCAGGAACATAATGATACCGTTTTGCAGAAGCAGAATCTTCAACCGCTCCCGAAAAAAAGTTTTCTTCTACATCAACACCGCATTCAGAAAAAACATAATCTTTTCCCGCACGCACTGAATAAATTTGTGAAGCAAGATTTCGCGTCCAGTCCAGTGCAAGAGTAAGATTCCATTCCTGCGAGATAACACCGTTTTTTCCAAGTTCGCTGAACAAAACCGTAGGCGATGCAAGTCCTTCAAGTTTAAGTGCAGAACCCGAAAGAGGCTTTACAATTCCGTCTGCAATCCATTTAAGAAATCCCGCGCCGCCAACAGTAATGCGTCCGTTTTCAGGAGGTTCAACGGGGTTTCCGTCCTTGTCGGGAACAGTATATTTTTTGCCGGTAGTAATAAATTTGCGCGTACCGTCGCTATCGTAACAGACATCTTCTGTATAATCAAACAGCGGAATATTTTCGCGGATTACCTGCGCCATCTGTATAATTTCATGGTACTGCCCCGTAACTACAGAAACTTTTTCCCAGGGCAGGGAAGTTTTTGTCCACCTCAGAACATCGGCAAACGAAGCTGAATAGAGTCTTGTGAATGCAATACCGACGGGAACAGAATGTGCTGCATAAAGTCCGCAGACAACCAACTGCGCAACAGTACGGTTCTGAGATTCTTCAAACTGAACGTAAACGTCGCTGTCTGTATTGAAGTACCAGCGTATTTTCTGCGGCTCACCGTTTTTTTTGTTTCTGTAGAGAACCCAGCTACCAGGAGAACATTCAGGATAAACAGCGGCCCTTACAGAATCAGAAACTTTTCCATCTTCAACAATATCAACGTCAATAAAAGAACGCGGTGCCACAATAACGGCAATTGAGTCCATGCGTTCTTCCATTCTTATCTGGAACACGGTACCGGCAGAATTTTCCTTGAGTTCGGACGGCTTTGACTTAAGGGACGAAACGGGTGCCTCAAGCCAGGCATCTGTTATTCCCGATCTTATTTCTGCAGAATCAGGAATTCCGGCTCTGTTGTATTCCGCAAAAAACGGCAAAACAGAAAATACAGAAATAAATGTATACGCAGCAAGCTTTTTCAGCAACGCCAGCCTCCTCTGCCTAGTTTATGTCCGAAGCAACAGGAATATCGCTTTCTTTAACCGGCTCGGGGTCTGTGAAACCTGCACCGCCTTCTGCATAGGCAATTTCGGGTTTTACAACCTTTCCGTCTGGAGAATGAATCATTCCGTCGCTTTCTTCGTCAGGATGATTTCCTATGGGAGCATTGCTGAGCAAAAGTTTTAGACGGTTAATCTGGTTTACTTCGCTTGAACCCGGATCATAGTCAATAGCAGAAATATTTGCCTGCGGGTAACGGCGGCGCAGTTCCTTGATCATGCCTTTTCCGGTTACGTGGTTTGGAAGACAGGCAAACGGCTGTACACAGGCAATGCTCGGGCAGCCCGAATGTATGAGTTCAACCATTTCTGCAGTAAGGAACCATCCTTCACCGGTAATGTTTCCTATCTGAACTATATCGTCAACGCCCTTCATGAGATCGTAAATAATCGTCGGCGCGTCAAAGCGATGGCTCTTTTTGAGTGTCTTTTTCATATACTTCCTGTACAATTCCAAAAACCACACAAAGAGCTTTGCGTTACGCTCTGTTTTCTTTGGGAATGCAAGTTCGCGGTGTCTGAAAATTCCCGTACTGAATGTATAGAACAGAAAGTCTGCCAGATCCGGCATTACACACTCTGCACCTTCGCGCTCAATAGTTTCGACAATCTGGTTGTTTGCAGTCGGGTGGAATTTTACAAGAATTTCACCTACAACACCAACACGCGGTTTTTTGACTGGAACAAGCGGCAGGTTGTCAAAATCATGCACAATTCCCTTTATTAACTTGTGGTAAGTTCGGTTTGAAAGGGACTTGAGCGCAATTTCGCAGCGGCCGTTCCACTTTTCGTAAAGGGCATTTGCACTTCCCGGAACAGCTTCGTAAGGTCTTGTCCTGTAAAGAACACGCATAAGAAGGTCGCCGAGCATAACTGCATGAAGCATTCTGTGAAGCATTGGGAATGAATACGTAAAGCCGGGGTTCTTTTCAAAACCCTGTGCACTCATTGAAATAACCGGTACCTGTGAAAGTCCCGCGTCATTAAGCGCACGCCGTATAAAACCAATGTAGTTTGTGGCCCTGCAGCCGCCGCCGGTCTGTGTAATAAGAAGACTTGTTTTGTTCAAATCGTATTTTCCGCTCTGAAGGGCCGAAATCATCTGGCCTGCAACAAGTATTGACGGGTAACATGCATCGTTGTTTACATACTTTAGTCCTGTTTCAACTGCGGCGGGATCCACTGCGTCAAGAATAACAAAATTGTACCCTGAATAGGCAAATCCTTTCTGCAACAGCCTGAAGTGAATGGGGCTCATCTGAGGTGCAAGAATCGTGTACGAAGTTCTCATTTCTTTTGTAAACACCTGACGCTTGTAGGCCGCACTCTTTACGGCGAACTTGCGGTGGTTGCGTTCACGGGCCTTAACAGCGGCAATAAGGGAACGGATTCTGATTCTTACGGCACCAAGATTGCTTCCTTCATCTATCTTTATGAGCGTATACATGCGGCTCTTTGACTTGAGGATTTCGTCCACCTGGTCTGCAGTAACGGCATCAAGTCCGCAGCCGAAAGAAGTAAGCTGAACAAGTTCAAGATTCGGCATTCCGCTTGTAAAGGAAGCTGCACGGTAAAGCCTGTTGTGGTAAGTCCACTGGTCCATTATGCGCAGAGGACGTTCAATGCTTCCAAGATGGGCAACTGAATCTTCTGTAAAGACAGCCATTCCCAGTCCGTTGATCATTTCGGGAATTCCGTGGTTAATTTCGGGATCAAGGTGATACGGGCGGCCTGCAAGAACAATTCCGTTTGCACCGCGGCGTATAACTTCTTCAAGGGCTTCCTCACCCTTTTCCCTTACGTCACGGCGGAATTTTTCCTGTTCTGCCCAGGCTGCATCTACGGCTTCTTCTATTTTCTGCTTTGAAATGTGGAATTTTTCACCCATTTCTTCGTACAGACGCTCACCAAGACGCTTTTTGTCATAAATAGGAAGGAACGGGTTCATAAACAAAACAGAATCAGACTGTCTGAGTTCGTCGACATTATTGCGCAGAACTTCGGGGTAACTCGTTACGATAGGACAGTTGTAATGGTTTCCTGCCCCGGAATCTTCGGTTATTTCATAAGGTGCGCACGGATAGAAAATAAATTTTACACCCTGTTTTAGAAGGCTTTCGACATGTCCGTGCGAAATTTTTCCAGGATAGCATACCGACTCTGACGGAATTGTTTCAAGCCCCTTTTCGTAAACTGCACGGCTCGAACGCGGTGAAAGCCTTACCCTGAAGCCCAGTTTTGTAAAGAAAGTAAACCAAAGCGGGTAGTTTTCGTACATGTTGAGTACACGCGGAATTCCTACATCACCCATCGGAGCATCTTCGCTCTTGAGCGGAACGTAGTGGAAAAGCCTCTTGTACTTCCACTCAAAAAGGTTGGGAAGATTTTTTCCGTCGTCATAGTCACCGGATTTGTCTGCCTTGTTGCTGGCGTCAACAACATTTGAACCTTTTTCTGATTCAAGTTCGGCACCACGCTCACATCTGTTTCCCGTAATGAATTTTCTTACGGTTCTGCCGTCAGCGTCTTTTGAGCCTTCTTCAGAAGAGCCGCCGGTAATAAAGGTATTTATTGTAAGAAGACAGTTGTTTGAACATTTTCCGCAGCGTCTCAGATCAAGTTCTACGCGGAATGAGTCCAGCTGTTCAAGAGTTGCAATGGAACTCTTTACAAACTTTGGCGTCTGGTCGGGGTCATCGGGCTTGGGGCGCCTCAAATCTTCCCACTGATCCTGTGCAATAAGTGCCGAACCGTACGCGCCCATAAGACCTGCAACATCAGGACGGTAAACGTTAACACCGGCAATTTTTTCAAAAGCACGCAGAACGGCATCATTGTTGAATGTACCGCCCTGAACAACGACTTTTTTGCCTATATCGCTTGCCTTGCGCAGTTTTATTACCTTGAAAAGTGCATTTTTAATTACTGAATAGGAAAGTCCGGCAGAAATATCTGCAACTTCGGCACCTTCCTTCTGGGCCTGTTTTACTCGGCTGTTCATAAAGACAGTACAGCGCGTTCCAAGGTCAACAGGTTTTTTGGCAAGAAGCGCAATCTTTGAGAATTCCCTTACGTCCATTCCCATTGTTCTTGCAAAGTTGTCCAAAAAGCTTCCGCAGCCGGCAGAACATGCTTCGTTAAGCTGAATTGAAATAATTGCGCCGTCCTTCATTCTGAGGCACTTCATGTCCTGTCCGCCGATGTCCAGAAGGAATTCAACCCCAGGAACAAAGAAATCTGCGGCACGGTAATGGGTTATTGTTTCGACTTCACCGGCATCTACTCCGAGGGCCGCCTGGAAAAGAGCTTCGCCGTAACCTGTAGAAACAGAACGTGCAATGTAGCAGTCCTTGGGCAGGATTTTGTAAAGGCTTTTGAGTACCTTTACGGCAAGTTCCACCGGGTTTCCTGCATTTACATCGTAAAAACGCCACAGAATGCGTCCTTCGGTGTCTGTAAGAACAGCCTTTGTTGTTGTAGAACCGGCGTCCAGTCCAAGAAATACAGGACCTTTTGCAGTAGCAAGATCCCCGGTAAGTGCCTTTTCTTTTGAATGGCGCTCATTGAACTCGTCAAGTTCTTCCTGTGAAGTAAAAAGCGGCTCCAACCTCTGGACTTCCTGCATTTCGGCACCGACAAGATTCTTTAAACTCTCGCGGAATTCCTTTATTGTAGGGAATTTTGCTCCCTGTGAAGAAGGATCAGAGCATTTTACTGAACGTTCTGCAGAATATGCGGCACCGCTTGCGACAAAAAGCTGGCTGTTGTCAGGAACAATTGTCTGTTCCGGGGTAAGTTTGAGTGTTATTGCAAAGCGTTCCCTAAGCTGATCAAGAAAGTGCAGCGGTCCTCCAAGAAAAGCCACGTTTCCGCGGATTGGCTTACCGCAAGCAAGACCTGAAATTGTCTGCGAAACAACGGCCTGGAAAATAGATGCCGCTATATCTTCACGGCGGGCTCCTTCATTTATAAGCGGCTGTACGTCTGTCTTTGCAAAAACACCGCAGCGCGCGGCAATAGGATAAATTGTTCCCGCTCCCCGGGCCAGTTCGTTAAGGCCGGATGCATCTGTTTCAAGAAGGGCCGCCATCTGGTCAATAAAAGCGCCCGTTCCGCCTGCGCAGGTACCGTTCATGCGCTGCTCTACACCGCCTTTGAAGTATGTGATTTTGGCGTCTTCACCGCCAAGTTCAATAACAACGTCTGTCTGCGGAATAATTTTTCTTACGGCTGTCGTTGCGGCTACAACTTCCTGGATAAAAGGAATGTTCAGCCACTGCGAAACAGAAAGTCCGCCCGAACCGGTTACTTTTACGGTAACAGTCTGTTCTTCGCCCAAAGGAAGCTCTTTTTCTATCGTATCAAAGGCTTTGTTTACAACCTGAATAATCGTATTGCGTATATCTGCACGATGTCTTTCGTATGCCCCGTACAAAAGTTCGTCGTTATCGCCAAGAATAACAACCTTTACTGTCGTAGAACCTACGTCTATTCCCATGCGCAGTGGCTTTGCAAGAGGCTTGAAAACTGCTCCTTCCAAAGTACTTTCTGCTCCACTATTTGTAATATCTTCCATATAAAACCTTCTGAATTCCTTAATATAAAACGCTTTAAGCAATAAAAAAAGTATCTCAACGATATATTTTATACGGAAAATAGTATTTAGGCAAGAACGGACTCTTTACAGCTCATTCAAGGTCTTTTCCGGGGTAATTTTGGCCTGTTTTTCCTGAATAATTCAATTTATTTTACACTTCTTGTCTAATAAGGCAAACAGTATTATTCTATCTGAATGAAAAACGGTAAAAGTTCATCCCTTCTTGCAAAGGGTCTGTCGCTGTCGGTACTGACACTATTTTCAAGAATACTGGGTCTTGTGCGTGAAATGACAAAGGCACGCTTTCTTGGAACTTCAGCATATTCGGATGCATTCGGAATAGCATTCATGATTCCAAACCTGTTCAGAAGGCTTTTTGCAGAAAATTCAATTTCGGTTGCATTTATTCCGACTTTCAGAGGCTATATAGAAGACTGTTCCACAGAAGATGCAAAAAAAACGGCACAGGACTTTGTAAGCGCAACATTTACACTGGTAACATTTTTAACGGTTGCCTTTGTTTCTGTGGGAATGATTTTTGCTCCGGCCATACTGCGTATTTTTTACGGAACAGAAGATGCCTCTTCAATGTCAGAAGCAATTGTTCTTACAAGAATAATGTTCCCTTACCTGGTCGTAATTTCAATAGCGGCATTTTTTCAGGGCATTCTCAACGGAATGAAAATATTTTCGCCTTCAGGATTTACGCCAATTCTTTTCAATTCAATAGTAATTGCTGCTACATACATTCTTGCCCCGCACACGGCAAACCCTGCACGCGCAATGGCAATCGGTGTAATAACAGGCGGTGCTGTTCAGGCTTTGTTCCAGCTTCCGTTTGTTTTGAAGAATAACTGGAAGGTAACATTTGCTTCACTTCCAAAAGCATTTTCTAACCCCGGAACAAGAAAAGTAATTGCCCTTGTAGGACCTACAATTATAGGAATGGCCGGCTACCAGATAAACGACATTGTATCTTCTGCACTGGCAACGCGCGCCGGAGAAGGTGTTGTTTCAAGCCTTCAGTATTCGCTTCGTCTTCAGGAACTAATACTCGGAATATGCGCGGTAACTATAGGAACAGTTATTCTTCCCGACCTTACCGGATTTGCAAAACGCGCTGAATGGAACAAATTCAATTCCATGCTTACACAGGCTGTTAAAATTATGGCACTTATTGCAATTCCGATTACATTCTATTCGCTCATAATGGGACGCGACATAATTACACTTGTTTTTGCAGGTGGAAAATTCGATGAAAATTCAATTACGATGACAATGGGTGTATTTTCATTCCACATTGCGGGACTTTTCTTTATTGCAGTAAACAGAATTGTATCGCCGGCATTCTACGCACAACAGGATACAAAGAGCCCGACCATTGCAGGACTCATAAATTTTGCCGTTAACGTAATACTTGCGGCAGTTCTTACAGGTCCCATGGGCGGAAGGGGAATTGCGCTTGCACTTACGGCGGCAAGTCTTGTAAACACCGTCATGCTGTTTGTTTTCCTTAAGCGCAGTCCTTCTGTAGATGTAGCGGGAGTCGTAAAGTCAACACTTTTGTACAGCATAAAAATTGCAGTTCTTTCGGCTGTGTCGTCTGTTCCGATACTTTTACTGCGTTCGCCCTTACAGACACTGTGTACCGGAAAGGGAAGAATTATTTCAAACGGAATTCCTGTTGTGGTTACGGCAATTGTTTTTGCTGCTGTCGGAATTGCACTCATGGCTTTGACAAAAGATTCCATTCTTGGTTTGCTTGTTGCAAAGATAAGAAATAAGACAAAAGCAGCAAATGTTAATGGAAGTAAAAATGAAAACTAAATTTGATTCGATAATTGAAGGCGCAGATTTTGAAAAAATATACAGCGAAAGAAGAAACAAAGTTTTCTCTTTTATGGCTGAACACAATATCGGCGCGGCAGTATTCAGCGACTTTGAAGAAAAACGAGACCCGGCGGTAAGATATCTTTGCGGACATCCGGGAGACGCACTTCTTGTTCTGGCAGAAGACAAAACCGCAACACTTGTTCCGTGGGACATAAACCTTGCAGAACAAAAGGCCCGTGCAGATGAAATATGCGCTTATTCAGACTACGGGCGCAATTATGCAAATGCTATAAAAGCGGTTCTTGCAAAACACTGCGGCAACAGAAAAACAAAAGTCTGTATTCCGCCGGAAACAAGCCACATAAGTTTTCTTAAACTTTCTGCAGAACTTCCTGATACCCAGTTTGTATGTTCTGAAAATTCTGTCCACGACTTTGTAATAAAAATGCGCGCGGTAAAAGATGCATACGAAATTGCATGTACAAAAAAAGCATGCGCAATTACCGACGTAATGACAGATATAATAGAAGAAAATGTGCGGTTAGGAAAATTTTCTAAAGAAACAGATGTTGCACTTTACATTGAACGCGCACTCCGCGAAATGGGTTGTGAAAAAACCAGCTTTGACACGCTTGCAGCCGGTCCTGAAAGAAGTTTTGCAATACATGCTTTTCCGGGATACACTGCCGGCAGATGGGGAACTGAAGGTCTTTCTATACTTGACTACGGCGTTTGTTTTGAAGGCTACGCAAGTGACTGCACTATCACTGTGGCAAGGGGAAAACTTTCTGAAGAACAGAATGAACTTCTTTCCCTTGTAGAAAAAGCCGCATCTGAATGCTTAAAACTGTACAACCCCGGAAAGCCGATTCTAGATGCCGCACTTAAGGCAAAAGAAATTTTTGCAGAAAAAGGAAGGGAAATGCCGCACAGTCTTGGCCACGGAACAGGACTTGAAATTCACGAACATCCTTACGTGAGTCTCAGGGCAGATTCGAAAGAAACATTTGTTTCAGGAAACATTGTCACCCTTGAACCGGGACTTTACGATCCTTCACTTGGCGGAACAAGACTTGAAAATGATATTCTGATTTGCGGCGACGGAAACGAATGTCTCACATCGTCGCGTATTATCAGAATTTAACGGAGCCTTTCAAGAATATCTTCTATCTTTTCTGAAAGCGCTCCGGCCATGTTGCGGTCGGGAAGGTTTCTTACGAGTTTAAGTGAATTGCCAAGAACAGAAACAAGGAGCGCACGGCCGCTGTCTGTTACGCTGCCTTCTGTTTCTGAAATTTTATTTTTCTTTCTGAGAATATCTGCGGCCGCAAGAAGGCCGCGCCGCCCTGACAGACGGGATATAATGTAATCGAGCTGAAGTCTTGTATTGCTTTGCAAAAACTCATCTTTCTGTTCTGCCGGCAGATACTCGATAAGAGCGCGCAATTTTTTAAAGAGGCTTGCGGCAAGTCCAAATTTCTGCGCTATGAGTTCGTCGGTCATCGCTTCTGCAAGACTTTCAAATGTGCGCGCGGTCTCATCTATAAGATCCTGCGGAATAAGATTTGGCGCGGCCGGCTGCACTTCTGCGGCGTCTTCATCGCAAAAGTCTGCTTCTGGTACTTCTTCTTCGACGGGCTCTTCTTCTTCAATGAATTGGGCTTCGGGAACTTCTTCGCTTTCTTCTTCATCTTCAAAGTTGGCAGCAGGAATATCTTCGTCTTTCAGTTGCAGTGCAGAAGGTTTTGGTTCGGGTTCAGCCACTGGTTGCGGTGCGCATTCAGGAACTGCACTTTTCTTTTCGTCTTCGGTTTCAATTTCTTCTGGCAAAAACTGAGTTTCCATTTCTTCTTCTTTGGGGCTTGAAGCATTATCAGCTGAATATGCAAACGGATTGTCGCTGAAAAAATCATCCGGGTCTGAATCATCGCGGGCAAGATCTTCCATTGAATCATTTTCCTGCGGTTCAAATGCTTCGTCTTCTTCATCCAAATCTTTTTCAAATACATCTGCATTTTCTTCTTCTTTTGAAAGAGGCTCAAGCGTATCTTCTTCAATGTCAGGAAATTCTGCTTCGGGAATTGTGTCATCACCGACGGCTTCTGTTTCTACGGGAGAGTCAAAGTCAGGGTTTATGTCTTCATCTGCAGAAGAGAATTCGTCAAACTCAAAGTCGTCTGCAGGTTTTGCTGCAACAGGTGCGGCCGTTCCTAGAATCTTTGCACTTACGCGGTCTGTTCCCTGCTTTGCTGCAAGATTGTCACCGTCAAGCACATCGAGTTTTCTGTAAATTGCGAGAGCATCACTTAACCGGCCGGACTTTTCGTATGTCTCGGCGAGCATTCTGTTTCCTTCAAAGTCTTCGGGATTCTGGTTCAAAAATTTCTGAAGGAATTCTTCTGCCTTTGAATAATTGCCTGTCTGACTGTAACGCTTTCCACCGTCGCGGTAAAATTCAGTGGCGGCAGGATTTATTGCATGGATTTTTTTAAAGCAGCCGAGTGCCTTTGAGTCTTCACCCTTACATATATAGTACTGGCCAAGAAGATTGAGAGCATGCAGATCTTTTGGATTTTCATCCCACAGTTTTTTTATTTTCTGGCTGGCTGCATTCAGTCTGTTTGCCGTAAGAAGTATGCGTGAAAAACGGCGCAGCATATTTTTGTCTTCGGGATGCAGCGTTTCTACTTTTTCCATTTCGGAGACGGCTTCATCTGCGCGCTCCGTACTTTCAAAAGTATCTGCAAGTCCTGACATTGCCTTTGTGTTATCGGGATCAATTCTGAGCGCTTCGTTGTATTCTGATTCGGCACCGTCATATTCACTCTGCTTTCTGAGTACATCGCCGAGTTTTGTGTGCATGGAAGAATTCTGCGGGTCTATGATTATTGCATGCCTTACAATGTCGCCTGCAGCCTTTGTTTTGTTGCGCTTGAGAAGAAGATCGGCGTATCCGTCTATTGCATCAAGCCAGCCCGGTTTTGCCCTGAGCGCCGATTCATATTCAACTGAAGCCCTTTCATATTCCCCAAGTTTTTGATAGCTTTCTGCAAGATTCAGGTGAAGTACAGGATGGTTGGGGTCTATCTTCAAACCGCGCTGATAGGAAAGAACTGCTTCTTTATTCTGGTTTTTAAGCGCATAAATTGAACCGATGTGATTGTATGCAAGTACGTCATCAGGATTGGCCTCAACTACAGTATTGAAACACTGGAGCGCATCATCGTAACGACCCATGAGTTTGTACGTAAAGCCCAGATTGTAGAAAACCTGCATATTTGACTCGTCTGCAATAACGGCCTGTTCCAAAACCGCTATTGACTCATCGTACATTCCGAGCCTTCTGTAAATTGCACCGAGGTTATTGAGAGCTGAAATATTTTCGGGATCGGTCCGCACAATTTCCTTGAAATAAGGAAGGGCACTTTTGTCGTCACCGCTTTTTACGTATATGTTTCCCAGTTTTACAAGAAGGTCCTTGTTCTGTGGATCTGTTCTTAAAAGCCCCTTGTACAGTCTTGCAGCAAGGTCATAGTCCCTGGAAAGAACAGCTGATTCAGCCCGCTCCAAAATGATTCCGTTCTGTGATTTTAGTACATCCATAATTACCTCTGTCTGACTGATTTTTCTGTTTTTTTCTGCGGCCGGGCAAACACTTCTTTTGAAAGTTCACCTGTTATTCTGTCGTCAATTTTTGAATAAGATGCAACCGCAAAATAATATATCTTTCCGTTCCTAAGACCGCTTACGGTAAAGGACGAACTGTTTCCTGCCCTGATTGGTGAGCGGCCTTCTGCTGCAGTTCTGCCAAGGTATTCCCCCGGACGCTCCCCGTAATATACGTAATATCCGCCTGCAGTGTTGTCTACGGAATACGACCAGCTGAGTGTTACTTCACCGTCACCCGGAGTTGCAATTACCGTAAACGGCGCAAGCGGAGACGGCACTTCGTCAAATGTTAGTTCAAGCTGGGTAAGTGACGGCGTTTTTGTTCCGGCTCCGTCAGGAAGAAGTTCTGCAGCCACCTGAAAATACAATCCCTTTACATCAGCAATTTCTTCGCCCGGATTTACTGCAATCCATTCAGGCTCGCTCCGTGTCCAGTTAAAAAAATTGTCCCCGCTTCTTACATAAAAAAGAATGTCTGTCTGTTCCGGAACGGTTGTTACCGCGTCTACTCTTTTTAATGCTGCACCCTTTGAAACCATTATAGGCATTGTTTCAAGACGGCCGCCTTCGGTTCCGTAGATGTCGCAGAGAAGACTTCCGTCGTCTTCAGAAACGGCAGAGCGCACAAGGTTAAAGTCATCTGCAAGTCCTGTAAATTCGGGGCAGATTTCAACGTCTGCCACAACACCGAGTATCATTGAATGAACGGAACCGCCTGCTTCACGCCCGTTTGATGTAACATAAACAAGGGATTCAAGCGAACCGTCCACCCAGTATTCGAGGCAGCCGTTTTCGTCATTGTAGCTTATTGAATGATGCGACCATTTTTCGGGAACTACAGCTTTGTATCCAGAAAGTGTTACGGCACCGTCATTTTTTGTATAACCGTCAAAAACATTTGAAAAAGTCCAGACAAGAGTGTTGTTAAAAAACGAAGCAGAAATAAACTGGTAAAGAGGATAACCTGCAACTGTTCTTGAAGAACGCCAAGAAAAAACAATTTCACCGTTTTCTGCAATAAAAGGATTGAGCCAGAATTCAATTGTAAAAGGACCTGTTGTTCCACTTTTTCCGAAGACTGAACTACTGTTGCCGCGAAGACGGATTCCGCCTGTACCTCGGAATAGACGGCCGCTCTTTCCCATAGCCGCATTCTGTGAAATGACAGAAGAGTCCGAGTCCACGCTGTAGTTTTCTGCACGGTCAGTTACACTGCTGCCCTCGAAGTCCAGAAGCATGTCTGTGTCCAGACCAAGTCGCCGGCCGTTTGTGTCAAGCTGCCTGCTTTCGTAACCGAAGCGACCTGTTCCCGAAACAATTCCATCCTGCACGGAAAGTTCGGGCCAGCCGGCTTTACCGCCAAGAATAATTTTACGTTCCTGTGTTCCGGCGGGATTTAAAAACAGCGCAAAAAATGCTATAATTGCTGAAACATATTTTATACTATTGTTGACACGCATATGAGTAACTCCGGTAATTCCGATTCAAAAAACAAACTCCCCTTTTACGAGACGCTGCACAATACTGCACTCAGAGCTCCTTCACAAAGCGGTGTCTATATGTGGCGCAATCCGTCGGGAACAGTCATCTATGTAGGCAAGGCAAAAAACCTCAGAAACCGGCTTTCATCCTACTTTAGCGGAAATAAGGACATAAAGACTCGTCTTCTTATAGCAAACGCCGCCAGCATAGAATACACAACGACAGGCAATGAATACGAAGCTTTTCTTCTTGAAAACAACCTCATAAAAAAGTACAGCCCGCGTTACAACATTTGTCTTAAGGACGGAAAATCCTACCCGTCGCTCAAGCTTACCAGAGAAAAATTCCCGCGGCTCATAAAGACACGGAACATTGTAAAGGACGGTTCGGTTTACTTTGGTCCCTATCCCGATTCCAATGCTCTTGAAACTTTTCTGGAAACGCTGTACGAGATATACCCGCTCAGGCACTGCCGAAAAATGAGCGCCGCCTCGCCGTGCATGTACTATCACATCGGAAGATGTCTGGCACCGTGCAAAGATAAAGGCTGCGAACCCACCTATATAGAATATATCGAAGAAATACAGTCCCTACTTGAGGGCAAAGGCGAAGAAACATCAAAAAAAATTGAAGCCGAAATGAAAAAAGCCGCGCAGGACATGAACTTTGAAAAGGCAGCACGGCTCAGGGACGGACTCAAAGCGCTTAGCATAATGCAGAACCAGAATATTGTAGAAGGCTTTGACTCTGATGACCGCGACTACATAGCATACTGGCGCGAAGGGGAACTCATTTCGTTTACAGTCATGCAGATGCGCGGCGGAAAACTTCTGGGGCGCGACAACTACAGAACGTCCAGTCTTAATGAAGATTCAGAACTCTGTGCTGAATTCATGGGCGCATACTATACTGACAAAAATGAAATTCCGCCAAAGATTTATGTTACCGAAAATGACATTACAGAAAACATCTGCCGCTGGATGGAAGAAAAATACGGAACGCTCATACAGATAATTTCTGTTCCCGAAGCAGCAGAAAACACTGCGGAAGATATGGAAAATACTACAAAGGAACGCGGCCAAAGCAGAACAGGACTTGCACTTCACCGGGCTGCACTGAATATGGCAAAAGAAAATGCACACGAAGATATAATCCGACTTATGAGGGAACGCGGTGACTTTCCTGCAATGCGGGAACTTCAGGAAATACTTGAACTGCCAAAACTTCCAGTGCGCATAGAAGGTTTTGATATAGCACACATAGGCGGAAAATTTCCTGTCGCAAGTTTAATCAGTTTTCTGAACGGAAACCCGGACAAAAAAAATTACAGATATTTCAGACTCAAAACTACAGACGGAATAATTGACGACTTTGCTTCAATGCGCGAGGCTGCGTCCAGAAGATACACGCGTCTTGTAAACGAAGGAAAGGAACTGCCAGACCTTATTTTAATAGACGGCGGTATAGGCCAGGTAAATGCCGTACACGGAATAATTTCTGCGCTCGGACTTGAAATACCGATAGCGGGTCTTGCAAAACGTGATGAAGAAATTTACCGTCCCGGAAAAAGCGAACCGGTCTGTCTTCCCAAAAGAAGTGATGCTCTCAGGCTTCTGCAGCGTGTGCGCGACGAAACACACCGCTTTGCAACAAGCCGCAACCAGCAGCTCAGAACAAAAGAAAATACAGTAACGCCGTTCCTTAAACTTCCGCACATCGGAAAAGAACGCGATAAAATTCTTATGAAAACTTTCGGTACGCTCAAAAAACTTGCACTTTCTGATGAAGCACAGGTTGCACAGTCCCTTCACGTAAGGGCAGACATTGCAAGCGATATTCTGATGCATGCAAAAATTCTTTTTGAAGAACAGGAAAAAAAGAAACAAGAAGAACGCATGTCGCTGGGGCTTCCCGGAACAACAAAGGAAAAAGCTGCACGCTACAAACTGAATTCAGATCTGGCTTCGGCAGCACTCGAAGTTGCTTCATCCGAAGAGGAGACTTTTTCTACAGAGAATTGATTCCCATAAAGGCACATTCATCGCGGTAAAGGCGCGGTGTCTTTCCTGTAATGCGCGAAAATTCTTCATAGAACTGGCGGCGTGAACCAAAACCGCACTGGACAAAAATGTCATCAATTCTGTCAGAACTTTCGCGTAGTCTTGTACAGGCAAGTTCAACCCTTCTTCTTGCAATATACTGTCCGACCGGAATATGCATCGCGTTCTTGAAGATTCGCCCAAGATAGTCTGCATTGACATTCATTCTGTCTGCAAAAAATTTAACTGACGCATCTGCATTTGAAAGTTCATCTTCCATCATTACAATAAGCTGTCTTACAATAGACGGGGTTCCGCCGGATTTCTGGAAGGGCTGATCCTCATTGAAACACTCGCCACTCAGTTTAAGAAGAAGATTAATCAGTTTAATGCGGTACACAAGTGAAGAAAAAGAAGGCTTCTGGTATTCGCAAAGAATATCCGAACACATGCGCGTTACAGAAGAAGTATTTTTAAGGTCCAGGCTCTGCGGAAGAATTATTGAATCACAAAGTCTTTCATAGGCAATTGCAGGACTGCTCAGAATTGTAAGTGCTTCTTTTTCTTCCATAAGGTGGGGCGCATAAAAACGCTTTTGTCCGCTTACATTTTCACACTGGCAGAAATGAAACCAGTAATAAGATGCAGGAGACTGAATCTTACGCGTTCCAAAATGAAACTCTCCGGCAGGAAGAAGAATCATGCGACCGGGTTTTACTTCGAGTTCAAGTCCGCAGCAGGTAATTGAAGCACGGTTTTTCTTTCCGATAATGAGTACGGTATCGTTTTCAAGAGTGCGGCTCATGTGGGACCAGCCGGGGTTAAGCATTGCACAGCCGCACACAGACGGAACAGTTTTGTCCACATGCGAAAAATGAAAGTAATTCATAAAACCTCTTTACGCGAATAGAAACAGAGTAAAAAAGTCGGAATTCCGCACACATTCTCTGTATTTTGTATCTACAAAAATTACACATTCCAAAATAAAATATGTGTATGAGAAAGTCAATTATTTTAACAGCAGTATTTTTATTTTTAGGAGAAGCCTGTATGAGCGCACAGAAAACGGTTCTTGAAGAAAATTCATTATTCCAGAAATCGCAGAAGACAGGTCTTGAATATGTTTTAAGGCTCGATCCAGACAGACTTCTTGCCCCGTGCAGAATCGCCGCAGGAAAAAGACCTAAGGCAGCAACTTACGGTGGTTGGGAAAGCATGCAGATTCAGGGACACAGTCTTGGACACTACATGTCTGCACTTTCTGCTTTTGTTAATTCTACAGGAAATGCGCAGGCAAAAGAAAAACTGGACTACGTTGTTTCCGAACTTAAGGAAATACAGTGCGCAGACGGCTACATCGGCGGAGTTCCTTCTATTCCCTTTGACACAGCGTTTACAGGAAATTTTGAAGTTGACCGGTTCAGCCTGGCAAAATACTGGGTGCCGTGGTATTCTGTCCATAAAATTTACGCGGGACTCATTGACGCATACACTCTTACACAAAACAAAGACGCTCTTGAAATCGTAAAAAAAATGGCAGACTGGGCAGTAAACGGAACAGCCAATATGACAGAAGAACAGTTCCAGAAAATGCTCACCTGCGAACACGGCGGAATGTGCAAAGTCTTTGCTGACTTATATGGTATTACAAAAGATGAAAAATATCTCAAAATGGCAGAACGCTTCGTTCACCAGGAAATTGTAAAACCGGCAATGAAACAGTCAGACAGACTGCAGGGCTTTCATGCAAACACTCAGATACCAAAATTCATAGGTCTTGCAAAACTATACGAACTCACAGGCAAAACGGAATACCGCACAGCCGTAGAATTCTTTTTTGACACTGTAACAAAAAAAAGAAGTTATGCTATCGGGGGAAATTCAATAGGCGAACACTTTGGCCCTGAATACCAGGAAACACTCGGACGCGACACCTGCGAAACATGCAACACTTACAACATGCTTGAACTTTCTGAATATATTTTCAGGTGGAACAAAAACGCAGATGCAGCCGATTATTACGAAACTGCACTTTACAATCACATACTTGCCTCACAGGAACCGGTCACCGGAGCAAAAACATATTTTGTTTCTACTCTGCCCGGCTTCTATAAAGTATACGGAAGTTTTGAAAATGCATTCTGGTGCTGCACCGGAACCGGAATGGAAAATCCTGCACGATACAACCGCTTTATTGCAAAAGACTACGACGGAACAATTTACATAAATCTGTTTATTCCGTCTGCAATTACTACAAAAGACGGATGGAAAATTGCCATCGAAACAAAATTTCCGTATGAACAAAGTGCGCAGATAAAAATTCTTTCTGAAGGGAAAAATCCGCGTTTATTAAAAATACGCAAACCTTTATGGACAGAAGATGCAAGAACCGCTGACGGCTACGAACTCAAGTCTGAAAAAATAAGCGCAGGCGAAACTTATTCCGTAAATCTTCCAATGAACCTTCACACAAGAAGAACAAGGGACAGAAGCGGAAACTTCAGCATACTTTACGGACCACTCGTTCTTGCCGCAGACATGGGAAAACGTGCAATGCCCAACGACACCGTAGACAACCAGCTTGTGTACATGAACTCTCCGGCACAGAAAATTTCTGCCATCACCGCCGACCCGCTTGCACCGCAGGACTGGATAGAAGTTTTGGACAAAGAAAACCTGACTTTTGCAACAAAAGAATCTGCCGCAGAAAACGGAACTTCATACACATTAAAGCCTTTCTACGACATTCACCACACACGCTATTCCGTTTACTTCAATGCATCAAACCCCGCAGAAGACGAGCGTGAAGCGAAATACGAAAGCATAACCGTTGACTTCGTTGAACCCGGCCGCCAGCAAAGTGAAGTTGAACACTGTTTCAAAAACGAAGCAACAGAAATGGGATATATCCCAGAAGTTGACCGCAGTTACAGAAAGATTATGTCAGGTGAAGGATTTATTTCTTACAGAATGAAATTCGACAATACAAACAAAAATAAAATTGTTCTTACAACATACGGTAAAGATGCAGGAACAATAAAAGTATATATTGACGACACAGAACTTTCTTCAGTAACTCTGGCCGGAACAGACGGTGAAAAACTAACCGACACACAGATTGAAGTTCCCGCAAAAATCATCAAAGAAAAGGCAAAGTCACGAAGAACAGCCATAATGAATGTAAAGCTCATCTGCGAACAATCACAAAGCCCGCGCATACTTGAACTAAGAGTTACAAAATAAAGTTGTCTCTAAAAACCCAGTTTAGCGAGTTATTAGAGATGCCATAAGCGATTATACAGTTGGGAAATTCTTTCCCAACTGTATAATCGTTTTCCTTCGTACTGCATATCGTGTGCTATTTTTTCAAATACATTTTCTTTTTCCAAAAGCAAGTTTTTAATATCTTCAGACGTTTTCCAATATAAACATTTTTCCTGCGTTGTTGCTCTGTTATAGACACAATCAAAAGCAAGAATCGGGAGTCCTAAATTCATAGCTTCAACCAAAGAAGGATTTGTTCCGCCGGCACTGTGTCCATGAATGTAAACTGCAGCATTTGAGCGGAGCCAGTTTATTTTATGGAGCTCGTAAATCGGGTCAAGAATATGGATGTTACTGAATGCAGAATATTTTTCTTTAAGAGCACGGCCGTACTCTGATTTTTCCCAGTTACCGACAATTACAAGAGTGTTATTAATAGAAGAAAATGCGTCCAAAATTACATGGATATTGTTTTCGGGTTCAATTCTACAGACTGTAACCGCGTAAGGATTTTTACAAAAAGGATATTCTTTAAAAAGTGAATCATCATCTACTTTAGAAACATGGTCTCCGCCGTAAGCAATCAGTTTAACCTGTTTTTTTTCGGCGATTTTTGGATATTCATTTTTTACATAATCTGTAATTCCTTTATTGTCGCCGATTAAAATGTCGCTGAATTTTACGGCAAATTTTTCGCTAAGTTTTAAAATCGTTCGGGCAAACTTACCCCACTTGTCGCGCTTCCATTCCAGTCCGTCAATATTCGTGATGATTTTTGCTTTTGAAAAAAGTTTTAGAATTGGAAGAAAAAGACAGCCAGAAACTCCAAGTACAAGAATAATATCGCTCTTTCTTGAAAGCCACATTGATTTTATATCATACGGAATAGACTGAATTCCGTTTGCACTTAAAGGAAGATAGATAAGTTTTGCACCTTTGTAAGTTTCCAGTTTTTTTGAATAACTTTTTTCACTGCAAAAAACCGTATATTCAACATTGTCCGGCGTGTAGTCGAGCAAGTTGTCTCAAATGAGTGCGTAAAACGACACAGAAAAAGGAGCAGATTTAAGGTGCAAACA
>ERZ1026850.497-NODE-497-length-24262-cov-3.748213_pt1 | contig 24262 bp, 26 predicted proteins | sample MGYA00380155_ERZ1026850 | MGnify/ENA primary metagenome ERZ1026850 (study PRJEB33269, sample SAMEA4719791) | human gut metagenome | biome: human-associated habitat; feature: organic feature; material: feces | place: Cameroon | collected 2013-10 ... | reverse complement strand
CTGCGCACTTGTATGAATCAAGTATGTCTGGAATAATAATAATGGAATATATTAAAGGTAAAACGCTAGACGATTATTTAAAAGACTATAATGAATATTGGTGGAACCTGGATGGGGTTTTTGTCCAATTGATAGATGCTTTTGCTTATCTTGAGTCCAAGGGTATTGTCCATAGGGATATTCGGGCGTCGAATATAATGGTAGACCAAAATGACGTTGCTAAAGTTATAGACTTCGGTTTTGGGAAAGGTGGATATTTAAGTGATAACAATTGTAAAGATAATAGCGTCTTGTCTGTTGTAAATCATAGTGATGCTAGTATATCGCCAGAAGAGGAACAATCAGGTGAATACGATTCTTTGACGGATATGTTTTACTTGGGAGAGTTGCTACATAGATTGATTTCGAAAAACGAAGACGCAGTAAATGATTTTAGGTATATGCCGATTCTTGAGAAGATGATGTCCTATTCAAGGTCAAGCAGATATAAAAGCTTTGCTGAAGTTCGGAGTAGCATTGATGAGTGGCAAGCGTGGAGTGATGTTTCAGAAACAGACAGGGCGGAATACGGAAAATTTGCGGATATTATGATGAGCATTTTGGTGGAACGTTCTGCCGATAGCGCAATTTCCGTTGATGAAGAATCATTACTCTCAAAGCTGGATGCAGTATTAGAAGCCAATGCATTTGAATGCTACTTGCCAAACCCATCGTCATTGACAAGAATTTTTATATCCGGTCAGTATAGATATAAGTCAAACACAAAAGTTCCTTTAGATACTTTGCGGTCTTTTCGAAAATGGTTCTCGCAACTCAATACAAAGAAGCGTTCTATGGTGCTTTCGTCATTACGTTCTCGGTTGTCGAATATTAAGATCGAAAATCCATTTGAGGTGCCACCATTTTGAAATTTATGATGTGATGCAGTCAAAAAATAATACAAAGAAGCCGAACGGGTTGTAATTGAGGAAGTGTGGCACTTGGAACAGGTAACGAATTGAATTGCTGGTGTCTGTTGCCGTCGGCGGAGCAGACTGACTTTGGATTGTGTGGCGGGGTTGGTGGAATGACGGTGATTGAGATGTTGGCTGGTACAATGGGGCGTGGGCGCGGTAGAATTGCTGCAGTGGAAGATGATATGGGGCAAACATATACAGTAAAACATATACGGAAGGGTCTGACCCTTTTTATGATGATTATGTTATGATAGTGCATTAAGGTTTGTTGAACGCTTTTATGGAGAATTAGCTAAGACAGGAAAAATGACCAACGAAGATTTCGACAGTTCTGTGAAAAAGGCATATGCGTTCGCCGTGAAAGAGAAACTAAGGCGTAAATGTCCAATGCGCATTTTCCCAGAAATTCCCACTGGAAAGGTTCCGAATGGGGCGATAAAAAATATGATACACCAGGTGTCGTTTTCCCCTAAAAGTCCGCTTACAGAAATAAAGCGCAAGATTCATAATCTATACCCAAGGAGCACAACATGGCAAATCAAGATGTGAATGATGATAAGAAGATTAATACGATAACGGTCTCCGTCAGTAACCACATGACTAAGACTGTGTTCCAAGACAAAATTGATACGGCTTTTGATGACCGAGGAATTTATCTAGTGTACTCTTATACAGAAGATCGTCAAAAACTTAATTTGCAATATATTGGTAAATCAATCGATTTGCCGGGGCGAGTGACAGAAAGACATGAGCATTACAAGGATTGGTTGGCGGCCGCTGATGGCGAGGATGAGAATTTGAGCTTCTCGATTATATCTTTGCCAAAATACACTCATATTCTGCACTGCGAAGCTGCTTTGATATTTGCATTGCAGCCCTTGATTAATACCCAGAATAAGAAGACATATGACTGGGATGATCTGAAAGTTGTTTTTTCTGGACGAAAAGTTTGCGGCCGAGATTATATTGTGGTACATAGGACTGAAACGCCAAAACGTTGAAAGCGGGGAGTTGTCGGAATGACAATAGTGTGCCTTGATGTGGAAGTGGTATTGAAGCCTAAAAATGGTGTTGCATTCGCTGACAAAGTGGGCATTTCTATTTTTAAGCGCATGACGCGCGGCTAAATAGGCATATAATTGTTTGATTGAAATCAAGTCGTTAGGGCTCGACAAGGAGGTGAACGGCAATGATAGACATGTCAAATTTTGGTGGGGCGATTGTGAATCCTTATGAAGGAGGGAATGGATCCAGGGGGTTTTGCGCACTCGTTGACGATGAAAAGGCAGGCGGGAAGGTGCTGCATATAAACAAGTTCCAAACATTGATTCAGGCTTTGGGGTACTTTAAATACACGCTGTGCAGATCCGCAAAAGTGAATTATAAGATATTTTTCCGCGGCCAAGAAAATGCATATGGAAAGGTTTATCAGCCGTCGCTCTATCGCAAATGCACGCAAGAAACTTCGTTAACTAAACGTGATGGTGTGGTGAAGAGACAGATTGCGTTGTGCAGAGCGGACTGTAGTTGGTTTGGAAGGATAGATGATGCCGTAGTGGAAGGCGTGCTTCAGCAATACGGGATGCGGACTAGATGGATTGACGCAGTTGATAATATTTGGATCGCGTTATGGTTCGCTTGTCATCATGCATGGGGGTGGAAAGATGGCGATGTAGAGCATCTGCACTATTCAATACGATCTCCTCGACTTGAGGGTTCTGGGGATCATTACGCATACATTTATGTGCTGGGATTCAATTCTGGATATTCAAGTATCGACAAAAAGAAGATCCGAAGATTTGTGCCAGGAATGTCATGGGGCGAGAATGCGGAAATGCTAGATTTGCGCTATGCCATCCCGTCCTTGTTTTTAAGGCCTCATGCTCAACATGGAGTATTGTTGCGTAGCTTCAAATATTTGCCAGATGGCGGCATGCGTTATAATTCAGACATGTCTGATTTAGTGCAAGGGATTATTAGATTTAATCTTTTGGATGGTTTGGAATGGTTAGGGCACGGATCGTCTTTGGATGTTTCAAGTGTGTTTCCTCCTCCTGCATTTGATTCTGGCTATGGTGATCTTCTTATTGCTGAACGCAAGATGCGCGAATTGCGGTTAGGTCGTAAGATCACGCTTTCTAATTACCGAAAAAGTTTCGTCGTATCGCAAGATGATTTGCTACATCTGCAACGGTTGTAGGAAAGGATTGCGCTTGATAGGTGATGGATGATGGGGCGGAGGAGAATGAAGGAAGTAGAGAGGGAGGATTGAGGAACATGGGCTGGAAAACATTGGCTGGGGGATGATGGTGAAGAGAAAGTCTGAACGATAGAAGGTTTTAATTGTGAATGGAAAGAAGATAGGTGGTTGGATAGTTCGCGACGGAATTGCCGCGGTGGATGGGACTTCTTTACCATGGGGGCTGACCCTATTGTGTTCACACTTTTGAGCTTATAGTAACATGGATAGAAATAGGGTAATAACATTTGGCAAGTTTGGCGTTGCCGCTATTATGCTTGTTGGCTTGGCGGTGCTAATTGATAGACTTGATTTTATCGCAAGATGGCTTAGCCATATAGAGCCGTATAAAGATAATCTTGAAAGGATTGTTATCATAGGTATTGTGGCATTCATTGTTGTGAAGTATGCGAGTAGAGTTAAAGATTGTGTTAAAAATCTCAAGGTTAGCACAGGCACTTTAGGGTTTGAGGTGAATCTTGAGCATGGTGATAAAGACGAAGGTGTGGCCAAGAAGGATACCGCTGTCGCAAAAGCTGAGGAAATAGGCGAGTTGACCAAGATTGTCTATGCAAATAATGGACTTGAGATATCACGGAGAATCCTAAAGGTGCTAAGCGATGAAATGCGCTTAAAATTTTCAGAAGATGTTATGCTGAGACGTGGTAACTGCAATTACAATCCAGATGGTTTTGCAGTAAAGAATGGACATGCGTATATTGTTGAGGTGAAAGCATGCGATAGTCCTTCTGTGCTAAAAAGATCACTGGCAAGGTTGAGAGTCTTTGTCCAAATGATGTCAGATCAGATTAAGGATACGACTGTTGTGTTTTGCATTTACTCTCAGCGACCAGCAAATTATTTCAGGCAGCTTATTGAATCAGAGACTTCTGATCTGAATGCAGATTTCACTTATCGTGTCTTTTCAAGGGAGATGTTGGGAAATGTGCGTTGTTGATTTGTGTTGCAAAATTGTGCCAATGATGAAGGGGGCGTGAATATGACAGAGTATGAAAAAAGAATTAGTTCACGTAGTTTATTCAGGTATTGGATTGGGCTTGTTGCTAGAATTTCCCCTTGGCTCAAAACGCAGTGGAAGTTGCACAAGATGCGAAAGGCCGGTGCGAAAATCGGTTGCCATGTTGGGATTGCCTTAAATCTAATGCCGCCTGCATCAAAGAACCTGGTTGTGGGTGATCATGTTTCAATTCATAGCGATAGAATTGATGTTAGGGCGCCTCTGAAAATCGGCAACTATGTGATTATCGGTGATTCGGCATCAATAATTACTTGCTCGCATGATATAGACAGTCCCGAATGGACATTTAAGCCATATGGGTTGGAGATTGAAGAATATGTTTGGATAGCAACGCGCGCGATGATTTTGCCTTCTTGCAGAAGAATCGGTCGAGGTGCCGTTATAGGTGCAGGTGCAGTAGTTGTGAAAGATGTCCCCCCAATGGCGGTTGTTTCTGGTAATCCTGCTAAGATTCTTCGTTATCGTAAATGTGTACATGAAAACCTATTGCCAGAGGTCTTGCTGGGGGGAGGGCTTGTGAGTTATATTATGGCGCGTCGTTCTCAAGGTGATTGACTTTTTGAGATAATGAAGCTAACTGAGAATCGGCGCATTATTCTGAACATGCTTGCCACCTATGGGAGAACTCTTGTAGGAGTGGCTTGCGGCATCTTTTCTACTCGCTGGGTGCTGATGGCGCTCGGGCATGAAGACTTCGGTTTATTTGGGGTTGTTGGAAGTCTTGCTATATTTGTTACATTTCTTAACACGCAGTTCAGCGGAGCTTTAAGTCGCTTTTATGCATTCGCTATCGGTCGGGCACGGATATCTAAAAGTGAGGAAGCTGGGCTTGAAGAGAGTAGAAGCTGGTTCTCGATAGGAGTGTTAATCCATACTGTGTTGCCAGTTTTGCTTGTGGCTGTTGGATATCCGATTGGCGCGAAAGCGATTATGAGTGGATGGTTTACTATAGCGGCCGAGAAGATAGATGTATGTATTTGGCTTTGGCGCTTTGTCATGGTTTCGTCCTTTGTTGCGATGGTTAATGTTCCTTTTCAGGCCATGTATACGGCGAAGCAGTACATAGCGGAACTGACGATTTACAGCTTTGTCCAAGTTTTGGTAAAGACAGCATTCGTTTACTACATGACAACAGTCTCACGTGATTGGCTTTTGGATTATGGCTTGGCTATTTGCATTATTGCCGTTGTGCCGCAACTCCTGATATGTGTGCGTGCTATTCAGGTTTTCCCTGAGTGTCGTTTCCGATTGGTGGCGTGCAGGCGGTTGGGAAATGTGAAAAAGCTTGCTTTCTATGCTTGGTGGCAGACTTTTTGCGGTGTTGGCTATCTTGCACGTCATCAGTGCATGGAGGTCATCGTAAACAAAATCTTCGGCCCGAAGGCCAATGCGGCTTATACTGTTGGCGCTACTGTTGGTGGGGAGGCTGCGGCGCTTACAGGAGCACTGAATGGCGCTTTTGGCCCAGCTGTGACAACTGCATATGGAGCGGGTGATATCGATAGGGCGAGGACGTTTGCTTTTCGTGCTTGCAAGTTTGGAACGCTTTTGACGTTGCTGTTTGCCATACCGATGGCCTTGGAAATCTCGGAAGTTCTACGTCTCTGGCTCAAGGATCCTCCAGCGTGCGTGGAGGGGCTGTGTCTTTGCTGGCTTGCGGTTGTTATTGTAGAGAAGTTCACGCTTGGGCAGATTCAGTTGGTGAATGCGAGTGGAAATGTTGCGAAGTTTTATTTGTTTAGAGGCTTGGGCTGTCTTACGGCTATCCCATTTTCCATTGTCGCTGCGTTGGCTTGGCGCAACGTTTATGCGATCGGGTTGGCATTATTGTTGACGACCATGCTTGTCTGTCTTTCGGACGCGATTGTTGCGAGTGTGAAAGTTGATATGAGCTTTCGGAATTGGGTGACTCGCGTAATTATTCCACTATTGCTTGTAGCGATTGTAAGCGGCATTGTCGCTTCCACTCCTCGGTTAATTATGAGCGAGTCTTTCTGCCGAGTGCTCCTTACGACTTTTGTTTTTCTTGCTGCGTTGTTACCTCTGTCTTGGTTTCTTCTTTTTGATGATGAAGAGAAGGTGTTCGTAAGAAGCAGGTTGTTGAATTTGTTGCATAGGTTGGTAAGAGTTCGGGCATCATGAAGCGAATATGCGAGAAGTTGCGTTGCGTGGGCTGCGGAGTGTGCGAGACTGTTTGCAGCTTCGGTGCCGTGACGATGCGCGCGGATGCCAATGGGTTCTTATATCCAAGAGTCGATGCTGGAAAATGTAAGAACTGTGGCCAATGTTTTAGACGATGCCCTATTAACAATGATTTGACTAAGAACCGCGTGTCTAAAGCTAAGTATTATGGGGGGCGATCCAGTAGCCTTGCAGAAGTTAGATCTTCAACTTCTGGTGGTGTGGCGAGTGTGCTTGCGAGAACGGTTCTTCGGAGTGGAGGAGTTGTGTTCGGTGCTGCATATGATCCGCTCCCCATTGTTCGGCATGTTGGGATTGAAGATGAGTCTGAGATCGCTCGACTGAAGGGCTCTAAATATGTTGAAAGCGATATTCAGATGGCATTAAAAGGTGTCAAGTCAGCTCTGTCCGCAAATCGCCGAGTTCTGTTTGTGGGGTTACCTTGCCATGTTGCTGCAGTCCGCTCCTTCATTGGGAATGATCCAGAGAATCTGACAACGATAGACCTTGTGTGCCATGGGAAGCCGCCGCAAAAACTGTTTTCTTGGTGGATAAGTCAACTTGAGACGAGCCGAGGGAGCAAAATCACAGAGTATCATTTTCGCGAGAAGAGTGATTGCAGTTGGAATGATTCGCGGACATACCTTCACTATTGTGCCTTTGCTGACGGCAGGGAAGTTCGATTGACAACTAACGAGAATTGGTATGGTCGTTATTTTCTTGGGAGTGCGTCGTTTCGTGAGTCTTGTTATCGGTGTCAGTATGCCAGATTGCCGCGAGTGGGGGATATTACATTGGCGGATTTTTGGGGCGTAGAGAAAGATTGTCGCTTTTCTAATATGATTAAGGATGGCGTTTCCTTGGTTAGTGTACAAAGTGAGAAGGGTATGCGTCTCTTGGATGAAGCGATGCAATATCTTGATGTTGTTGACGTGACAAGCACCTTTGCGTTGGAGTCAAATGGCGGTTTATTGCATCCAAGCAAGCGGACGGTTTACAGAAGATTCGTATATACATACATTTATTGCCCCGTCACTATTGCGAGAATATGCGATCGTTTCCTGTTTGGATTAGGTTTAATTGCAAAGCGAATTATGGGGATGGTGCGAAAGGAACATTAATAGTGAGAATCGTTCTAGTATCACCTTTTAATATTGCCAATTATGGGGCGATGCTTCAGGGATGGGCACTTCGGACTGTCCTAGAACGCATGGGGCATAATGTAAGGCACCTTAATGTGCCTTGGATGTGGCATGGTGTGAGAAATTGGTGGGAAATTGTTCGAAGTAGATCAATTACAAGCATGATTGAGAAGGTTAAGATCAACAGGATGATGAGGTTGTCATATAAGACTATGGGCAATCCTCCTATGACAAGAGCATATAAGTCAATTTCGGAACTTAGAAGGTTTCCGCCGTCAGCAGATTGCTATATAGCAGGGAGTGATCAGATATGGGCTATGTATCATTTGCGGAATCGGGAGAATTCCGCTGTTGTTATGCTGGATTTTGGCAGTGATTCTGTGTCGCGAATTGCTTATGCTCCTAGTATTGGCAAGGCAAAATGGACAAATGATGAGATATCTTTCGCTCGTCAGTTCAAATCTCGGCTAAGCTTGTTTAAGGCGCTGTCTTCAAGAGAGGGAAGTGGATGCCGTTTGGTGTCTGCTATTTCGGATCGTTTCTGTTCCTGGGTTCCTGATCCGACGCTGCTGATAGAGCGCGATGACTATTTAAATCTGGTGAAACTTGCGGCGGAAGATGTGGGATCTGGCAATCATATATTCACGTATTCACTTGGTTTCGAAGCCCCTCATCGCCGTGTCATGATCGATAATGTTATAGATGTCATAAAGCGTAATGATGCAATAGTGAAGGAAGTCCATCGATTGCGTGCCCCAGCGCCTCTCGGTGACTGGCTTTTGAAATTGATAACCGCACGGTTTGTTGTGACAAATTCTTTCCATGGACTGTGTTTCTCGCTGATATTTCATCGCCCGTTTGTCATGGTTGGGTTTGATGGTGAAGATGGATGGCGTAATGAGCGGGTGGTGGATCTTCTTGGGCGGTTGGGCTTGTCGTATCGGTTCGTTGCAAGCTATAACGAGGCGACGGTGATGAGTATTGTCGCAAAAAATATAGACTGGATTTCCGTTGGTCAGTTGATCTGTGAAAGTCGGCAGGTGGGTATGGACTATATCAGGAGAAATGTCAGCTAAGACACATATGGAAATCATATTGTCAGAAATAATATTCGATAGTCATCACTTGTTGAGATATGGGTGCTGATGTATGCCAACTGGTAGGGCGCTGATTGAACATGGTAAGCGACTGCGTGACATGCTTTTGGAGCAAAATTAGCAAAATGATTGGGTACGGTACGATATGATCAACAGTATCTATAAGAATAATGCCGATTCAATTCGGTCGGCCGTGTGGCTTTTCTTGGCGGGGCTTTTCTCGATGACGCGAATCAATCTTGGAGGAAGCATTGCTATATCAGAAATCGCAATGATTGCGTTAGCGCCTATTTTGTTGTTGAAGAATTATTTATACATGAAGAAGGATAAATGTTTGTTGTTGATTTGGCTTTCAATAACATGGTTAATCGGAGCGGTTTTTGCCGACTGGCGAAATGGAACGTATATTAGCTTTGCGCTAAAGGGGGCCGCGACTCCCATAGTTATGGGAAGTGCTATAATCTTTATGTATGCGCATTTGAAGAAAGATGTCCGCAATATTAAATGGTTTATCTTAGGAGTTTCTTTGTCATACGTGCTATCGACATTTGTCTTCCAGCGAGCGGCATCATTAGGTCTAGAGGGGTATTCGCGTGAAGCCCTTGAGCGAACAATAGACTATAAGTTGTATTGGCTGAATTTAGTAGGCCAGTTTGCTATGCTCCCCGTAAAAGGATGGTATATGTCTACGCCATTAGTGTACAGTGTGTTCGCGCCAATTGGAATGGCTGGTTTTTCGCTGTTTACTGGTGTGCGTTCTCAATTGTTGACTTTTTCTATGTCGGCCTTGATTATTCTTATGGGGCGGAAATCCTATAAAACTATGCTTCGTATAAAACGGCATTTGATTCTTGCGGTAGTGTTGCTAGGTGTTTTGGGGTTGTGTGTGAAGAATTTATACCGTTATGCAGCGGTTTCTGGCATGATTGGTGAAAGTGAACGCGACAAATACGAACGACAGTCGCAAGGATCCGATTCTGCACTCAAACTGCTTATGGCTGGCCGAGTTGAGTTCTTTGTTGGGCTATTCGCCATCAAAGGCAATCCTGTCATTGGTAGGGGTTCATGGGCTATTGACACAGATGGCATATATCCAGAATTTGTGTATCGCTATGGCACGGATGATGATGTGAGACAATTGGTAGAAGCTATGCGGATGAATAGTTCAATGTGCACTTTCATACCATTCCATACGCATATTATTACATATTGGATGTGGCATGGCATTTTTGGCCTTGCATTCTGGCTTTATGCCCTCTATCTTGTAATAGGCGTACTAAAGAATAGAATGTATGTGGTGCCAGAGCTGTTTGGCTATTTTGCAATTGTCATTCCGTCGTTTATCTGGGATGTGTTCTTCTCGCCGTTGGGTGCTAGAGTCGAAGAGTGTGCTTTGTTGGTGCTGTGCTTATTAGTCAAGAAAATTAATAGCCAGGTGAAGGTAGAGGGTTATTAATTATGGAGAAATCGAACAAATGAATATTATTTTGTCGTCTGGATTGGGGCCTCTGCATTTTGTGTCGTCAGCTAAAAGCATAGCCTTGCTAGTAGGCCATCTTCGTTTTGTTTGTGGCTACATACCGAGAAACATCAATTCATTGCCATTAAAATTTCTTGCGTTGCTTAGGGGGAAGAAGATGTCGGCGGCGGCCCGGAAGCGCACGGTTGCCGATAGTCGCGTAGAGACTTGTCAGTGCGTTTTTGCAGAGATGTTAAACCAGGCGTTTATGATTGGAGATAGATTGATTCCGGGATTGTATAATAGATTTGAATCCATAGCCTGGAGTGTTTATGGCTGGCAGAGCAAGAGATATGTTGGGGATGCTGAGATATTTCATGTTAGAAGTGGCGCGGGACAAGGAGGCGCTATAAAGTTGGCAAGAAAGCGAGGCATGAAGGTTGTGGTAGATCATAGTGCACTATATCCATCTACGAGCGAATTGAATCTTCGGGATGATTATGCGAGGTGGGGTCAGCCTATTGCCATCGCGGCGAACGTCGGGGTGTGGAAGAATGTCATTGCTGATTGCAAGATGGCCGACTTGATTGTGGTGAATGCTAATCACATCAAGGAGTCATTTGTTGAAAATGGTTTTGAGGAGGATATGATACGGGTAGTCCATCTTGGAGTCCGGAAGGATTTCTGGGGCGTGAAGCAGTTGTACAAATCTGGCGTTGAGTTTCGTGTTTTGTTTACCGGTGGATTCATTCTCCTTAAGGGTGCGGAATATATCCTTGAATCGTTGAAATTGCTTGTCGAGCGTGGTGTAAAAGTGCGATATGACATTGTTGGGGCTGTTGGAGCGCCACGGAAGTTGATTAGGAAATATGAAGGTTTGCCTATTGTCTATCATGGCCAGGTGCCGCAGGAAAATCTGAAGGCGTTTCTTGCACGTGCAGATTGCTATCTGTTCCCTTCGTTGGCTGATGGCTGTGCGCAAAGCGGCATGGAGGCTCTGTCGGCGGGGGTGCCTGTTGTGGCGACACAGCAAAGCGGATTGCCAATAACTGATGGGGAAACTGGATGTGTAGTAGCAATGAAGGATGCTGCGGCTATTGCAGATAAAATTGAATGGCTAGTTGCTCACTATGAAGAACGAGAAAGGATAGGAAGAAATGCCGCGCGGATGATGCGTGAGAGTTACTCGTGGGAAAAGTATGCTGAGAACATGGAAAGAGTGTATAAGGAACTTATTGCTACGTGATTGCGTTGTGCAGGAATCAATTGGCCATGCGTGTTTAGTTGGTTGGTAAATGAGGTTTGTTTGTTGATAAAAGATGCTGAATTATGGGAATGCCGTTCCTCTCTGTTGTAATTGCCAATTATAATTATGGCAGGTTTATTGAATCTGCAATCCGGTCCGTTTTCGAACAGGATTGTTTTGAGAATTGCGAGCTTATTGTTGTGGATGGGAAATCAACAGATGATTCTGTTTCAGTAATTAGACGGTATGCAGACAAGCTGGCCTGGTGGTGTTCAGAAGAGGACAATGGGCAAAGTGCCGCATTCAACAAGGGTTTCCGTCATGCGAAAGGGAGATTCTTAACATGGTTGAATGCTGACGACATAATGATGCCCAATGCCGTCAAGAAGCTGCGAGATGCTTCGGCGAGCAATCCAAATTGTCAGTGGTTTACTGGGGGGACTATATGGTTAAATCCAGAAGGGAGGCCTTTTAGGTGCGTCAAAGCACGGCCGTTTTCCAGCTTTCTACTTGAGCATGGGCATCTTCCTGTGTGGGGGCCGTCATCATTTTTTTCGCGCAAGGTTTATGAGAAAACTTTTGGCTTCCGAGAAGACTATCACTATATGATGGATACTGATCTATGGTTCAGGTTCCACTATGAACAGGGGTTAACATACTCGCTTCTGCCGGATTATATTTGGGGATTACGCGTTCATCCGGACGCAAAGACGAGTGGGTACAGGTTCAAGAAGTCTGACATGCATGATGCCAATTCCAAAAAGAGACTTGCGCAAAAGCAGGAGTCAGATGATATGCGTGCGCGTTATCCGACTAAGCCTATGACACTTGTTGAAAAGCTTATGCATTTCGGGTGGCGCTATCGAGGAAGGGAGATTGTCGATCTGATGAGACTGAGAATGTATGGAGTTTCTGCAATATGAAGTTGGTTATCTTAAGGTATCTTTGGTGTCTTCTATATAGATCTAAGATCGTTACTCTTTTGTCGGATCTATCTTTTACTAGGGTTATGTATTTCTGCCATTTCTGTAAGCGACTAAGCATTGATTGCCCAGAGGACTTCAATGAGAAGATTCAATGGTTGAAATTGTATTATAGAAATAACCTATATGTAACTTGCGCAGATAAATATGCCGTGCGAGAGTTTGTCAGAGAGAAAATAGGAGAAAAATATCTTAATAAATGTATTGGAGTTTATGAGCGAATAGACGACATTAAGTTCACAGAACTTCCTGAACGATTTGCTTTAAAAGCTACTCATGGGTCAGGGTGGAATATTGTTTGTTCGGACAAGCGAAAGTTGAATTGGAAATCGGCATGTCGAAGAATGAGGAGATGGCTCAAAAGTGACTTTTCTCGTGTCGGTAGGGAATGGCAGTACCATGAGATAAAGCCTCGTGTTATTTGTGAAGCATTCATGGAAGAATCAGACGGCTCGTCACTTGTTGATTACAAGTTGTATACCTTTAAAGGCGATGTAAAGTATATCGCCGTCGAATTTAATGGAAATGATGGACGGCATTATATAAACATTTATGATTCGGGCTGGAAGTTCCAACCAGACAAGAAATTAGCGGCTCCCAATGCGCCCCATTTAATGCAGGATACCCCTGGATGCCTTGAAGAACTGAAGGAGGTGGCGAGAAAACTGTCCGCGGACTTCCCTATGTGCCGTGTGGATTTGTATGTGGTGGGTGGAAAGAAAATAATATTTGGCGAGTTGACGTTTACTCCTGGCAAGGGGTGCAATGCGTTTTCGCCACAAACGTTTTGTGACGAACTAGGGAGTTATATCGAGTTGCCAGAGAGGACTTGGGATTCATGAGGATACTTCAAGTCTCACTTGGATTGGGCGATAGCTCAGGAGGCCCTGTTAGGTCAATAACTGGGTTGACAAAGGCCCTGTCATATGTTGATGGATGTGAGGTGTGCTACTTTGTGCATAATCCGTCTGGGATAGAGCGTTTTGATCTTGGCCGTGCGAGGGTGTGCGTTGGACATTGGAATGACATTGGAAACGATAGGTCGGGTGATTTTGAGCGTGTACTTGATGAGACCAACCCGGACATAGTTCATTTTCACGGTTTATGGCATCTGACTTTGCATAACGACCAGAGACAGTGTCGTGCTCGTGGTATTCCGTATATAATTGCCCCGCGTGGCTCGCTTGATGCATGGAGTTTACGGCAGAAGAAGCTTAAGAAAAAATTGGCACTTTGGTTATTCCAGATGCGGGATCTAAAGTTGTCTGCTGCCTTACATGTAACGGCGGATATGGAGGCTCGTCATTGTGTGAAGGCAGGGTACAGAGGACGATTCATTATAAGCCCTAATGGGGTCAATTTGCCGGACAAATTGCCGCCACGGAATTTCGACCTGGGATACGGGCGGCGCATGTTGTTTTTGTCCCGGATGCACCCCAAGAAGGGTCTAATTGAACTGGTTGAGGCGTGGAGTAAGGCGAGTTCAAATAGCAAAATTTTCAGCGACAAGTGGCAATGTGAACTTGTGTATACACTAAATGGCGAAGAAGAAATCCAATATGAAAGGGAAGTTAAACGCCGAGTGGAGGCATTGAGGTTAAGCGATAGATTCGTTTTTACTGGTGCCCTGGATGATGTTCGTAAATGGGAAGCATATGCAAGGAGCGACTGTTTTGTTTTACCAACTCATACTGAGAACTTTGGTATTGTTATAGCAGAAGCGCTGTATGCTGGATTGCCGGTAATAACGACTAAAAATGCACCTTGGCAGGGAATTGATTCAAACAAGTGTGGGTGGTGGATTGATCTTACGCAAGAACAATTGTGTAATGCTCTTCTCGAAGCGAGTAATTTAACGGATGATGAACGCTTTGATATGGGTAAAAGGGGTAAAGAGTTTGTCTTGAAGAACTTTTCTTGGCCAAGCATAGCAAATGGAATGGTACAGGAATATTGCAGAGTCATTGGAGGAGAGGGATGAGGGTTATTGTAAATGCGGATGATTTTGGTTTCCATGAGAATGCCAATAGGGCTATTTGCGAGGGCTTCCAGAAGGGCTTCATAACTAACACTACGGCTATGATAACGATGCCGTCTTTTGCCCCTGGACTAGAACTTGCAAGAAAGAATGGATTTGACGATAAGATTGGATTGCATGTCAACCTTTCCGAAGGAAGACCTTTGACTGACGGCATAAAGCGATGCAAAGTCTTCTGCGATGATCAGGGAAATTACAATAACGGCATTAGGAGGAGAAAGCTATGGCGTTTTTGGTTGCCAAAATCTGTTAAACTCATTATAGCAGATGAGATTCGTGCGCAGATGAAGATGTTTATTTCGTTCGGGCTCAAAGAACGTCACTATGATTCACATGGCCAAGTTGCGGTGTATTGGCCGATTTTGCCTATTGCCCTGGAGTGTGCGAAAGAGTTTGGGTTTCGGAGTACGCGGATGTTTATCAACATGAGTGCAAATCCGCGCAGTGCAAGATTGTCTCTGCCGCGAAAGATGTATATCCGTCATATTGACAAGCGCATCTTGTCGTCTGGGTTGGCAAAGACGGATTTCCTTGGCCTTTCGTGGGACTTGCCGCGGATGCTGGGATCATTGCCGAAAGATGCTGTCGTTGAGTTGATGGTTCATCCGCAATATAGATTGCCCGATCTCACTTTGGATACAAAAGGCGCGTTGGTGGATTGGAAGACGCCGTATGAACAGTCGTTGGGCCCGATTCTCGAGAATCGAGCTAAATACGATTTGATTTCTTTCAATGATTTAGTAAGGCGCTAATCTCGTGACCACTGGGAATAGCATATTGTTTGTTCAGGGGCGGTTTACTGTCGGCGGCGTTGAGCGCGTGACGGTCCTTCTGGCTAATGCATTTGCAAATCGGGGATGGAGGGTCGGTGTTGCAGCTTTTAAGATTGAGCACGATGACATGCTTAAGCAACTAGCATCGGGCATCAAGGTATGCGAAATCGGAATGCCTGCATATAGAGTTGGTGCAATAGTCAAATTGCGAGCTTTTATGCGTGAAATGCGCACAACCCATGTTGTCAATCAATGGGCATTTCCGTATGCTGTCACGTTCATGCTGCGAAGGGCCATGCCGCGCGGGGCTCGGCTAATTTGCGTATATCATACCATGCCGAATCGCAATAAGCGAGCCATGGAATCAGTAGGGCTGAAACGTAAGCTGATTGAATGTGCCTTGAGAATCAATTCTCGACTTGTCTACCGTGCGTGTGACGCGTATGTAGTGTTGTCACAAGCTTATGTGAAAGCTTTTAAAGATTTTGTAGGGATGAAAGATGCGCCTAAGCTCTGTGTGATTCCTAATCCATTAGCTCAAGCTGATTTTCCGCAAAGTAACAAAGAAAATATAATTCTTTATGTAGGGCGATTGACTCTGACAGAGAAGCGAGTGGATCGTGTAATTTCGGTTTGGAGGCAGATATCGGCCGCATTACCGGAGTGGCGGCTTGAGATTCTGGGTGATGGTCCAGATCGCGCAAAACTTGAAGAGAGTGCAGCAGAGCTGACGAGGATCACTTTTCGAGGATTCCAAACCCCAGCAGAATATTATGCAAGGGCAAAGATTTTATTGTTGACATCTGATTTTGAGGGATTCCCGATGACATTGATTGAGGCGATGGCTGCTGGGTGTGTGCCGGTTGTCTATGGGAGTTTCCCGACAGCTTTTGACATTGTTGAAAATGATTGTGGCGTTGTTGTAGCGGAACCATGGAGCGATGATGTGTTTGCTGCTGCCGTGTCCGAATTAGCAAACGATAAAGATAGGTTGTATAGATTTTCCAGAAAGGGAATGGAGTCGGTTAAGCGATTCAACATTGACACTGTGATGGAGCAGTACTTGTCAATCTTGGAAAAGAAATGAAAGCTATCCGAGCCATCGCAGACATCGGCACCTTAGGCATCGCCATCGGCAATGGCGTTGTCGTCGGCACTGGATCTGTCGTAACAAAGGATGTCGAGCCATGGACGGTAGTCGGCGGAAATCCAGCGAAATTCATCAAGAAACGCGAGCTGAAGGGGTGAAGGGATTAAGCTGAATGAAAAGAGCGGGAACGGTTCTCGTGTCAAGTAGATGTTGAATAACATTCCTGCCCTGCGAACGAATAACAGACAGTTTTATCTGTTATATGACATTTAAGAAAGGAGCAACATATGTCAGACTTGTCAGATGCTGTTGAAGTGGCAAAAGTGGCTGGACAATTGCTTCCGCAAACGATGGCAACTGTTGATTCTGTTGTTTCCTCAGTTGTTGGAGTGTTTGAGCTTCTCATGTATCCAATAAAAAAGGCAAACATTGAATTTAAGTATAAACTGGAACAGTTTGCTTTAGACTTGCAGGGCAAGATTAAGGCAAGAAAAAAAGGCGCAATTATAGAGCCAGCGATAGAGATCGTTGGGCCAGTATTAGAGGCGATGCGTTATACGATCGACAATAAAGACTTGCGAGAGTTGTATATGGAATTATTGGCAACTGCATCAGATGAGAAAAGGGAGAAGTTGGTTCATCCTTCATATGTTGAGGTAATTCGAAGGATGAATTCTTTTGATGCAAAGCTGTTTAGATTTCTCGCTCCTAATAAGGGTTATGTTCTTGCTGCCAATCCTAAGATACACATCAATGGGTCAAATCAATATTTTGTCAATGCAATGCCAGACTGGTTCGTATCGCCCCCTGATTTTGCAGATGACATATTTATGCTGTCGGCTTCGCTTGTCAGGCTTGAACAATTTGGTCTCTTGGATTTAATGTATGATAGGTCGGCATCAGAGGCTGATTATAGTTGGGTATTGAATTCGCCGTTATTGCAGAAACAGGTAAGAGATTTTACGGGGGGAAAACTGAACAATGTCTCAATACAGTTTACTAGAAGTGTGGTCATGGTTAATGATAATGGTCGTCAATTTGCTGCTGCATGTGGAATCATTTGAAGTAGTCCATGTGGGAGGGTGCGTCTAACATGGTTCTTTACCGCTATCTTGCATCTCATTGGACGGAGACATTGCGAGATGGGAGACTCAAAGTGGCGCGTCCGCAAGAGTTTAATGATTCTTATGATTGTTTGGGGGTCTGTGTCGGGCAATATCCAATATCAACTGTAAAACAGCACTTTCTAGATCAGCATTCACCAGTGTATGCGACAACGGTAGCTACAGCAAAAGAATGGAATTTAACAATTGAAGATGCAGCCACAATGCTAGCGAGAGCGAATGTGCGAGGAATGTCGGATAATATGGCCAAGATGATTACGGATAGGGATAGTGTAAATGCTATTCAATTCATATTGTGTTTCTCTGGAGCGCAGGAAAATGACAGTAGCCATAGCCTGATGTGGTCGCATTATGCAAACAAGTGCAATGGCGTAAGGTTTGGATTTGATTTTGGGGGGCCTGAATTCGAGATGTATCTGAATGCTGTAAGGTATTCTACCGAAAGAGCTACCCTGAATCTGTCATTAATCAAAGATTTGCAGGACGATCATGAGTACCTACGGTTCAATGAAGATAGTTTCTTGATGAAGAGCATTGAATGGGCATATGAGCGCGAATACCGAATGATGATTGACGATAAGCATTCAGAAGAGGGGAAAGATAAGGATGGCAATCTCATTCGCTTTTGGCGATTCAAGCCAGAATATTTGCGGACGGTAGATTTGGGCTTCGGAATACGAAAAGAAGAAGAGTCCGAAATCATTGATATAGTTGCCAAGAGTTATCGGCATGTAAAAGTGAGAAGGTTGTTGATGAGTCAACAAGGTTATTCATTTGCTCTAGAGCCGTTAAATTGAGTTTCTGTTCATGAATATACATCCTAAATTTCGCGTATTTGGCGAACGGCGTCCTGTTGGGTATTCAGATAGAGATATTTTATCTGATGTTCAATTCATGTTAAGTGAGATTGAGTCGATTTATGGCCCAATGGTTCAAGAATGGTTTTCCCGATTTGTTGTGTTTGCAGATGAGTCCGCCCCGTGTGTTTATTATCCTGATGGATTTCCGCAAACTGTTGGGATTAGGATCGTCATGCCTGCATTGAAAGATGTTGATTACGCGCGTTTTCAAATGGCTCATGAATTGGTTCATTGTTTAGCCCCAGCGGGCAAAGACTGTAACGGCAATATTATTCCTGCTAGTGTGATCGGAGAGGCCGTCGCCGTCAAATATCAATGCAGTTACCTGCATAAGCGAATGAATCATGCCAAGCGAAAGATAAGTATTAAAGGGACAGGTTATGATGATGCTTTGAGACTGTACAATGAGTTTACGCACTTGGGGAAAGGCCTTGTTCGTCAAATTAGACAGATAGAACCGTATTTCCACAAGTGGAATCATGAAACATTCATTGCGGCTGGAATGCATGTTCCAGAAAGTTTAGAAAGAAAGCTGTTGATGAAATTTGATGATTTCAGGAAAGAACATTGCCACGCCAATGTCTCTTCGAGGTAAAAGTGTCTGAAGGTAAAAAGTGCCCGGCCTTTCTGTAGAAGATCTACTGAACATGATTGGTGAACAAAATCGCGGATTCCGCAAACAATTTCTACATGTTTCTACACGTTCTACACGACTAAAATCTTTTCGTGTATTTAGTGTATTTCGTGGTTAAACATTATGTTTGACATTGCCGTTATAATCCTGACCAAGGACGAAAAGCTGCACATCGGGCGGTGCTTGGGGCGAATCGCGGCACTTTCGCCGCGCCAGGTCTTTGTCGTCGACTGCTTCTCCACCGATGGAACGCAGAATATAGTGTGGCAAAATGATAAAATAGGTCAGGCCCATTTTATCATTTCTTCTACCGATGAATTCATGCGGCGCGCATTGGAGAAGGTGGAGGAGTGGCTGGCGGATGTTTCGGAAGAGCGGTTTGTCGCTGCGCTGGATGTGTTTCTTGACGAGAAACTTGCCGCCGGGGAGTATCGGTTCAAGGGCGCGGACGGACGCATCGCCATGCGTGATGGTGCGATTCGGTTCTTCAGGGAGTTCTCGCGGAAGATCGTTCAGTTGTCTGATGGACGGTGCGTCTACTTCACGCCAGACGAAAGGGCGAAAAGGAGAAACGAGGACAACGCTGTTTCATGGGCGGAGTATTCGGTTCATGCGGTGACGAATGGCGGCAAGCGGTTGCCCGGCAAAACATACAACGAAAGGTGGCTGAATTACCACAAGATTGAAGCGTTCGATGTGCTGGAATCGACACTGCGACTTGAAAGGTGTGTCGTCAGGCGAAATGAGAACGCTCGATACGACGCCATCATGTTTGAAGGGGACGATGTGCTGGGGCGGGTTGTGAACGTTATTACGCGGCTTGACGATTTTGGGAACATTGACGTGAATCTGACCGAAGTTACATTTGAAGCGTCGTCTAAAAGGGTAAAAAAAGCGCCTCGGTTAATGCCGCTCGCCGAGGCTGTAGAGACGGTGGTACATCGCCAAGTCGCGGCAGGCTCCAATCCGTCTACACAAAGAAGTATACCAAATGCCGTGGCGGAGCGCAAGGGGGGCTGCCTCGTCCTTGTCGAGCATGAATGGCCGGGATTGCAGTCTGTGCAGTTCAATTGGGCGGTGGACAATCTGCCGATAGAGGCGAAGTGGATTCTACGATTGGATGCGGACGAGTATCTGACGCTTGAGTCGATTGAGTGGTTGAGGACAAATCTTGATAGGATTGACGAGAAGGTGTCGGCGCTTGAGTTTACGCTGGAGCGCAAGTTCATGGGCGGAGAAATACGGCATGGGACGAACGGGATTCAGATGGTGCGGATGTTCAGAAGGGGCCGAGGCAGATATGCCGAGACCTTGATGGACGAGCGCATCGTCTTTGAGGGCGAGAAGCTGCCCGTGCCGGTTGTGTTCTATGACGACAACCTGAACTCGCTTGATTGGTGGAAGGAGAAACATCGCGGCTACGCCAAGCGCGAAGCGCAGCAGGCGATAGAGAGTTTGAAGTCTGGCGTCTGGACCGATCCTCGCAAGGCGAAATATTACAAACTGCCGCGCTACTTCCGCGCCATCGCATATTTCTGCATCCGCTACTTCCTCAAGCTCGGCTTCCTCGATGGTCTCGCCGGTTTCCGCTGGCACTTCTGGCAAGGGCTGTGGTATCGGTGGATTGTGGATCGGGAGATTGGCAAGATGATGTCGAACCACGGAAAGCACAGAAAATGTATAAGTCGGGTAGAACGTGCAGAAGAGCATCGAGATGATTGATAGTGAGGTTAGGGCTGTTGTTACTGGCAATCCAGCGAAGTTCATCAAGAAGCGGGTGTTGAAGGGGTGATTCTCATATCTACGTTGATATATAGGATGGTTAACAGGAAGTGTTAACAGAAAAATTAAGATCCCAGTGAATGATCGTTGCAATCCGACAGTTTTTTACAAACGTCTACAGTGAAGTGTGGCGTATTGTCAGTAATCCTAGCATAGCTTTCAAGGTGTCGATAGCAGCGTCATCCTGAAGGAATATGAAGGTGTTTTCACCATTCATACTGAAATTCATAATCCAATACGTGATGTTGAAGGGAAGATAAATGTATATAATCTTGAGGGGAGTAAACTGGACGCGCTCTTGGAAGATAGCTATAGGAAGGGGAATCTCAAAGCGATTGAGAAGAGCGACATCTATCTTCTGCTTGTCGGTAACAAGTACGGCTACTGCAAAGAGGGCGAGGTGTCGCCGATGGAACAGGAGTTCGACAAGGCTCAGGAACTTGGACTCACAAAGCTTGTGTTTGTGCGGGGAACAGATAATTCAAAACGCGATGCGCGGGAGGCGCTGTTCTTGGATAAGGTGTCAAGGGAGCGCGTGCGCGTCAGGTATCAGGACTCGGATCCAGAGCAGGCCGTCGGCGATTTGCTTGACGAGGTGCGCAACATCCTTCGCGACATCATGCTTGACGACGGCATTTTGTCGGACAAGCCGTTTGAGGATCAGTGTCCGGTCGATACTTCGCTTGATGACATCGATGCAAGTCGCGTTGCGTGGTTCGTCGAGCGCGCAGTCCGCATCCGCAAGGCCAAGTACCCGTCAAATCCGTCGGTTGTCGACGTGTTGCGGTCGCTGCATCTCTACGACGCGAAGCGGAATGCGCCGACGAAGGCGGGCGTGCTACTGTTCGGACGCGACGTGCAGGGGCCGTTTCCGAGCTCCGCGATAAAGTGTGCGTGCTATCCGGGAACGGAGAAGCGCAAACCCAACATCGACATGGAGCTTGTCGAGGGCGATTTGTTCCAGATGGCGGATCAGGCGATAGCGTTCATCAGCCGCCACCTTAATCATGGAGCCGGAGTGCATAGACATGGTGCGGCGGCGGATGACGTGGACGAGATACCGAATAGCGTAATCGCCGAGGCCGTGAACAACGCAATTGCCCACCGAAACTATGCGAGTATCGGCAGCATCCAGGTTGAGGTCTACTCGGATCGCGTGGAGGTCATTAGCCCCGGACGGCTTCACCGTGCGATTACCGTTGCTGACCTTTACAGGAAGCACGAGTCGTTTGCCACGAATCCGCGAATTGCCCGCGCCATGTATCAGGTGAAGTACATCGAGACGATTGGGACTGGAATTACTGATCTGTTGAAAGAATGTAAGGCAAAGGGGCTTAGGGAACCGCTTTTGGAGGAGGTTTCTGGTCGTTTCCGCATTGTCATCTGGCGACCAAGCGCTAATGATCAGGATAAGATACAACCGCCTGGCCCAGTAAAAGGTCTAGTAAATGTCCCGATAAATGTCCCGATAGATGTCCCGATAAATGAGACTACGCCGGGGAAGGTCCTTAGCGCAATCAAACAGTCCCCAGGCATAAACAGGACACAGTTGGCAAAGCTTCTTAAGGTTGACGTCAAAACGATCAGCCGAGCTATCGCGGCGCTTTCGGCTTCTGTTGAGCACCGTGGCAGCAAGAAGACTGGCGGATACTATCTGGTATCACAGTGAGAACTTGGCAAAAATACATCTACTGTATATGATTGATGAACAAGATCAAGAATCCTGCATGAAAATTTCTACACGTAGGACGCATAGAAGTTTTTAGCCGCAAAGAACGCAAATGGCGCAAAGGTTTGAACCACGGAATACACTGAATACACGGAAGATAAACGCAGGGGACTCATAATCCCTTGGTGCCTGACTAAATGTACTACATCAATAAAATCGTTGGATTTCTGGTAAGCCCCATTGGCGGGGCGATTGCCGGAGGTGTTATCGCTGCTGTCTGCGCGCGGCTGGGACGAAAGAGGATGGCTAAATGGATTGGCGGGCTTACTGTCGCCTGGCTGTGGCTATGGATGACGCCGATCATGGCATGGGTTGTCGGTGTGCCGCTCGAGAGTGAGTTTCTGGTGGATGGCAGGGTGTCGGCGGTGGAGTCATTTCCTGAAGCTGATGCGATTGTGCTTCTTGGTGGGTCGATGGGCATCGAGACGAACACGAGTTCATACGCAGAGATGGCGACAAGCGCCGATCGCGTATGGCAGGCGGCAAGGTTGTACAGAGCCGGGAAGGCTAATAAGATCATTGCAACGGGGAATGGTGCTGTGGACACTACACTTCCGTTGTTAGTTGATTTCGGAGTCGCAAAGGCTGATGTCAGTTTCATGGATGCAGTCAATACTGAAGAGGAGGCGAGGAGTATTGGTAAGATGTTGGTGAAAAGTGTAGGAGTGGAGGAGTTAGGAGTGGAGGAGTTTGGTGAGTCTGACTCACCCACTCACCCAATCAAACACTCCTCCACTGCAAGGCCGAAGGTCTTGTTGGTGACGAGTGCGTGGCATATGAAGCGGGCAAGATTGATGTTCAAGAAGTATGCGCCAGATATTAAGGTCGTGTGCGCACCGGCGGACTTCGAGAATACTTTTACGGTAGAGAATACGCCCCTGTTCAAGATGCTCCTTCCAGATCCGAATGTGTTCATGCTCAACTCTGTGGCATTCCATGAATGGGTCGGGATTGTCGGGTATGGGGTGTTTAGGTGAGTTATGAACCACGGAATACACTGAATACACGGAAGGGGAGTTGACATGGGTGAACTGATATACGAAGAAGAGTCTTATGTGGTCAAGGGGGCTGTTTTTGAAGTGTACAAGACGATGGGTGCTGGGTTTCTGGAGTCCGTCTATCAGGAGTGTCTTGAAGAGGAGTTGAAGGCGAGGGGAATACCTTTTGTGGCGCAGCCGGAAATCAAGATAAGCTATAAGGGAAAAATGCTACATCAATCTTATAGAGCCGATATTGTGTGCTACGACAAAATTATCCTTGAGTTGAAAGCAGTGAGCGTGTTGTTGCCAGAGCATTCAGCGCAGCTGTTCAACTATCTCCGGGCTACAAGGATTAAACTCGGTTTCCTCGTAAATTTCGGACACTACCCAGGTGTGGAAGTAAAGCGGATAGCACTGTAGATTTCCGTGTATTCTGTGTATTCCGTGGTTTGATTTGAGGCAAATGAAACAACCATTGTTTAGCTGCGTGATACCAGTTAAAGGCGAGAGGCCTTTCTTTGGCGAAGCTATAGACTCGCTCAAGGCGCAGGGGATGGGAGAGGAGCTGGAGATTATTATACAGGACGGAACCACGGAATACACAGAATACACGGAAAATGATCTGCGCGGGGTAAGGTGGTATAGAGAAGAGGATAGTGGACAGAGCGATGCGCTGAATAAGGGGTTCGCCAAGGCGAGGGGCGAGTGGCTGTTTTGGTTGAACGCGGACGATGTTCTGCTGCCTGGGGCGTTGAAGAAAGTTTTGGACAGGATTAACAGGATTGAGAAGATTGATTGGATCGCGGGGGATACGGTGTATCTGGATGAGAAGGGGATTATTAAGGAAGTAAGAACTGACGCGAAGTGGAGGAGGTGGTTCGAAAAGAAGCTAAGCGTGTGGACTGGCGGG
>ERZ1026850.492-NODE-492-length-24462-cov-10.404638_pt1 | contig 24462 bp, 34 predicted proteins | sample MGYA00380155_ERZ1026850 | MGnify/ENA primary metagenome ERZ1026850 (study PRJEB33269, sample SAMEA4719791) | human gut metagenome | biome: human-associated habitat; feature: organic feature; material: feces | place: Cameroon | collected 2013-10 ... | reverse complement strand
CCAGCCCTCTCTGTCGCTGCGCGACATCTCTCCCAGAGGGAGAGACAAGTTTGGACTGCGCGGAAAACCAAAGCCTTCCTCCCTGAGGAAGGTGGCGCGGCGTAAGCCGTGACGGAAGGAGTTTTCACGTGAACGGATACGTATCAGGTCAAATCTCATGCGTATCTTGCCAATTTAGCAAAACTCCCTCAGTCTTTGCCTGCGGCAAATCCAGCTCCCTCAAGGAGGGAGTCAACCCTCTCTGTCGCTGCGCGACATCTCTCCCAGAGGGAGAGACAAGTTTGGACTGTGCGGAAAACCAAAGCCTTCCTCCCTGAGGAAGGTGGCACGGCGCAAGCCGTGACGGAAGGAGTTTTCACGTGAACGGATACGTGTCAGAGCAAATCTCATGCGTATCTTTATCAATTTAGCAAAACTCCCTCAGTCTTTGCCTACGGCAAATCCAGCTCCCTCAAGGAGGGAGCCAAATACTACCTACTAACACAAGGAGATATACACATGGCAGAATCGAAATCCAAGAGAAAAAACGGAAAGAAGCGCGCGCCGCAGCGCAAGGCGCCCCCGAAGGCACCGACAAAGGCGGAAATTCAGGAGGCAGAGCAGGAAGTCAAGAAAAACAAAAAGATGACGTATCTTGGCCTGATCTCCGTGGCGGTTATGCTGGTCGGCATTCTGGTCGGACAGTTCTGCGGTCAGATCGGCGCGTTTGTCGGCTATCCGATTGCATTTGTCGGCAGTATGCTGGGCATCTGGACCGCCCGCAGCCAGCAGAAGGGCCGCACGATGACCATGGTTTGCTACACCATCTTCGCCGTGCTCGTCGCGTACAGCTGGTTCTTCCAGATCATCCACCGCTAAAGCCGGAAAAAGTCGGCACAGTGCTGTGTTCGCGACAACAACATCCGTCAAAATTTGTGGAAAATAAATTGTCAAATCAGCATTGACGAAAGATACCCTGCGTGTTATAATAACAACACCTATGCAGGGTATTTTTTTATGCTCTCTTTTGGGAAAGCAGCCCTGCAAAGGGAGGCAATTATTTAAGGAGGTGCCGTTATGCGCGTTAAGGTAACCCTGGCTTGCACCGATTGCAAGCAGAGAAACTACGACAAGATGAAGAACAAGAAGAACAACCCGGAGCGTCTTGAGATGAAGAAGTACTGCCCGTTCTGCCGGAAGCACACACTCCATCGTGAGACCAAGTAAGGCTGGAGAAAGGATACGGCTTCATGGCTAAAAAAGACCAGAACACTTCTGAAAAGAAGAACTCCGGTAAGGAGAAGAAGCCGGGCTTCTTTTCCAGAATTGGCAAGTGGTTCCATGATCTGAAGAGCGAATGCAAGAAGATCGTGTGGCCGACTCGTAAGCAGACTGCGAACAATACGCTCATCGTTATAGCTACCATTTTGGTCATCGGTGTGTTTATCTGGATTCTGGATGCAATCTTTAATCTTGGAATCACAACGCTGATCTCTGTGGCTGCGTAAGCGGAAAGGTTTGAAAACAAATGTCTGAGACACCAAAATGGTATGTCGTTCATACCTACTCCGGCTACGAAAACAAAGTAGCCTCATCTATTATGAAGGCGGTTGAAAACCGCAAAATGCATGACCTGATTACCGAAGTAACCATTCCGGTCGAGACCGTCCGCGAAGTCAAGGACGGCAAGACCCGCGAGGTGGAGCGCAAGCTGTTCCCGGGTTACGTTCTGGTAAAGATGATCGTGACCGACGAGAGCTGGTATCTCGTGCGCAACACGCGCGGCTGCACCGGCTTCGTGAGCCCGAATTCCAACAAGCCGCAGCCTCTGACTGACGAGGAAGCGCGCAAGTGGGGCGCAGTGTCCCGCGAGGTGGAAGAGGTTCAGATCGGTTACAAGGTCGGCGACTCGGTACGCGTCTGCGGCGGTCCGTTTATCGACTTTGTCGGCGTTGTCGATGAAATTGATGCAGGACAGAACAGGGTTCGCATTACCATCCCCGTGTTCGGACGTGAGACCCCGGTTGAGCTGGAACTCAATCAGGTCAAAGCCGTTGATGAGGAGTAATTCCTCGTTTTTTGGCAGGTGGGAGAGCGCAGCGATTGCGTAAGCACATTGCCAAGCGACTCGCCATTACCACATTTTTCAAGGAGGTGCTATACAAATGGCACAGAAAGTAGTAGGATTTATTAAGCTTCAGATTCCGGCAGGCAAGGCAACACCGGCTCCTCCGGTAGGTCCGGCACTCGGCCAGCACGGTGTCAACATTATGGCTTTCACCAAGGAATTCAACGAGCGCACCAAGAATGACGCAGGTATGATTATTCCGGTCGTTATCACGGTATACGCTGACCGTTCGTTCTCCTTCATCACCAAGACCCCTCCGGCAGCTGTCCTCATCAAGAAGGCATGCAACATCCAGAGCGGTTCTGCGGTTCCGAACAAGACCAAGGTTGCAACGATCAGCATTGACGACGTCCGCAAGATTGCAGAGACCAAGATGCCTGACCTGAATGCCGCTTCTGTAGAGGCTGCTATGAGCATGATCGCAGGCACCGCCCGTTCCATGGGCATCACTGTCGCTGAGTAATTTCTCGCGACCTGAGTTATTTTAATTTTCATTTGCTGACGGCGGCCCGCGCCGTCTGGTGGGAGGAACAGTCGTTCCGAATTAACCACTAAAGGAGGAAATTTATCGTGCGCAAAGGTAAGAAGTATATTGAGAGCACTAAGATCGTAGATCGCAGCAAGCTCTATGACACTGATGAGGCTTTTGACACTGTCGTAAAGACTGCAAAGGCAAAGTTCGACGAAACCGTCGAAGTTCACGTAAAGCTGGGCGTTGACTCCCGTCATGCTGACCAGCAGGTTCGCGGCGCTATCGTACTGCCGAACGGCACCGGTAAGAATGTTCGCGTACTTGTTTTCGCTAAGGGCGATAAGGCACAGGCAGCTCTCGACGCTGGCGCAGAATTTGTAGGCGCTGAGGATCTGGTTCAGCGCATCCAGAAGGAAAACTTCTTTGACTACGACGTAGTTATCGCTAGCCCGGACATGATGGGTCTGGTAGGCCGTCTGGGTCGTGTACTCGGCCCGAAGGGCTTGATGCCGAACCCGAAGGCTGGCACCGTAACCATGGACGTTGCAAAGGCTGTAAACGAAGCAAAGGCTGGTAAGATCGAGTACCGTCTGGACAAGACCAACATCATCCACTGCCCGATCGGCAAGGCATCTTTCGGTGCTGAGAAGCTGGCAGAGAACTTCAAGACGCTGATGGGCGCTATCCTGAAGGCTCGTCCGGCAGCAGCAAAGGGCCAGTACGTTCGCTCCTGTGTAGTTGCATCTACCATGGGCCCTGGCATCAAGATCAACGCTGCAAAGCTGAGCAACGACTAAGTTTCAAATTTTCGAAACTTTTTTCAAAAAAGCCCTTGACAGGAATGAAACGGGCTGTTATACTATAATAGCTCGTTCAAAGACAGCAGGAGATGGACAATCCATCGTAACCGGTTTTTACCATCCTGCCGAGGCAAGCATTTGTGAAATTTTCCAAATGATTTTTCATGCCCTTCTGTCTTTGAGCAGAAGGGCATTTTCTATGTCCCAATCACTTTTATGGAGGTGAAACAGACTATGCCAAACGCAAAGGTTCTGGAACAGAAGAAGGCACAGGTTGCTTCTCTGGTTGAAAAGATCAAGAATTCCCCGGCTGGTGTTGTTGTTGATTATAAGGGTATCAACGTAGCTGACGATACCGCTCTCCGTAAGGAGCTGCGTGAGAACGGCGTTGAGTACGCTGTTGTCAAGAACACCATGCTGAAGTTTGCCGCTCAGGAAGTTGGCTTCGACGGTATGTTCGAGCATCTGCATGGCACCACTGCTCTTGCAATTGCATCCGAAGACGTTGTAGCTCCGGCAAAGATCCTCGCTAATTTCGCAAAGGATCACGAAAACTTCACCATCAAGACCGGTTTCCTCGATGGTGCTGTTGTACCGGTATCCAAGATCGAAGAGCTGGCTAAGCTGCCGAGCAAGGAAGTGCTCATCGCACAGACCCTCTACAGCTTCAACTACCCGATTATGCAGCTGGCTATTGCGCTTAATGCAATCGCTGAGAAGGGTGAGGCAGACCAGGAAGCACTGGTTTCCACTCTGGTTGGCGCTGCAGAAGAGGCTCCGGCTGAAGAAGCAGCAGCTGAATAAGATTTGCTGCTGAAAACAGGGAAGAAATTCCCCATCCACACATTTAACTTTTGAAATTATGGAGGTTACTACCATGACTGTCAATGAAATTATTGATGCTGTCAAGGAACTGAAGGTTCTGGAACTGGCTGAGCTGGTTAAGGCTCTGGAAGAAGAGTTCGGCGTATCCGCTACTCCGGTTGCTGTAGCAGGTGCTGCTGCAGGCGCTGGCGAAGCTGCTGCTGCTGAGAAGACTGAGTTCGACGTTGTTCTGACCGCTGCTGGCGACAAGAAGATCAACGTAATCAAGGTTGTACGTGCCGTTACCGGCCTGGGCCTGAAGGAAGCTAAGGCTAAGGTTGACGAGCTGCCGTCTACCCTGAAGGAAGGCGCTTCTAAGGAAGACGCAGAAGAGATCAAGAAGCAGCTGGAAGAGGCTGGCGCTTCTGTAGAGCTGAAGTAAGTTTTTACTTTACATCTCGAAGATGCAAGACCCGCGGGTTTACCCCGCGGGTCTTTTTTTGCGCGGGGAAATTCGAATCAGGGCAAATCTCATGCATGTTTTGTCAGATTGTAAAACTCCCTCAGTCTTGCCGCAAGGCGGCAATCCAGCTCCCTCAAGGAGGAAGCCTGCCCTCTCTGTCGCTGCGCGACATCTCTCCCAGAGGGAGAGACAAGTTGGACTACGTGGAAAACCAAAGCCTTCCTCCCTGAGGAAGGTGGCACGGCGCAAGCCGTGACGGAAGGAGCAGCACACGAACAGGTTCGTATTAGGTCAAATCTCATGCGCATCTTGCCAATCTGTAAAACTCCCTCAGTCTTGCCGCAAGGCGGCAATCCAGCTCCCTCGAAGAGGGAGCCAGCCCTCTCTGTCGCTGCGCGACATCTCTCCCAGAGGGAGAGACAAGTTTGGATTGTGCGGAAAAAGCAAAAAGTCATAGTCTCCAATCTGTCCGATTGGAGCATGTGTGCCTGAACGGGCTATGAAATGCGGCGGCGCCGTGCAGGTTCGCAGTTAACAATATGCAAATATACGGTGCAAAACGGCGTGTGCAGAATTTGGGAAAAACGCGGATTTCGTCGCTATGTGATGTAAAACCTGATAAAAAACGCGCATTTGCCCGCAAATTTGCAAAATAAATTACACAAAAGAAAGATTGTGCCCCTTGCCGTTAGCGCGCCGTAATTCTTTTGTGTAAAAACGGTGAAAATATTTGGTACAGGATTTCGTAAAGAAATATTCAAAAAAAAGCCGAAAAGAGTAGCGCGCGCAAAAACAGCCTGCTATAATGAAAGTAACGTAATGAGGTGATGCAAAAATGAAAATCCATAAGTTTTTTGCGGGTTTGACGGTTGTTTGTTTTGTTATTACCGTGCTTTCAGGCATCGAAAAGGCCTGAACTTTCTAGGAGGTTGTTATCATGGGAATTATTACTAAGGCTGCAAAGGCATTTAACGAAATTAACTGGGATAAGGTTGGTATTTTTACCGGCGGCGTGCTGTTCGGTACGGCAGGCATTAAAATCCTGAGCAGCAAGGACGCAAAGAAGGTTTATACACAGACCACTGCTGCCGCTATGCGTGCACAGAGCTGTGTCATGAAGACTGTCACCAAGGTGCGTGAAAACTGCGATGACATCGTAACCGATGCAAAGATCATCAATGAGGAGCGCGCAGCTGCTGACGAGTACATTGAAGATGCTCCGGCAGAAGAAAAGGCAGAAGCTCCGGCTGAAGAGGCATAAGCCAGTATCATACGGAATATTTGTGCAGTGCCTGCCTGCGTGCAGGCACTGTTGCTGTTTCTAAAGGAGGTTTCCCTTTTATTATGAAAGCGAAAATTCTGCATGAATCTGCCGGAAGAATCCGTGTGCGTGTGCAGCAAAAGCATATGACATTGGAACAGGCGGATTTGTTGGAGTATTATTTTAGAAAGCAGGACGGCATCAAGGATGTACAGGTGTTTGACCGCACGTGTGATGTCATTGTTCGCTATACCTGTGCGCGCTCCGAAGTGATTGCAGCACTGCGCGCATTTTCCTATGCCGAAGCAAAGGCATTGGATGTCGTGCCGGATCACACCGGCCGTGCACTGAGCCGCGAATATGAGGACAAAATTGCCGCTTCGGTTTTGCGCCGTATTTTGTGCAAAACCGTCGTTCCGGCGCCGATGCGCGCCGCCATTGCCCTGATAAAATCGGTAAAATACATCCGTCACGGCATTTCGTCTCTGGCACAGGGCAAGCTGGAGGTTTCTGTACTCGATGCAACGGCAATTACCGTGTCTATGCTGCGCGGTGATTTTGACACCGCTTCCTCTGTCATGTTCCTGCTCGGCATCGGTGAGACGCTGGAGGAATGGACACATAAAAAGTCTGTAGATGATTTGGCGCGCACCATGTCGCTGCATGTCGACAAGGTATGGTGCTTGGTGGACGGACAGGAAGTGCTCACACCGGTCAATGAAGTACAGGTCGGCGATGAAATTGTCGTTCGCACCAGCAATATGATTCCGCTGGACGGCAAGGTTGTTTCCGGTGAAATGACCGTCAATCAGGCGTCGATTACCGGTGAATCTCTGCCGGTGCGCAAGGATGCCGGTACCTATGTCTATGCGGGCACGGTTGTCGAAGAAGGCACCTGTGTAGTTCGTGTCGATAAAAATTCCGGCAGCGGACGCTATGACCGCATTGTCAAGATGATTGAGGAATCGGAAAAGCTCAAGTCGATGTCGGAGGACAAGGCTTCTCATCTGGCAGATAAGCTGGTTCCGTATAGTCTGGGCGGCACTGCACTGGTGTATCTGCTGACCGGCAATGCAACCCGTGCGCTGTCTGTGCTCATGGTTGATTTCTCGTGTGCACTCAAGCTGGCAATGCCGCTTTCGGTACTGTCCGCTATGCGTGAGAGCAGCACCCATCATATTTCCGTCAAGGGCGGCCGTTTTCTGGAAGCAGTTTCCGCAGCGGATACCATTGTGCTGGATAAGACAGGTACGCTGACGCATGCCTCTCCAAAGGTTGCAAAGATTATCCCGTTCGGCGGAAACAATGAAAATGAAATGCTGCGTCTGGCAGCTTGTCTGGAGGAGCATTATCCGCACTCGATGGCAAAGGCAGTGGTACAGGAAGCAGCCAAGCGCGATTTGAAGCATGAGGAATGCCATTCTGAGATTGAATATGTCGTTGCACATGGCATTTCCAGCATGGTAGACAAGCAGCGCGTACTCATCGGCAGCTATCATTTCATCTTTGAGGATGAACAGTGCACGCTGCGCGAGGAGGACAAGCCGCTGTTTGACAGCATTCCAGAGGAATATTCTCCGCTGTATCTGGCAATTTCCGGTGAATTGGCTGCGGTAATCTGTGTAGAAGATCCGCTGCGCGAGGAAGCAGCAGACGTCATTGACCAGCTGCATGCACTGGGCATTCAGAATGTTGTCATGATGACCGGCGACAACAGCAAGACAGCCAACGCTGTTGCTGCGAAGCTGGGCATTGACAAATATTATGCAGAGGTTCTGCCGGAGCACAAGGCAGAATTTGTCAAGGCAGAGCATGAGGCAGGCCGCACAGTCATCATGGTTGGTGACGGCGTCAACGATTCTCCGGCACTGTCCGAGGCAGACGCAGGCATTGCCATCAGTGACGGCGCAGCCATTGCGCGGGAAATCGCAGATATTACGATTTCCGCGGATGATTTGTATACGCTGGTTACGCTGAAGAAAATCAGTGATGCCCTGATGCAGCGCATCGACCGCAATTATCGCTTTATCATTGGCTTTAATCTCGGCTTGATTCTGCTCGGCGTTGCAGGCGTGCTTCAGCCGGCAACATCTGCCATGCTGCACAATCTGTCCACCTTGGGCATCAGCTTGGACAGCATGACAAATCTGCTCTCTGAGTAAGCAAGAAATGGAAACGAAACCGCCGCGGGCTGTGCCGCGGCGGTTTTTTGCGCTTATAAATAGGTGAGTAAAACAGGAAGGGCTTAGAATATATTATTTCTATACAATTCCGAAACGCTGTTTTACTTTTGCAACATAAACCTCCATGCGATTGATCTCTTCGATATTTGTTGTAGTTTGCGAAAAAAGAGAGGATGCAAAGCAGACGCCAAGGTAAAAAGCATATCGGAAAACACCATAACATCGTTCTTCCCAAGCAACACAGATAGAGGAAAGATGTTCTCGCTGTATGGTATGAAATTCATGATTTAGCTGTTGTGTTAAATTATGAATTTTTTGAGAAATCATTTGAACTGTTTCTTGTTTCAGAATCATATCATGCATCTGAAAAGCATATTCAGGATGTATATCGAGAGGCTCAGCAGGAGAAAAACACGCTTGAAAATAACTACAGGTACCTTTTTGGAAACTTAAAATGAAAAATTGGCGCATTTTTTGCTCATATTTTTCTTCTATTGCTTGCAAGGTTTTTGTTTGCTCATCGGATAGTATTGTGCTTAGCGATTTGATGCTGGCTTGATAGTCACGTTCGTATATTTCACAGCCTTGTTGGATCATATCATGCTGATAGATTTGCAGCAGCGTTTGCAATAGTTCGTCTGAAAAAAGAGAGTTAAATAATAAAGACAATTCATTTTGAATATTCATTACACATAAATCCTCCATGACAGTGTTTAGAATAGTATATCATTGCTCAAAATTTCGGTCAATAGCTCTATATATAAGACAGAAAGAAATAAGAATATCCTCTATAATAAATAGCATCATAGCCTAGAGGAGTGACTTATCGTGAGCAAAGACGTTGTATTTCGTAATCGAGATCGGTTTATTGAACTTGGCTTGACGATTGCGGCACTCCGAAAGATGCGAGGAATGTCGCAGGAACAGCTGGCGGAAAAGGCGGGGATGAGTCGTTCTCATTTGAGTTCCATTGAAGCACCGAACATTGTTCGCCCGTTTTCGCTGGAAATCTTGTATAATATTGCAGATGCTCTGCATGTTCGGGCGGGAGATTTGCTCAATGCGACGTTTCCGGTGGAAGAGAATAAATAATATTTAGGGACTGCTTGATGGCAGTCCTTTTTTATGCCTGCATTGACAAATAAGAGAAAAAGCCTTCCTCCCTGAGGAAGGTGGCACGGCGCAAGCCGTGACGGAAGGAGCAGCACACAAACAGGTCTGCATGAAAGTTAGCCTGATGCGTGACAGATAATTGGCTGCTCCCTCAGTCTTTGCCTGCGGCAAATCCAGCTCCCTCAAAGAAGGAGCCTAGCCCTCTCTGTCGCTGCGCGACATCTCTCCCAGAGGGAGAGGCGAGCTTGCATGGTGCGTGAGGCAAAGACTCTCTCATATGTTTAATGATAAACGATAAAAATATAATGACAAAAGTAAAATTCTGTGCTATACTGCAAGTACAGAAAGGATGTGAGCGGAATGAGTGAACAGGCGAAGAGATCTGTACAGGCTCGGTGCGAGGATATTGGTTTGGTTGCGCGGGCAGCGTTTTGGCTGTACGGCGTGTATGTGCTGGTGCTGCTCGGTGTCGGCATTTGGATGCTGACGCAGGGGGCAGATCAATTTTCTTTGCACGTGACACAGACGCAAAACGGCGCGATTGGACAGGGATTTTTCAAAAGCATGCTGGAGATTGACTTTTCCCGCAGCCGCTTGCGGGCGGATGCCGTACAACAGGCAAAGCTGGCGTATTTGATTGGATTTTTTACGGCATGGATTGCCAAAGTGCTGTTTTGCGGCATTCTGTATCAGGTGCGCAGCATTTTCCGCAGCATTGCACGGGAACAGACGCCTTTTGTCCTGAAAAATTGTCAGGCGTTGCGGCGGATCGGTATTTTGATTCCGGTTATTAGCGTGATTCGGCAAATGTGCCCGCTTGTTCTGATGCTGTGCGGCATTGGAGAGGGCGGAACAGGCAGCTTGATTCAGATTGACCAATGGCTGATCGGCGGCGTTGTTCTCAGCTTGTCTTATATCTTTGAATATGGTACGATATTGCAGAAGGAATCGGATGAAACACTATAAGGAAGTACTGGGACTATGGCAATTATTTTGCGGCTTGACCGCGTGATGGCGGATCGAAAAATGACCCTCAATGAGCTTTCTGAGCGAGTAGGTGTCACGAATGTCAATCTGTCAAAACTAAAGACTGGCAAGGTCAGTGCAGTGCGCTTTTCGACGCTTAACGCCATTTGCCGCGCATTGGATTGTCAGCCTGGCGACATTTTAGAATATCAACCGGATGCGGAGTAAGAAACATTCACAAATTCGGCACACAATAAAAAACAGCATCTGTTATCTGTGATAAAGGTTTGCAAAGATTTTCGGAAACCTTTGACATTCAATAGGTGCTGTTTTATTATGGTGGATGGAAAAAAATTCGCGAAAGGATTGTACAAAATGAAACATTGGATTCAAAAAATAGCTGTCTATGCATTGGCGGCTGCAACCGCTTGTTTTTGCGTTGCCTGCGCATCGGCACAGCCGAGCGGTTCGGCTTCCGAAAACACACAGCAGACCACCAGTCAGGAACTGACGTATGACAAGCAAAATCATACCCCGATACATCAGAGCGGCTGCACCTTTCAGGTGATTGATGTGACCTCCGGCGAGGAATCCGCGACGATTTTCTTCACCATGTCTCCGCTGGACAGCAAGCAGGCGGCGGAAAACCTGACGATTACCACCAGCACCGGCGACTGCACCGCCAGCGTGCTGAAATATGACGAGCAGAACAAACAGGCGCTGTTTGAATGCAGTGTGGATATGCAGGCATCTGAAAAGCTCAAGGTTCTCGTACAGGGCGACGGCGTGTATGCGACCGTGCCGGTCACGGTGTTGGAGGACAAGAGCGTGCAGACGGATACACCGCTCACCAGCGCCACCGGCAAAAAGGGCACGCTCAATGAAATTCGCCTGAACACCAGCACGATTACCTTCCAGTACACGCTGCCGGGCTATTTGGAAGCACAAAACGAATGGGATGCCGATTGGACGGAGTACGTGCACGGCACACCGGACGTCACAGTGACATTCGCAGACGGCAGCACAAAAAAGCTGGAATTGCAGGAGCTGCACGGTGATTTGGAACCGGAGGTCATGAAAACGTATACGCATTACTTCGAGCTGACGGATGCCATTGATTTGGAAAACGCGGAAACGCTGACCGTCAACGGAACCGATTACACCCTGCACGGATAAAAACTATCGCAAAATATATCTTTACAGCAATCCAATTGCATGTTACAATTATACACAATAGAAGAATGTATCATTGGACGCAGTAATTGGAAGGAGCTGGAAAGATATGAAAAATAGCCGAAAAAACGCCGCGTACCGCCTGATTTTATGCGCTGCTGCCACAGCAGCCGTGTGCACCGGTGCGAGCTACGCATCCTGCCAGAATGAAACATCCGCGCCCAGCGCGCACAGCAGCGCCGCTGTGCAGCAGCTGAAAGCTGCCAAGCATGCGCCTGCCGTCCGGATTTTGGACGCCGCATCCGACGGAACCACGGCGGATGTGCGCGTCACTGTGAAGCCGATTGCCAGCGAGCAGGCGGCAGAGGATTTGATGATTACGGCGAGCACCGGCTCCTGCGGTGTCTATGTTTTGGAGTATGACGAGCACAGCAAACAGGCAGTGCTTGCGTGCAGTGTGGACTGCAAGGGCGCGCAGAACATCAAGCTGTTTGTGCAGAGCGGCGGCGTGTATGAAATCCTGCCGGTCACGGTTTTGACGGATAAGACCGCACAGACGCAGACACCGCTCACCAGCGCCTCCGGCAAAAAGGGCACACTGGACGAAATTCGCGTGAATACCAACCGGATTTCTTTCCGCTATACGCTTCCGGATTACTTGGAGCCGTCCGCACAGTGGGATACCGATTGGAAGGAATATGTGTACGGCACGCCGAAGGTCACCGTCACGTTCGCAGACGGCAGCGAAACGCAGCTCAAGCCAACAGAGCTGTACGGCGAACAGGATGCGCAGAATTTCGACTGCTACACGCATTATTTTACGCTGCGTGACGGCATCCAGCTGAAAAACGCAGTATCCCTGACCGTCAACGGAACACAATATACACTGCGGTAAAACTGTGGTATACTATACTGTAGAGAGAGACACACCCCCGAACAAAAGGAGGAAGGTATGCAGTATAGGATTTTTGGCGATATGATGCCGGCAGTGACCATTCGTTTGTCGCGCGGCGAGAGCGTCTATACGCAGTCCGGCGGCATGAGCTGGATGACCGAAGGCGTACAGATGGAGTCCAACATGAAGGGCGGATTGGGAAAAGCATTCGGCAGAATGTTTTCCGGTGAATCGCTGTTCATGGCGACGTTTACCGCGACCCGCGATGTCGATGAGGTGACCTTTGCGGCGTCCATGCCGGGCAAGATTTTGAAATTCGACATTGAGCCGAATTATGAAATTATCGCGCAGAAGGGCGCGTTCCTGTGCGCGGAGCACGGCGTGCAGCTGTCTACGTATTTTAACCGCGGCGTCAAGGGCGGTTTGTTTGGCGGAGAAGGCTTTATTCTGCAAAAATATTCCGGCAGCGGCTCGGTGTTCTGTGAAATTGACGGCAGTGTGGAGACCATTGACCTCGCGCCGGGTGAGCTGCTTCGCGTGGATACCGGCAACATTGCCGCGTTTGAGACGTCGGTGCAGTATTCCGCCGAAATGGTCAAGGGCTTCAAGAACATTTTGTTCGGCGGAGAGGGCTTGTTCCTGTCCACGCTGCGCGGCCCCGGCCGTGTCTGGCTCCAGACCATGACCAGCTCCGAGCTGGCAAAGAAGATCATTCCGTATCTGCCGACAGGCGGCAGCAACTAAAAGGAAATACGCCGTATCAGCCGGCCGCAAGCATGCTTGCGGTCGGCTTTTTTGCATTTGGAAAAAGCGGGCGGCGCGTGTTGTTGTGCACATTGCTGGCAAAATGTAAACTATCGAGTGTTTTCGATGATATTTGTGTTATTTTAGACAATGATATAATAAGTGTTGGTTAAAATGCTTATAACCGGCGCAGCGCAGCGGGAAATTTTCGGAAATATCTGCCCTTGTTTCTCCTACGAACGAAACGTATACTGGAAACATAAAGAAAAGAGCAACACCACCGTGATGGAAATCAGGAGGTTTTCCTATGAATACAATGAAGCATTTTTCCAAGAAGATTTTACAGGCGGACAGCTACGGTCCGGTTTTTATGTACGCAACCCACCGAGAGCTGGCATGTGCGCCGCGCCATATCATCCGCATGACGGAGCCGGTCAATCCGGAGCTGCTGCAGCAGGCAGCACAGCGCGCCTTGGAGCGTTTCCCGCAGATGCGCGTCGGTCTGTCGCGCGATGACGATGCGTACCGCTATTATTTCAACCCGCTGCCGCCGGTCGCTCTGCCGTTTTCGGATGTCTCTCCGTATTACATCGGCTCGAAGGACAACAACGGCTATCTGTTCACGCTGGGCTGGAAGGACAAGACCATTTATATGGAATATCAGCACTCCCTGTGTGACGGACACGGCTTTGACCAGTTCATCCGTGCCGTGCTGTTTGAATACCTGACGCTGTGCGGCAAGCCGGTCTGTAATGACGGCAGCATTCGCACCCATGAGACGGAATTTCAGCTCAGCGAATGTGAGGACGGCTATGCCAAGCTGGATCAGGCAAACCCGTCGGAGGAAGGACATTATACCGTCGAGAAGTCGTTCCATGCGCCGGTTGCTGACAGAGAAGGCAATGAGCGCATGACGGAAATCACGTTCCCGTACAGCGAATTGAGAAATTGGACGCATGCACACGGCGCATCGCCGATCAGCCTGCTGTACACGGCGATTTCGTTCGCGCTGTATCACACCTATTATACCGAGCAGGATGCGGGCACACCGGTTGTCGCAGAGATTCCGATGGATTTGCGTCAGATTGTCCCGTCCGACACCACGCATTTCTTTGTTTCGCTGCTGGATTTGCCGTTTGAATATGACTGGTTCTCTCTGCCGTTTGCGGAGGCATGTCAGAAGGTGCGTGCGATGTTTGACACCCAGCGCGCACCGCGTCACGCCGCATATTGGGGCAAGGCGGGCAGCACCCGTGTATCGGAAGGCCATCACGCTGAGATGGGCATTGACGAGAAGGAAACCATGATGCGCGATATGGCACGCAATTATGTGTACCGCGACAGCTTTATTCTGACCAACATCGGCAGATTTGACATTCCGGAGAGCATGCAGGCGTATATTGAAGATTACGGTGCGATTTTGCCGTGCGGCTATCAGCCGTTTGGCATTCTCATCAGCTCGTATCAGGGCGTCATGAAAATTTCTCTGGCACAGCGGGAGGATACCGCGGCACTGTCCGATGCAATTTTGGCACAGCTGGCGAACTGCGGCATTCACGCAAACACCAAGGTGTACACCTATCATCCGACCCGCTATGAAGGCACGCGTCTGATGAAGCGTCCGGCGCGTCTGCACCGCACCGCGCGCAAGAGCATCAAGGCGGAAAAGCTGACGGGCAGACACGTCAAGCGCTCCCGCGTATACAGCCGCTCGGCAAAGTAAAACACAAAGCAAAAGGCTTCTTGTCCGGTTGACGGACAGGAAGCCTTGTTTTTGTTATTCGCCTTTTTTTCGTCTGACGGTTTTGTCCGGCGCCCAGCCTCGGAGCGGATAGCGCTGGATGGCACCGAAAATGCGCTGCCGCACGCCGGGATTGGTGTGCTCCAGCGAGCGCAGCAGCTGCTTGATTTCCTCGCGCTTGGTGCTGCCGTCCACCGGACAGGGATTGTGCACAATCGGCAGCTCCAGCCGCTTGGCGAGCGAGCGGATGTAGGACTCCGGCGTGTATACCATCGGGCGGATGACCGTCACACCGGCGCGATCCAAATAGGTCACCGGCAAAAAGCAGCTGAATCTGCCCTCGTACAGCAGCGACATGAGCACGGTCTCGACCACATCGTCAAAATGATGGCCGAGCGCGACCTTGTTGCAGCCGTGTGCCTTGGCGGTGCTGTTGAGCGCGCCGCGGCGCATGTTCGCGCACAGCGAGCACGGGTTTTCCTCCTTGCGGATGTCAAACACGACGGTCTTGATGTCGGTCTGCTCCGTGATAAATTCCACACCCAACTTTTGGCACAGCGCCGCAACCGGCGTGAAGTCCATCTCGTCATAGCCCATCTCCAAGGTGATGGCCTTGACCTCAAATTTCTTGGGGTAGAAGCGGCGCAGCCCTGCGAGCGCAGACAGCAGCGCCAGAGAGTCCTTGCCGCCGGACACGCCGACCGCAATGACATCGCCTTCTTCTATCATATGGTATTGATCCACCGCACGGCGGACATAAGAGAGCATTTTCTGCATGGTTTTCCTCCGAAACGCGCGTTTTCCGCGCCGTAATATTTTTATTATACTGCATGTGCGGACAATTGGACAGAGAAAAATTTTAATTTGGGTTGTGAGTATTCGGGAGAAAATGGGAGAAAACAAGAGAAAACAAGAGATTGTGCTATGGAAAATTAAAATCTTGAAAAAATGTGTTGACTTTGATTTTTGGATGTGGTATAACAATATAGCGCTTGAATGACGGAAAAGTTCGGAATTTGAGCAATACCGAATGGAAATGAAACATTTCAGATAAAAATTATAATCGGAGGTTAGATCATGTCCACTTATATGGCTAAGGCTGAAAACATTGACCGCAAGTGGTATATCGTCGACGCAGCAGACAAGCCGCTGGGTCGTACCGCAGCTACTGTAGCAGCTCTCCTTCGCGGCAAGCATAAGGTAGAGTTCACCCCGCACGTTGATACCGGCGATTTCGTTATCGTTATCAACGCTTCCAAGGCAGTCCTGACCGGCAACAAGCTGACTCAGAAGTACTACCAGAGACATTCTGGCTGGATTGGCGGCCTGAAGGAAACCCAGTACAAGACCCTCATGGCTGAGCGTCCGGAGCTGGCAATTGAGCTGGCAGTGAAGGGTATGCTCCCGAAGAATTCTATCGGCCGTAAGGCTGCAACCCGTCTGAAGGTATACGCAGGCGCGGAGCACAACCACGAAGCACAGCAGCCGACCGTTTGGGCTGGCAAGTAATTCTTACAAGGAGGAAATTAAGTCATGTACACACCTAAGAAAGCATATTTCTACGGCACCGGCAGAAGAAAGTCCTCTGTTGCAAGAGTTCGTCTGATTCCGGGCGGTACTGGTGAAATCACCATCAACAATCGTACCCTCGACAACTACTTTGGTCTGGACACCCTGAAGCTGATCGTTCGTCAGCCGCTGGAAGCTACCAAGACCACTGAGAAGTTTGACATCGTTTGCACTGTAGCTGGCGGCGGCTTTACCGGCCAGGCTGGTGCAATCCGTCACGGCATCTCCCGTGCCCTGCTGCAGGCTAACTCTGACGAGTATCGTCCGATCCTGAAGGCAGCTGGCTTCCTGACCCGTGACCCGAGAATGAAGGAAAGAAAGAAGTACGGCCTGAAGGCTGCACGTCGCGCTCCGCAGTTCTCCAAGAGATAATCTCATTATTATTTCTGCAACAATTGCAAAAGTAAAACCGCCGTTTCCGCAAGGATTCGGCGGTTTTTTTGTATTTATTTGACTAGTTTAAATGGGACGATATGATTCTTGTCCTTTACGGAGAGAGTCGCTTTTGCAGCTGCTGAAAGACGCGGAGATAATCGGTACAAATACGGGAAAAAATCGTTCTCGCAGTATCTTCATTGTATGTATGCGAAGTCAAGTTGCGGTCACGGAGCAAATCGCTCCATGTTTCATCTTCCGATACGATACCGGCGGCATAGGCCTCCCGCATGACGGCTTTGGGCGAATTGATGTTGACAAAGCCTTCCTCTATCAAATATTCCCGCACGGTTTTCCAAGCAAGTTCTGTGCAAAATTCAAAACGTTGGATGACACCATCGCGCATGGTATCATTGGGATAGTCGCTGTAGGCTGCAATTGATTCGCTCAGACGTTCTACGGCAGAAACAAATTTGCTGTATTTTTCACTGTATTTTGTCATAAGATCAATACCATCTCTTTCAATATTTGCGCGCAATTCCGGTGAAATGGAACGGTTCATGTCGATAAGATCGAAAGAAAGCAGCGTAGGAAGCGCTTCCACGGCATCTTCAAACGCTGACCAAGCGCTCGCGGGAAGGTCATATACAGCGAGATCAATATCGCTGCGTTCCTGAGCATCGCCGCGCGCACGTGAGCCGAATAATACGATGCGTGAAGCGCCGAACTTTCGTCCCAAAGCGGCAATCCGGCGGTATAATTCATTGAGTTGAGACATCGGTTTCGACCTCCCTGCAAGGTATCTTTTTATGAAAAAAGACCTGATTTCGTAATAAAATCAAGTCTTTTGCTTGGAGCAGGTAACGGGAGTCGAACCCGCTTATGCAGCTTGGGAAGGTACATTACACAATCTCGAAAAGCGCCTGTTTTTGGGCACTTTCGGCGGCTCAAATGCACACACTTCCTTCTGCACTTCCTTTTTATTTTTTACTCCCTGCTCTGGTTACCTGAAAGTTATTTGATTTTGCAGCGGCGTTCTGCTTCGTCCCCGCTGCGCTTACTTGATAAGTTATTTAGTTTTGCAGCAGCGTTTAGTGTCGCTTCTGCACTGCTGTGTGTATAAATACGTGATGTGACACCAATATCGCTGTGACCCATCAACTCTTTTGCAACGTTGATCGGCACGCCTGCCGCCTGCAAATCGGTACAGTATGTGTGCCTCAAACAATACGGCGTGAAATCTTCCGCCAGCGTTGACGTTACAATTGCATTTCGGTACGTTATTGCACCGTTTCTGATGTCCATGTCGCGCTTGATAGACCGCCACATTGACCGCTGCGCACCATCGCGCATGATTTCTCCCTGCTGCGTTGTCGCGATATAATCAAACGGTTTTAGCTTGTCATAGTATTCCCATGCGTCTAAAAAATTACGCATGTCGTTCGTGACCGGCACATCTCGCACGCCGCTGGCGGTCTTTGTAGATTTAATCTCTCCGGTGTTCCGGTTAACGGCTTTGCAAACGTGCAGCATGTCGCCTGCAAGGTCTGCTTTTTGTATAGCCGCCGCCTCAGACGGTCTCAGACCGCACAACAGCTGCAACATAACCCAGCACCCGCCGCGATGCTTCAACGCCGTAGCGGTCAGCAGAGCACGTTCTTTTGCTGTAATCGCTCTGCGCCGCCGCTCTTTAGTCAACGCGGGCAATTGCAAAAACTCCGATGGGTCATCAGCAATGATTCTGTTTTTGCGCGCCGCACGGAATAGCTGCTGCATTGTCTGCATGATTTTCCTGCCGTATGATTCGCTGCAATGTAAATCATTCAGCGCTGCCTGCAGGTGCACAGAACGCACATCTTTCATGCGCATGCGCCCGACGGCAGGGAGAATGTAATTGCTCAACATTCCGCGCTTATCACCTGCTTGCTTTTCTTCCAGCCGCGGCTGGATGTATGACGCAAACCACCTATCTGCCCAGCTTGATACAGTTATATCACTGCTTACGATACCGCTGTCAATTTCCTCGATTTTCTTTTTGACTTTCTCACGCAGTTCTTTCTGTGTCCGCGCGTGGATGTCATAACGCACGCCGTTATGCGTGCCTTGCTTTCGATAAAAACCAACGTGCTTTTTCATCGCACATCCTCCTATTTACTTTTTTGTGGATTTATAGTAAAATAAAAGGGCTGAATGCAACCTGTCAAAGTTTTCAGCCCGTCCCGTTCTGGTGCGCCAACACCGGAGCGGGATTTTTTATTATCTAAACAAATGCATAATTACACACACGGCAATTGTAATAATCGCGCCAGCGATGGATGTATAAATTACAGTGTTGAAGGAATCCACCATATCCCCGTCTGTATAATAATGAAACACAAGAACCGGAATTAAACACGCCATAAAGCAAACAGCCACCAAGCCAAACCCGGCGAGACCAAAAGAAATGAGTAAACACACAATTCTACCGACCTTTTCAAGTGCAGAGAGCCCAACTGGCGTTGGTTCAAGCAACGATTCTTGAAGTCCTCCAAGCGAGTTGTAACACAACAGGGTTACGATAACTGTATAGACAGCATTCTCGATTTTCTGTTTGATGGAAAACACTTCCTTGTTATCCAAAATTTTTACAGTGAAACCATGCCGAGAGCTATATACAATAGCATCGGAGGTGATTTTATTGTTTACAAAACGCCGTATCAGCTGTTAGTTGAAGCCGGCATAACAGAGCTTCCGGTGCAGGTAAGCAAAATTTGCAGCCAATTCGGATGGGTGTTGGCAAGTTATGACAGCGCGCAAGACATCATATCTGCGCTGGAGCTATCAAAACTTGCCGCCGATACAGACGGTTTTTGTTTAAAAAATAAAAATTATTACATACTGTATAATCGAAAACTATCTGCACAGCGCCAACGTTTTGTTATCGCGCACGAAATTGGTCACATTATGCTTGGGCATGTTGACCGGATGCAGTGCACGACAGCGAATTTTCCGCCCGTGTGGGATTGCGCGCCGGACGAGCTGGCGGCGAATCTATATGCCGCACGGCTGGTCGCTCCTGCGCCGGTTCTGCATGCGCTGCACGCGACAACGCCGGAACGAATCGCAGATGTTTGCGGATTGACTGAGACCGCCGCGGCATTTTGCGCTAACTATTCAGCATCGGATAACGCGCTGTTAGGCTCGTTTGAGTTATACATCCGGCGGATCTTCCGGCAATAGCGGCGGCAGGTCGTCGCGTTCTTCAAAAAGCGCTCGCTGACCATTCGCCGCAGCGACAACGTGCAGTGCCGGCTTCTGATGCTCGTACTCCGCGTTCAATACAGATTGAACCACACCTTTTCCGCGCTCGTCAAGAGCGTGGAATTTTTTTAATATCTCGATGTCCTCAGAGGAAAGAGCGTTCAACTGATTATCGCAACCGAACGTTTTTGCTTCCGAGCCAGCTGACGCACAATTGATTGCATCGGATTCTTTTGCAGCTGTTTGTTCTTCTATAAGATCGGATTTCTTAATGCCGAAATAATTCGCCATCATTTCTATCTTATCTATGCGCGGATATTTTTTACCATTGTACCAATCGCTGAAAGTAGAGTACACGAAACCTAATTCCGAACACATTTGACGACGAGTAACTTGCCTCTCATCCATAATGTTTCTGAGATTCTTTGAGAAAATTTGCTTGTTTCCTAAATCGCTCATATCGAATCCCTCCTGACATGCAATAGATTTCGTTGGTAAGATTATACGCTACAGGCGTAAAAAAATCAACATCATTCTAAAAAAATTACGCAAAAAGTGTTGACATAACGCTTTAAGCGTGTTAATATAGCTTCAGACGGGAGGTGAGATGCTTGGAAAGGTTGAAAATGACGCTTAAAGCGGCTCGTGTAAATGCGAGCCTTTCACAAGAAGAAGCGTCTGAACGAATCGGTGTGACAAGACACACCTTAGCAAACTGGGAATGCGGAAAAACGTATCCGAACGCACTTCATATCAAAAGGATTGAAGAAGTTTACGGCGTCCCGTATGACAGAATTATTTTTTTGTTCAGGAATGACGCTTAAAGCGTTATTTCGGAAGGCAGAAAGAGGTGGACAATGAAACGTAGAGCCTTGGCTGATGACATCGCGAGCACATTTAACAGCCGCTTGGTGTCAGTCGCGCAGCTGATGCGCTACACCGGACAGAGCCGGTCAAGCATTGAGCGTGGCATCTGCGCCAACTGCAAGCCGTTTTGCGTAAACAAAAGGAGGCTGTACCACGTCAGCGACGTGGCGGCGGCAATGGACGAAGGAGGAAGGTAAGATGAAGAAAATCATCGATGAAAAGGGCAACGTGGTTGCTGAGGTTTTGGGTATTGCGGAAACAAATCCGCACTACGATGAGAGATTGAGCGCCAACGGTGGCGGCTATTCTCAGCCGACCACGATTATGCGCTGGGAAGATTGGGACGTGTCTATTGAGGATACGTCGTGCGGCGACTTCGGTACGAGAATCTCTGCGATTGCAAAGCAGTCCGGCTCCGATAGAAAGCTGACGGCGTATTGGGGCAGCATGATTGCAGATGGCTTGTGCCACTCAGAGTTCACGTCAGCAGACGCGAGGATGCTCGACGACGTCTATTCTCTCACGGGATACAACATCCCGACGAAGGAGCAGTTTGAGGACGAAGGTGAGCTGTGAAACACACAGACATACTTGCCGTAGCGCTTGCCACGGCAATCACGATGGGAATTTATTATGTAATCTGCATGGCGGCTCTCGCTGTGCTGACGGAATTAGGAGGTATTTTATGATTACATTTTTGAGCGGTATGGCGGCGGGCGCTGCCGCGCTGCTGGGGATTTTCAAGGTTTGTTTCGTCCGCTGGGAGCGGATGGAGCGAAACAAGCGCCGCCGTGCAAAGCGTGCGGCACAGAGCAAGCGGCTGATAAAACCAATTGGTTTCTGCGGCGACATCCGCCGCGACAACAGCTGGATGCAGGAAACCACGCGGTTGTGATGAGACAGCAGCGAGGTACCGTTCTGCGTCGGCAAATGCGTAGACAGATGGAAAAGACGGCGGGTGTAGCTAAGTTTTATCCGAATTGGCACATTCAAGCTGAGCAAGCCCGCCGAGACGGCGTGCGCCCTGACTTGATCGCGGCGCACGAACGATGGCTGAAAAAGAAAAGCGCCCAGCGCGGAAAAGACCGCAGCTGAGCGCAAAACAAAAATCACATGCTCATTGTAGCCGAAAGAAGGAAGGAAGTCAAATGATTTTTTACAGTGATAATCCGGAGCGCGATTTTGAACGCTGGGACGCATGGTGTCAGCAGGAAAACGAGCGCATCCGAGAGGAGGAGCAGGAAGATGATTCGTAAAATCAGCACCGCGCATATGTCGCGGGAGGAATGGCTGGACGCGCGTAGGCATAGCGTCGGCGGCTCTGAAATCGGCGCAATCTTGGGCTTGAACCGATACCAGACCGCGCTGACCGTCTGGTCAAACAAGACCGGACGGCTGCCGGACGCAGAGGACAACGAGGCGATGCGGCAGGGCAGAGACCTTGAAGCATACGTCGCAGAGCGCTTTTGCGACCTGACCGGCAAGCGTGTCAAGCGGAATAACTACATCGTGAAAAACGATGACTTTCCGCACCTGCACGCAAACGTTGACCGCTTGGTAATCGGCGAGCACGCCGGACTGGAATGCAAGACGGCGAGCGCATACAACGAGGACAAGTTTCAGACTGACGAGTTCCCCGACAGCTACTATGCGCAGTGCGTTTCTTATATGGCAGTAACCGGACTGCCTGTCTGGTATCTCGCCGTGCTCGTGATGGGCAGAGCATTCAAGGTGTATGCCCTTGTGCGTGCTCCAAGCGAATTCAAATTTAAGAAACCGGAATGGTGTGAGAGCATCACGAAGGTTAATGAGGAAGAATTTGAGGCAATCCGTCAGACGGTGCAAACGTTCTGGCGGCACGTAGAGACCGACACGCCGCCCGCGCCGGACGGCAGCACGACAGACAAGGAAGCTCTCAGCAAGCTGTACAAGGACTGCGACGCGGACGCAGAGGTGATGCTGAGCAAAGACCTGCTGCGGGAATACGAGGAGGCAAAAGACCTTTTGAGCCGCGCAGAGGAACGCAAGCGCAGCGTGGAAAATCAAATCAAAGCGCAGATGGGCGAATGCTGCACCGGATACACGGACGGCTGGAATGTCACATGGAAGCCGCAGCAGCGCAACACATTTGACCGCAGGGCATACGAAGCAGCCTGCGGAACGATTGACAAGAAATACTTTAAGACCAGCAGCACCCGTGTGCTGCGTGTGAAGAAAATGGAGGATTGACCATGGCAATGGAAGGAAAAATCACAAAGAAGCAGCAGGCAGCTGCACCGGCAGAGAACCGGAAAAAGACGATGGCGGACTACATCAAGAGTATGTCCGGCGAAATCGCAAAGGCACTGCCGAAATCCATCACAGCGGAACGCTTTACCCGCATCACGCTGTCCGCGCTGAGCAGCAGCCCGAAGCTGCAGCAGTGCACGCCGAGCAGCTTCTTGGCGGCGATGATGACCGCCGCGCAGCTGGGCGTTGAGCCGAACACGCCGCTGGGACAGGCGTATCTGATTCCGTACTACAGCAAAGGTGCGCTGGAGTGCCAGTTTCAGATCGGATACAAAGGCTTGATTGACCTTGCGTATCGTTCCGGTGAGGTGCAGAGCATTCAGGCGCACGAAGTGCACGAAAACGACGAGTTTTCTTATTCCTTCGGCTTAGAGCCGGAGCTGCATCACGTGCCTGCCATCCGCGACCGCGGCGCAGTGATTGCCTACTACGCCGTTTGGAAGGGCAAGGACGGCGGCTATGGCTTTGAGGTCATGAGCCGCGAGGACGTAGAGCAGCACGGGCGGAAGTTCTCAAAGAGCTTCTCTGCTGGCCCGTGGAAGAATAACTTCGACGAGATGGCAAAGAAAACCGTGCTGAAAAAGGCGCTGAAATATGCGCCGATGAAAACCGAGCTGGTCTATGCAGCCGTCGCAGACGAGACGGTAAAGCACGGGCTCTCCGAGAATATGTGGGAGGTCGAGACCATTCCGGTAGATGAAGAAACAGAAGAAGCGGAGACTGACGAAGTGGTTTCCGAGCTCGATCCGGATCAGGTGACGATCGTTGAGAGCTAAGTATCACAATCGGAAAATCACCCGCGACGGCGTGACCTTCGACAGTCGGAAAGAGTTCCGCAGATACGAGGAGTTGCAGCTGTTGCAGCAAGCCGGAGAGATTACAAATCTCCGGCGGCAGGTCAAGTTTGTACTCATCCCGACACAGCGCGCGCCGAGCCAAATCGGCGCGCGCGGCGGGGTGAAAAAGGGCAAGCTGCTTGAGCGCGAGTGCGCATATATTGCAGACTTTGTATATATCCAAAACGGCAAAACCGTCGTTGAGGACACAAAGGGCGTGCGCACGAAAGACTATATAATCAAGCGCAAGTTGATGCTGTATACGCAAGGCATCCGCATCCGCGAAGTGTAGGCGCAGATTTGCTGCGAACGGCAAAGGCAGAGCGTAGATAAGCCGCGAGATGCAAAGGCAATGCACAGATTCGCGTTGCAAAGGCAAAGCAAAGCTGAGAGCGGAAAAGGCAAGGCACTGCTCTGATGGGCAAAGGCAAGGCGAAGCTTAGATGAGCAAAGGCGCCGCAAGGAAAAGCGTGGACAGGCGAAGGCGTGGCAAGGCACTGCAAAGTGCAGCAATGGCAATGAGACGCCGAGAAAAGCCAAGAACCGCAATGGAAATGCACCGAT
>ERZ1026850.489-NODE-489-length-24519-cov-7.853376_pt1 | contig 24519 bp, 26 predicted proteins | sample MGYA00380155_ERZ1026850 | MGnify/ENA primary metagenome ERZ1026850 (study PRJEB33269, sample SAMEA4719791) | human gut metagenome | biome: human-associated habitat; feature: organic feature; material: feces | place: Cameroon | collected 2013-10 ... | reverse complement strand
GGGGATCATCAGGAACAGCGGGCTTACGAAACAACAAAGCAGAAACAGAAAAAACTCCGGAGCAGACATACAGCGAAGAACAGGACAGAATAGAAAAAAAGAATAAAAAAAATATTAACAATGCACATAATATCTTGCACAAAAAAGTATGGGGAGATACAATGCGCATATGAGGTGCTTCCGGATAAATCCTGTATCAGAAGGAGGCATGGTAGAGTTTATATTTAATTTTCAAAGCAAAATCTAATCTTCTCATTTTTTATATGATTCCCGGCGGAATGTCATTCCAGTTTATTTAGCCGGAAGAGAAGATGTCTTACAGGCTTATCATTCGTGCAAGGCCTGTCGCGAATATTTCCCCAACAGATGATCACTGTTATAATTCACTGAAATTTCGCTAATCGGTATTGGTTTGATACATATCCGGCATCTCTTCAAAAGCATTATTATTATCGTCAGAAAATGAAAAACTATAATCAGCTTTCAGATTAAATTTCCCGGGCGGAAGCAACATACCACAAAACCTTTTGGAGCAATCTGCAGGAAGAATGGTCTGGAAACTAAGCGGAGGGATCCTTTATGGAAGAACGAAATGAAACGTCTTCGCAGGTTCTGTATGAGAACCTTAAAAAATGGGAGGAAACAGGGGTCAGGCTCTATCTGGACGGCGTTCCGGCATCACTTAAATCCATTGAGCAGAACTGTGTGATGGAGGACAGCATGTATATGCCTGACTATGTGACTGATCAGAATGGAAAGATAACAGAAATCAGATATGACAGGATTTCTCTTAAATAAGCCTCCTGTTACTGCTTTATCTGCATACCGGACTGTCAGGACAGGCAGCCCCCTGTATCCGGCGGACAAGTAAAATGTCTGCATAACAGATGCTGGCAGAAAGGATGCAGGTAAGCGGTAATCTGATGAAAATGTACTTATCTCTGAGCCGCAAAAAAAGTCAAAAATTGTAATGACGGTAAGAGTAATGTTTGTTATAATATAGGGCGATTGGAGGAAAGGCGGCATGAAGAAAAAAATCATTCCCATAGTAATCGCAATCGTCCTTATTATAATCATAGGCGGCGTGACTTTTGGAAGCAGAATTCTGGAGAAATATTCCTATTCTAAGGAAAGGGCAGACCTGAACGCCTACTATGGCATTACCGGTTCACAGGAGGCAGCAATTGTGCTGCAGGATGAGATCGTGGAAGAAAAGGCCAGGATATCAGACGGCATCTGTTATCTTGATATGGCAACGATCCATAAATATCTGAATGACAGATTTTATGTGGATGAGGGAGAAGGGCTGCTGCTTTATACCCTGCCGGAGGATATTGTAAGAAACAGTATCGGCAGCAGTGTGAAGGAGACAGCACAGGGAAGTGAAGAACTTGGCTATACGGCAGCTATATGGGAGGGAGATACCCTTTATGTGGCGCTTGATTATATAAAACAGTATACAAATTTTTCCTACCAGCTTTTTACGGATCCCTACAGGATCCAGCTTACAACGGAATGGCCATCTTATGAGGTGGCATCCATCAGCAAAAATACGCAGGTCAGAGTGAAGGGCGGTGTCAAGAGCGAGATCCTTACTGATGTACAGAAGGGAGACCAGGTATCCGTTCTTGAACAGATGGAAACCTGGAGCAAGGTGAAAACGGCAGACTCAGTGATCGGCTATGTAGAGAATAAGAGACTGACCGGCATCCGGAGTGAACAGCCGATCCCGGTCACTGATTATCAGGAACCGGAATATACCAGTCTGACAAGGGATCACAAGATCAACCTCGGCTGGCATGTTGTTGCCAGTGCAGGAGGAAATGATACCTTTAACAGTGTTACAGCGAATGCAGAGAATCTGAACGTGATTTCACCGACATGGTTTAAGCTCTGTGATAATGAAGGTGGCTATACCAGCTTTGCCAGTGCAGACTATGTGCAGAAGGCGCATGACAGGGGACTTGAGGTATGGGCACTTATTGAAAATATTGAATACAAGGACAGTATCAGTATGTATGAGATCCTGTCATCCACCACAATAAGACAGAAGCTGATCGACAGTCTGATGAATGATCTTATTACTTATGGAATTGATGGGATCAATGTGGATTTCGAACAGCTCAGCATGGACTGCGGAGAGCACTTTGTGGAATTTATCAGGGAGCTTTCGGCAGCATGCAGAAAGAATGGAAAGGTTCTGTCTGTTGATAACTATGTACCAAGAGATTTTAATGATTATTATGACCGTAAAGAGCAGGGAATCGTAGCGGATTATGTGATCGTTATGGGATATGATGAGCATTATGCCGGCAGCAAGGAAGCCGGCAGTGTGGCATCTATTGATTATGTGGAGGACGGTATAGCGCAGACAGTCAAGGAAGTGCCGGCAGAGAAGGTGATCAATGCGATCCCGTTCTATACAAGGATCTGGGAAACGACCGGAGACGGGATCAGCAGCCAGGCAGTGGATATGGTGACTGCTGAGCAGTTTATCAGCAATCATGGTATTACAGCAGAGTGGGATGAAACTACCTGTCAGAATTATGGAGAGTATACCAGTGGAGATTCCAGATATCAGGTATGGCTGGAAGATGCAGATTCCATCAAGGTCAAACTGAATGTTATGGAGAATTATGGAATCGGCGGCGTGGCTGAGTGGAGACTCGGATTTGAAAAGCCGGAGATCTGGGGTGTGATCGGAGAGTATCTGGACAAATAAACACTGAATATCAGAAGAGATGAAAGGAAAATGACAGAGAGTCTGCAAGAGAAAAGCAGATTCTCTGAGGCAGGAAAAGATGTGGGCAGAAGGAGCAGCCACCGGGAATACCGGCGGCTGTTTTTTCATATTTATATTAGGAAAAGAGCGGTATGGTTTGGAAATATGACAGAGAACCAGAACAGAATATTACGTCTTGTGATGACAGGAATCCTTTTGCTTTCCATGTTTCTGACAGCAGGAAGGGCTGGAAGCTATGTGTCTTCCGTAAGGGTGCAGACATATGGGGACAGCGTCCAAAAGGGATCACAGAACAGTGGCAGCTCCTGGGTGGAAGAACAGGATGAGAAGGGTGTGCGGGAAAAAGACAGAAAAATGGTAAAGTACTGTGTGGTAGTGGATGCAGGACATGGCGGCTCAGATCCTGGCAAGGTTGGAATCAACCAGGCACTTGAAAAGGATGTCAATCTGCAGATCGCAGAGAAGCTGAAAGCATTTCTGGAAGCAGAGGATATCCGGGTGGTGATGACCAGGGAAACAGATGGGGGACTGTATGACGAAAACGTTTCCAACAAAAAGGTGCAGGATATGAAGCGCCGGATCGCAATTATCGAGGAAGCGGATCCGGTACTTGTGGTAAGTATCCATCAGAACAGCTATCAGCAGGAAAGCGTAAAGGGGGCGCAGGTCTTTTACTATGCGACCAGTGAAAGAAGCAGAATGCTTGCGTCTATGATCCAGAAGGAATTTCAGGTGCTCCAGCCCGATAACAGAAGGCTGGAAAAAGGCAATGACAGCTATTATCTTCTGAAAAAAACGGCAAAACCCATCGTGATCGCAGAGTGTGGCTTCCTGTCGAATGCGGAAGAAGCGGAAAAGCTGGTGACACAGGAGTACCAGGAGAGGGTTGCATGGCGTATTCATATGGGAATCATGAAGTATATCGGTACTGGTCAAACGGCCTGAAATGTGATAGAGTGAAGAGGATTAGTAAGAAGGAAATATACATGAAGACAGAGATTGTAAAGATAGACGAAGAACAGATTGATCAGGAGGCAATTGCCAGGGCGGGAGAAATCCTGAAGCGGGGTGGTCTTGTGGCATTTCCTACAGAAACAGTATATGGTCTTGGTGGGGATGCCCTGAATGAAAATTCATCCAGACTGATCTATGCTGCCAAAGGAAGACCTTCCGACAATCCGTTGATCGTGCATATTACGAACATGGAGGCACTTAAGAAGATCGTGACAGAGATTCCGCCGGCAGCAAGAAAACTGGCAGAGAGATATTGGCCGGGACCACTGACCATGATCTTCCATAAATCAAGTGCTGTACCCCTTGCAACAACAGGGGGCCTTGATACGGTGGCTGTCCGGATGCCCTCTCATAAGACAGCAAGGGCAATGATCGATGCAGCAGGTGGCTATATTGCAGCACCGAGTGCCAACCGGTCAGGAAGACCAAGCCCAACGGTTGCCAGATATGTGATCGAGGATCTGGATGGTCTTGTGGACATGATCATAGACGGGGGTGAAGTAAATATCGGACTGGAATCTACGATCATTGATCTGACAGGGGAGGTACCAACGATACTGCGGCCCGGATATGTGACACAGGATATGCTCACGGAGACACTGGGACTTGTGGATGTGGACAGGACGATCCTGGATGCCAATTCCCATCAGGCACCGAAAGCACCTGGCATGAAATACAGACATTATGCACCGAAGGGAAATCTTTCTATCGTGGAGGGAGAGCCGGAGCGTGTAGTTTCCTATATTAATGAGAGGATTTCTGCCCTTCAGAAAGAAGGCAGAAAAACGGGTGTGATCGCTACGGATGAGACAGCCGCCCGTTATCATGGAGATGATGTCAAGAGTGTCGGCAGCAGGCGGGATGAAGAGGTGATTGCAAGGCATCTGTTCCGAATACTCAGAGAGTTCGATGATGATAACATAGAAGTGATGTTCACAGAGTCTTTTGAGACAGCAGGAATCGGACAGGCAATCATGAACCGGCTGCTGAAGGCGGCAGGTCATCAGGTGATACAGGTATAGAAAACAGGCAGGAGGAAAAGAAATGATAGCAATAGGCAGTGATCATGGTGGATATGATCTGAAAATGAAAATAATTGCACATCTGCAGGAGAGAGGACTGGAAGTAAAGGATTTTGGATGTTATGACAAGTCTTCCTGTGATTATCCGGATTTTGGACAGGCAGCAGCCAGGGCAGTGGCAGACGGAAGCTGTGAAAAGGGGATCGTTGTCTGTACTACGGGAATCGGAATTTCCATTGCAGCCAATAAAGTGAAGGGGATCCGCTGTGCACTGTGCACCAATTCCTATCTTGCTAAAATGACAAGACTTCACAATGATGCCAATATGCTGGCTCTTGGCGAGGGGAATACAGGTGCAAATCTTGCCATGGAAATTGTGGATACTTTTCTGGATACTCCTTTTTCAGGCGAGGAAAAGCATGCAAGAAGGATCAGCAAACTGGAAATGGCAGCCGAAGAAACATCAAAAGACTGACAGATATAGAAGAAAATAAAATGTAAAAGAAGGTACGGAGGTAGAAAAATGGCAAGAACAGTCATCATGGATCATCCGCTGATCCAGCACAAAATTGGTTATATCAGGAGAACAGACACAGGTACCAAGAGCTTTCGTGAGACGATCAGTGAGATCGCAACACTGATCTGCTATGAAGCAACCAGAGATCTTCAGCTTTCTGATGTGAAGATCCAGACACCTATCTGTGAGACAACAGTTAAGGAACTGAAGGGTAAGAAAATGGCGATCGTTCCGATCCTGAGAGCAGGACTTGGCATGGTAGATGGTATGCTGACACTGATTCCTGCGGCAAAGATCGGACATATCGGTCTTTACAGAGATCCCAAAACCTTAAAACCCGTAGAGTACTACTGCAAGCTTCCTGCTGACTGTGCAGAGAGAGAGGTATTTGTAGTTGATCCCATGCTGGCTACAGGCGGCTCCTCTATTGCAGCAATCCAGATGCTGAAGGAGAGAGGCTGTAAGAATATCCGTTTCCTTTGCATTATTGCTGCACCAGAAGGCGTAAAGGCCATGCAGGAAGCACATCCGGATGTAGATATGTATATCGGTTCCCTGGATGAGAAGCTCAATGACCACGGGTATATCGTACCCGGTCTTGGAGATGCGGGTGACAGGATTTTCGGTACCAAATAAAGAACAGGAAGTAATGCGGTGAAACGGATGAAGGGAGCAGGCAGGCAGGTAGTCGCCGTATTGACAGCAACTGCGCTGCTTGCAGTTTCTGGACATACGACTGCTTATGCCGGAATCAAAGAAACAGAACAGAAGTTAAATGAGGCCAAGGAAGAGAAGAAAAAGACAGAAGAAGCTATTGGAGATACCAAGGAGGAAATTTCATCTCTTCAGGGTACGGTTGCGGGATTGCAGCAGCAGCTTAGCGGATTGAATGAAGATCTTGAAGAGGTCAGCAACAATCTGGCTGAGCTCGAGAACAGGATCACCAAAAAAGAAGAAGAGATCACACAGACACAGGCTGAGCTCGAGGAAGCGAAACAGATCGAAGCTGATCAGTATGCAGCCATGAAAAAACGTATCCAGTTCATGTATGAAAAGAGAGATTATGTGATGCTGGAGGTCTTGTTCGGATCTGCTGATTTCGCGGATCTGCTGAACCGGAATGATTATTTTGAACAGCTTTCTGCCTATGACAGAAAGAAACTGACAGAATTTCAGGAAACAAGGGCAGCAGTAGAGGATAAGGAAGCTGCTCTTCTGCAGGAAAAGGAAGATCTGGATGATCTGAAGGTAAAGGTAGAGGCAGAGCAGAGTAAGGTATCCGGTCTTGTAAGCCAGACCTCCGGGGCGATTTCTGCAAATCAGCATCTGGTATCGGAAGCAGAGAAGGAAATGCTTGCCTATGAGCAGCAGCTTGCGGAGCAGAACAATAACATTGCAGAGCTGCAGAAGCAGCTGGAGGAAGAAAGAAGATTGTCCCTTCTGGCAGCACAGAGCAGGTGGAGAGATATTTCGGAGATCACCTTTGCGGAGGGAGACAGATATCTTCTGGCTAATCTGATCTACTGTGAAGCGGGTAATCAGCCTTATGCCGGACAGGTGGCTGTCGGAGCGGTTGTGATCAACCGTGTGAAGAGTGCAGTATTTCCGGACACGGTAGTGGGTGTCATCTATCAGAATAAACAGTTCTCGCCGGTGGCCAGTGGGCGTCTCGCCCTTGCCCTCGCAGAGAACCACGCAACAGCTGCCTGCTACAAAGCAGCTGATGAGGCTATGGGTGGTGCCACTACAGTGGGAGACTGTCTGTTTTTCCGTACGCCGATAGATGGACTGACAGGAACACAGATCGGTGGACACATCTTCTATTGATTTAAAAAATAATATCAGGTAAAAAGATGATCCTGACAATATGTGCGCGCAGAATTTCATACACATATCATCAGGATCATTTCAGTGGTACTGTGTAATATAGTAAGTTAAGGTGTTCAGCTGTCCGCCATAAATAATATGAAGCAGCTTGTCAAGCTGACGAAGGGATGCTTTCAGGGTATCCAGAGAAAGAGATCTGCATTCCAGGGCGGTCACAAGCTCGTCCAGATCCACAACCTTGACGAAGCCATCCGGATAAATGATGACATCAGCCAGAAGATCCGTAACGATCATGGTATTCTGAGTTTTATCAAAGTCATAGGAGACAATATCGCAGTACCAGTAAAGGAGACTGCCGTCTTCAGCGAGAAATTCACTTACCTTAAAGCCTTCCTTCAGGAAGTAACAGGAGCTTCCGTGATGGAGATCCTTTTTGGGATGGAGAGCCTTCCATGAGGTTACGATCCTGTCTTCATTCCATTCCAGAATAATATCGTCCTTCAGGAGAATACATTCATCGGGGATCAAGCGTCTTCTGTACAGTGCGGGATATGTCATGAGACTCCTCCTTTTTATGGAAAATTTGGATTATTTTACAAATATTTTATGGAAATGTATTTTTCAAAATAGTACTCTTATATGTGCCAAAAGTCAACTGCCCTTTAGTGCAGAAAGTCAACTTTTACCTAGACATAAGATGTAAAACTGGGTATAATTAATAAATGTATGAAAAGGTCGGTTTTCAGGAACAGGCATGTGGAAGGAAGAGGCATTTGAAGTATAATCGGACCGTTTTTCAGGCACTGGCTATGATTGGCCAGTTCGGTATCAATATATTGGTTCCGGTAGGAGCATGTTCCTTTGCAGGAGGCGTTCTAGACAGATGGCTTGGCACCTCCTTTCTGGTCATTATCCTGTTTTTTGTAGGTGCGGTAGCAGGCTTTTGGAATATTTACCGTTTTTCCAGAAAGATCTTCGAAAAGCAAAGCGATGAAGAAGCATATCTTCATCGGGGGAGATCGAGATCCAGGAAAGAACGGAAAGGAAAAGCAGGAGAGAAGTAGGATGAAGGAATGGCTTCTGAAAGTAAACCGGACATTGTTCGAACTGGAAACGGGGATCCTTCTGTTTGCACTGGCCTGTCAGGTGGTGATCGCCTTTTTCCCACAGAGAGGGGAATGGAGCAGAGGTCTGTGGATCGGAATCCTGACGGCATGTTTATGTGCTTTTCATATGTGGTACAGCCTGGATAAGGGACTTTCTCTTACGGAGAAAGGGGCAGCAGGTTATCTTGGCAGACAGAGTATGCTGAGAATGGCGGTTGTAGCTCTTGTTCTGGTTATCTGTGCTGTTACATCTGCAGGCAATCTTCTGACGGCATTTATTGGTGTGATGGGACTGAAGGTATCAGCCTATCTGCAGCCAGTTACGAAGAAGATCAGCAGAGCAGTTTATGGGGAGGAGATCCTTCCTGATATCATAACAGAGAATCCTGTGGATGAACAGGAAACAAGGAGGTGAGAATATGGGGTATGGAACTCTGCTATCGCAGGGTGCAGACGTTGATTTCATGATACATGGCGTATTTTCCTATCAGCTGTTTGGACAGACGCTCTGGATCACTACCACACATGTGTGTGCTTTGATCGTCATGCTGATCATCATCGGTTTCTGCATTGCAGCAAACCGGATGCTGAAACATGCGACTGAGGTGCCTGGCGGTTTCCAGAATGTAGTGGAACTGTTAGTGGAGAAGCTGGATGGCATGGTCAGCGGTGTTATGGGAAAACAGGCAGTCAGGTTCAGGAATTATATTGGAACATTATTCTTCTTTATTTTCCTGAGTAATATATCAGGACTGTTTGGTCTCAGACCGCCTACAGCAGACTATGGTGTAACCTTTGCACTGGCGCTGATGACCTTTACACTGATCCGGTTTAACGAGCTGAAATATCAGAAGCTTTCTGGTGTACTGAAGGGCTTATGCGATCCATGGCCGATCTGGGCGCCGATCAATATCATCGGTAATCTGGCGGTTCCGATTTCATTATCACTGCGTCTGTTCGCCAATATCCTGTCGGGTACAGCCATCATGGCACTGATCTATACGCTGCTTGGCAAGATCGCACTGATCTGGCCGGCCGCACTGCACGTGTACTTTGATATTTTCTCCGGTGCGATTCAGACCTATGTATTCTGTATGCTGACGATGACTTACATCGCAGATGCATGCGGCGACGGAGAACCTTAAAAACGGTATTAATTAAACATGTATAACCTTAAGGAGGAAACAAGGAATGGAATTTAATAGTAATTTTATCTTAGGATGTTCAGCAATTGGTGCGGGACTTGCAGTTATCGCAGGTATCGGACCTGGTGTAGGACAGGGTATCGCAGCAGGACATGCAGCTGCAGCAGTAGGAAGAAATCCCGGAGCAAAATCTGATATTACTTCTACCATGCTTCTTGGACAGGCAGTTGCCGAGACAACAGGTCTTTATGGTCTGCTGATCGCAATCATCCTGTTATTCGTGCAGCCTCTGGTAAAATAAGAGCCTTGCGTAAAATAAAAGAAAGGAGGCTCACAGATGGAACCCAGAGTATTTGACCTTGACTTACAGCTGCTTGCAGATTCCGCACTGATGATCGTGGCGGTGTTTGTGCTGTTCCTGATCGCATCTTATCTGCTGTTCAATCCGGTCAGAGACATGATGGCCAAGAGACAGGCTAAGATCAAGGGAGAGCTGGATGATGCAGCGAAGGATAAGGAAGACGCAGCAGCACTGAAGGCAGAATATGAAGAAAAGCTGAAAAACGTGGACAAGGAAGCGGAAGAGATCTTAAGCGATGCAAGAAAACGTGCACTCGCCAATGAAAACAGGATCGTGGCAGATGCCAAGGAAGAGGCTTCCAGGATCATTGAAAGAGCGAAAGTGGAAGCTGCCCTTGAAAAGGAAAAGGCGGCTGATGATATGAAACGTGAGATGGTCGTACTGGCATCCATGATCGCAGGCAAGGTAGTAAAGGCATCAATCGATACTACCGTGCAGGAGAGTCTTGTCAATGAAACATTAAAGGAAATAGGTGAGAGCACATGGCAAAGCTAGTTTCAAAAACATATGGTGAAGCTTTGTTTGAACTGGCAGTAGAGGAAGGCAGAGAGGACAGCCTCCTTGAGGAGATCATGGCTCTGAAAAAGATTCTTAAGGAGAACCCGGATTTTGAGAAATTAATGAATCATCCGAAGATCCTGAAGGAGGATAAGCTTGCGGTGCTCGACCGTGTATTCAAGGGAGAGCTTTCCGATGAACTGACAGGCTTTCTCCGTATCATTGTGACAAAGGACAGATACAAGGAAATTGATGCCATTCTTGATTACATCATTCTGGAGATCAAGAAAAAGAAGGGTATCGGTATCGCCTATGTGACAACAGCAGTTCCTCTTAATGAAGCAAAGCAGAAAGAAGTAGAACAAAAACTTCTTGCCACCACCGCTTTTAAGAAGATGGAAATGCATTTCCAGGTGGAAGAAGAGCTGATCGGCGGAGTGATCATCCGGATCGGCGACAGAGTTGTGGACAGCAGTATCCGTACGAAGCTTTACGAGATGCGCAGGCAGCTTTTGAAATCATCAGAAAGTAAGCAGTAAAATATGAAGAAAGGTGCGTAAGATACATGAATTTAAGACCGGAAGAAATCAGTTCCGTGATCAAAGAGCAGATCAAACGATATGCATCGGAACTTGAAGTATCAGATGTCGGCACTGTCATTCAGGTAGCCGATGGTATCGCACGTGTGCATGGTCTTGAAAATGCAATGCAGGGAGAGCTTCTTGAGTTCCCCGGAGAAGTATACGGCATGGTTCTCAACCTTGAGGAAGACAATGTCGGTGTTGTACTTCTGGGAAGCCAGAGAAACATCAGCGAAGGTGACACTGTAAAGACCACCGGAAGAGTGGTTGAGGTTCCCGTAGGTGACTGCATGCTGGGCCGTGTTGTGAATGCCCTTGGACAGCCGATTGACGGCAAGGGACCCATTCAGACAGACAGATACCGTAAGATCGAAAGAGTAGCATCCGGCGTCATCACAAGAAAATCAGTAGATACCCCTCTTCAGACGGGTATTAAGGCGATTGATTCCATGGTTCCCATCGGAAGAGGCCAGAGAGAGCTGATCATTGGTGACAGACAGACAGGAAAGACGGCTATTGCCATCGATACAATTATTAACCAGAAGGGACAGGGCGTAAAGTGTATTTATGTAGCGATCGGCCAGAAGGCTTCTACCGTAGCAACGATCGTTAAGACACTGGAGGATGCAGGTGCCCTTGCCTATACAACCGTTGTTGCAGCGACAGCAAGTGAGCTGGCACCACTCCAGTATATTGCTCCCTATTCAGGCTGTGCAATCGGTGAAGAGTGGATGGAGAACGGAGAAGACGTACTGGTTGTTTATGACGACTTAACCAAGCATGCGGCTGCATATCGTACGCTTTCCCTGCTTCTTAAGAGACCGCCGGGCCGTGAGGCATATCCTGGAGACGTATTCTATCTGCATTCCAGACTGCTTGAAAGAGCAGCGCGTATGAGTGATGAGTATGGCGGAGGATCCCTGACAGCACTTCCGATCATTGAGACCCAGGCAGGAGATGTTTCTGCATATATTCCTACCAACGTTATTTCCATTACTGACGGACAGATCTATCTGGAAACAGAAATGTTCAATTCCGGATTCCGCCCTGCAGTAAATGCAGGTCTTTCTGTATCCCGTGTAGGTGGTGCAGCACAGATCAAGGCAATGAAGAAGATCGCGGCCCCTATCCGTGTGGAGCTTGCACAGTACAGAGAGCTGGCATCCTTTGCACAGTTTGGATCCGAACTGGATGCAGATACCAGAGAGAAGCTTGCACAGGGTGAAAGGATCAAGGAAGTATTAAAGCAGCCTCAGTACAATCCCATGCCGGTACAGTATCAGGTTATCATCATTTATGCGGTAACCAAGAAGTATCTGCTGGATGTTCCCACAGAGGATATTACCAGATTTGAAACTGAGTTCTTTGAGTTCCTGGATACCAAGTTCCCAGAAGTACCTTCTGCGATCGCAGCAGAGCAGGTTATTTCCGAGGAAACAGAGCAGAAGCTTGTGAAAGCCCTTGAGGAGTTCAAGAAGACCTTTAAATAAAGCAGTAGAAAGACAGGTGATTAATTATGGCCTCAATGAGAGACATAAAAAGGCGCAAGAGCAGTATTCAGAGCACCCAGCAGATTACCAAAGCCATGAAGCTTGTTTCTACTGTTAAGCTGCAGAGAGCACGGCAGAATGCAGAAAAGTCCGAAGATTATTTCCATGCCATGTACAGTACTGTACAGTCTATCCTGGGACGTACCGGCAGCCTTGAGCACCGATATCTGAAGCCGGGAGAGGGTGGAAAGAAAGCCGTTATCGTTATTACCTCTAACAGGGGACTGGCAGGCGGCTACAACTCCAATGTGGTCAAGCTGATCACAAGGGGAGAGCTGAAGGACGAAGACTTAAGTATTTATGCAATCGGTAAAAAAGGAAAGGAAGCCTTACAGAAGAATTATGAGATCAAGGCTGACTATTCCTATGTAATCGAGGAGCCTGCCTATGCAGATGCCATGGCGATCAGCAAGGAAGTGCTCAGTGCCTTTGAGAATGGCGAGATCAGTGAGATCTATCTTGCCTATACCGGGTTTAAAAATACGGTAGTGCATGTTCCTACTCTGGTTAAGCTCCTTCCGGTGGAAGTTTCAGAAGAAACATCCGGAAAGACCGGTGAGGCAGTAAAGGAAGCAGAGGATGATAACAGAGCACCCATGAACTTTGAGCCTGAGGACGAAGAAGCACTGGATATGATCATTCCAAAATATGTAACCAGTCTGATCTACGGTGGTATGATCGAAGCCGTAGCAAGTGAGAATGGTGCGAGAATGCAGGCAATGGATTCTGCAACCAGCAATGCAGAGGATATGATCAGCAGCCTGTCACTGCTTTACAACAGAGCAAGACAGGGATCCATTACACAGGAATTAACAGAAATCATTGCAGGAGCAAATGCAATATCATAGATATCATGAGAGGTATGGTATCAGTAAACTAGGAGGAAGAAATGGCAGATTTAAAAAGCTCAGGAAAGATCACGCAGATTGTCGGCGCCGTACTGGATCTGAAGTTTACGGGCAGACTTCCCGAGATTAACGAAGCTGTTAGAATTCCTTTGGAGGACGGCAGTGCGCTGACCGTGGAGGTAGCGCAGCATCTGGGAGATGATACTGTCAGATGTATCGCGATGGGTACCACCGACGGACTGAAGAGAGGCATGGATGCAGTAGCAACCGGCGCTCCCATCAGTGTACCGGTAGGTGAGAACACACTGGGGCGTATCTTTAACGTACTTGGCAATCCCATTGATAATAAGCCGGCTCCCGAAGGAGTAAGCTATGAGCCGATTCACAGACCGGCTCCCGAATTTGTAGAGCAGTCCACACAGCAGGAGCTGCTGGAAACTGGTATTAAAGTCGTTGACCTTCTCTGTCCTTACCAGAAGGGTGGAAAGATCGGACTTTTTGGCGGTGCTGGTGTAGGTAAGACAGTCCTGATCCAGGAGCTGATCAGAAATATCGCAACCGAGCACGGCGGCTATTCCGTATTTACCGGAGTAGGTGAAAGAACAAGAGAGGGAAATGACCTGTATCACGAAATGACAGAGTCTGGCGTTATTGATAAGACTACCATGGTATTTGGTCAGATGAATGAGCCCCCCGGAGCGAGAATGAGAGTTGGTCTTACTGGACTTACCATGGCAGAGTACTTCCGTGATAAGGGTGGTAAGGATGTCCTTCTTTTCATTGATAATATTTTCCGTTTTACTCAGGCAGGTTCCGAGGTATCCGCACTTCTCGGCCGTATGCCTTCTGCGGTAGGTTATCAGCCTACACTGCAGACTGAGATGGGTGCTCTGCAGGAGCGTATCACCTCTACCAGAAACGGATCCATTACTTCTGTTCAGGCAGTTTATGTGCCTGCGGATGACTTGACTGACCCGGCACCGGCAACAACCTTTGCCCATCTGGATGCAACAACCGTATTATCACGTTCTATCGTAGAGCTTGGTATTTATCCGGCAGTGGATCCTTTGGAGTCCACCTCCAGAATTCTGGATCCCAGAGTTGTTGGCGAAGAGCATTATGAGGTTGCCAGAGGCGTACAGGAGATTCTGCAGAAATATAAGGAACTGCAGGATATTATCGCAATCCTTGGTATGGATGAGCTTTCTGAAAGCGACAAGCTTGTTGTTTCCAGAGCAAGAAAGGTACAGAGATTCTTATCCCAGCCTTTCTTCGTTGCAGGACAGTTTACCGGGCTTCCCGGAAAATATGTGCCGATCAACGAAACCATCCGTGGATTTAAGGAGATTCTAGAAGGTAAGCATGATGACATACCGGAAAGCTATTTCCTGAATGCAGGAAGCATTGATGATGTACTTGCCCGTGTTAAGTAGGGAGGGTACCTATGGCAGATAATCAGTTATTTACACTTAAGATCATTACTCCTGACAGAGTTTTCTATGAAGGAGAGGCCTCCATGGTGGAGTTCAATACCACTGAGGGAGAGATCGGAGTTTACAAAATGCACGTACCGACAACCGTGATCGTAAGTCCGGGTGTCCTGACGATCACAGAGGCTGAGGGTCAGAAGCATGCAGCACTGCATGCGGGCTTTGTGGAGATCCTTCCAGAGAAGGTGACTATACTGGCAGAGATCATCGAGTGGCCGGAGGAGATCGATCTGGATCGTGCAGACCGTGCGAAGGAACGTGCCGAAGAGAGACTTCGTTCCAAAACACCGGAAACCGATATTTTGCGGGCAGAGACAGCACTCCAGAGAGCACTTGCCCGTATTCATGTACTGAAATAAGCCGGGAAGCGAAAGCAGACGGTGAATATGGGATTTATACGGGGGCAGATAGTATCTGCCCCTGTTTTCCGGTTGCGGGATGTAAAAGCAGAAGCAGGGAACAAAAGCGGAACGCTGTTCATATGATAAGGATAAAGAAGCCAGGAGTCTTTTTTATGTATGAGCGCAAAATTCTGCCTTTTTATATGACATATCCGCTTCCTCTGTATTACCAGGAGGAAGATACGATACTGAAGGATCTTGAGTATCTTCAGCAGATGTATCCGGCAGACGCCAGAAAATATCAGAAGAAAATAGCGGAAATTTTGGATAAACTTGACTATGAAGGCAGCATGATCTATGATGAATTTCCAGACAGATGGCAGTTGTATAAGCTCTCATCCGATATCCTTGACAGGATCAGAAGAGAGGAAGAAAAAAATGAAAGCAAAGAGCAGGCTCCGCCAGAAAAATGGCAATGGGCAGGTGATCTGATCCAGATCCTGCTTTTTTATGAAATATATAAGAGAAGACACGATTCCCACAGGGGGATTCTGCGGTTTTAGAAAGAGGATAGCATGGAAGAACTGAGGATGGCACTAGACCTTCTTCTGTCAGAGGGACTTTCGGAGATTATAATCAGTAACCCGAGACAGAAGGAAGGTACTGTAAAAGTAAAAATAAGACCAGTTCTTTTAAAGGAACAGCTTATGTTCCAGGTCACCCGTTTCCGGGGCAAACAGGTTTTCCATGAAAATCTTGACAGGGAACAGGCAAAAGAAGAGATCGAGGCTCTTCTGACAGAGGATTTCAGGCAGCTTGAGGGTGAAAACAGAGGGAAAAAGCTTCTTGTCCTTGTGAGCAAAAAAGGGAAAATGACAGTAAAATGGACTGGAAAGCAGACAAAAATGCAGCCGGCAACAGCAGTGCAGGCTCTTTCCCATAACAGAAAAAAGAAATATCTGTTGGAAGAGGGGATACCGGTTCCATTTCTGGTTGATCTTGGTGTGCAGACAATAGATGGCAGGATCGTACATGCCAGATATGATAAATTCCGTCAGATCAATCGTTATCTGGAATTTGTGGAGGATATCCTTCCTGTTTTTTCAAAGGACGAATGTATCCATATTATTGATTTTGGCTGTGGTAAGTCCTATCTGACTTTTGCCCTGTATTATTACTTACATGAAAAGAAAGGCTATCAGATAGCGATCACAGGACTTGATCTGAAGGAAGATGTGATCGACCATTGCAGTGCCCTGGCTGAGAAGTATGGGTATGAGGCGCTGCATTTTGAAAAAGGAGATATTGCCGGGTTTACGGGAGCAGATCACGTGGACATGGTGGTGACACTGCATGCCTGTGATACAGCTACAGATTATGCTCTGCAAAAGGCAGTGGACTGGGGAGCAAGAGTGATCCTTTCCGTACCCTGCTGTCAGCATGAGGTCAATAAACAGATCAGGAATGAAGCGCTTGCACCGGTGCTGAAATATGGTCTGATCAGGGAGAGAATGTCAGCGCTTCTGACTGACGCGATCCGGGCAGATCTTCTGGAGGAGCATGGCTATGACACGCAGATTCTGGAATTTATTGATATGGAGCATACACCGAAGAACATCCTGATCCGTGCGGTAAAGGGCAAAGGGAAAAAGGATACCGGTATCCAGAGGCTGACGGAGGAGCTTCAGGTGCATACAACCCTGCAGAAACTTTTTGAACAGACGGAGAACTAAATGAAGAAGTATATCATAAAGGCAATAATTGTGATTGCTGTATTTTTCATGTCAATGACAGTGATCAGCAGAGTGATGAACAAGGGAAATACGGATATGACAGTAGAGATGTCAAAGGCATCTTACCCGGTGATCACAATGCAGTATCAGGGAATAGAGATCAATACACTGCATGGCTATGCAGATGCCATGGAGATCAATTATATGCGGGAGGCCATCACTCCATTAATGGAGGGTAGACGGGTATCCTGCAAGATTTCGTGCTATGGACGGGAAATAGAAGGAATCCGCTATGAGGTTCGTAGTCTCGACGGGGAGCGGCTTGTAGAGGATACAGCTATACCAGAATTTTCCGAGGAAAATGATGAGATCACGGTGAACTTCGGACTGAAGGATCTGATCGACAGCGGCAGGGAATATATGCTGGTGATGATCCTGACTACTTCCTCAGGGAATGAGATCCGTTATTATACGAGGGTTCTGTATGGAGATAATTATTATGCGGCTGAAAAGCTGGATTATGTACTGGATTTTTCTGAACGCACATTTGACAAGGAGCGGGCAAAGGAGCTGACGAAGTATCTGGAGTCCAATTCAGAAGGAGATAATACTACGCTTGGAAAAGTGACAATCCACAGCAGCTTTCAGCAGGTGACCTGGGGAAGCCTTTCTGTCAAAAAACTGGCAGAGCCAAGGATCACAGTCAGGGAACTGGCGTCCCAGACAGCGAGCATCCTGTTAGACTATATGGTTTATGAAGGCAGCGGGAAAAATACCATTTATTATCAGGTAGAGGAATTTTACCGGATCCGTTATACATCAGATCGTATGTATCTGCTGGATTATGAGAGAACCATGAACCAGGTTTTTGATGATTCTGGCAAGGTTTTTGGCAATAAGAAGATTTATCTTGGAATCACTGGAGACGAGGTTCCTCTTACGGAGAGCAGCGGTGGTGGAGTGGCAGCATTTGTCACGGGACGGAGGCTGTACAGCTATAATATTGCAGACAATAAGCTGGCCTATCTGTTTGGTTTTACGGATCGGGACAATCAGGATGAGAGAGACAGCTACGATAAACATGACATTCAGATCCTGAATGTGGATGAGGGTGGCAATGTGACCTTTATGGTATATGGCTACATGAACCGCGGCAGGCATGAGGGAAAGGTTGGAATTTCAGTTTATTATTATGATGGTGCGGTGAACACTATAGAAGAAATGCTTTATGTTCCAAGCAGTAAGTCGCCGGAGCTTCTCATGGCAGAGGTCAAGGAGCTGTCTTATATCAATAAGGGTGGTACGCTGTATCTCCTGCTCGACAATGTCCTGTATGGCATCAGCTCGGCCAGCCGCTCCTGTGATGTGATCGTCAAGGATCTGAAGGAGGGCTGCTATCAGGTGTCCGACAGTAATCAGATGGTCGTCTGGCAGAAGGAAAATGAGCTTTATGAAGGAACAGAGCTGATCCTGATGAATCTGAATACTGGTGTACAGAGTCATATCAAAGCCGAAAACGGAGAGGCGATCGCTCCCATCGGTTTTATCGGGGATGATCTGATCTACGGAGCTGCAAGAAAAGATGATATTGTGCCGGATGAAACGGGAAATCTGGTATTTCCCATGTACAGTGTCAGGATCGAAAACGAAACGGAAGGTATTTTAAAGGAATATCATCAGGAAGGCATTTATGTTACTTCCGGCAGTGTAAATGGAAATCAGATCAATTTAAAGAGAGTGACCCGTACAGAAGCAGGAAACTATGAATCGGTCAGTGATGACCAGATCATCAATGCAGAAACACAGACAGAAAGCAGTAATTATCTGGAAACTGTTGCAGTGGATCTTTATGAAACAGTAACGCAGATCTCACTGAAGGAAGACATCAATACAGACTCTATGAAGCATCTGACACCGAGAGAAGTGCTTTTCGAAGGCGGAAGAAATATTGTGATCGCTGCTTCCCAGGAGCGGGGAGACAGATACTATGTCTATGGAAAGAATGGTGTGGAGGGCATTTTCATGAATGAAGGAAATGCCGTGAGGCTGGCCAGTGATGTATCCGGCGTAGTGGTAGATGATACCGGCTCTTATATCTGGATGAAGGGCAATCGGAGCCTGAAGAATCAGATCATGGCAATTCAGGGAATGGCAGCGGAAGAGAATCAGGGAAGCCTTGCTGTATGTCTGGACACGATCCTTGAATATGAGGGAATCAGCAGAAATACCCAGTATCTTCTGGATCGGGGAGAGGGTGTCCTGCAGATCCTGAAGGATAATCTTGAGCAGTCCAGAGTACTGGATCTGACAGGTGTCAGCCTTGACAGTGTGCTTTATTATGTCAATCAGGATATCCCGGTGCTTGTCATGACAGAAGAGGGGGAAGCGGTGCTTCTGATCGGATTCAATGAGATGAATACGGTGATCATGAATCCGGCAACAGGAACAGTTTACAAGATGGGAATGAATGATTCCAAAGACTGGTTTGAAAAGAATGGAAACCGCTTTATTACTTATGTAAGAATGGAGCAGTAACAAAAAAAGAAGACACCCCGGACGTGATGGTTCACGGATCACTTCCGGGGTGTCGTTAGTCCTTAAAAAGGACAGAAGCATATTTTTGCAGGGCAAATAGTAGGAGCATTCCTAGAACACCGCAGGAAATGATCTCTCCGGCAGTTACTGTTACAAGGGAAAACCAGATGGGCTTTACCCCATAGGCAAAGTAAAGAACCGGGGGGATGATCAGGGCATTGGCAAGGATCGGAGGCACGGGAGCGAGCCATTTATACTTGCGAAGAAGCCTTGTAAAAACAGCCCCAAGCAGAGTGGCCAGTGTTCCGAAAATGATATCCGGAAGGGCACATCCTGTCAAGATATTTGCCAGAAGACAGCCTACTGTAAGGCCAGGCACTGCGGAAACGGTAAAGTAGGGCAGGATCGTGAGTGCTTCGGAAAAGCGGATCTGTACCGCTCCGGAGGCGATGCCAAGCAGATTGGCGATAAAGGTGAGCACAATATAAAGTGCTGCGATCATTGCAGCCTGTGCAAGGCGCAATACGTGTTTGTTACGTGTCTGTTCCATATTTTTTCTCCTTTAGTATTTTTTTTACGAGTGGAAGGTCTCGAACACTCGGGTGTGAACCTTTATGAGTATAGCATGAGGTGGGAAAAAGTCAAGTTTTCTGGTATGATAAAGGAAACAGCTGATAAAACAGACAGTGATCATACAGAGTGGGAAATTTATGAAAACGATAAGTCGTGATATTTTCAGAGCGATCCATGAAAATAAATGGCTCAGTATTGAATACAAAAACAAACAGGAAGAAATCACAAAGTACTGGATTGGGATTATAGATGTCAATCCGCTTACAAAAACACTTCTGGTGGAAGGCCTGCATCTGGAGAAGTGCACGATTTTGGAACTGCATATCTATCTGGATTCTATTCTGTCTTCTACAGTGATAGAAGGCTCCTATTATGAAGTACCGGAAATGCTGAAAGAAGATATTTGCAGGAATCCTCACCGATATGAGTCCATTTTTCATAATGTATCAAATCTGAAGCTTCTGAATTACTATATAGACTGCAACAGGCTGGATGCGGTTCCCTATAAAACGGAATACAGCCTGCTCCGCTATTTTGACGGGGACTGTATCAGAAGAGGGGATTATCATCTGACTGGCGAGCAGTTCCGGGAGATCATTACCGGTTTCCAGTATGGCAGTGCCAGCACTTCCGGAAGCAGGAGAATCAAACAACTGGCGCTGAATGTTTTAAGTGTGCCAGTCAAACAGGGACTTTATGTGCTTGCCTACAGAGGAATGAGCCTTGATGTGAAGAACAGATGTCTCAAGCCTGCAGATGAAGTGACAATCTGTACGGAGTTTACGATAGATGGAAGCCAGCAGAGTATCCGGAAATTTCTGGATGCAGACGATTATGAGTTACTGAACGATTTTGAAAAGAATGCAGAGCTGATCAAGGACAGGATCACAGAGTGCAACAATCAGATCAGAGGTGTGGATGATATGCCATACCTTATAGCAATCGGAAGGAACATCCTGCTGGATCTTCATGAAGAATACAGAGCGATCGATGAAATGTTCCAGAAGGATGAGGTGACAGCCCCGATACAGGCCTTTTTCGGAAATCTGGTGCAGGAGCCTGCCAGCAGAAAAGTATTTCCGATCGCACTTTTAAATAAGCAGATCAATCTGGATCAGCTTCTGGCCATTCATAATGCGATGAAATATCCGCTTGCCTATATCCAGGGACCGCCGGGAACTGGGAAAACCAACACGATCGTCAATACACTGGTAACGGCTTTTTTTAACGAGCAGACAGTTCTCTTTACTTCCTATAATAATCATCCGATTGATGGGGTGTGCGAAAAGCTGCAGAATATCCCGTATGGAAAGAAAGGGATGATCCCTTTTCCGGTGATAAGGCTTGGTAGTGATGACAGGGTGGCAGCGGCACTTGACTATATCAGGGAACTCTATGAAAGTACCAGAAGCATTAATATTTTTGAGGGAACACTGGAAAAAAGAAAATCGGACAGAGTAGCCAGGACAAGAAAACTGACAGCACTTTTGCAGAATTATGAGGAACGACTGCGGCTCCTTGAAACTGAGGAGGCGATCCGCAGTCTGATGGATTCCAATAAACATCTGACTTTTCAGACACAGCTGCAGGGTGTGCAGCTGACACAGGTAAAAGAAAAGATCAGCAAAACAGAGGATATTACAGATGAAGAAGCATTGAAGCTGGTATTAGAGGATGAAGATGCTTTTAAAAATTATCTGTATTATACGTCTGCCAAGTGCATCAAGCGTCTGCAGGAGCCGAAAAATACAGATCTTCTGGATATCGTGTATACGGAAAGCAAAGAGAAAAAGGTAAAAGCCTTCAATGATTATCTGAAAAAGGAAGAAAATCTGAAGAAATTCCAGAGGATCTTTCCTATTATTGCAACAACGTCTATTTCAGCACACAAGATCGGAAATCCGGGTGTTCATTTTGACATGGTGGTGATGGATGAAGCCAGTCAGGGAAATATTGCAGTTTCTCTTGTTCCGATCCTCCGGGGAGAAAGCCTTATGCTTGTCGGGGATCCGCAGCAGCTCAATCCGGTGATCCTGCTGAACCAGATCGAAAATCTGAAGCTCCGGAAGATGTATCATATTACAGATGAATATGATTATATCAAAAATTCTATTTATAAGGTTTATCTGGCGTGTGATTCTGTCAGCAGGGAAATTCTGCTGAGCCACCACTACAGGTGTAATGAAAAGATCATTCAGTTTAACAATAAAAAATATTATAATAACAGGCTTAAGATATGCAGCCAGAGTAAGGAAGCCATGCCGCTGACCTTTGTGGATGTGCCGGATAATCTGACCTACAGTAAGAATACGGCACCACTTGAGGCAGATGAGATCGTGAAATATGCTGCCATGAACAAGGATAAAAAGATAGCTGTTATCACCCCTTTTGCCAATCAGAGGGAGCTGATCAATGAAAAACTGAAGGAAAATGGACTCTCCAATATTTCCTGTGGTACAGTTCACGCTTTTCAGGGTGATGAAAAGGATGTGGTTCTTTTTTCCCTGGCATTGACAGACAGGACCGGGCAGGGAACGTATGAATGGCTGAAAAATAACAAGGAACTGATCAACGTGGCGGTATCCAGGGCAAAAGAGCGTCTGATCGTACTTTCTAGTGATCAGGAGCTGGAACGGCTGCATGCCGGTTCCGATGACGATGATCTGTATGAGCTGGTACAGTATGTGAAGCACAATGGGGAAACAAAGGTCACGCCGAAAACCAATGCGTCAAGAGCGCTTGGGATCAAGCCGTACAGCACGGAAACAGAACAGGCCTTTCTGGAGAATCTGAACCATGCACTGGACAATGTGCTGAATACCAATCAGAAGTGTATCGTACAGAAAGAAGTCAGCATTGCTCATGTATTTCAGGATAACAGTTCTTATAATGACCTGTTTTATACAGGAAGATTTGACTTCGTGGTCTATGAAAGACAGGGAAGGACCAAAGTGGATATCCCGATCCTGGCGATCGAGCTGGATGGAAGAGAGCATCAGGAAAATGCTGTTGTCATGGAGCGTGACAGGAAAAAGAATGAAATCTGCCGGGAGCATGGTTTTGAACTGATCCGGATCGAGAACACGTATGCAAGAAGATATCAGTTTATGAAGGAAATACTGATGAAATATTTTGCAAGTGTGAAATAAGGGAAGAAGGGCATAACCCCTCAGGATACTTCATAGAATGTAAAAAAGTATTCTGAGGGGTTTCCTTTGAAGGATTATATTGAAGAGAGAGCAATCGATATTGCAGGGTATATTATCGAAAACAATGCAACAGTAAGACAGACGGCCAAGGCATTTGGAATTTCCAAAAGTACAGTGCATATGGACATAACAATATGGAACGATACAAAAGCAAAATCATATGGAGAATTGAATAGAGAATTTTAAGATAGTCACATTATAAAATAGTGTGGCTATTTTTATATTCGATAAGGAATTAATTGCACAACCCCTCAAGCGGTTTCATACACTGTAAAAAGAATCGTCAGGGGGTATTTCTCTTAAAAGGATACATTGAAGAAAGGGTGCTGAAAATTGACCAATGTATCTTCGATAACAACGCCATCATTTTGGGGTTTGTATGACAATGAAAGAACATTTTATAAACAATGATAAACAAGACACTTGTGACGTTAATTTTTGGTTTTTCATAATGTATACTTGATGTTAGAAAAGTGCCGGGAGGTATCAGAATGATTACTGGAGAGGAAATGCGAAATGCACGTAAAAGAATGGGTAAAACACAGGAACAATTGGCAGATGAAATGGACATCTCTTTGCGACAGATAAGTCGATTTGAAAATGATGAAAATTTGCGTCGGTATGAAAAGTTTCTTGAACTAGTAGTTGCGTTAGATTTATATAAGCGAAATGAAGAAGATAAATAGGAGAAATGATATGGCATCTAAATTAGCGAGAGTAAAAGAGACTATATTGGAATTACTATCCGATGAGAAAGAATACACGACTGATGATATTCGAAAGTACATAATTAATGAAGGAATTGATTTGGATTCTAAGAGTAGCGTAATAAGAACAGCAATTTATCAATTGCGTAGTAATGGGGTAGACATTTTTTCTAGAGATAGAGGAATATATCAGATACGAAAAAGAGAAATAAGAGAAAGTAACCCTTTATTGAAGGATTTGGTAACTATATTACCAAATGAGAAAACATCGCCTCAACGTGTTTATATCCATAGTAATGGAAAAATAACAATAAGTGGAAAACTAAATGCTGACATTAAGACAAGGCAGATAGAAATAAGAATTAGTAGTGATGCAAAAAGAATGGCACTGATTCCCAATGGGGAGCATGCTCATAGATTTACAAAAGCTGGTGGGACTAGAAATGATGAATTATCAAAAAAACTTAAAAGCAAACATTTTTCCATGCCAGTGACATATATGATGGAGCAAGATGAAAAATCGGGTATATGGATAGGAAAAATGATAAAGAATCCGAGAAATTCAAAAGAAAAATAAATCTATACAGGAAATGTATTGCGATAGGATTAAAATAGCCCATAGGGTATAGCGGTTCAGGCAGATTTCTGATTGATTTTGAGGGCTTACATATTAGAGAACTTATCGGAAAACAAGGAAAAATTATGTGTTGGGTAAAAGG
>ERZ1026850.485-NODE-485-length-24650-cov-5.080545_pt1 | contig 24650 bp, 21 predicted proteins | sample MGYA00380155_ERZ1026850 | MGnify/ENA primary metagenome ERZ1026850 (study PRJEB33269, sample SAMEA4719791) | human gut metagenome | biome: human-associated habitat; feature: organic feature; material: feces | place: Cameroon | collected 2013-10 ... | reverse complement strand
GAATTCAAGACGACGCCACAGGCTTACCGTAATGCAAAACGGGAACAGGGCTAAGCCCTGTTCCCGTCTATCTTATTTCGCCTATTTTTCTTGCTGTTTCTATGCAACACATTTATTTCTTTTCAACTGTACTTGTCTCTGCTTCTTTACACTTCTTTTTTCTACGCTTCTCTTCTGGCTACGCTGTCCTTGTAGACAATCCTGCCACTGACCGTAGTCACACCCTGTTTGTAATGTTCCCCGGCAATTTTCCGAATCATGTTCTTAATGGTTCTCTTTGCCATCTCCCGCATATCTACCTCATAGCTGGTAATCCGTACATCACAAAGTCCCGGTGGCTGATAATTGTCATATCCCACGACCGAAATATCCTGTGGTACCCGGTACCCCTTCTCTTCCAGCTTCTGAATCAGCATAGCCGCTGCCACATCATTGTTACATACAAAGGCTGTTGGCATGTGTTCCGGAAGTTCCATCTCAAAGCCCACATCCGACCTTCCGGTCTTTGGATTTCTGTCGTGCAATATCCATTCCTTATTAACTTCCAGTCCATGCTCACACAGTGACTTGGCATAGCCGAAATAACGGTCTGTAATACTGCCGGTAAAAAGAAGGTTTCCCACAAAGGCAATCTCCCGGTGCCCCATATCAAACAGATAATTCGTCATGACATACATTCCGAAATAGCTGTTGGACACTACCGCATCCTGCACGCCGTGTTTATCACTGAAATCCAGAAAAATAATCGGAATGGTAGATACTGCCAGCAGCTTTTGTAAATACTCTTCCTGTAATAGTCCGATAATCACAAGTCCGTCTGCCTTCTTCTCCTGAATCAGCTTCGGCATGTGCAATGCCTCTTCATCCTCTACCTGCAGGACCTCCAACATAGTAAAGCATCCCTTCTGAACGGCTGCCGTAGCAACCTCCTGATATAATTTCCAATAAAAGGACTCGTATTTATCCAGGAATCTGTCCGACACTATAACGCCTATATTATAGCTTACGTTGCTTTTTACGCGCTCCTGGTACAGAGAGGCCGATGTCTTATATCCCATCTCCTCTGCCTTCTGCTTGATTCTGGCGCGCAATTCCTCGCTGACACCCTTCTGATTTGACAATGCCTTGGAGACGGTAACGGTGCTGACACCCATTACTTTCGCAATGTCCGCCATTTTTACTGCTTTAGCCATTTCCCCTAACCTCGATTAAAAAAAGTTTATAATTTAAGTACTTTACTTAAATTATAAAGTAAATAATGGGAATGTCAACCTACCTACTGCATTTTTAACTATTTTGCCCTAAATTGCATATATTTTTTGTACAATATTTACCCTTTCCTTTGATAGAAGGTTCTGACAATATCCTCTGCCGGTTTTCCATAGACACTATAGCCCTTATCTTCTGCTGCCTTTTCTACCGGATACAGCTTCCAGGGCCAGTCCCATAAACAGAATCCCTGTACGAATTCTCTATTGCCTGCCTTATGGAACATTTCCGCATACCAGGCTGCCTGCTGCGCAGTGTCTACTGTCCCTGTTACACTCCAGTCATTCGGCGTATAGTAGGAATCTACTGTAGACATACAACCACACTCCGCAAAGAAAAACGGCTTATGGAAACGTTCCACCACAGCTTCAATCCGGTCTAATTGACTGTCCCAGTCATTGATTGGATAGTAGCCACTGGAAGAAATCACATCCACACAATCCCACCAGGTTACATTGTCTTCCTGGTATTTATCCGTATTATAGGACACCAGTCCAGGATACTCTTTCCGGATAGCTGCAATAACCTGCCGCCACTCCTGTTCCCGGTGCTCTGACATAACCATCTCACAGCCGGCAATAAACATCTCGCACCCCTGCTCTCTGGCAAGCTTCGCATAATGCACCTGAAACGCTGTATAGGAAGCAAACCAGTTGCCCCACTTCGGTTCACAGGGTACGTCCTTATCAAAGAAGTTAATATGGGCTCTCCAGGTTCCATTCTTGCAGTTGGCAGTTGGTTTCAAGACCACTCGCAGCCCCTTTCCATGGGCATACTGAATCATACGCACCAGTTCTTCATCTGTCATAGTTGCCTGACTATTATAGTCAATCATTTCCGACTGTGGCGTATCCTGTACTCCGTTTGGCACCAGAATTATAAAGTTGGCTCCCGTCCGCTCTACCAGCGTATCCAGACTGTCATACGCCTCCTGCTTCGCAAATGCTCCTGCCTGTGCAAATGGCGCAAATGTGATTCCCTTAATATATTCCATAATCATTCCTCGCTTCTGTTTTTGTTTCTGATAGAGAAGTCTCCTCATGGGCACTTCCTGGTACTGTGCAAAATCAGCTTACGATTGACTCTTCTCTTTCTCTATGGTCCACTTATCCCATTAATAACTTCCAGGATATTGTATCACAAATCATTTTGTTTTCACAGGCAGTGATGATGAGCTTCCAAAGAGAATATGCCGAATACTATAACAAGAGTTATTTTTTCACAGGAGGCAAACAACTAAAGAGATTAAATTGGTGATCAATCCAGCTTTCCTGCTTTGCTTCATGAATAACATCCCCAGGCATACTTTCACCAATCAGGAAAGGCGACATTGGATTATGTTTTTTCATATTTTCTTTTACTAACCCGGTATTTGAATTAGCATAGCAGTATTTACACAGATGTCCACAGGTATCGTATGCTCCGATATCCACTCCCAGCAGACAGGCACACTGTCCATTTCTCTGATTTGTTTTCCGTTTCGGTACATCTAGATGGGCATGAAGAGCTGTCTCAAATGTATTTACCGTCATACATCCGGAACAATCAGCACCATAAAGAGTTAACTCATCCCCTTCTGCACATGGTCTGATTGTCATACCAAATTTTCCTGCTATCTTTATAAATTCTTTTCCGAGCGTAATTCTGTCTTTTGGGGATACTTCTTTTGCTCCCCGGAAATTTCTTTCTACTTTTTTATAAATATCGATAAAACTGATGACGCAGGATTTTGTGTACCCACACAAATTTTCCGCCATTTTCTCAAACTCAGTTATATGCCACTCTACCGAATGTTTATCATCAACCAATATTGGATCATATCTCCATCCCATACTGTCAACGCCTACGATATCAGACAGCTTCTTAAAATCATCCATTACCTTTTCCTTATCCGGCACATTAGGTTCTATGTCCCTTCCGTAAGGGGTAATCGTAACAAACCAATATTGCCCATATGGTTTTAAAACATTCCTATATGGCAGCATTGGTGCCGGATTCTTCGTACAAAATGCGATGAGGTCAACTACATCAGGTGTCAAACAATATCTTGTCACTTGCCTTTCATTATAAGGATTGCGAACAAGTACATACCCCTCTTTTATTCGATTCAGAAACCATTTGGAATAAAATGCCGGAATATCTGTCCGCATTCCTGTCTGTATAATCATTTACCCACACTCCGTTTTATATCGGTAATCACTCTTGAAATATCGGCATCCACGCAAATTGCTTTCTTTTTTATTTCCGAAGGAATATCCGCCTGTCCTTTATTGATACAGATGTAAAAAGCATCCTTCCGGTTATAGGTATATTGCCAGAATGGATACTTAATAATACCGGGTGTATTATATCCTACACCCAATTCCAAGAATACATTTCTTTTATGCTTGTTATCCTCAAGGAACCTCTCGTACCGCTTTGCTGCTTCATCCCAGCCCGCATCCTGCACAAAAGTATTGTCCGATCTCAGATTCATACTCATCGGTCTGCCGCACTTCGGACATTTGGGAACGAATTCCGATGGAACCACCATCTTTAACACGTTACCTTCTGGTTTTATCAGTTCGCCATTTCTTATTTCAAAGCCCTGACTGATTTTTTCTTTTATCTGTAATATTTTATCTGAGTAACTGTTTATAGAGTCGTTCATCTTCCTCTTTAAAAACATTAAATATCACCTTTATCTTTGATTTTGTCTTTTCTTTATATTGCTTTACTGTCTGTACTGCAAGCTCAGCAGCTCTTTTATTCGGAAACATAAATACACCGGTTGAGATACAGCAGAAAGCAATACTCCTTGAATGTTCTGTACCTTAGAAAGCAAGACCACCATCTCCACATGCTCTCTCTACACACTGCCTGTAACAAGTCTGTCTGCAATAAGAACTTCTTTACAGCGCAAACTGCGCCATATAAAGTCCGTAATAGACTCCCTTCTTCTCCATCAGCTCTGCCGCATTTCCTTCCTCGATAATCTTTCCATCCCCGATAACGAAGATACGGTCTGCCTTCTGTATGGTGGAGAGCCTGTGGGCAATTACGAAAGAAGTCCTACCAGCCAGCATGTGCTCAATCCCCTCCTGCACCAACAGCTCTGTCTTGGTGTCGATACTGGAAGTAGCTTCATCCAGAATCAGTATCTTCGGGTCAGATACCATGGTTCTGGCAAAAGCAAGAAGCTGCTTTTGTCCCACAGACAGACCACCGCCACGCTCTGACAGTTCTGTGTCATATCCTTTTTCCAGCTTCATAATGAAGTCATGGGCATTGACTGCCTTTGCCGCAGCAATGATTTCTTCCTCTGTTGCATCCAGTTTACCATAGCGGATGTTCTCCCGGATAGTCCCGGAAAACAGGAAATTATCCTGAGTCATAATCCCCATCTGCTGCCGCAGGCTTTCAATGGATACCTTCTTTACGTCCAGCCCATCAATGCGCACCGTTCCTTCCTGCACATCATAAAAACGGCTGATAAGATTCACAATCGTTGACTTTCCCGCACCGGTTGCCCCGACCAGGGCAATGGTTTCGCCTGGTTTTATCCGGAAACATATATCATCCAGGACTTTTACCTTATCATCATAAGAAAAGCTTACGTGCTCAAAGGTTACTTCTCCCCTGATAGGCGGCATCTGGCTGACACCTTCTTCATCCAGAATCGCCGGTTCGGTATCCAGAATCTCGAAGATTCGCTCAGCACCGGCTATGTTGGTTACCAGCTGGTTATAGAAATTACTGATGTTGTTAATCGGCTGCCAGAACATATTCAGGTACGTTCCAAAAGCAATAAACGTACCCACCGATACCTGGTCTACCCCCAGAATCACAATTCCGGTAAAATACAGTAAGATGCAGCCAATTCCCCAGGATAAATCAATGGCAGAACCGAAAGCGTCACTCATGCGCACCGCACGGATAAAAGAATTCCGGTGCTCCTCTAACAGCTCATCAAAGGTATTTTCCGTCTCCTCCTGGGCATGAAAGCTCTGGATAATCCGCATGCCTGCCATATCCTCATGAATAAAGGCGTTGAGGTTGGCTGACTTCTTACGGAATACCTGCCAGCGCGGATGCGCCTTATATTCAATAAAAAACATTGCTCCTGCCATAAAAGGTACGGTCAACAGGGAAGCCGCTGCCAACTTCGGATTCTTATAAACCATAATTACCACTACCGCGATAACCGTCAGTCCATCGGGTATCAGCGTGGTAACACAGTTGGACAGCACATCTTTTAAGGAATTGATGTCTCCGATAATACGGGAGAGAATCTTACCGGTTGGTCTGCTGTCGAAAAAATGGAAATCCAGCTTCTGAATGTGGGTATACAGTTCCTGCCGGATAGTCAGCAGTATCTGGTTACACACCTTTGCCATAATGTACATACGAAGTTTTACCGTCAGTACCAGCAACAGGTTGATTGCCAGTGCTATGATAAGCAGCTTATATAAGCCTTTTAAATTCTTAACGGCAATATAGTCATCGATGGCAGATTCCATAATCAATGGGTTAACCAGGCTCACTGCCACACCATATCCCATAATCAGAAGCACCAGAATAATCTGCCATTTATAGGCTAACAGATAGGAAAAAAGCCTTTTCAGGGTCTGCGCCTTACTTTTCTCTACACTCTTTTCGTCTGCCTTATACGAGTTGACTGCCATCTGCCTCACCCCCTTCTAAACGACTGCCATACTGGGATACATAGGTCTCATAATACAAGCCCTTCTTTTCCAACAGGCTTTCATGGGTGCCCCGTTCCGCAATGGAGCCATTTTCCAATACAATAATTTCATCCGCATGCCGCACCGCACTAATACGATGGGCAATAATAATCTTCGTGGTATTCTCCAGTGTCTTTAACGTCTGCTGAATCAGATGCTCTGTCTCCATATCCAGTGCTGACGTGGAATCGTCCAGTACCAGAATCGGGTCTTTCTTCGCCAAAGCCCTTGCTATGCTGATTCGCTGCTTCTGCCCACCGGAAAGTCCTACGCCCCGCTCTCCAATAACGGTATCATAGGTCTGTTCCATCTTTTCAATAAAACCGCTTGCCTGGGCATCGGTAGAAGCCTTCCGCACGGTGTCAAAATCGATGGTTCCCTTTTTCCCCAGCTTGATATTCTCCTTGATGGTATCGGAAAACAGGAATACGTCCTGCATTACATAACTGACACTGGTTCGCAGCTGTTCTAAGCGCATCGCTTTAATGTCCACATCATCCAGGTAAATCGCACCATCTGTAGCGTCATACATTCGCTGCAGCAGCTGGATAATGGATGTCTTTCCGGCACCGGTTGCTCCCATTATGCCTAAGGTTTTTCCCGGCTCTACCGTAAATGAAATGTCATGGAGAATCTCATGCAGGTCTGCCTTATGGAAGGATACATGGTCGAAGCAGACCTTTCCCTGCACCTTTTCTAACGTTACCGGGTGCTCGCACTCCGTTACCGCCGGCTTCTCCTGATAAATCTTCTTAATCTTCTTATTGGATGCCACCGCAGAAGAAAAGCTGTTCGTCAGCCAGCCCAGCATTTCCATCGGCCAGACAATGTTTGTGGAATATTCCACAAAAGCAGTCATCTGTCCCAGAGTCATCTCTCCCTCAATGACAAACTTACCGCCTATGAGAATCGTCAGTAAGGGCAATACCTTTGTGATGACGGAAAACACCGGATAATAACGGACAAACACCCTGGACTGCTCCATATTCAGTTCATAGTACCGCTTATTATGCGATAAAAATTTGCCAATCTCAAACTTCTCCCTGGCAAATGCCTTGACCGTTCTTACCCCTGCCAGGTTTTCCTCCGCTACCGTGTTTAAGGACGCATTCTCCTCACTGATTTCCTCATATACCCTGCCAAGCTTCCGTTCCATAATCAGGGCAACCGTGCCACACAGCAGCATCGCTGCCGTCGGTATCAATGCCAGTTTCCAGTTAAGCATATACATACACACCAGAATAATAATCGTATGGTACAGCACCTCGATTAACAGCATGCTGACATACCCCAGAGCATCCCAGATATGGTCAATGTCCTCTTTTACCCGCGCCATCAGTTCTCCGGTGTTGGTTCTGTCAAAGAACTCTGCACTCAATCCCTGAATATGCCGGAACAAATCCCTTCTCATATCGCTTGAGATTCCGGAGCCGTTCTTATCGAAGGTGTATTCCTTGATGTACTGGAAAATACATCTTCCAACGCCCACTCCCAGAAATCCCAGAAGCAGATATTTTAATTCCGAAAGATTGCCGCCTACAATGACATCGTCTACCACCCTAGCAGTCAGACGAGGTGACAGCATATCTAACGTAACCGCGATGAGAAGTGAAAGAATCGCGATAAAATAGGGAACTCTGTATTCCCAGATATAACTTGATAACTTCTTCATACCTATCCCTTTCCCCTGTTGCACTCCACAATACAGATAGCAAGATGCGCGCAAAAAGGGCTGCGGTAAAACTACCACAGCCCTGAAAATTCTCTGTTCCTATCTGCTGATTGTAACCCTCTTCGTTCCTCTAAGCCTACAATCTCTCTGTGGAGGTAATTTCACATAAAGTGTCAATGTTCCGTTTCTGATTATTTGTGTTAATCCATGTAAACATAGTTTTTACCTCCTTTTCTTATTTTTTATTAGATAATTGTAAAACTCATATATTTCTGTTCCTAATGTACAAGTGAATAACCAATCGCAGGGTCCTTGGAAAATAAGTTTGCCTAATAGCAAACTTTTGGTTCTTAATGGCTGTATTTTAGCCATTTATGTACCATTGCGTTTGGAGCGGAGCGAAAGCGTACCCAAGATGGTTTTCAATTGTACATTTATACATTAAATCTACAATTTACAATTATCTTCTTTTATGTAATAACACTGCTTTGATTCTAATACGTCTCTCTTACTCTGTCAATGCCTTTTCTGATAATACCACTTCTTTGCTTCTTCGCTGTCTTCTTCCACATCCGGCATCAGCTTATGCAATATCCATTCCATCGGAAAAGACAACACATACAGATACACGCCCGGAATCACAAGCACCGCCCAAGGCATCAGATATACCCCCACGCAGCTTAACGCAAAAACAAGCAGTATCCCTATCGTAACGGGCAGGAATTTAAACACAAACAATGCATTGTTCAGACTGTTCTCGTGCTGCCATACATAATGAATGTCCGTTACCCAGACTCCTGCTGCCAGATAAAAGAGCAGGGTTAATGGCAGGCTCTGTTTCAGATTTTCCCGGAAGGACTTGAAAAATTCCCTGCCAATATAACCGGTCTTATACCGGACACATTTTGCCATCGCATAATAAGCCGCTGTGGTGGATGCCCCCGCTGTAAGCACCGGCAGGGAGCACACAATCCATAGGATACCCACATAAAGGATATCAAACAGACAGTTCATAAAGCGGCTGAAAATCCCATCACTTTTAAACATCCTGTATTCCTTTACACTCTTCCGCAGATTTTATCAATCTTATCCAGTTCTTCCTGGCTGAAAGAAGTATTCTCAATCGCCTTGATATTATCCAGTATCTGCTCCGGTTTCGATGCCCCTATCAGGACACTTGTCACGATACCATCTTTCAGAATCCATGCCAGTGCCATCTCTGCCAAAGTCTGTCCCCTCTGTACTGCCAGCTCATTTAAGGCTCTTATCTGTGCCATTGTTTCTTCCGATAAAGCACTTTCCTGTAAGAATCTGCCATCCTTACGGATACGGCTGTCTTCCGGGATTCCGTTCAGATAACGGTTGGTCAGGGTTCCCTGTGCCAGAGGACTGAAGGCAATAATCCCTTTCCCGGCTTTTCTCGCACTTTCTTTTAATCCATTCTCTTCCATGCTGCGGTCAAAAATGGAATACCGGTTCTGGTTAATCACGAAAGGACAGTGCAGCTCTTCCAGAATTTTGGCTGCTCTTTCCATGGTCGGTCCGTCATAATTGGAAATGCCTGCATAGAGTGCCTTTCCACTGATAACTGCCTGATGCAGCGCACCCATGGTCTCTTCCAACGGAGTCTCCGGATCCATCCGGTGATGGTAGTAAATATCTACATAATCCAAGCCCATACGCTGTAAGCTCTGGTCTAAGCTTGCCAGAAGATATTTCCTGCTGCCCCAGTTGCCATAAGGTCCCTGCCACATATCATAGCCAGCTTTGGTACTGATTAAGAGTTCATCCCGGTAGGGTCTGAAATTCTCCTGATAAATTTTACCGAAATTCTTCTCGGCACTTCCGTACTCCGGTCCATAGTTGTTTGCCAGGTCGAAGTGGGTAATGCCGTTGTCAAAAGCGGTAAAGCACATATTTCTCATGTTATCATATACACCGGTGCTTCCAAAATTGTGCCAAAGTCCCAGTGAAATTGCCGGCAGTAACAGTCCGCTCTTTCCACAGCGGTTATACTGCATGGTGTCATATCGTTTCTCTGATGCCTGATACATAGCCTCTGTTCCTTTCCCTTTATCATGCATGAATTACTATTCTCATTGTTATCTTGTTATCACTCACAAATTCGCGCTATCGCGCTTTTCCTCTGTTTCACAGGGAATTTGTTCACTAATGGCGCAAGAACAGTATACACCATTTTCCTTTGCTTGTCATTTGCCAGTGCTTTCAAAAACAAAAAGCCAGACCTTATGGCCTGACTTTTTACATTCTTCTGATACTTGTGCAATTAAAACCTTATTCTCCCAGATATGCCTTCCGGACCGCCTCATTATTTGCCAGTTCCTTGGCATCGCCGGAAAGGGATATCTTACCCGTTTCCAGTACATAAGCTCTGTCAGCAATAGATAATGCTTTCTTCGCATTCTGTTCTACCAGAAGGACCGTGGTACCGGACTGACTGACCTTTTGGATAATATCAAAAATCTCGTTTACAAAAATGGGGGACAATCCCATGGATGGCTCATCCATCAGGATAATACCCGGCTGGCTCATCAGGGCACGTCCCATGGCAAGCATCTGCTGTTCGCCACCGCTTAAGGTTCCTGCCATCTGTGTCTTTCTCTCTTCCAGACGGGGAAATCTTTCATATACCATCTGCAAATTATCCCGAATCTCGTCCTTATCTTTTCTGGTATAGGCACCCATCATCAGATTATCGTATACGGACAACTGGGCAAATACACGTCTTCCTTCCGGTACATGTGCCATCCCCATCGGTACTATCTTGTGTCCTGGAATCTTCGTAATATCTTTTCCCTCAAAAAGAATACTGCCGCTAGTCGGTTTAATCAATCCGGTTATGGTATGCAGTGTAGTTGTCTTGCCTGCACCATTGGCACCGATGAGCGCGATAACCTCTCCCTGATTTACCTCAAAGCTGATTCCTTTAATTGCTTCTATCACACCATAATGGACATGAAGGTCCTTTACTTCTAACATTGCCATAGATTATCTTCCTCCCATAATCTTCTCTTCCGGCTTGTGCTTATCTACTCTTACTCTCCCAGATAAGCTGTGATAACTTCTGGATTATTCAGAACTTCCTGGGTATTTCCCTGTGCCAGCACTTCCCCGAAATTTAACACCGTCAGCTTCTCACAAATACCGGAAACCAATTTCATATCATGCTCAATCAAAAGAATCGTCATGTCAAAATGCTCTCTCACGAACCGAATCGTATCCATCAGCTCCTTGGTTTCATTCGGGTTCATGCCAGCTGCCGGCTCGTCTAACAGTAACAGCTTCGGTTTCGTTGCCATAGCTCTGGCAATTTCCAGCTTTCTCTGCTGTCCATACGGAAGATTCTCTGCCTTATAATCTGCAAATCCTTCCAATCCAAATACCTTCAGAAGCTCCATGGCTTCGTCATTCATCTCTTTTTCTACTTTATAATAACGTGGCAGACGTAAGATTCCTTCCAGGGTACTATAGGGATGATGATTATGTAAACCTACTTTTACATTATCCAGCACGCTCATGTCCCCGAATAAACGGATATTCTGGAATGTTCTGGCTATACCTGCCTTACAAATATCAATCGTCTTCTTTCCGGTCAGGTTCACATCATCCAGAATAATGGAGCCTTCGTCTGGCTTATACACCCCGGTCAGCAAGTTGAAAATCGTAGTCTTTCCTGCACCATTTGGTCCAATCAGACCATATAGCTGTCCCTTCTCAATCACAATATCAAATGCATTAACTGCCCGTAATCCTCCAAAGGAGATTCCTAAGTTCTTAACCTCTAATAAAGCCATGTCTTACGCCTCCTTCTCTTCTTTTTTGCCCGGTAAGAAACGCTGTTTCAAACGTTTTCTAAAGAAGATAGCATTCGGGCTCCAGTTAAATAACATCATCACAATTAACACAATAGCATAAATCAGCATACGATAATCACTCAGTCCTCTCAGTACCTCCGGCAGCAGCGTCAGTAATACTGCTGCAATGATGGAACCACGGATATTGCCGATACCACCAAGCACTACGAATACCAGAATCATAATAGACATATTATATCCGAAGTTCTTCGGCAGCGCATTCAGGGTAGACAGGTTATGGGCATAAAGCACACCAGCCACGCCTGCCAGAGATGCTGATATGGTAAATGCAATCAGCTTATATTTTGTCACATTAATTCCTACCGATTCTGCCGCAATCCGGTTATCACGAATAGACATAACCGCACGACCGGTTCTGGAGTTAATAAAGTTCAGTACGATAAACAGGGTTATCAGTATCAGAATGACACCGATGGTAAAGTTAGAATCATTTGGCGTACCAGTAACACCCTGGGCTCCCTTAATCAGCACCAGCCCATCTTCTTCCAGATTCATGGACATAGCATCCTTCATGGAAAAATGTAAGCCGTTGCTGTCCACGCCAAGATACAGCGCGTTGATAATATTTTTAATAATCTCGCCAAATGCCAGGGTAACAATCGCCAGATAATCCCCTTTTAACCGGAGAACCGGGATTCCTACCAGAAAACCGACCAGCGCTGCTGCCGCTGCTCCGATTAACAGCGCAAGGAAGAATCGAAGTCCTCCCGGTAGTGCCTCTTTAAAAGCCAGGGAAAATACTGCACTGGCAAAAGCACCCACACACATAAATCCCGCATGTCCCAGACTCAGCTCGCCCAGGATGCCTACTGTTAAATTCAGCGCAATCGCTACGATTGCATATGTACAGAAAGGAACCAGAAGTCCCTGAATCAGACTGGATACATGTCCACCAGACACCAGTAACTGTACTACGATATATGCCAGGATTACCATTCCATAGGTAATCAGATTATTCTTCGTCGTTTTACTAATTTTTTTCATCCTTATGCCCTACCTTTCCTATCGCTGACTACTCTTCCTATACCTTCTCCTGAATTTTCTTACCAAGAAGGCCGGTAGGTTTTACCAGAAGTACAATAATCAGAATACTGAAAACAATTGCATCCGATAACTGGGAAGAAATATACGCCTTACTTAAATTCTCAATCACACCAAGCAGGATACCACCAATAAAGGCACCCGGAATGGAACCGATGCCTCCAAATACCGCTGCAACGAATGCTTTGATACCCGGCATGGAACCCGTATATGGTGTTAAGGACGGATAAGCAGAACACAAAAGTACGCCTGCAATGGCTGCCAGTGCAGAACCGATTGCAAAAGTAATGGCGATGGTTGCATTTACATTGATACCCATCAACTGGGCCGCTCCCTTATCCTCTGATACCGCTGTCATGGCGCGTCCGATTTTAGTTTTCTTGACAAAAATCATCAAGCCAACCATAATCAGAATGCTGACTAATACGGTTACAATCGTCACGCTCTTAATAATGAGCTGTCCGTCAAATAATTCCAGATTTGGTAATGTTACCACATTGGTAAAGGCTTTCGTGTCAGAACCAAACAACAGTAATGCCACATTCTGTAGCAAATAGCTGACACCGATTGCCGTAATTAAAACCGCAAGGGGAGAAGCACCTCTTAAAGGTTTGTATGCCACACGCTCAATCGTCACACCCAACACGGTACATACTACCATGGAAATCAGAATCGCCAGAAGTGGATTCATTCCTAAGTTGCTGACGGCAATAAAGACTACATATCCGCCAATCATAATGACATCTCCATGCGCAAAGTTTAACATCTTGGCAATACCATATACCATCGTATAACCAAGTGCTATCAGTGCATACACACTTCCCAGACTTATTCCGTTTACTAAATGGGCTATAAAACTCATACTCTCACACCTCAGCTTTTCTATAGAACGATAATGGTTCTTTGTGACTTGGTACTACTTTATGGTACCGGTACAGGATACCCTGTGGGCAGATTCAAGTCGTATTCCTTGATTACTCTATTACTTATATGTTTAATTACGATACCTAACTTATATACTTGTGTTTCATGATACCAAACGGATTGCATGACACCTGTCGCTTTCATGATGCATCATGTGTATCATGAAACACCATGCGTTTCATGATACCAAACGGATTGTTCTGTGCTCCGCACTCTCACAATCCTACTGATATTCGGATATCGTGGAGCATACGCCCCACTTTTATCCTCATATCAGTGCAGGTCGTAAGACATAAAAGCCACTCCCGTGCAAGCACATCGTGTTTTTTATGTCTTCGACCTTGGTATCATTACATCGCGGTATATACACCATCTTTGATTACAACTGCTTTAGGTGCCTTAGTCGGTTCACCGGATGCATCCCATGTGATGCCTTCGCCGGTAAGACCATCTACTGTAATCTCTGTCATAGCTGCCTTCAGTGCCGCACAGATTTCTTCATTAGACATATCTGCTGTAACACCTGCTTTTTCTGCTGCTGCTTTAATGGTATAGATTGCATCGTAACCATCTGCTGCGAACTGGTTAGGAGTCTCACCGAATTTCTCATTGTAAGTAGTAACAAAGTTTACCGTTAAATCATCGGTTGCATCAGCAGCGAAAGGAGTTAATAACATAACACCTTCTGTTAAAGAAGTATCAAAATTCTCAACACCTAAGATACCATCTAATCCGTCACATCCGAAGAATGTTACATCATATCCCATGCTGTCTGCCTGTGTCAGAATCAGAGAAGCTTCTGTATAGTAAATTGGAAGGAATACCAGGTCAGCACCTGCATCCTTTGCCTGCTGCAACTGTACAGAGAAGTCTGTCTTGTTATCTGCTGTAAAAGCACCTGTTGCTACGATTTCAAAAGGCTGGTCTGCTGCTTCTGTTGTAAACTTCTCATAAATACCGGAAGAATATACATCAGAACTGTCGTAAATAACTGCTACTTTGGTAGCCAGACCATTCTCACCAATATACTGTGCAGATGCTGCACCCTGGTTAGGGTCTGAAAAGCAAACTCTGAATACGTTGTCATTGGTAACACACTCTACTGCGGAACCAGATGGTGTAATCTGGAAAAGCTGGTCCTGCGCTGTCTTATCGGATACAGCGATGGAACATGCACTTGTTACACTTCCGTCAAGTACCTGCATACCCCAGTCTTTTAATGTATTGTATGCATTAACAGATTTCTCTGCATCACACTCATCATCCTGGAAGTTCAATTCAACAGTCATACCATTGATACCGCCCGCTGCATTGATTTCATCTACTGCAATCTGGGAACCATTCATGGTTGCAATACCATATACAGCTGCTGCGCCTGTTAAAGGTCCGATACCACCAATCTTGAAAGTACCTGCTGCGCTGTCGGTTGCTGCTGCATCGTCTGTTGTTTCTGCAGATGCATCTGTTGTTTCCTCCGTTGCTGCCTCTTCGGCTGTGTCTGTTGTGCTTGCAGAAGAACCACAACCGGTTAATAAAGCGGCTGTCATGGCACCTGCAAGAACAAGGCTTAACATTTTTTTCTTCATAATATTTTCTCCTCCTTTTTGTTTCTATTTTCTATTTACGCCGCACTTACATGCGTTTCCGCCGCTTTCTGAAATAATGCTATCCAAAAAACATTGGAAAGTTTCCGTAAATATAGAAAAAGGGGACTTCCCTATAATAATAAGAAGTCCCACCTTTGAAACTTATGAAAATGATAGTCAAATTCTATCAATTTGTCAATAGTTTTTTATTATTTTTCCATCTTCCAGAAATATGCACTGTATGCAGGGAGTTCACTTCCGCCGCCAAAATCATGGGGCTGACCGGTAATCAAGTCCACTGCTGTGCCACAGCCTGCATCAAAATGTGCCGTGTAACTCTCGCCATCTGCATTGATTGCCACTAAAACTCGCTCCTTGTCCGTCTTTCTCTCGAAAATGCACTGTTTGTTCGTCAGTACCACAGAACGGAAGTCTCCGTAATTTAACGCATCAGACTGTTTCTTCGCCTTTGCCAGCTTGCTAATCCACTCGGTAAGGTCATTCCATTCCGGTGCATCGAAGCACGCGCGGAGTGCCGGGTCCCCTTCGTTCTTATGCGCCTTGGCTCCCCACTCACTTCCATAATATACACAGGGGATTCCTGGCATACCAAAGCACAGTGCGTAAATCAGTGGCAGATGTCTTTCATTCGTCAGATTGCTGGCAATTCTTGTCACATCATGGTTATCTACGAAAGATAACAGATGTTTTCCTTTATACAAAGTCCAGTTCTCCGGTCCAAACTGCCGTAACAGGGAATGGTTGATTTCAAACATGTTCATGCTGTTGAAGCTGGAATACAACCCCTTGTAGCATTCATAATTGGTAGCAGAATGCAGCATCTGGTCATTGACCATCTGGTTGTAATCACCATGAAGCATCTCCCCTAATAAATAAAACTCCGGTTTCAGACCTTCTGTAAAGCTTCTCAATCTTCTGACAAAATCATGGTCTAGGCAGTATGCCACGTCAAGTCTGAGTCCATCGATATCAAATTCCTCTATCCAGCCTTTGATGCTTTCAAAAATATGCTGAATCACATCTTCATGGCGCAGGTTAATCTTTACTAAATCATAATTGCCTTCCCAGCCTTCATACCATAAACCATCATTGTAATTGGAGTTCCCGCCTAAATCTACGTGAAACCAGCTGAGATACGGGGAATTCTCCCGGTTTTTAAGCACATCCTGAAAGGCCCAGAAGCCTCTTCCCACATGATTAAATACACCATCCAGCACAACCTTGATACCATTCTCATGAAGCTTCTGGCAAACCTCTTTAAAATCTTCATTAGTTCCCAGTCTGCAATCAATGGTACGATAATCCCTGGTATTGTATCCATGCGTATCGGATTCAAACACAGGAGAAAAATAAACGGCATTGGCTCCCAGCTTCTTGATATGGGGAATCCAGTCATTCACTTTCAGGATACGATGCTCCAGCTTTCCATCGTTTTCAAATGGTGCCCCGCAAAATCCCAGGGGATAAATCTGATAAAATACACTCTCATACGCCCACATAGTATTTCCTCCTTATCGATTTCCTTTCTTGGTTCCGGAAATCCTTCTTCCTTACACTATCACAAACTTCTCCTGATTACAAATGATTACAAATTTTTGGAAATATCCTTTTTTCTTCCGTTGACCAGATGAGTACCATTTTGTATAGACTAAAATCCGTCAATCGACTTTTCCACACCTTTTCTTAATATTTTCTTAAAAAGAATGTCCAATATATCTAAGAAATCCCCAATTTCCACAAAGTTATCCACATTGACATGTGTGTCATACGTGAATGACTCTTATTCCTTTTTTGTGAAAAACAGAATGTCATTTGCGAAATAATAAATATTTTGCAAATCCGTGCCGCTTATGCTACCATGCCATTAGAAAATGAATCGGGAATTGTGAAAAGGCAAAAATGCAAAATTCTATCTCTATCATGCACGATTGAATAACCATCTCGGACACGTTTTCACTCCGCTCCGAACGCAATTGTACATAAGTGGCTAAAATACAGCCACTAAGTACCAGCGTTCTCCAAGGGTCCTTCGACTGGTTATTCATTCGCACATTGTAGCAACAGATTATAAAAACAGGATGCTGCCTTATAGTTTCCTGACAATACAACATAATAATAATAGAAAGAACGAGGAATGATTATGTTACTACTTGGTTCCCATGTGGGCATGAGCGGCAGGGAAATGATGCTTGGTTCCGCCAAAGAGGCGGTTTCTTACGGTGCCAACACTTTTATGCTCTATACCGGTGCCCCACAGAATACAAAGAGAAAAGAACTTTCTGCCCTGCGTATCCCGGAAGCCTGGGCGTATATGCAGGCGCACGGCATCGAACAGTTTGTCGTCCATGCCCCATATATCATCAATCTTGCCAATTCGGTAAATCCTTCCACCTATGAAATCGCCGTGGATTTCCTTGCCCTGGAGATAGAGCGCACGATTGCCATGGGCTCCCATACCCTGATTCTTCATCCCGGTTCCCATGTAGGTGCCGGCAGTGATATTGGTATTGCCCGGATTGCCCAGGGATTAAATGCGGTTTTAACGAAAGATACCGACTGCTGTATTGCCCTGGAAACCATGGCAGGCAAGGGTTCTGAGATTGGCAGAAGCTTTGAGGAGCTGGCTGCTATTTATGATAAAGTTACTTATTCGGATAAACTGCGGGTGTGCATGGATACCTGCCATCTAAACGATGCAGGCTATGACATCGCGAACGATTTTGACGGGGTTGTTGCCCAGTTTGATAAGCTAATCGGAAAAGACCAGATTGCCCTTTTCCACATCAATGACAGTAAAAACGAGCGGGGTGCAGGCAAAGACCGGCATGCCAATATCGGGGCTGGCACTATCGGTACCAAAGCCCTGTACGATATTGTGCACCATCCACTCTTTCTGCACCTCCCAAAGATACTGGAAACACCTTATATCCCTTCATTGACTAATCCGGACAAGAAGGTGCCACCTTATAAAGAGGAAATAACACTGCTGTCACAACCATTTCTTCCGTAATAGCAGGCTTTATCAGAGCCATTCATCCCAGAAGCGTTCCACTTTTCGACCAATCTGGTCAACAGTAACAACCTGCTGGCTTTTCCACTCTCTGGGAAACATTCTCTGGTAAGCCGGGGTCAGAAATCGTTCATCTAACAATGCCACGATTCCAAAATCGTCCACAGTGCGGATAACCCTTCCTGCCGCCTGCAGTACTTTATTCATGCCGGGATAGCGATAGGCATAATCAAAACCATTCTCCCCGTCCCTGTCAAAATACTGTTTCAGGATTTCCCTCTCATTGCATACCTGCGGCAGTCCGGTTCCCACAATAACGGCTCCTATCAGACTGTCATTCTTTAAATCGATTCCTTCACTGAAAATCCCGCCCATCACGCAGAATCCAAGAAGGCTCTTCTCTTCCTCGATTTCGATATCCATCTGGATGACTTTCCCGAAATCACAGTCCTCATTGCCGAGAAATCTGCTTAAGAATTCCTCTCTTGCCTGTTCATTCATATAATCTTCCTGTATGATACACTCGACACTCTCATCCTGGTTAAAATAGTGCTGGAAAATATCATAAACCTGCCGTAAAAAAGCATGGGAAGGAAAAAACAACATATAGTTACCATGCCGGTTCTTGATAATCTCCTGAATATACGAAGCAATCCGGTAATATTCCATATCTCCTCTCCGGGTATACTTACTGGTTACATCGCTGCCTACATACAGTCCCAGCTTTTCCGGCAGGAATACAGACTTTGCATAGACCTCATAGTCTCCCTCCTGTGCTCCCAACAGCATTTTATAATATTGAATGGGCAGCAGCGTTGCAGAGAAAAGAATCGTACTCCTGCCCCGCATCATACATTCCTGTAAATTCTTAGAAGGATTGACACAAAACAGCTTCACAAGAAAACTTCCATCTGATTCCAATTCTGTATAGGAAACATAATTTTCATCCACCAGCTCATACATTTCCAGGAAATGGGACAGTTCAAAATAAAATTCCAGAATATCCTTTCGTATCGGGCTATCCTCATGTTCTTCCAGATAATCATCCATCGCTGTACCAAGCCGGATTAACGTCCGTACAAAAGGGGCTGTCTCCACCCCAGTCTGATAATTCTCACATTCCCGCTTTAATGTCAGCAGTTCTCTGTTGCATTTATCCAGATTCGAGGCTATCCGCTCACTGTATGCCTTTACCTTCCTTTTTAGTTCCAGGAAGTCTTCTTTCCGCAGCACGGCACTGTACATCTCCCGGCCCCGCTCCACCAGATTGTGTGCCTCGTCTATCAGGAATATGTACTCGCCCCTCACACCATCCGTAAAGAAGCGGCGCAAATACACATGTGGGTCGAAGACATAGTTATAGTCACAAATAACTGCATCAGCAAAAAGACTCATATCCAGGCACATTTCAAAGGGACAGACCTGGTATTTGTGGGCATATTTCTCTATCATTTCCCGGTTAAAGCTGTCTTCCTTCTTCAGCAGGTCATACATGGCATCGTTGATTCTGTCATAATGCCCTTTGGCATAAGGGCAATACTCCGGGTTACATTCTGTCTCTTCCATAAAACAGATTTTTTCCTTGGCAGTCAGTATTACACTCTTGCACTTCAGCCCTTTTTCCCGCAAAATCTCCAGGGCATTGTCTGCCACTGTTCTGGTAATCGTTTTGGCGGTAAGATAGAAAATCTTCTCACACATCCCCTCTCCCATCGCTTTTACTGCCGGGAAAACCGTGGAAATGGTCTTTCCTACCCCTGTTGGTGCCTCAATAAACAGTTTTCGTTTATGGTAAATGGTCTGATAGACATAGGTAACCAGCTCCTTCTGTCCCTCCCGGTAGGGAAATGGGAACTCTAACGCCTTAATCGATGCCTGTCTTTCCCTCTGCCACTGAAAGCTGAAATCTGCCCACTTCCGGTATTGCTCCAATACCTCCAGAAACCAGTGTTCCAGCTCCGAAAACACGAAGCTGTAATGAAAATACCGAATTTCTTCGGTTTCGATATGGCAGTAGGTCATCCGCACCCGGATATCCTGCAATCCCTTTTGTTTGGCATAAATATAGGCATAACATTTTGCCTGTGCCAGATGAACCGGTACCGGCTCTTTCATTTTCTTCAAATCCCGGAAAGTGCCTTTGATTTCATCCACTGTCACATTCTGTGTGGTGATAATACCGTCGGCACGCCCCTCTATCACTATCTCATATTCTCCGGCATCATAAGCATAGCGCAATGCCACTTCCGCCTGATATTCCGGTCCCATTCGGCGCTGAATCATCCTATGGATTCTGCTGCCCTCCTGCATGGCATTATCTACAGAAGTGGTTCTTCGATTGTCTATATTGCCAGAGCGGAGAATAAACTCTACCAGGCTTCTGACGGAAATACGCACTTCCATGCTAATCCTCATTTCTCTGCATTCCCTTTGCACCTATGACGTTTGTGTCAGATTCGTGCAGACACTACTCTCTGTTTTTAATAACTTGTTACGCTTTGCATCTGTATAGAAAGCAAAAACTCCCTCTATAAGATATTACGCTATCCTGTAGAGGGAGTCAATTGACCGTTCTATTCTATATTGTTATCACTATTCTTAGCAGGCTACTGCAAAATTACGGAGATACTTTTCAAAGTCTGCATCATAGCCATTATAAGTAACGGTTAGTACCTGGTTAAAATTAAGGCCTAACACTCCTATAATAGACTTTGCATCAACGATGAATCTATTGTAAGAAATATCTACATCAAAAGGGCATTTTGTTGCTGCTGCTACGAACTCTTTTACTTCGTCCGGTCTCAATTTAATTCTATGCTGCATATGGATTCTCCTTCCTTTCCAGTCATGAACTATACACGTGGAATGTCTTCATATTCTAGTTTCTAGTTGATTATACATCTTTCAATCCATTTGTAAAGCTACTTTTTTTTGCCAAAAATGGCACTATTTTTCAGGATTTTTGCATATTTACAACTACGTTCTTTTTCTTCTGTCCGTCTTTGGCACATCTGCACAACTTTCGCTTTATTTCGATAAAGTTATAAAGAGCAGATTTCTCATTTTCTAATAAATTCGACCATATAATCTTGGTAACGAATAGGGCACATACAGCGTTGCAACCGGTTGTTCTCTCTTTCTTTGATAGCAATTGTCTGGTGAAAAAGTGTAAACAATTCCTGATATGTTTCTTCTTTGTCAGACCTTTTCCGGCTCTCCATATCCAATCCTTTCTCCGCCGTGACGAGATACCAGTCCTTTCTCGCCGGATGCACTCCAAACAACTCCCTCTTCTCGTCATAAATCATAAAATTCTCAACAGAAAGCCGGTCTGCAAAATGAGGCATGATAAAAGGAATTACATTATTCTTCGCCCCGATTTTCGCATATAAAATACCCTGCTCCAGCTCCTCAAACCGGATAAACTCTGTCTCATAATGTGCTTCGTTTGCCGTATATCTTGCCAGTTCAAAAGCTTTCGCAACATAAGGATTACGCAGATTCTCCATTACCCTTCTGCCACTGTGGTTTGTCAGTGCATCAACCACAGTCCTGTAAAGTGCCTCGCCCTTTTCTTCCCGGTTCCAGGAAGCCGCCACCTGGCATAGCGTTTCATAGACCTCTATTCCCAGTTTCTCCCGTAAGGTGCGGATTACCTTCTCAGTCTTGCCACTATCCGGAAGAATATTCAGATAGGTGGCAAACAACTGATAATTCCCTACTTCTCCTACCTGTATATGAATATGCTCATGCCCCTCCCGCAGTGCATATGCTTCATAAATTGCTGTGAGAATTCCCTCCAGGGAATCCTCACAGATTAGATACTTTTCTTCCATTTTTCCTGCCCAGTTCTCCTTACTAATTACTAATAGGGTCATATGTTTCTTATCCACCCCTATCCGGTTTCCATGCCAAACTCTGCCAGGGATAACTGCCGGTAACTGGTTCCATCCATCAGAAATGGAAGCTTTTCCCCACGTCCCATCTGATTCTGATAGACCAGATTCTGTACAATATAGGATTCGTCTATCTTTGTCGGGTACATCATCCTGCCATTACAGGTAATAAAGTAAAGGGCCCGCTTTAGCACCACACCGATTTTCTTCAAATCCTCAAAATTCAGATTACCAAACCGTCTGGCAGCCTGAATCCTTCTGGCACTCTTTACCCCGATTCCAGGCACCCGCAACAGCATCTGATAATCTGCTCTGTTTATCTCTACCGGGAAATGCTCCAGATGCCGTACTGCCCAGTCTGCCTTGGGGTCAAGAGCGGTATTAAAATTCGGCCTGTCTTCTGTCAGCAGCTCCTCTACTTTAAAATGATAAAAGCGCAATAACCAGTCTGCCTGATATAACCGGTGTTCCCGCAGAAGCGGTGCCCCGCCCGTCAGACTGGGTAAATCCTTATCTCCATTCACATTGACAAAGGCAGAATAATACACCCTCTTTAGGGCAAATTTATCATACAGGTTCTCTGCCACGGACATAATCTGGTAATCACTCTCCGGCAAAGCACCTATTACCATCTGGGTAGACTGTCCTGCCTCACAGAAATGAGGTGCATGATGGTATAACATCAGTTCATTCTTATTCTCTGTAATGCCATTCTGTATCTGCCTCATGGGCTTCAAGATATTCTTACGATGCTTATTGGGTGCAATGGCGCGCAGTCCCTCTGCGGTTGCCATTTCCAGATTCACACTCATTCTGTCTACCAGGAACCCCGCCTTCTGAATCAACGCAGGGTCTGCTCCCGGAATGGCTTTCACATGAATATAACCCTGAAACCGGTGAATCGTACGTAATTTATACACAGTCTCGCAGATTAACTCCATCGTGTAATCCGGGCTATAGAGAATCCCGGAACTTAGAAAAAGCCCTTCTATATAATTTCGTCTGTAAAATTCCATCGTCAGCTCGCAGACTTCATCCGGTGTAAAGGAGGCTCTCGGAACATCATTGGATTTCCGGTTAATGCAATACTTACAATCATAGATACATTCGTTGGTAAATAATATCTTCAACAGTGAAATACATCTTCCATCTGCGGCAAAACTGTGGCACAATCCTGCTGCCATGGTATTTCCAATACCGGTTCCGTCATTCTTTCTGGAAGAACCACTGGAGCTGCAGGAGACATCATACTTGGCTGCATCTGCTAATATTTTCAATTTATCCATAACCGACATCTGCGGTGAAATCTTAACTTCCATTTTTTTCCTGCCCCATAACAGAGACAAGATACGCTCTGCGAATCTTGCTCTGATTAGCGGTCGTCAAATGCACCTGCACAAGTGCGTGCATTTTCCTCGCCGCCATAACAAAAAATAAGGAAAGAACACTTGTTCTGTTCTTTCCTTATCATAACACATCCTATATCTCTATGCAACCATTTTTAGAACATCCGTTCTTCTTTTTTGGTACACCTTTTTCCCAAACGCCTCATTTCTGTGCCATACTTTTTATTTCCTAATATTCCTCCGCAATATCAATATCCTTCTCTTCCTCCTCTGCTGTTTCATGGGAAAGTGGCGTTCTGTGCAGATAAGCCAGATAATATCCACAGCCTACGATTCCGGCACCGCCTACCAGGTTTCCAAGGGTAATCGGCAGCAGACTCTTTAGCAGGAAGTTAAACCAGGTCAGTCCCTCCGCTGCTATCTGATATTCCGAAGCGGTCAGAAGTCCTGCCACACCAAAATATATGTCCGCAATACAGTGCTCAAATCCGCACAGTACAAACAGCATGACTGGCCAGAAACTGGTCATCAGCTTACCGGACACTCTTTTTGCCGCAAAGGACATCCAGATGGCAATACACACCAGGATATTACACAGAATTCCTCTCACGAAGGCATCCGCAACCGACAAATCCGTCCTTGCTTTTGCTGCATTGACAATAGCAGCTGCCAACACTCCCTGAAATAAATCCGGTGTATGTCCGTATACCACTAACACTGCCACAAAAGCGGCTCCTAAAAAATTACCGAGATAAACAAAAAACCAGTTCTTTAACATTTTTCCCACACTGGTTTTTCCAGCCAATACTGCCAGAATAATCAGATTGTTTCCCGTAAATAACTCACTGCCTGCTACCAGTACCATTGCCATGCCCGCGGGAAACACCAACGCTCCCACCAGTTTTGCCACAGAGGGCACTGCTATGGTGCTGGAGGCTGTTGTAGAGGCAATTCCGGCAAAACCAATAAACATACCGGCAAAAAAGCCCAGTAAAATCATCTTAAAAATGGATAAATTACTCTTGTGGACACCTACTTCCACATAATTTTTCGCAATTTCCAAAGGTGAATGCATCTTTTTTCCCTCCATTTTATTCTGCTTGCCCAATCGCGTGACAAGATATTCCTATCTTACCATAAATAATTGCTTCCTTCTACCTCTCTTTTTCCGCTTCCATCTCTTTTGCATTATTTTCTCCTTGATTTCTTGCTCTAAAAGCGGTTAAATAGTATATGGAAAAAACAGATTGTATTATCTATTGTAT
>ERZ1026850.484-NODE-484-length-24653-cov-4.499675_pt1 | contig 24653 bp, 22 predicted proteins | sample MGYA00380155_ERZ1026850 | MGnify/ENA primary metagenome ERZ1026850 (study PRJEB33269, sample SAMEA4719791) | human gut metagenome | biome: human-associated habitat; feature: organic feature; material: feces | place: Cameroon | collected 2013-10 ... | reverse complement strand
GTAATATATTACTTGCGTTGTGAAATGCATGCGGAAGTGTCGGAACTGGCAGACGAGCAAGACTAAGGATCTTGTGGCCGCAAGGTCGTGTGGGTTCAAGTCCCATCTTCCGCATTGGATTTATTTGCTACAGCAGATAAACGGAAGCAGGAACAATGCAAAACAGTTTTGCAGAAGTGGCGGAATTGGCAGACGCGCACGGTTCAGGTCCGTGTGGTGGCAACACCATGAGGGTTCAAGTCCCTTCTTCTGCACGAAAGAGATGGTCTTGCGACTGTCTCTTTTTTGTTTTTGCTTTTTGGAGTATGATATGGTAGAATATAACCCGGTTTAGTAATGGTAGTATCAATGCGGAGGAAATTATGAAAAAGAGAACAGGAATGACGTTGGCAGCACTGGTGCTGATGTTCGCATTAGCTGCCTGCGGAGAGAAAACAGAGCAGGCTGCCAGTTTGACAGAAGATACCGGTACACAGAAGTCTTCCAGCGAACTGTTGGCGGATGGGCTGGAATATCTCTTGGGAGATGATACGGAGGATGCCATTCCCGATGTGGAGGAGGATATTTCCCAGACGGAGAAAGAAACCATACAGGAAGAGGAGCAACACATAGAAGAAAATGCAGAAGATATGGTAATATATTACAGCAATGGTTCTTTGGAAAGTCTTGCGTCCGATACAGTCAGTGATAAGGAAAAAACAGCAGAGAATATCATATCTGCCCTGGCAAGACACAATATCGTTTCGCTGGATACTAAGGTGCTCTCTTTCCAGGAGGAAGAGATTGTGGGCGGCAATATGCTGCATCTTGATTTGTCGAAAGCTTTTCTCAATTATTTAAAGACGATGACAAGAGAGTCTGAGAGTATAATTATTGCTTCTCTGACCAACACGTTCCTGGAAAACTATAAGGCGGCAGGCATCTACATAACCATTGAGGGAGAAGCTCTGACAACGGCTTATGCCACCTATGAGATGCCTATGACGGTAAGGACACCGGAAGAACTGTTACAGAGCCAGGAGGCAGCAGAGGAAAACGGGACACCGGAGGCTGTGACAGAGGAAGAAAGCCCGAAGGAGAGCGGGGCAATCCAGGAAAAGCAGGACGGTAAAGCAAAAGACAGTATGGAAGCAAAAGATAACGTGGAAGATACCGAAAAAGCTTCGGCAACAGCAGAAGAAGGAAGGCAGGAAGATGGCACAAATCAGTGAAAGGGAACAACTGATATTTGAAATTGCACAGACAGAATGGGATATGTTCCAGCATGTATACAATACAGGTGGCAGGGCATCCTGTCAGGATGACCCGGATACCTTTTTCAAAATGCGTATGAGTCAGTGGATGGTATATTCAGATGAAGTGCTTCACAGCTATTTAGAGGATTGTCAGAAAGCGTATGAAGAGGGGAGAAACCTGTTATTTGAAAAGTATGGCAGGATGATGGAAAGTACTTTTCCGGAGGAATATGAGAAGATTAAGGAATATCTGCCGGCAGTGGAAGCGAAGAAACCATTGGTGGAAGAAATTGTAAAGATGAATCTGGAATGGGATGCACAGATGCTGCAGAGATATCCGAATTTGCGGAACCGGGGCAGAGTTATGACAACCGCAGAGGACAGTGTGATGGCAGGCTCTTCCATGGAAAGCTATCTGCGGTGTGAGCTTTTAACCTATTCGATGCATACATTGGAACTGATAGAGAAAGAAACAAAGGAAGCATATGAAAAAGGCGAAAGCCTGTTGGAAGAGACTATCGCCAATGAAACGCAGTTTTATGGCTATGCTTCGCTGGAAGAAGCAGAAGAAAAGCATCAACCCTTGAATTAAATATCTGTGAATCAGAAATGTAAGCGTCTGCGCACTTCGTTGCGCAGGCGTTTTTTGGCCAGAATGGTAATCAGGGCAAAGTCGATGATAACACAGACAGTCAGAACCACCGCAGACCAGGTAATCCGGTAAGGAACAGCCAGCAGGTGTCTGATGAGCAATTCCAGGGCAACACAGAATGCCGGTATCTCAATAAACAGATACAAAGCACCAAAAAGAATTGTAAAAGGCAATACGCGGGCAAAGAGGGAATATAATTCCACCATACCAGTCAGAAGAATAACAATGGGCAGACCTAACTTCCAGAACCAGACATCGGAGGAGGTCAGAAAGCTAATCAGATACAGATAGACTGCTACTGCCACTCCGTCAGCTAACAGGGAGATATAAAGTGGCGTTTTGCTGTAGAAGACCACTGGAAAAGTAAATACAAACAGGCAGATACAGATGCCAATAACCAAAAGGGACCACAAAGAATTGTGAAATACCAGCAGGTTTAATAACAGGCAGGTAATGCTGGTAGCAGACAGCACTACACTTAACAGAATCCCAAGATCTTTACGCTTAACCATTTCCACCTGTCCTTTATCGGTGGGATAGGGAGAATCGGGTTTTTCTGTATTTGTTTCATTCGGGTTAACAACAGGGGTGTTACAGAGAGGACAACTGGTTAAAGAAGGGTCCAGCTCGACACCGCAATTTACACAATATGACATAATAAGAATCCTCGTTTCCGCGCAGAAACGCGCTATTTTTAAGGGAACAGAAATTGTTCGTAAGTGGTGGAAAAAGTATACTTGCCAAAGTAAACTTTTTTATATCAGAAAGCGGACTCGTCGGTACGGTTACTTTCTATTTTCACATGAATTCCATCCTGTACCAGCTTACGGAAGAAATAACGTTCCACATCTGCCTCTACAATGCTGCTGGCAAAATTGATGGTCAGAACATCTTCAAAACTGATGATAGCACAGTTGGTACGGGAGGAAAAGGGTTGTCCCATATAGATATCGAAACGCTCGATATAGGGTTTCATTTCTTCCGGCACTTTTAGGGCACCCATATTGGTCAGACCGGCAGAAGAGTTTTTATCCTGAATCTTTGCATAAAAGGTTCTGACCACAATATCTTTAATAAACAGTGGTACAATGCGGATTACCGGGTTACGCTGGGTGGCAGCGTTAGTGGTAATATCGCCCCGCAGGAACTTCTCGTTGATGTAATAGCGCATATAGTGATGCACCTGGGTAATGATTTCTTCAAAGGTATATTCTCCAAGCCTGGGGTCGATGGAAGGATATACCATGGTAATGAAGTTGCGTAGTGTCCGGGAAGGGAAGAAGCGCCGAAGATTTACCGGCATGGCAATCCGTACGGGGTATTGCTTTAGGTGAAACTCTTTCGACTGCTTCTGCAACAGGGCATAGAGCAGGACAGCATTCAGATATTCTGTAATGCTGGCATGATATTTCCTGGCAACTGTCATAACCTCTTGGACGGAGAGAACCCCATCTACGATGTTTAAAGTATAAAAAGGCTCCTTTGTGCCCCGGACACGATAGGTTTTCTCTGCCGGGCGGGGAGGACGTACCTGGGCGTTGGCATAACGCATATAGGCATCTTCCAGTTCTTCCGGATGAGGTTTTTCATTGATGTCCAGAACGAAACCGGAAGGGGGAATAGGATGTCCTTTTAACTGTAGGTAAGTGGCAGTCAGGGTCTGTAGCAGGCACATGCCACCGGTACCATCGCCCAGGGAGTGATGTGCCTCAAGGGAAATTCTGTTGTGATAGTAATACACACGGATAAGGTAGCGGTTATTACTTTTAAAATGCATAGGCATACAGGGATTCTTAATATCCGGCTGGACATAAGGACCAGGACGATTGTTGGGCTCCAGATAACGCCAGAACATCCCTTTGCGCATGGCAACCTTGTAGGTTGGGAAACGAGACAATGACATATTCAGTGCCTGCTGTAATAAATCCGGATTAATTTCCTCTTTTAAGACCACCGAAAGGCGGTAAACGGAGGAAAAATCCCGGCGTTGTAAGGTAGGATATACGATAGCTGATAAATCCAGCTTGTACCATACATCTTTTGTGCTTCTGCCTGTATGCTTCTGCGATAGCTTTGTTTTTGATTGTAAATCGCTCATAGTATCCTCGTTTCTGAGCAACTTGTTGTGAAAACTGGTTTGGAATATCTTTGTAACCATTCACTCGAAGTTTTTAATTGTTCTTTTGAAATAAAATGATATATTAAAATTATACCACAAAAAGAGCTGGAAAATAAAAAGAATAGAATATTTCAAAAAGGAAAGGAAAAGAAATGGCGGACTCTCAGAGAACAGAAAAAAGAAACACAAATTTAATGCATCTGATTAAAAGAATGCATGGCGCAGTAGAAAATACGGATATTGAGAAACACAGACAGTCGCAGGACCACTTCGGAGCTTTATTGGGAAATAGCAAGGATGTTTTGATAGAGGAAATAGAGATAAAGAACCTGATACAGGGCAGTAAAGAACAGGAAAGCAGAGTAATTCATGGAGAATGGATTTATGTAAACCGAGCACATATGAAGAAATATATTATTCTATATTGTCATGGGGGAGGGTATTCTACCGGAAGCTGTGTGTATGCCAGAACGCTGACAACCAAACTGGCTACGACCACTTCCATGGATGTGCTCAGCTTTGATTACCGACTGGCACCGGAACATCCTTATCCGGCAGCCACAGAAGATGCTATGCAGGTGTGGAATTATCTGATGCTGTTAGGGTATGGAGCCAGGGATATTATTCTGGCAGGAGACTCAGCAGGAGGCAATCTGGTATTGTCACTGATGCTCCGCCTGAAGCAGGAAAACCGGCTTTTGCCAAGGGGAGCGGTGCTGATGTCACCTTGGACGGATTTAACTTCTTCTGGTAAGTCCCATGTTGCCAAAGCGTCCATCGACCCGGTTTTGAATGCCGGATATTTGCAGGAAATGATTACTAATTACGCACCGGGACGGGATTTAACCAATCCGTTGATTTCTCCCCTGTTTGGTGATTTTGAAGGATTTCCACCGGTGTATATCCAGGTGGGCAGCAATGAAATATTACTGGACGATTCCAATATGCTTTACAAGAAGCTGCTGAAAGCCAATGTTTCGGTAAAACTGGATTTATTCAAAGGTATGTGGCATGTATTCCAGATGTCGCCGTTTAAGACAGCTTATGAGGCGATGGATAAAAACGCGGAATTTATTTACGATATCTGCAGGTAGAGGAAAACGATTCGCCCAAAAAGAACCTGGCTGGAAAGTGACTACAAAATGATTGCCAGAAAAGATTCGCGGAAAAAGCGATTCGCCGAAAAAAGGATTTACAAAAATTTTGGAAGAAAAAATCATAGAAAAAAAGGAATCCGTGCCCGGGGCGCGAATAATAAAGATAGGACAGTTGCAACATGGAATACGATAGAGGGTATATGAACTAGAGAGAAGAAGGGCATTTCTATGAATATACGGGAAAGTTTGGAGCAGTGGGAGAAGGAATATTTAAGTCCTTATGCCATGCTCAGTATGGATTCCAAAGGAAGGTTAAAGGAGGAAGAGCAGTGTGATATCCGACCTGTTTTTCAAAGGGACAGGGACCGAATCATACATAGCAAATCCTTCCGTAGGTTAAAGGATAAGACCCAGGTGTTCCTGACACCGGAAGGGGATCATTATCGGACCCGGCTGACCCATACGCTGGAAGTCAGCCAGACTGCCAGAACCATAGCCAAGGCATTGCAGTTAAATGAAGATTTGGCTGAGGCGATTGCGTTAGGGCATGATTTGGGACATACGCCTTTTGGACATGCCGGGGAGCGGGCACTGAACAGAGCCTGTCCTTATGGTTTTAAGCATAATGAACAGAGTGTACGGACAGTTGATATTTTGGAGAAGGAGGGTCAGGGGATTAATCTGACCTATGAGGTTCGGGATGGTATTTTAAATCACCAGACTTCCAGTATGCCGCATACGTTAGAGGGTAAGATTGTCCGTCTGGCAGATAAGATAGCCTATATCCATCATGATATGGACGATGCTATCCGGGCGGGAATCTTACAGGAATCGGATGTGCCAAAGGAGATATGCGCTGTTATAGGAGACAGTTGTGGTAAGAGACTGGATCTTTTCATCCATAATATCGTAACCAACAGCAAGGGCAGGGACGATATCTGTATGTCCGAGGAAGTAGCCCAGGCAATGCAGGATATGCGTAGGTTCATGTTTGTCAATGTTTATAAAAATCCCCTTGCAAAGAGTGAAGAAAGTAAGGCAGAGGGGTTAATCGTTACCCTTTATGAATATTATATGGATCACACAGAGAAGCTTCCGGCTTTTCTGCTGCGGCTTTATGACGGCGGGGAACCGCTTGAAAAAATAGTCTGTGACTACATCGGTGCCATGACGGATCGGTTTGCCATAGCCCAGTATCAGGAAATCTATATTCCGAAGACCTGGCATGGCTAGGAACAGAAACAAGAAGAAGGTTTACTATGTATTATCCGGATGAACTGATAGAAGAAGTCAGAATGAAAAATGATATCGTGGATGTGATTTCTGGATATGTCAGGATTCAGAAGAAGGGAAGCAGTTATTTTGGGCTGTGTCCTTTCCATAATGAAAAGTCCCCTTCTTTTTCGGTGTCCGGTAGTAAACAGATGTTTTACTGCTTTGGATGCGGGGCAGGGGGAAATGTAATCACATTTCTGATGCAATATGAGAATATTACCTTTCAGGAAGCCGTTAAGATGCTGGCAGACCGGGCAGGAGTTGCCCTTCCGGAGGTTACCTATTCTGAGGAGGCAAGGAAAAGGGAAAACAGACGGAATGTCATGCTGGAGATAAACAAAGAGGCAGCCAGGTATTTCTACTATATGTTAAGGTCCCCCAGAGGAAAAGTAGGGTATCAGTATTTACGGGACAGGCAGTTGTCCGATGAAACCATCCATAAGTTTGGTTTGGGCTATGCGGATGGGGCAGGAAGTGACCTGACGGCGTATCTTCGCAACAAAGGCTATGCCGATGACCTGATTAAGGAATCCGGCTTAATCGGCTTTGATGAGAAAAGAGGCATACACGATAAGTTCTGGAATCGCGTTATGTTTCCGATACAGGATAGTAACCACCGGGTCATTGGTTTTGGTGGACGGGTAATGGGCGATGCCAAACCAAAGTATCTGAATTCTCCGGAAACGCTGATTTTTGATAAGAGCAGGAATCTGTATGGATTGAATTTTGCGAGAACTTCCCGAAAGGGAAATATTATATTATGTGAAGGGTATATGGATGTTATCGCTATGCACCAGGCGGGATTTACCCAGGCGGTAGCCTCCCTTGGCACCGCTTTTACTACAGGACAGGCAAGTCTTCTGAAACGGTACACCGAGGAAGTACTGCTTGCCTATGACAGTGATGGAGCCGGTGTGAATGCCGCCCTTCGTGCCATCGGTATTCTGAAGGAATCCGGTCTGCGGGGAAAGGTTATCAATATGCGCCCCTATAAGGACCCGGATGAATTTATGAAAAATCTGGGGGCGGAAGCTTTCCAGCAACGGATTGACGAGGCAGAGAACAGCTTTTTCTTTGATTTGCGCATGTTGGAAGGGCAGTACGATATGAAAGACCCGGAATCCAAGACCGCTTTTCATAGAGAGATTGCGAAGAAGTTATGTACCTTTGAAGAAGAGGTGGAGCGGGAGAATTACATCCAGTCGGTAGCAGAGAAATACCACATCGGCTATGAGAATCTGCGGAAACTGGTAAATTCCTACGCTGCCAGGACTGGACTGGTAACACCGGTAACAAGACCGAAATCCACCGTCAGCCAGAAAAACACACCGCATGACAATGTAAAGAAGTCCCAACGGCTGTTACTGACCTGGATTACCGAGGAACCACAGGTATACCAGAAGATAAAGCCTTATATCAGTGCCCAGGATTTTACGGAAGAACTGTATCAGGAAGTAGCACAGAAGCTGTTTGCCGGTTTAGAGCAGGAAACGTTTACTCCGGCATCGATTATCAGTACTTTTGAAGAAGAGGAAGACCAGCGCGCCGTGGCAGAGCTTTTTAACACGAAGCTTGCCGAGATAACCACAGACCAGGAGAGGGAAAAGGCTTTTCATGATATTCTCTATGCGGTAAAGAAGAACAGCTTTGATTATTATTCCGCCAGGATGGGATCGGATATGAATGCCCTAAATCAGGTTATTTCGGGCAAAAAAGCACTGGAAGAACTCAGCAAAACGCATATTTCCCTGTAATGCGGGGTATAATGTTCGCGAAAACAATAAGAACGCGGCACATACCTGCAGGGCAGATATGGATAGAACTTGAAACATAGGAAGGATGGACCAAGTAATGGACGAAAATGTACGTGCAAAGTTTGAAGAGCGGTTAAAAGAGCTCTTGGCGATTGCGAAGAAGAAAAAGAATGTATTAGAGTATCAGGAAATCAGTGATTTCTTTGCTGAGTTTTCTTTAGAGGAGGAACAGTTTGATAAAATCCTGGAGATGCTGGAGCAGAGCAATATCGATGTGCTCCGTATTACCGAGGACGATGATGTGGATGATGAAGAAATCATTTTAAGTGAAGAAGACGAGGTAGATGTGGAGAACATCGACCTGTCTGTCCCGGATGGTATCAGTATCGAGGATCCGGTCAGAATGTATCTGAAGGAAATCGGTAAAGTACCGCTTCTGAGCGCAGAGGAAGAGATTGAACTGGCGAAGAAGATGGAGATGGGCGACCAGGAGGCTAAGAAGCGTCTGGCAGAGGCAAACCTACGTCTGGTAGTCAGCATTGCGAAGCGTTACGTGGGACGTGGCATGCTGTTTTTGGATTTGATTCAGGAAGGAAATTTAGGTCTGATTAAAGCGGTAGAGAAGTTTGATTACCGGAAAGGATATAAATTCTCCACCTATGCAACCTGGTGGATTCGTCAGGCGATTACAAGAGCCATTGCCGACCAGGCAAGAACCATCCGTATTCCGGTGCACATGGTGGAAACCATCAATAAGCTTATCCGTGTGAGCAGACAGTTATTACAGGAGTTAGGACGTGAACCTACGCCGGAGGAAATTGCAGCAGAGATGAATATGCCGGTAGAGCGTGTCAGGGAAATCCTGAAGATTTCCCAGGAACCGGTTTCCTTAGAGACTCCTATCGGTGAGGAGGAAGACAGCCACCTGGGAGACTTTATTCAGGATGATAACGTACCGGTGCCTGCCGATGCAGCTGCTTTTACTTTATTAAAAGAACAGCTGGTAGAGGTGCTGGGAACCCTGACCGAGAGAGAGCAGAAAGTGCTCAGATTGCGTTTCGGTCTGGATGACGGACGTGCCAGAACGCTGGAAGAGGTTGGTAAGGAATTCAATGTAACCCGTGAACGTATCCGTCAGATTGAAGCCAAGGCACTGCGGAAACTGCGTCATCCAAGCAGAAGCCGTAAATTAAAGGATTATCTGGACTAATGAAACCTGTTGTATTATCAAAACGGTTACAGGCGGTGGCAGATATGGTAACAAAAGGAAACCGTGTCTGTGACGTGGGATGTGACCATGGATTTGTATCTATTTACTTAGTGGAGCAGGGCATTAGTTCCAGTGTACTGGCGATGGATGTAAGAAGCGGTCCTCTGGGAGCCGCAATGGAACATGTGACAGAGCGTAAGCTACAGGGTGTGATACAGACCAGACTGTCAGATGGTTTACATAAGTATAATATCGGAGAGGCAGATACGTTAATCTGTGCCGGTATGGGTGGTAAGCTGATGATGCGGATTCTGTCAGCGGAGAAGGAGAAAACAGATTCCTTCCGGGAACTGGTTTTACAGCCCCAGTCGGAGCTGGAGGAATTCCGCCGGTTTCTGTTCCAGAGCGGATATGCCATTGTACAGGAGAATATGATAGAGGAAGATGGTAAATTCTATCCCATCATGCGGGTAGTGAAAGCGCAGGGGATGGAAAAGGAACCAGGGGTGTTGGCTTTCCGTTATGGACCGGTATTGTTGGAAACGAAGTCACCGGTATTATGGGCATACTTGCAAAAAGAAGAACGAGTATATCAGGAAATACTGAAACAGCTTATGGAAAGAGGTCTGGAGGAGCCGGGTAGAAAGCAAAGATACCAGGAGGTCAGTCAGATGTTAGAAGAATGTCAGACAGCGAGAAACATGATTCAATCAAATCGCATATGAGAAAGGCGATTTCGCTTATATCAATCATAAGGAGGGCGTGGTTATGGTTACTATCAGGATTGGCGGAGAAGAGAAGTTATATGAGGAAGGCATCAAATATGAGATTATCGCCCAGGAATATCAGGACCGGTACGACAGCAGAATAGCACTGGTGTTGGTAAATGGTAAAATACGGGAGTTGATGAAGCGGGTCGACAGAGACTGTGAACTGGATTTTATTACATACCGTGATGCCATAGGACACAAGACATATGTACGGTCTGCCATCATGCTGATGATGAAAGCCATCAAGGATGTGGCAGGTATGGAGGCTGCAGTTAATGTGAAGGTGGAGTTTACCATTGGTCCCGGTTATTATTGCAGCTTTAAGAATGGACTGAAATTAGATGAGAAGACAATCGCACGGATTAAAGAGCGTATGGCACAGCTGGTGGATATGGATATGATGGTAACCAAAAAAGCTTATCCGGCAGACGAAGCTATCGCACTTTTTGACAGCCTGGGAATGAAAGATAAGGTGTCTCTGTTTACCTACCGGAGAAGCTCCAGCATTAATGTATATTGTCTGGGGGACTATTATGACTATTATTATGGCTATATGATGCCAAGTACCGGCTATGTGAAATATTATGATTTATTCCCTTATGAAGAGGGCTTGATTTTGTTATTGCCGGAGCAGGAAACACCGGAACAGCTGGGAACCTTCGTACCGCGTAAGAAACTGTTCCAGACATTGATGCAGACCTGTGAATGGGGCAAGGAAATGGGCATCGATACGGTTGGCGAACTGAATAACCAGATATGTCAGGGAAATATTGAGGATTTGATTCTGGTGCAGGAAGCGCTACAGGAGAGAAGAATCGGAGAGATTGCCAGAGACATTGCCAGACGTGGTGGCGTGAAGTTTGTCATGATAGCAGGACCATCTTCCTCTGGTAAGACAACCTTTTCCCACCGATTATCCATACAGCTTCGTACTTATGGTCTGAAGCCGCATCCGATTGCTTTGGATAATTATTATGTAAACCATGATAAAACCCCGATTGATGAAGATGGCAATCCGGATTATGAATGCCTGGAAGCGTTGGATGTGGAGCAGTTTAATAAAGATATGAGCGAACTGTTAGCAGGAAAGAGCGTGCAGCTTCCGACCTTTAATTTTAAAACTGGAAAACGGGAATACACCGGCAAAATAACCACGTTGGAAGAGGAAGATGTCCTGGTAATTGAGGGTATCCATGGATTGAATGAGAAGATGTCTTATTCCCTTCCGGCAGAAAGTAAATATAAAATCTACATCAGTGCACTGACCACCCTGAATGTAGATGAGCATAACCGGATTCCGACAACGGATAACCGATTGCTCCGGCGAATGGTAAGGGATGCCAAAACAAGAGGTTCTTCTGCCAGCAAGACCATTGCCATGTGGCCTTCTGTCAGAAGAGGAGAGGAAAAGTATATTTTCCCATTTCAGGAGGAAGCGGATGCCATGTTTAATTCTGCCATGATATATGAACTGGCAGTGATTAAACAGTATGCAGAACCATTGCTGTTCGGTATTAAGAAAGGGGAGCCGGAATATCACGAAGCCAAACGGCTTCTGAAATTCCTGGAGTATTTCCTGGGGGTCAGCAGTGAGGCACTGCCGAATAATTCTCTGTGCAGAGAGTTTGTAGGCGGAAGCTGCTTTGACGTATAGAAGATTTTATGGTATATATAGAAATGCCAAGTAAGATAAATAATCGCGGCTGTACAGACGAAAGGGTACAGGTGAGGAAAGTCCGGGCTTCACAGGGCAGGATGCCGGATAACGTCCGGTGGAGGTGACTCCAAGGCTAGTGCAATAGAAAAGAAACCGCCATGGCTGGCGTAAGCCGGATTATGGTAAGGGTGGAATGGCAGTGTAAGAGACTACCGCTGTGCTGGTAACAGCATGGGCTGTGTAAACCCCATCCGAAGCAAGACCAAAAAGAAAGCAACAGATTTGCCCGATCTGCTTTCAGGTGGGTCGCTTGAAATTACTGGTAACAGTAATTCTAGATAGATGATTATTCACGACATAACCCGGCTTATCGTTTTGCTTGGCATTTGAAAAAAAGACCTTGTATAAGGTCTTTTTTCGTTAGACGGAAATTTCCCGGATTTTCCATCCGGTAAAATGTCCCGTGAGGATTCAGATAAGGAAACAGAAATGACCAGAAGAGAAGCAGAGAAGATATTAGGGGTGCAACCCGGTGAGGATGCCATCCGGATAAAAGCAAGGTTCCGCAAGCTGATTACAAGATATCATCCGGACAGCAAGGGTGGGGAAAGCAAAGAAGCCCTTCGGATGACCCAGCAGATTAACCAGGCATATACCATATTATGTAAACAAAATGATGATGGTATGGGAAACCAGGCGACCAGGAAACAGACTAAAAGACAGCCGGAGAAAAAGGCACCGGTCTGGAAAGCCAAAGTGCTTGACTGGGCGTTTACAAAACGAACCATCTACCATCGGAGTATGCTGTGGGAGGAGAGTAACCGCTATTATGAAGAAGTGATACAGGGAAGGTACGCCTGGGACCCGGAACTGGAAGAGTTTGACTGTCTGTTAAGAAGCCTCCATCAGGCAACCAGGGAACTACTGGAGCAGGCAGAGGAAAGATGTGTCTGTGACCGGGACGAAGAACAGTGGGTTACCATGCGCCGGCCCTATCAGATACAACTGTTCCATCTGTTAGCCAGCCAGTTTATCCAGCCAGTGGAATGTCTGGAGAAGTTACAGCAGCCGGAACAGACCGATGCAGAGGGCAGGAAAATCTACCATTTCAAAGGTCATCTGGGAACCTTTGGCAGGATGGATGCCCACAAGATAGAAAGGTTACAGGAACAGGAGATGCTCTACCCCGTGGCATGGAGCGAGAACCGGATACAGGTGGCGGACAGGGAGGGTGTCAGCCTGGGACACCTGTCCCTGGCAGAAGATGCCTGTTATTACATTATCATACCGATTTTGCAGCAGAAGGCAGCGCAGGTAAAGATTCTTGTGGATAAGGTAGAGAAGAAGCGATATGGGCATACCAACAAGATAACGGTGCAGGTAAGCCTGTACCTTCGTATGGAAAAAGAACCGGACATCCAAAAGGGAGACGGTTACAATCTGCAAATTGCCTCCCTTTTAAAAGATTATGAAGATTACATCAGATAACGTACAAACCTGCTTAAGGGACGAACCAGTTTCAGAAGCAGGTTTTTTGATGGAGTAAGAGACTGTGGGGTCTGCCCTTCCTGTAAGGAATAGGTGCCATCCGGGCATACTATCAGGGAATCGGCTTCGTATTGCGCCATGCTCGCCTGCATGAGGGCATTTAACGATTCACTGTCAATGACTAACATCAGCTCGGTATCCAGGTAGGCACTCCGCATATCCCAGTTAAAAGAACCAATACCGGTCAGCCGGTTGCCGATGGTAAAGCATTTCCCATGGTAAGATACACCATTGTCATATTCCAGGATGGACAGCCCGGTGTCTAACAGCTCCTGACGGTGGATACTGTAATCAGCAGAACCGAAAGGATTGCCGTTATTTGCCACGGAGTTTGTCATCATGGTAACGGAGTGGTTCCCATCACAGAGAAGCTGTAACCGCTCCATCATATAGTCATTACAGAGAATATAAGGGGTATGGAAGGTAACGGCTTCTCCGGACTGTAGCATCAGCTCTGTCATCTGGTAGAAAAGAACCGGCTCCTTCACAGAGGTTTCCGTCGGGTTGGACAACAGGCTTATATGGTTTACCGGTACGGTCATGGCTTCATAATCGATGGGAGTAAACCAGTCCGGGTGGGACTGCAGGGCTTCTGTATGAAGGTTTATGAGTATCTGGGTGGCGGCAGTGACCTTTTTCTTTAAGAAAAAAGGAGTGCTGTCACAGGAAATCCGACAGTCCTTCGAATCCCACAGGGCAGAAAAGTAAGACTGTAACTGGTTCAGGGAAACATCTGGTGTGGAAGCGGTTTCATAAACCAGGACATCCCAGTCATAGTTTAGGTAGTCCGTATCCGTCCCCAGAAAGAAATCATAGGTATTTCTGCCGCCCAGGATATAGGCAGTATCATCAATGATAAGATATTTATCATGAAGCCTTGCCATACTCTTCTGGGGCTGTAATAGACTGGCAGGGTTATAGACTTTAATGGTAACGTTCTCCAGTTGCCCCAGGGCAAGGAAGTAATCGATGCCTCTGGTGGTGTGAGCCAGATAGGAAAAGCCGTCAATCAGGATATTGACCTCTACGCCACGGCTGGCAGCGTCGTATAGGGCAGCTAACATCAGTTTACCGCTGTTGTCTGCCTGGAAGTCAAAGGTGGACAAAACAATCCGCCGGGAAGCCTGCTGTATCAGCCGCAGCCGTTCCGTGAGGGCTTCTTCATTGGTGGTAAGAATAGCAGCTCTGGCAGAAGAGACTTCGTCCCCATAATAGTCAGACAGCTCGAAAGTTTCCATGGTTTCTGGAGAGACACCGCCCTGTTTGCGGTAGGGCAGGACGGCAAGCAGCAGATAACACAGAAGGATAAGCACAAGGAGAAACCATTTGTGTTTTTTTGCAGGTTTATTGGTCGGAATAACATTCTTTTTTGACATAATAATCTTTGTAATCTCCATTTTGTAGTTGGTTGACATCTTGTGGAATCAGTGATACTGTAGTGACACAAGTGTAACAGTGCAATAAACGTAACATGACAGAGAAAGCTTGTCAACCAAAGCGTGTGTAAGAAGAGAGGGACAGAAGAAAATGGATATGCGCAAAAATATGCGCAGGAATGAGGTTAGTATGAGTACGGTATTGGAAGAAATCATGAAGAACAGAGGGGGCATCCGGCTTTCCGGTGCACAGGCAAACAAGCTGACCAGGGAATGTATCGAGAAAGCACTGGCACAACTGATGGAAGAGAAACCCTTTTTGGATATCAGCATTACGGAAATTGTAGGAAGAGCCGGTGTTTCCCGTTCTTCCTTCTACAGAACCTACGATTCTAAGGAAGCGGTATTATTTTCTATCCGTCAGCAGATATTTACGGAGATTAAGAATCTGGTGCAGCAAAAGGAGTATCAGAAAGATATGAAGAAACTGTTTACGGCGATATTCCAGTATGCAAGACAGCATCGGGAAACGATGGAAACTTTGCGGAAAATGGAGCAGCACAATAATGTGATTTTCCTGCCCCAGATGACGGATTTCTACAGACCCAGAAACCAGGAAGAACTGTATGCCTTTAAATGCTGTGAAGGAGGCATGAGCGCATTGTTCAGTACCTGGCTGCAAAATGGTATGAAAGATGATGCCACTTATATGGCAGACTTGGGCTGTTCCCTGTTTGGAGCCCTGTTTCAGAAAATAGGGGAAGTGCAGCATGGATAGAGACAGGCATAGAAAAGAAAAGCAAAAAAGAAGCAGCAGCCGTAGGTGGTTTTTGGCAGTCATTTTCCTGACCGCCGTCCTTTGGCAGTGGGAAAGCCCCCTGGCTGTAACGGCAAAGGAGCCGGACTTACCGCCCCATCTGATTCAGTCAGTTACGGAACAGGATATTTTCGAGGGCATGCTGGCACTGGATATGTTACAGAACGATACCCTGGAGGAAACGGACTGGGAGCAGGCGTATGAGTTGGTAAAGGACTGTGTAGTCCGGGTGGAAATGGGGAATGCTTATGGCAGCGGGATTGTTTACCGTATAACGCCGCAGCAGATTATCATTGCAACAAATGCCCATGTACTGGACTACTGGAAGGATGAGAGCAGCTTTGTCTATTTCCCGGAGGGCTATTATGCGTCTGCCATGAAGCTTGGCTGTTCTGCCCGGTATGACGTGGGATTTCTGGCGATAGACAACGATTATTTTACTTATGAAGAATTGGAAACCATGTGCTATGCAGCCGTGGATGAAACCATATATGACGCCTTACAGGAGGGCGATAGTCTTTTTAGTGTGGGAGCAGACAAAGAATTGTCTGATTTGGTTTCCTATGAGGGCACACTGGTGGACACCAGCCGGTACATTGAAGAGTTTGACAGCAATATGCTATATGCCTGCGGTTTTGCCAAAGAGGGAATGTCTGGCGGAGGCACCTTTGATGGAAAAGGGCATCTGATAGGAATGATTTCCGGCGGCACCGGTCAGGGTGAAACGGCAAGTGTGCCCCTTCCGGATATGATAGAAGCCTATAAAGAGGTTGTGGGAGATGAGTAGCGACAGATGGAAGAGAAGATTGCATTTCAAGTAAGAGAAAGAGGAATTGTTCTGACAGGGGGAATCGGCATTATGGTCTTTACCCTGTTTATTCTGGTGGCGGGAATCTGTCATCCTTCCACCCATGCCAATCTGCCGGTCTTCTACAGTGTACTGGCAGTCATGCTCCTTTGCGGGGCAGGGGTCTGTCAGCTATGGCGGTGCCGGAAAATAAAGGTACGGGACATGGAACTGGAATATGTAAACTGGCTTGGCAAAAAGAAGCCGTTTACCCTAAATGACATCGGTTATTTTGCCATTAACCTGACCAGTTCCAATGACAGCATCATCCTGTATAATCTACTGGGAGAAAAGTTATGTAAACTAAGCTTTGCCATGGAAGGAAGCTGGGAGCTGGTGCAATACCTTTTGGATAATGGGATAAAGGCAGAGAGCCGGCTGGCACCGGTAGATGGCTATCAGTTTCCACTTTTTGAGGCATCCTTACAGGAAAGTTCTGTCTGTGAAGAAGAAATTGAGAAAAATACGCAACAACTGTATGGACAGGTGCAGCAGCTTTTCAACGAATGGGAGAAGGGGAATAAGAAGTTCCAGGCATACTGGGAGTATGGGTTTGTAATCCGGGAAAATGTCTGCATGCTGGAAGCCTATTTGAAAAAGAATAACGAATATGTCATTGACCGGAAAGGTAATATGGTAGCAGTACAGATTCCCTATCTGGTAAAGAGTAAATCTTATCAGATAGGGGAAGGGGAGCGTATCCGGAAGACAAAAGAAAGCTTCCTTACCGACTGGCTGAAACAGTATCTTTCCCAGTTGACAGAAATCCTGCCCAGACAGAAATACCATACGGAAGCCATTAGCCTGCCTTATGAATTGACAAGACAAGGTGCGCATTTATAAAAAATGTGGTACACTGGAACAAATAAAGAAGCAAAAAGGAGTCATCATGGCAGTATTTCAAATCAGTAATGAGAAAATAACAATCCAGATAGACAGTCTGGGTGCAGAGTTAAAGTCCCTGAAGCATATTTCCACAGGCACAGAATATATGTGGAATGGAGATGCCAGGTTCTGGAAGAGAACCTCGCCGGTGCTGTTCCCCGTCGTAGGAGGTCTGAAAGAGGGCAGATATCTTCTGAATGGAAAAGAGTACCCTATGGGCCAGCATGGCTTTGCCAGGGACATGGAGTTCCAGTTAAAGAGCCAGGTGGCATCAGAAATCTGGTTTACCCTGGAATCGGACGAAGAAACCTTACAGAAATACCCTTATGCGTTCCGGCTGGAAATCGGTTATGAACTGGACGGGGAAAGTGTCATTGTAAAGTGGAGAGTGAAGAATCCGTCAACAGAAGAGATGTACTTCTCCATTGGTGGTCATCCTGCATTTTTATGCCCGATAGAAGCGAATACAACACAGAACCAATATCAGATTCGTTTTGACACGAAGGATAAAGTAATATCCTCTGGTGTGAAAGAAGGACTTCTTTCTGAAGAAAAGAAGGAATATCCTTTACAGGATGGAATCTTACCGGTAACGGAGCACTTGTTTGATGAGGATGCGCTGGTAATTGAACATGACCAGGCACATCAGGTAGCCTTGGTAAAACCGGATGGAACCCCATATCTTACCGTGAGCTTTGATGCACCGCTGTTTGGTATCTGGTCCCCGCCGAAGAAGAATGCACCTTTTATCTGCATCGAGCCATGGTATGGCAGATGTGACAGACTTTCCTTCCAGGGAGAATGGAAAGACAGAGAATGGGGACAGAAGCTGACAGGGGGAGAAACCTTTGCAGCAGCTTATAAGATTACAGTCGGTTAAGAGAACATGGAGACAGACAGGAGGATGAAGATGGAACCTATAGTACAGTGTATGGGACTGACCAGAACCTATGGCAGTACCGTGGCGTTAAATCAAATCTATTTGACTCTGGAGAGAGGGAGAATTATCGGCCTTTTAGGTCCTAACGGAAGTGGAAAGACAACCTTAATAAAAATTATGAATGGGTTGCTGAAACCAAGCAGTGGCGAGATTTTTATTAATGGACAGCGTCCTGGTATTGAAACCAAATACCGGATTTCCTACCTGCCAGAAAAAACCTATCTGCAGCCGGGCATGAAGGTAATTGAAATGGTACAGTATTTTCAGGATTTCTATCCGGATTTCCGGATAGACAGAGCCTATGATATGTTGGGAAGACTACAGATACCACCTACAGAACGATTGAAAAATCTGTCCAAGGGAACGAAGGAAAAGGTACAGTTGATTCTGGTTATGAGCAGGGACGCGGATTTGTATATTCTGGATGAACCGATTGCCGGAGTAGACCCGGCAGCAAGAGATTATATCCTGCATACGATACTGAATAATTATAACCGGAATGCAACGATTCTGTTGTCCACTCACCTGATTTCCGATGTGGAATCCATTCTGGATGAGGTTATCTTTATCAAATACGGAAATATTATATTACAGGCACCGGCAGAACAGATTAGGCAGCGGGAAGGCAAATCTGTAGACCGGTTCTTCCGGGAGGTGTTCGCATGTTAGGAAAATTGATGAAATATGAGTGGAAGGGAACCTGGAAGTTATTACTTCCATTGAACTGCCTGATTCTGGTTATGGGTCTGCTTACCTATTTTACCGTCCAGATAGATTTCTTTGATTCCGAAAGTGGCTTTGTGGTGTTCAGCGGTATGACTATCATTGTATTTTATGTGTTAAGTATGATTGCAGTGCTGGTGGGAACGGCGATTTTCTTAATCTATCGTTTCTATACTACCGTATATGGTGACCAGGGATATCTTTTACATACACTGCCGGTAGATAAGCACCATATTATCATTGCCAAAGTACTGGTCAGTGCGATGTGGCTTATCATCAGCATGGTGTTTATTTATTCGTCCCTGCTGTTAATCGGAACTACCAGCGTATCTTTCCTGGAACTGGTATGGGATGTGTTTACCGAGGTGTTTGCCTTAGATGACAAGAACTTTGTAGTAGGCGGGCTGACTGTGGTAATGTCCGTGATAGCAGCTATCTTTGGTATTTTTGCGAAGATACTTAAAATCACAGCCTGTATCGCTTTGGGACAGACTTCGGCAAATCATAAGGTGCTCAGTTCCTTTGCCATTTATTATGGAATTTTCTTTGTACAGAGACTTTTCACAACTTTGTACTATGCAGTTATTTCTATTTCCGGGCTTACCTCGTATGACTACAGTACCGCACTGTTTCGGGTAAATTGGGAAATCAACCTGATTTCCTCGATTGTGTACTGTGTGATTTTCTATGTAATTACTTGGAATATGATGGAGAAGAAGCTGAATCTGGAATAGCTGGAACCCATCCGGAACTATTGACAGAAAGAAGAAAAAAGAAGAAAATAATAAGGTATGCAATCATAGATTTGTGTCTTTGCGCACTTGACACAAACCCGGCATGCGCAAAGAGCGTGCGCAGAAATGAGGATTAAAATGACTAAGATTGATATCGTCTCCGGATTCCTGGGAGCCGGAAAAACTACTTTAATCAAAAAGCTGTTAAAAGAAGCTTTGGCAGGCACGAAAGTGGTGCTGATAGAGAATGAATTTGGTGAAATCGGTGTAGACGGCGGTTTCTTAAAAGAGGCTGGCATCGAAATCAAAGAGATGAACTCCGGTTGTATCTGCTGTTCCCTCGTAGGGGATTTCGGCACTTCCTTAAAAGAAGTACTGGACACCTACGCACCGGAAAGAATCCTGATTGAGCCATCCGGTGTGGGCAAGTTATCCGATGTTATGAAAGCCGTACAGGGTGCCATGACAGACCGTGAGGTAGCGTTAAACAGTGCAGTTGCGGTAGTAGATGCCAGCAAATGCAAGATGTATATTAAGAATTTCGGTGAATTCTTCGTAAACCAGATTGAACATGCCGGTACGATTATTTTAAGCAGAACCGATAAGATGAGCGAAGAGAAGCTGGCTGCCTGTGTTGCCATGATCCGGGAGCATAACGGGAAGGCAACCATCATCACAACACCATGGAATTCCCTGGAAGGAAAAGATATTCTGGAAACCATCGAAGGTGCCAAGGATTTAGAGACAGAACTGATGAAAGAAGTGATGGAAATGCACGAGGAGCATGAACATCATCATCACGACCATGACCATGAAGAGCATGAGCACCATCATGACCACGACCATGAAGAGCATGAGCACCATCATGACCATGACCATGGAGAACACGAACATCATCACGACCATGGTCCGGATTGTACCTGTGGATGCCATGACCATGAGGGACATCATCATCACCATCATGCAGATGAAGTATTTACCAGTTGGGGCTTAGAAACACCGACTCTTTACAGCAAGGAAGAAATCGAACATATTCTGTCAGAACTGGATAAGGAAGAAGAGTATGGTATCGTGCTCCGTGCCAAGGGAATGGTTCCGGCTACGGATGGTGGCTGGATTTATTTTGATTATGTACCGGAAGAGAGCAATATCAGAAGCGGAAAGCCGGATGTAACAGGTAAGTTCTGTGTCATCGGTTCCAAGTTAAAGGAAGATAAACTGGCAGAACTGTTTCAGAAATAATAAGATTGAACAATGACAGGAAGGGTGTGGACATGCTGATGAAACCAGTCTACATGATAAATGGTTTTCTGGAGAGTGGAAAAACCGAATTTATAACCTATACACTGGCGCAGCCGTATTTTCAGGTGCGCGGAAAGACTTTGTTAATCCTCTGCGAGGAAGGCGAGAATGAATACGATGCGAAACTGTTAAAGCAGAGCCGTACCGAGTTGGAGCTTATCGAGGATGAGGCAGATTTTAATGCCACCAAACTCATTGAGTTAGAGAAGAAGCATAAACCGGAGCGTATTATTGTGGAGTACAACGGTATGTGGAATTATAAAGAAATGAAGCTGCCGTGGCATTGGAGAATCGAACAGCAGATTACAACGATTGATGCTTCCACATTTCCCATGTACTATACGAATATGAAATCACTGCTGGCAGAACAGATTCGTAAGTCAGAGCTGATTATCTTTAACCGCTGTGATGGGGTAAAGGATTTAAGCACTTACAAACGGAATATCAAGGCAATCAATCCAAAAGCAGAAATCGTATTTGAGGACTCTAACGGAGAAATCAATGAGATTATGGAAGATGATTTACCATATGATTTGAAAGCACCGATTATTGAGCTGGATAACGAAGGCTATGGTATCTGGTATCTGGATTCCCTGGATCATTTGGAACGATATGAGGGAAAAACCATCCAGTTCGTAGCCATGGTATTAAAGCCAAAGGATTTCCCCAAAGGGTATTTCGTACCGGGAAGAATGGCAATGACCTGTTGTGCCGAAGACATGGCATTTTTAGGATTTGCCTGTGCCTATGATAAAACAGACAGTCTGACCGATAAGCAGTGGGTCAAGGTAACCGCTAAGGTAGCCAAAGAATATTTTGCAGACTATCAGGGCGAGGGTCCAATCCTGCACGCTGTCAGTGTGGAGCAGACAAAGGAACCCAAAGAAGCAGTTATCAGCTTCACGTAGGCTAGACATACAATGAATAAGAAACCATATAAAGTGCCGTCAGAGAATGACGGCATTTTATCGTTTGGAATGAGGGACAGGATGGCAGAGGAAAAGGAATTACAACAACTGAAAAAGAGACTGCTGGAGCTGGCAGAACGTTCTTACCAGCATAGTGTGTATACGTTTACCCCTTTCCTTGGAATGTCACAGCAGCAGGTATTCTATGAGGTACAGAAGGAAGTTGCCTATGCCGGCTGGGACATGGAAGGGGGAAGCCCTCTGTGTGAGCGTAAGATGGTCCGGTTTGGGAAGGAAGAACAGCTTGGGTATGAAGAGGCGTATCCGATTCTGTGTCTGAAGGCGGCACCGCTGACCCCGAAGTTTGCGGAGAACCTGACCCACAGGGATTTCCTGGGAGCCATTATGAATTTGGGAATTGAGAGAAGTACCGTGGGGGATATTTTCGTACAGGATAAAGAAGCGGTTCTGTTCTGTCAGGAAAGTATTGCTTCCTATCTGGTGGAGCATCTGGATAAGGTAAAGCATACCCATGTAAAATGCAGTGTGATACCGGTGCCGGAATCCTTGAACAGTTCGACCCTGGAAGAGGTGTCGTTGTCTGTTTCTTCGGTGCGAATTGACGGTATTGTATCGAAATTGTATAATATAGCAAGAAGTGCCAGCCTGGAATTATTCCGGGCCGGAAGGGTATACGTGAACGGCAGACTGATGGAGAACAACAGCTATGCGTTAAAGAAAGAAGATGTAGTGACCGCCAGAGGCTTTGGTAAGTTCGTTTATCTGGGAGAGCAGGGGGAGACCCGCAAAGGCAAAACCCGTGTCAGTGTGGCAGTATACCATTAGGAAAAGAAAGAAGAAATGAGGGAGTGTAAATGTATCAATACAACATATTTCAATGGTTGTTTTTCTTTTATTTTTACTGTTTCTTTGGTTGGTGTTTCGAGTCAACCTATGTATCGCTGAAGCAGAAAAAACTGGTAAACAGAGGCTTTATGAGAGGCCCTTTCCTGCCATTGTATGGCACAGGTGCTATCATGATGTTAGTCGTATCCATGCCTTTCCAGGATAATGTTTTTCTGACCTATCTGGCAGGTGTTGTGGGAGCAACGATTCTGGAGTATATTACCGGTGTTACTATGGAAGCTTTGTTTAAGGTCAGATACTGGGATTATTCCAACCAGCCTTTTAATTTCCAGGGACAGATATGCCTGGGGTCCTCCATTGCCTGGGGATTCCTGACTATTCTGATGACCAGGGTGGTGCATAAGCCGATTGAAACCTTTGTCCTGTCCATTCCCATGAATGTGCTTACCATTGTGACCAGCATCATAACGATTTATATCGTGGCAGATTTTACCCTTTCCTTCAAGGCAGCTATGGATTTGCGCGATATCCTGGTAAAGATGGAGAAAGCCAAAGAGGAAATGGCACGTATCCAACGTCGTCTGGATGTACTGGTTGCCTTCTCCAATGAGGGAAAGGAAGAGAAGAAGCAGGAGAGAGAGCTTCGCATGAACGAGCTTGCAGCAAGCTTGGAGCAGCGTTTCGCTAAGGCAAAAGAAGCGGTTGCAAGCAAACCACTTGCCTACAGTGAAAATGCCAAAGAAGAAATCGCAGAACTGCGTACCAGATTTAATCTCTATATGGAACGCCGCAAAGGCTCCAGGGAAATGCTTGGCTTCTACAAACGGGATATGATTCGGAATAACCCGACTATGGTATCTAAGAAATTTAAGGATGCCTTTGAAGATTTGAAAGCAGCAGTAAATAATAAGAAAGAGTCTTAGAAGGAACCTGCATCCGAGTTGTATTATATGGAAATATAAAGACAATTGTGGGTTAGAAGAGCAGAATGGTATTGGGGAAAAGTATGATAATGGAAACTGCCCCAATCTCACTGGTTTTAGATGGTGGGATTGGGGCAGTATTATTTCAAAGTAATATATCTGGAATTATACAGATGGTCAGCACGGAAAGAATTCATCAAAGCACCTTCCTGTAATTCAAACTTTCTTGCCCTGCGACGTAAGAGAGCCAGCCCTTTATTATAGAACCAGAAGGAGTAAACCAGAATATTATTAATTTTTCCAAGCTTTGCCTTGGCGGTGTACTCGTAATGTTTTCCACCGACCATGGTAGGTTTGCCGGACAGGATATAGTTAATCAAATCGGTTTCGCAGGTAATATCGTCTTGCAAAATTGTATAGCCAAGTCCAACACAGTCTTCCCGGTGGGAATCGCTTCCGCCAAAGCAGGGAAGTTCATATTGACGTGCAAGCATCATGGCACGGTTGTTGGAATCCAAATCTTCGCAGGCATTGTAACCTTCTACAAAATCAAATTTACGGTAGATATTTTCGCCTTTCCTGGTGCGGAGCGTATTGAAAATACTCAGGAACTTTTCACCGCAGGGATGGGCAGGACCCAGGATGCCACCATAGTGGTGGACAATTTCAATTAACAGTGCAATGGGAAGTCCCCGCAGTTCCAGAATTGGAAGTTTTACACCGGTAGGCATGATAACCAGAATATGACCGGCATCGATGGTATCGTATTCGATTCCTTTCAACACAACGAAATCAGAGGGCTTAGGGTCAAGCTTTTTATAATAACGGTAGGCTTTGTAAGAGTCGTGGTCTGTAATCAGCATCCCCTGGTAACCTTTTTCCCTTAACAGTTCAATATTTGTAAGAAGTCCCATTTTGCAATCCGGGGAACCTTCCTTGGTATGGCAATGCATGTCTAATTTCATAAAAACACCTTCTTTATGTAAAAGTCTGATGAGGATGATTCCTTCATCG
>ERZ1026850.475-NODE-475-length-24999-cov-13.624519_pt1 | contig 24999 bp, 20 predicted proteins | sample MGYA00380155_ERZ1026850 | MGnify/ENA primary metagenome ERZ1026850 (study PRJEB33269, sample SAMEA4719791) | human gut metagenome | biome: human-associated habitat; feature: organic feature; material: feces | place: Cameroon | collected 2013-10 ... | reverse complement strand
ATTTTATTTTTATGTTATAATGAAAAATATTTTGATTGAAAGGCACATGAGCTAATGAGTTTAAATGAAGTATCTATAAAAATACCGGGCGAATATATTCCAAACGTCTTTGGGCAGTTTGATGCATTCGCCAAGAAAATAGAGCGCACACTGCACGTAACGCTTGTCTTAAGAGATGATTCCTTAAAGATTATCGGAGCGCAGGGGAATATTGAAGGGGCAAAAGAGGTGTTCGAGCAGCTCATTGCGCTGGCTGAGAGAGGCAACGTCATTACAGAACAGAACGTAAACTATGCACTTGCACTTTTAGAGGAGCATAGAGGCAGTGAGATTGTTGAAATTGACAAGGATATCATTTGTCACACAATAAACGGCAAGCCTGTAAAGCCAAAAACCATAGGCCAGAAGGAATATGTCGATGCAATCAGGAAAAAGATGATTGTGTTTGGCATGGGTCCTGCCGGAACAGGAAAGACCTATCTTGCCATGGCAATGGCTATAACAGCTTTTAAAAATGAGCAGGTGGGCCGTATTATTCTGACACGTCCTGCGATTGAAGCAGGCGAGAAGCTTGGCTTTCTGCCGGGAGATCTGCAGAGCAAGATTGACCCATATTTGAGACCGTTGTACGATGCTCTTTATCAGATAATGGGAGCTGAGAGCTTCCAGCGCAACATGGAAAAGGGCCTTATTGAGGTGGCTCCTCTTGCGTACATGAGAGGCCGTACACTTGATAATGCATTTATCATACTTGATGAGGCACAGAATACAACTCCTGCACAAATGAAGATGTTTCTTACACGAATCGGCTTTGGCTCAAAGGTTGTCGTGACAGGTGATGCGACACAAAAGGATCTTGCACCGGGATCAAAATCAGGGCTTGATGTGGCACTTAGGGTGCTTAAAAACATAGATGATATAGGCATATGCAATCTGACAAGCAAGGATGTCGTGCGTCATCCGCTTGTACAAAAAATCGTTCAGGCATATGATGATTATGAAAATAAGCAGACTGCAAAGACTGCAAGAAAGCAGAGGAAGAGCAATTGAGAAGGGTTGTATCACTAATATCAATTTTTATATCAATCTTAGCTCTTTCATTTGTGCTGTGTCTGCTTGGTGATGTATATCCGGATGAGTGGATATGCATGGGATTTTTAGATATCATATTTTATATGCTGCTTTTATTTGAGCTTGAGTACGAGCGGAACACACTGCAGCTGTCGAACAACTCAAGAACTGATTATCTTAGGTTTACGTTTGCGTTTATCATTTGCTCTATAGTGTGTATCATAAGCGGTTTTATGCCATTGTACAGCAGGCCGGTGATGATTTTTCCTATATTGCTTTGTCTGATTGGCAATGAGTTTCTGGCTTTTATAAGCGGTACTTATTTTTGTATATTGCTTTCAATCACTGTATCCGGCGACTGCTTTGAGCTCGTATGTGAGCTGCTTCTTGTAATCACAGGTGCTATCCTTGCAAAGATGCTAAAGGAGGACAAGCTTCAGATATGTATATATCTGATCACAATCAGTATGAGCATTGTGACACCGGGCATATTCTATTATATGTCAACAAAGGAGTTTTCTGTTTCCGTTATTATTGCCGGAGCTGTAAGCGGCATGATTGTTTCGCTTATCGGCATCATTTGTGCCAGGGTATTTAAGCCACTTAGCGCTGATGAAACAAATGACAGGCTTATAGCAATAATAGAGGAGGATTTTCCTGCTGTAAAGCAGCTTAAAAAGAACAATTTCTCTGAATACAATCATGGCAATTTCGTATCGACGATTGCCATAAAGGCTGCAAAGGCTGCAGGACTGGACACAGCGCTATGTGCAGCAGGAGGCTTTTATTACCGCATAGGGCAGTGGCAGAAGCATAAAAGCGTCATGGAAGGAGTGGAACAAGCATTAGCCATGCATTTTCCTGAAAAACTGACCAATATACTCTATGAGTACTATGGCAAGCTAAGACACCCACAGACCCCTGAATCCGCACTCATCCATATGGTCGATGCTTTAATAGTAAGGCTTGATCATATTAAAAACGATGTGGCAGACAGTGAATGGAATCATGAGATACTTATTATCCAGACATTAAACGAGCTGTCAAGCTCAGGAATGTATGATGAATCAGGGCTTTCCATGAATCACTTTTTAAAAATACGAGACTATCTTACAAAGGAGGAGCTGCTTAAATGAGTTTTTTTATCGAAAAAGAAGTAGAATGCAATTTTAATTTTGATTATGAAAAGGTCGCAGAAGCTGTTGTTTCTGCTTCACTTGAGCAGGAGAGCTTTCCGTATGAGGCGGAGGTTAATCTGACACTGACAGACAATGAAGGGATACATGCTATCAATAAGGAGTACAGACAGATAGACAGGCCTACAGATGTATTATCTTTTCCGATGCTTTCATATGAAACACCCGGGGACTTTTCTTTCCTTTCAGATGAGAATGAGGATGATTTCAATCCTGATACAGGAGAGGTCATTCTAGGCGACATTATCATATCCGTCGACAAAGTAAAGGAGCAGGCCTTAGAATACGGACACAGCGAAAAAAGAGAGTTTGCCTTTCTGATTACACACAGCATGCTTCATCTGTTCGGATATGACCACATGGAGGCTGATGAGGCGGCCGTAATGGAAGAGCACCAGAGAAAAATACTTGACGCTTTAGGTATAACACGCTAATATTTAAGCTGGTTATCAATTGAAACAGAGGATTTATAAATGTCTAAAAAAAATAACGGGGCAAGCAATGCCTTAGTACAGGGCTCTATACTTGCCGTAGCATCTATCATAAGCAGAATAATAGGACTCATATATCGTATACCGATGCAGCGTATATTGGGCGATATCGGAATCGGCTATTATTCCACAGCCTTTGAAATATACAATGTCATGCTGATTATATCATCATACAGCTTACCGCTTGCCGTATCAAAGATGGTTTCAGCCCAGATGGCAAAAAAGAGGCGGACTGCGACGTATCAGATACTTAAGTGTGCTCTGCTTTTTGCAACCATCAGTGGCACAACAGTGGCTCTCATACTGTTTTTCGGTGGCAATTTTTTTGCAACAACGCTTCTTAACACACCATATAGTATTTTTGCCTTAAGAGTACTGGCTCCCGGGCTTTTGATAGTTGCAGTGCTTGGCGTCATCAGAGGCTTTTTCCAGGGACTGGGAACCATGATGCCAAGTGCCGTATCACAGATAATAGAGCAGGTAGTGAATGCTATCGTCAGTGTGTGGGCAGCCTACGTGCTCTACCGTACAGGTACAAGAATTGGTGCAGTACTTGGTGACAAGGAACACTATGCCGCAGCATATGGTGCAGCCGGTGGTACACTTGGAACAGTGCTTGGCTCTGTAGCGGCTCTTTTATTTGTGGTATTTATCTTTGCCATCTATATGAAGGTGTTCAAGAGGCAGATGAAAAGAGAACGAAATGTCAAGGTGAGCTCATTTGGCTACACAATGAAGATTCTTGTAATTACGGTTATTCCGGTGCTTTTAAGTACTACTATATACAATATCAGTGGTATTATAGACCAGGGTATTTTCAAGCAGGTTGCACTGCTTCAGGGATACACTCAGAATGATATAGACGTATGGTGGGGTGTATACACCGGAAAGTACAAGCTTTTAATTAATGTGCCTATATCCATAGCATCAGCTATGGCAGCATCCTTTGTGCCGGTTCTTACAGGCGCATATCACAGGGACGATACGGAGGCAGTGAGAGGACAGATTAATCTTTCCACACGCTTTATCATGGTTGTCGCATTCCCATGTGCAGTAGGGCTTGCCGTGTTTGGACTGCCAATATTTAATATACTGTTCTCCAGCACCCGTGCAACAAATGCTGAGGCATCACTTATGATGTATGTCGGTGCGGTTGCGGTAGTATTTTACTCGCTTTCCACTCTGTCCAACGGACTGCTGCAGGGCATTGACAGGCTCAAGGTTCCGGTAATCAACGCTGCGATATCTATTGTAGCGCATGTCATAGTACTCATACTGCTTATGCTCATATTCAGACTCAATATACATGCAGTTGTGCTTGCCAATACGTTTTTTGCATTGCTCATGTGCTTTATGAACAGCATGGCTTTAAAGAAGTACAGCGGCTTTAAGCAGGAAATAAAAAAGACCTTTATCATACCGGCCATAAGCTCGCTCATAATGGGAGTTATTTCGTATATAGTATACTTTATACTTTACAAGGCTTGTCGTATTGAGATTATCGCCTTCATTCTTGCTGCAATCATTGCGGTTATCTCATATGCAGTGGCGCTGCTTTTACTCAAGGGACTGACTGAGGATGAGCTTAGACATTTTCCAAAGGGCACACTTATCATAAAAGTGGCAAAAAAATGGCATTTATTATAAAATTGAATAAATAACAAAAATTTACAGATACTGATTTTGAGGTGATAATATGAAAAGCAAAATCAGTATCTGTTTTTTAACTATTGTTGTAATTCTTCTTGCACTTGTTATAATAGAAAAAATCAATACGCAAAGAGCAGCAGACAAGGCTGCGATAATTGCACAAAGCAATGAAAATGATAAAGAAGAAAAAAATGAAAAAGAAAGCCTTCTGACATCAAATGAGGCTAAGAATGCAAAATACTGCATCAAAAATGACTCCGGAATGCTGTCTGTATACAACGCCACTGCAAGTGAAAAATACTTTGACACAGGCGTGTATTTTGAAGAACTGCCCGATGAAGCAAAAAATAAGGTTACAAATGGACTCTACTTTTTTAACGAAACTGATTTGTACGATTTTCTTGAAAGCTATTCAAGTTAATGTTAAAATAAATCAGTTAGGGGAAAGAATATGTACGATGTAATTATAATAGGTGCCGGTGCATCCGGGCTGATGGCGGCAGCAGCTGCTGCATCAAAGGGAGCACGCGTGGCACTTTTAGAGCACAAGGATGATATAGGAAAGAAAATACTTGCAACAGGAAACGGCAGATGTAATTTCACAAACACTGATATGTCTGTAAACAAGTTTCACGGCAGTAAAGCACTGATTAAAAACGGGTTGTCGCAATTTAATTATGCAGACACAATACGTTTTTTTAAAGAACTTGGAATACCTGCATATGACAATGCAGGCTACATTTATCCAAATTCAAGACAGGCTGCATCTGTTGTGGCAGCCTTTCGCATGGAGCTTATGAGGCTTCATGTGGATGTGAAAACAGGCGTTAGTATTACAGAAATCAAGGCTGCAAGGATTACGGCTGAGGACACAAAGTTTGCTGCTAATCCGGCAACTAATAAGAAGACTGATGACCGGACCGGTTACTGCATCCAAACAGACAAGGGCAGCTTTAAGTCCAAAAGGCTTATCATAGCGTGTGGCCTTACGGCTTCCCCGAAGCTTGGAAGTGACGGAAGCCTGTTTCGACAGATAGAAGCTCTCGGACACCATATCCAAAAGCCATTACCCGCGCTTTGCGGCTTTAGCTGTGATGGCCTAAATTTCAAAAAAATCACAGGTGTCAGGTGCGATGCTACCGTCGCTTCCGTGATAGACGGTCAAATGACAGAGCAAAATACAGGGGAGCTGCAGTTAGCTGACTATGGCATCTCAGGCATCCCGGTTTTTCAGATTTCAAGTCTTATGTCAAGAGCCCTCGATAAAGGTCAAAGGGTCGAGGTGATAATTGACTTTTTGCCGGCTTTTAGTGATGATGAGCTTAACGGATACATAAAGGACAGAAGCATTACAACGACAGACAACCGCTCGCTAAATGAGATGCTTAACGGACTTTTAAACAATAAGCTTCTTCTTGAGCTGATACACAAATCAGGTGTATCTCCTGACAAAAAGGGAAGGCTGTTGACAGATGATGATTGTAAAAGTCTCACCCGCTCAATAAAGCATACAGCCGTTTCGGTAAAAAAGCCAAGAGGAGTGGAATTTGCACAGGTGTGTGCAGGCGGCATATGTACAAAGGAAATAGATGTACGTACGTTGGAGTCCAAAATCCATCCTGGGCTTTACTTTTGCGGCGAGCTGCTTGATGTGGACGGCATATGCGGTGGCTACAATCTGCAGTGGGCATGGACAAGTGGATATATAGCAGGAGAAATGCAGTAAATGATTAAAATTAACCAGATAAAGCTCCCCGTCACACACAGTGATGAGGCATTAAAAAAGAAAATAATAAAAATGCTTAAGCTCAATGCCAAGACAGGCTTTACATACCGGATATTAAAAAAATCACTTGACGCGCGTAAAAAGCCCGAGCTGTTCTATACATATTCAGTTGCTGTAGAGATAGAGGATACAAAAAATAGCGAAGAAGCAATTGTAAAAAGAGCAGCCAGCTCATCTGTGCTCATATACAAAGAAAAAGAATACCGGATACCTGCGCACGGAAATATAACGCTTGACAGGCGACCTGTTATTGCAGGGGCAGGTCCTGCCGGCCTGTTTTGTGCATATATACTGGCAGAGGCAGGCTTTCGCCCGATAGTTATCGAGCGTGGCAGCAGGGTAGAAAAAAGAACTGACGATGTTCAAAAATTCTGGGAGAGCGGCATACTTAATCCCAAAAGCAATGTACAATTTGGTGAGGGCGGTGCCGGAACCTTTTCAGACGGCAAGCTGAATACATCCGTAAAGGATCCTTCGGGCAGAAATCGTCTTGTGCTTGAGACATTTGTGCGATTTGGGGCAGATCCGTCCATACTTTATGACAACAAGCCACATATTGGTACTGATGTGCTTTCAGAAGTAATTGTCAACATGCGTGAGTTTTTGGTTGACAAAGGGGCTACATTTGTATTTGACACCTGTGTAAACAATCTTGACATAGTTTCCCAAAAGCTATTAAGTGTTTACACAGATTCTGACAGTAACAGTAATAGTGAAATAAAGACAGATGTATGCGTTCTGGCACTCGGACACAGCGCCAGAGATACATTTGATATGCTTTACAACAAAGGCTTTGATATGGAGTGCAAGAGCTTTGCTGTCGGCTTTCGCGTGGAGCATCCGCAGCGCATGATAGATGAATCACAGTATGGTATTCAAAAGAAAATCATACTTCCGCCAAGCCCATACAAGGTTACCTCCAATTTTCCGAATGGCAGAGGAGTCTATTCATTCTGCATGTGTCCGGGAGGATATGTGGTCAACTCATCGTCAACCGAAAATCACACGGTGGTTAACGGCATGAGCTATCACGACAGAAACAGCAAAAATGCGAACAGTGCCATCATAGTATCTGTTTCGCCGAAGGATTTCGGAGCAGATGATGCCCTCGCCGGAGTGAGATATCAGGAAAAGCTTGAAACAGAAAATTATAAGCGAGGCAATGGTTTAATACCACAGCAGCTTTTCGGTGATTTCTGTGATGACAGATTAACAACAGCATACGGTGATTTTGGCTCCTGTACAAAGGGAAACACCGTCTTTGCAAAGCTGAATGGACTGATGAACGCTGACATGGAGCAGTCGTTCAAGCTTGGAATGGAGCATTTTGGTCATCTGATACATGGTTTTGACAGAAAAGATGCAATTTTGTCCGGTATGGAGACACGCACATCTTCTCCGCTTCGCATAAAAAGAGATGAATCCTTTGAGAGCAACATCTCGGGTGTATACCCTTGCGGAGAGGGCGCAGGCTATGCAGGAGGCATTACATCTGCGGCAATCGACGGCATAAAGGTCGCAGAAGCAATTATAAAAAAATATAGGCCGGATTTTAAATAATATTTATACACATGAATAATATTTATACACGTAAAGAGAGGAAATATTCGTGGCAGAAGTATCACCAATGATGCAGCATTATCTGCAGACAAAAGAACAATATAAGGATTGTATTTTATTTTATCGCTTAGGAGACTTCTATGAGATGTTTTTTGACGATGCGATAATGGTTTCAAAGGAGCTTGAGCTTACGCTCACCGGCAAAAACTGCGGACTTGAAGAAAGAGCTCCTATGTGTGGAGTACCGTTTCATGCGGCAGACTCATATATCAACAGACTCGTATCAAACGGTCACAAGGTAGCTATCTGTGAACAGATGGAAGATCCAAAGCAGGCAAAGGGAATCGTAAAGCGAGAGGTAATCCGTGTTGTAACACCTGGCACAAACACTGATATGGCTTCTTTAGATGAGGCAAAAAACAATTACATAATGTCGATTGTATACACTGAGGACAAATACGGCATAGCAACCTGTGATGTCACAACAGGTGATTTTTTCACGACAGAGGTGGATACGGAAAGAAAGCTGTTAGATGAGGTGAGCAGATTTAATCCATCGGAAATCATATGTAATGAAGCCTTCTACATGAGCGGAATAGATGTTGACGATATGAAAAACAGACTGTCAATTACCGTTTCGGCACTCGACTCCTGGTATTTTTCCGATGGCCTTGCAAATGAGACACTGCTTTCACATTTCCACGTGCAGACGATAAAGGCTCTGGGGCTTGAGGATTATGAGAGCGGGGTCATAGCTTCGGGAGCCCTTTTAAAGTACCTTTATGAGACACAGATGAACTCGCTTGACAACATACTTGAGCTTCATCCGTACTCTATAGGCAAATATATGATAATAGACAGCTCCTCAAGAAGAAATTTGGAGCTTGTAGAGACACTTCGGGAAAAGCAAAAGAGAGGCTCTCTACTGTGGGTACTCGACAAAACACGCACGGCTATGGGAGCAAGACTGCTTCGCACCTATGTCGAGCAGCCTCTTATCGAAAAAGCAGAGATAATAAAGCGCCAGAAGCTTATCGAGGCACTTAATGCCAATGAAATCACAAGAGATGAGATCAGGGAATACCTTAACCCTATTTATGACCTTGAGCGTCTCATCACAAGAATCACCTACCAGTCAGCCAATCCGCGTGACCTTATAGCCTTCAGGGATTCTTTAAGGATGCTTCCGCCAATAAAGCAGCAGCTTTCTGACATACCGTGTGAGCTTACCGATGAGATTAACGAAGAGTTCGACGAGCTTAAGGATATATATGAGCTTTTACTTTCATCCATTGAGGATGAGCCGCCTATCTCACAGCGCGACGGAGATATCATAAAAGCTGGCTACAACGAGGAGGTTGACCGTCTTCGAGACGCAAAAACCAAGGGAAAGACATGGCTTGCAGAGCTTGAAGCCGGTGAGCGTGAAAAAACAGGCATCAAAAACTTAAGAATCAAGTATAACAAGGTATTTGGATATTACCTTGAGGTCACAAACTCCTTCAAGGATATGGTTCCGGATTATTACGTGAGAAAGCAGACACTCACCAATGCCGAGCGCTACATCACACCGGAGCTTAAGGAGCTTGAGGATACCATTCTTGGAGCTGAGGACAGGCTCACATCACTTGAGTATGAGCTGTTTCGTGATGTAAGAAAACAGATTTCCGACAATGTTTCAAGGATTCAGAAAACAGCCAGAGCTATAGCACAGATTGATGTTTTTGCTTCGCTTGCTCTTGTTGCCAGCCAGAATAATTACTGCAAGCCAAAGATAAATGAAAGCGGAATAATAGACATAAAAAACGGACGTCATCCTGTAGTTGAAAAAATGATTACAAATGACATGTTTATAGAAAACGATACATATCTGGATCAGCACAAAAACAGAATCTCAATCATCACTGGACCAAACATGGCCGGTAAATCCACCTACATGAGACAGACAGCACTTATCGTTCTCATGGCACAGATTGGAAGCTTTGTACCTGCACAAACTGCAAATATAGGTATTGTAGACCGTATCTTCACGCGAGTCGGCGCATCTGACGACCTTGCAAGCGGCCAGAGTACATTTATGGTTGAGATGAACGAGGTGGCAAATATACTAAGAAATGCGACCGCAAAATCCCTGCTTATTCTTGATGAGATTGGACGAGGCACGAGTACATTTGACGGACTAAGCATCGCCTGGGCAGTTGTAGAGCATATAAGTAATCCAAAGCTCCTCGGAGCAAAGACGCTTTTTGCAACCCATTATCACGAGCTCACCGAGCTTGAGGGCAAGCTTGACAGTGTAAATAACTATTGCATCGCTGTAAAGGAAAAGGGCGATGATATAGTTTTCCTAAGAAAAATCGTAAAGGGCGGAGCTGACAGAAGCTACGGCATACAGGTTGCAAAGCTTGCAGGTCTGCCTGATTCAGTCATAGAGCGTGCCAAGGAAATCGCAGAACAGCTTCTTGCAAATGATATCACAGATACTGTAAAAAGCATATCCGTTGACACTGGCCACAAGCATAAAAAGGAGCACCTTGACGAGGTTGATATGACACAGATTTCGCTTTTCGACACAGTGAAGGATGATGATATAATTGACGAGCTTCGAAGCATAGACATAGGCAACATGACACCACTTGATGCGTTAAACAAGCTGTATCAGCTCCAGAACAAGGTTAAAAACCGCTGGTAGAAAGGATTAAAATGCCAAATATTGCCATATTAAATCAGGAAACAATAGATAAAATAGCTGCAGGAGAGGTTGTTGAGCGTCCGTGCTCCGTGGTAAAGGAGCTGGTGGAAAATGCCATAGATGCAGGCTCCACAGCCATCACTGTCGAGATAAAGGAGGGCGGAATCTCATTTATCCGTATCACCGACAACGGCTGCGGAATTGAAAGAGACCAGGTTGCGGTTGCATTTTACCGTCACAGCACAAGTAAAATCCGCTCGGCAGAGGATTTACTTACTGTAAAGTCACTCGGCTTCAGAGGTGAGGCGCTGTCAAGCATCTCGGCAGTTGCCCGCGTTGAGCTTATCACAAAGACATACGATGAGCTCACCGGCACCAGATATGTGATTGAAGGCTCGAAGGAGCTTTCCAACGAGGAAATCGGTGCTCCGGACGGTACTACCTTCATAGTAAAGGATTTGTTTTATAATGTTCCGGCAAGACGCAAGTTTTTAAAGACAGCACAGACAGAGGGCAGCTACATAAGCGATATGGTTGAAAAGCTCGCGCTTTCACATCCTGATATATCGTTTAAGTTCATAAACAATAACCAGACAAAGCTTCACACCTCAGGAAACGGCAACAGAAAGGATATCATATACCATATATTCGGACGCGAGATATCGTCATCACTGCTTGAGGTGAAGCATGAATGTGAATACTTTAAGGTGGAGGGCTTTATAGGAAAGCCTGTCATCACGAGGGGCAACAGAAATTATGAGAATTATTTCATAAATGGCAGGTATGTAAAGAGCAATATATTGTCACGTGCAATAGAGGAGGCCTACAAGAGCTTTCTAATGCAGCATCAGTATCCTTTTACAGTGCTTTACTTCACATTTTTCAGTGAGCTGGATGTCAACGTGCATCCGACCAAGATGGAGCTTAGGTTCGATAACAACAATGAGATATATGTCGAATTGTGTGACACAATATATGCAATTCTATCCCATAAGGAGATGATTCCCGAGGTGCCTGTAGACAGTACGCCGGCGCCTAAAAAGATAGTGCATGAGTATAAGGAGCCAATACCGGAGCCGTTTGAGAAGAGGCGTATCAATGAGGTGAGGGCAGCGGAATCAAGGAGCGTGTACGGACAGAGCGTGACGTCAGCAGTAACAGAACCTGCTGCAAAAGCGCCTGCTGTTAATGAGCAACTCACAGATAACACATCAAAGCTGCAGACTGCAAAAGCATCTGCATCTGCGCTTGTTGCTGGCACCGGCAATTCAGCGGAACCAAAGCCTGAGACTTCCGCCGCGTATGAACATGCACAGGTTGTCACCGGCACCCAGCAGACACTTGGGGATTACGACAAGGTTTTTCTTACAGAAAGCGCCAAGAAGCAGTTTTCCATCATAGGCCAGCTCTTTAAGACATACTGGCTCATAGAGTTTGAGGACAAGCTGTACATCATAGACCAGCATGCAGCCCATGAGAAGGTGCTGTATGAAAAAACAATGGCAAGACTTGCCAATAAGGATTTTACATCACAGCACATAAGCCCTCCGATTGTCATGACTCTTGATGCAAGGGAAAGCGAGATGCTTGAGAAATACAGGCCGCAGATAGAGCAGTTTGGCTATGAGGTGGAGCATTTTGGTGGCAAGGAATACATGATCAGTGCAATTCCCGATAATTTGTTTAACATAGATATGAAGGATCTGTTTATAGAGATGCTCGATGATTTTTCCAATGCGACAGGCAGGCAGACTCCTGATATCATCACGGAAAAGGTCGCATCCATGTCGTGCAAGGCAGCAGTCAAGGGCAATGACAAGCTTACTCTTTGTGAGATAAATGAGCTGATAGATGAGCTTTTGTCACTCGACAATCCTTACAACTGCCCACACGGCAGACCAACCATCATCTCTATGAGCAAATATGAGATAGAAAAGAAATTCAAACGTATCGTATGACAACATACACATTTGGACTGAGGTGCAATATGACACAAAAACCGATGATTGTCCTGACAGGACCGACAGCAGTAGGAAAGACAGCTCTATCGATTGAGCTTGCAAAAAAAATAAATGGTGCTATAATATCCGCGGATTCCATGCAGGTATACAAATACATGGATATAGGCTCTGCGAAGGTTACAGTCGATGAGATGGACGGCATAAAGCACTATCTGATAGATGAGCTTGAGCCATCTGACGAGTTCAATGTATTTATCTTTAAGGATATGGCGAAAAAAGCTCTTAATGAAATATACGAAGCAGGAAAAATACCGATAATTGTCGGCGGCACCGGCTTTTATATCCAGGCGCTCTTGTATGACATTGATTTCACAAAGCAGGATGTGGATGAGGCATACAGAAAGAGCCTGTACGACTTTGCCAACGAGCATGGAAATCATGCACTGCATGAAAAGCTTAAGGATATCGACCCTGTATCTTATGAGAGCATCCATGAGAATAATGTAAAGCGCGTCATCAGGGCAATTGAATATTATCACACCTGCCATGAGCCGATTTCAAAGCACAACGAGACAGAAAGAGCTAAGCAGTCACCCTACAGCTTTGCCTATTTTGTACTGGATGATGTAAGAGAAAGGCTTTATGAGAGGATAGATAAGAGAGTTGATATCATGGTTTCAAACGGACTTGTCGATGAGGTGAAAAAGCTAAAGGCGATGGGCTGTACGAGCGATATGGTATCCATGAAGGGCATAGGCTACAAGGAAATCCTTGCATATCTCGACGGAGAATATTCACTTGATGAGGCTGTGGACAAGGTAAAGCTTGAGTCAAGGCGCTTTGCAAAGAGACAGCTTACCTGGTTTAGGAGAGAAAAAGACACCATATGGATAGAAAAAAACGAATATTCATATGATGATAATAAAATATTAAATAAAATACAAGAAATTTTAGCAGAAAAGAGGATTATAATTTGTTAGATACCAATGAAGCCATTTACAGGCAGTATGAGACACTTGGAATATCAAAAGAGGTTTTGGATTTCGGAACCTCTGTAGAAAAGGAGCTTAAGGAGCGTTTTGACAAAATAGACACAAATGCTGAGTATAATCAGCTTAAGGTCATAGCAGCCATGCAGAAAAACAAGGTGAGCGCAGAGTGCTTCCAGGCATCAAGCGGCTACGGCTACAATGACCTCGGAAGAGATACACTTGAGAGAGTATACGCTGACTGCTTTGGCGCAGAGGACGCGCTTGTAAGACCGCAGATTACCTGTGGCACACATGCACTTGCACTTGCCCTCATGTCAAACCTGCGTCCGGGCGATGAACTTTTAAGCCCTGTCGGAAAGCCTTACGATACACTTGAGGAGGTAATAGGCATACGCCCTTCAAAGGGCTCGCTTGCTGAGTACGGCATCACATATGCACAGGTTGATTTACTGCCTGACGGTGAGTTTGACTATGACGGAATAAAGAAAGCCATCAACGAAAAAACAAAGCTTGTCACAATCCAGCGCTCTAAGGGCTATGCTACAAGACCTACGCTTTCAGTCAAAAAAATAGGCGAGCTCATCGCCTTTGTAAAGAGCATAAAGCCTGATGTGATCTGTATGGTCGATAACTGCTACGGTGAGTTTGTAGAGGAGACAGAGCCTATCCAGGTTGGAGCAGACATGATGGTTGGCTCACTGATCAAAAATCCGGGAGGCGGACTTGCACCAATCGGAGGCTATATTGTCGGCAAAAAGGAATGCGTTGAAAATGCTGCATACCGCCTCACATCTCCGGGACTTGGCAAGGAGGTTGGAGCCTCACTCGGAGTCATCCAATCATTTTATCAGGGCTTTTTCCTTGCACCGACTGTCGTAAGCGGAGCATTAAAGGGAGCAATCTTTGCCGCAAAAATCTATGAAAAGCTTGGTTTTAAGGTGGTTCCTGACGGAACTGAGAGCCGCCACGATATCATACAGGCCGTAGAGTTCAATAACCGCGATGCCATGATAGCCTTCTGCGAGGGCATTCAGGCAGCAGCACCGGTGGACAGCTATGTGACACCTGAGCCGTGGGCAATGCCGGGCTATGACAGTGATGTCATCATGGCAGCAGGCGCATTTGTGCAGGGCTCATCCATAGAGCTTTCTGCTGACGGCCCTGTGAAGCCTCCGTATGCGGTTTATTTCCAGGGAGGACTTACCTGGTACCATGCAAAGCTTGGAATTTTGATGTCTTTACAAAAACTTTATGAGAGAAATCTTGTTAAGCTTGTTTAGGTGTGCTACAATTAACTGAAAACTTTGCTTAAATCCGTTGTCAATCGCCTGGGAGAAGCGAAAGGGATTAATGCATAATAACAAAACAATTAAAAATCTGCCGGCTTCAGAGCGACCATATGAGAAATTTTTATCGCTTGGAGCATCAGGCCTGTCAGACGCTGATTTACTTGCCATCATTATAAAGACCGGCACAAGAGACAAGACTGTGATTGATATTGCACAGGATATACTCTCCGGCGGGCATGGCAATCTGCTCAATCTATATGATATGTCCTATGAGGAGCTTCTTAGCATCCCCGGGATAGGGCAGATAAAGGCTATACAGCTTAAGGCGATAGCTGAGCTGTCGCTTCGCATAGCAAAGACAAAAAAGGTTCAAAGCATCAGAATGAATAATCCTCAGACAATAGCTGACTACTATATGGAGCAGATGAGGCATCTCACAAATGAAGTCGTCATTTGTGCCTATTTTGATGTAAAAAGCAGATTCTTAGGAGACAAGTTCATATCCAAGGGTTCACTAAGCTCATCTGTAGTGGACATAGGCTCCATCATCAGGACCGCCCTGGACAAAAATGCATCAAAGCTTGTTTTATTGCACAATCATCCAAGCGGAGATTGTACTCCCAGCAGAAATGATATTGCTGTCACAGACAGATTAATTGAGGGCTCAGGGATTTTTTCCATAGAGCTTTGTGACCATATCATAATCGGAGATAACGAATATTATAGCTTCTATGAAAATAAACTTATATAAACAGAAGACGAGGTAGAATTATTATGAGCAACAACGTTTACGGAATTGATCTGGGAACAAACAATTTCAAGGTATACTCAAAGGCTACAGGCAAGACAATGCTTGAGAAAAACACAATAGCCGTAATAGACAAAAATCAGATATATGCATATGGAGACAGCGCATATGCCATGTATGAAAAGGCACCTGAGACAATCAACGTCATATTTCCTGTTGTAGAGGGAGTTATTGCTGACTATAATCTGCTTCAGACTATGATTTTTGACTTTTTGGAGCACAAGACAAAGGCACGTATCAAAAATGCCGAGTTCATCATCGCTGTGCCGACAGATATCACAGATGTAGAGAAAAGAGCATTCTACGAACTCTTCTATAAGAGCAAATCAAAGCCTAAAAAGGTCATGCTCTGCGAGAAGCCTATCGCTGATGCTGTAGGTCTTGGAATAGACGTAAACGAGCCAACCGGTGTCATGATAGTAGATATGGGCGCTGACACAACAGAGACATCCGTTATTTCACTCGGTGGCCTGGTGCTTAGTGACCTGCTTCATTTCGGTGGCAACAGACTTGACGAGTCAATTATCTCCTTTGTGCGAAAGGAGTTCAATCTTGTAATCGGCCAAAAGACTGCAAAGCTGTTGAAGGAGACTATAGGCTCTGCACTTCCGGGAAGAGAGGACAGTATGGTAATAGTGGGCCGTGATGTGGTAAGCGGCCTGCCTATTGAGATGGAAATTGGTTCAAAGGTCGTTTACGAGGCTATGAAGTCAAACCTTGAGTCTATATGCACATCAATAAAAATGATTCTTGAGAAGACTCCGCCTGAGCTTGCAAAGGATATCATTCATTCAGGCATTTATATCACAGGAGGCGGCTCACAGCTTGCAGGACTTGACCAGCTCTTTGAACAGATTACAGGTATAAAGGTCATCTGCTCAGAATGTCCTGAGGAGAGTGCAGTACGCGGACTCGTACAAATAGTTTCTGATTCAAAATATAAGAGACTTCCGTTCAGCATCAAAAAATAATAACCGAGGTTAACATGAGTAAGAATTTTCGCAATCGAAAGAGAAAGCACAATAAAAAGCTGCCTGCAAGATACACACTGTTGATTATGACAGCAGTCTGCTTTGTGACCATGCTGTTAAGCCTTACCTTAAATATCTCCGGTGGTCCTTTAAAGACTGCTGCCGGATATGTATTCATCCCAATGCAGAAGGGTATAAACAGCTTTGGAATCCACATTTCAGATAAGGTTACAGAAATACGCACATTAAAAAATGTCAAGGCTGAGAATAAAAAGCTCAAGGCCGAGGTAGAAGAGCTTACAACACAGCTCACAACAACCAAACTTGAACAGTATGAGCTTGACAATTACAGACAGCTTCTTGATTTGGATGCCAAATATCCATCATATCCCAAGGTCGCTGCCAGTGTCATAGCAAAGGACAGCGGAAACTGGTTTTCTACCTTTACTATCGACAAAGGAAAAAAGGATGGAGTGGACGTAGGCATGAATGTGCTTGCGGGAAGCGGACTTGTAGGTATTGTTACCGATGCTGGCGATAATTTTGCCAAGGTACGCTGTATCATAGATGATGCCAGCAAAGTCAGTGGCATGGTTTCCACCACGGAGGACAACCTCACCGTCAGTGGCAATATAAAAACCATGAACGATGACAAGGTAATTACCTTTACAGAGTTAAAGGATGACGACAACAAGGTGAAAGAGGGCGATCCTGTTGTTACCTCATACGTGTCAGACCGTTACCAGCAGGGTATACTGATTGGCTATGTGGCAAAAATCGAAAATAATTCCAACAATCTGACAAAATCCGGCACTATCACACCGGTTGTAGATTTTGAGCATATCGAAAATGTCATGGTCATAACACAGCTTAAGCAGACCGGTGAAACTAAGACAGCTGACGACACCGAAAGTACAAAAACAGCCGGTGACAGCCAGACTGAAAATTCAACTGAAAATAAGTAAGGAGCAGCATGAGACGTAGAATTGTTTTATTTATAATAATAACTTTATGCTTTGTATTGCAGACCACGCTGTTTAAGACTCTTTCCTTTGCCAATATCTCACCAAACCTGTTGATTATAGCCGTATCATCCTTTGGCTTTATGCGTGGCAAAAAGGAAGGACTGTGGGTAGGCTTCTTTTGCGGCCTGCTTATTGACATATTTTGCGGAAAATATATAGGACTGTATGCTTTAATATATATGTATATCGGTTTTATCAATGGATTATTCCAGAAAAGATTCTATCCTGACGATATAAAGCTTCCTATGCTTCTTATAGGAGGCAGCGATTTGTTTTACAATCTGGTAGTATACTTTTTCATGTTTTTACTGCGTGGCAGGTTTAGCTTTTTGTACTATCTGAAGTCAATTATCATACCTGAATTTGTATACACAATGGTTATCAGTATACTTTTGTATCTGGTATTTCTTAAGTTAAACCAGAAGCTGGAAGCACACGAGAAAAGGAGAGCAAAGAAATTTGATTTATGATATAAAAGATTTTCTGAAGAAATTTTTCAGCTCAAGACTTTTTGTCTTGGCAGCAGTAATCATTCTCATGTTTGCCCTGCTTGCCGAAAGAGTCTTTACCCTTCAGATTATTAAAGGTGCAGATTATCAGAAAAACTTCATAATGCTGATTAAAAAGCCGCTGTCCATAGAGGCATCAAGAGGCAATATATACGATGTAAATGGTGAGCTGCTTGCTTACAATCAGCTTGCATACTCTGTAGTCATCTCAGACAACGGCAGCTATTCATCTACGAAGGAGCACAATCGTCTTTTAAACAAAGAGCTTAATGAAATTATCAATGTGATAAAAAACAATGGCGGCTCCATATACAATGATTTTCCGGTTGTTTTAAACGATGATGGTACATACAGCTTTACATTCACATCTGAAACCTCAAAAAAGAGATTTCTGTCAGATGTGTTCGGAAAGAAATATGATAAGCTCGAATACAATAAATCACTTGGATTTGACGAGGCAAATGCCAGCGCCCAAAATATTATTGATTTCCTAAGCTCTGACCAGTATGAATGCTTTGACATAAGCAGCAAGTATGATACACAGGCCACTTATGATATTGTAGTGATGAGATATGCCATAAAACAGAACCGATTCACTAAATACAAAACCACTACCATTGCCAAGGATGTAAATGATTCGATAGTAGCATATGTCAATGAGCATTCAGATACTCTTACCGGCATATCAATTGAAGAGGATACCATCCGCAAGTACAACTATCCTGAATATATTTCATCGCTCATAGGATACACAGGCAAGATATCTACCGACGAGTATAATGAGCTGTCAAAGGATGATGACTCATATACACAAAATGATATGGTAGGTAAGTCAGGCTTAGAGCAGTACTATGAGAGCTATCTGCGAGGCAAAAACGGTGAAAAACAGGTCTATGTAAACAATGTCGGTAAAATAAACGAGGTAATAAGTCAGGAGAATCCTGTTTCCGGAAATGATGTCTACTTAAGTATTGACATCAAGCTGCAGGAGGCCACATACAAGCTGTTAGAGCAGGAGATAGCCGGAATTGTTTACTCCAAAATAAAATCCGGTGAAATACCTATAAGTGATGTTTACTTTGCACTGATCAACAACAATGTAGTTGACCTGACACATTTCAATGCACCGGATGCATCAGCAACTGAGCAGGCTATATACAATTCCTTCAGCGGCCAGCTGCAGGGTGCACTATCAACTATAGACAGTGAGCTTGAAAGCGGTACATCAGGCACTGCTTCCATGTCGGAGCAGACACTTGATTATTTTACATGTGTTATGTCAGTGCTAAACGACGATGGACTGCTGTTGAGCAAACAGATAGATACCTCTGATTCCACATATGCCTCATGGAAGGCAGGTACACTCTCACCGCGTGATTATCTCAAATACTGCATTTCAAAGCAGTGGATAGACATCACAAAGCTTGATGTGGACCAGAAGTATGCTGATTCAAGCGAGATTTACACAGCACTGTGTTCATATATCAGGGATGCCATGACTGACAATAAAGACTTTGCCAAAATTATATACAAATATATGGTAAATTCCGGGGCGGTCACTGGACAGCAGCTGTGCCTTCTGCTTTTTGACCAGGGTGTACTCGATTATGACGATGCAACAGTAAGCAACATTGCCAATGGCTCCATCAGTCCATATGCATTTCTTATGGACAAAATAAACAACATAGAGATAACACCTGCACAGCTTGCCCTTGACCCATGTACAGGCTCCTGTGTCATAACTGATGCAAAGACAGGACAGCTAAAGGCTTTAGTCAGCTATCCGGGCTATGACAACAACAAGCTTGCAAACACTGTAGATGCTGATTACTACCAGTCTCTCAGAGAGGACAAGTCTAATCCGCTATGGAATTATGCAACCCAGGAGCAGACTGCACCGGGATCTACCTTCAAGATGGTATCAAGCACCGCAGGTCTTGCCGAGGGAGTCATTGATACTTCGTCAAAGATCAATTGTACCGGAATATTTACAGAAATCAGCAATCAGCCAAAGTGCTGGATTTATCCGGGTGCGCATGGTATGGACAATGTATCTGAAGCTTTAAGGGATTCATGTAACGTATTCTTCTACACAACAGGCTTCAGGCTTGCAAGCAAGGACACCGGTTCATATGACGATGAAAACGGTATGAAATACATACAAAAATATGCATCTATATACGGACTGGACCAGAAATCAGGTGTTGAGATAGTAGAAAAGACGCCGTCCATTGCCACACAGTATCCTGTTATGGCAGCTATCGGACAGAGTAATAACAACTTTACGACTATTTCTCTCTCAAGATATGTGACAGCAGTTGCTTCCGGAAAGCTTTATGACTATAAGCTGATGAACAAAATTGTGGATGCAGACGGCAAAGCAGTCAAACAGTATGATTCAAAATCAACCGATATATCAGGTACACTCACTCAAAGCCAGTGGGATGCCATCCATCAGGGAATGCGTATGGTGGTCGAAGACCTGCACGATGTATTTGGCGGCTTTACAGGCGTTGAGGTGTCCGGTAAGACAGGAACAGCACAGCAGGTTGAGACAAGACCAAACCATGCGCTGTTTGTAGGATACGCTCCATCAAGCGATCCTGAAATTACAATAGCTACACGTATATCATATGGATACAGCTCACACAATGCTGCAGCTGCATCCAGAAATATAATTTCATATTATTATAATCTGGAGTCACTTGACGATTTACTCGCAGTCAAGGCTGAGGGTGTTAACTCATCAGGCTCAAGTGCCAGAACAGACTAGGAGGTTTATTTTTGTGAGTGAAGCAATAGTTTTCACTTCAGGAAAAGGCGGTGTTGGAAAAACTACGGTTATTTCCAATATCGGAGTAGAACTTTCACAGTTAGATAAAAAAGTCATCATGCTCGATACAGACATGGGACTTCGCAATCTGGACCTGGTAATGGGAATAGAGGACAAGGTCAATTACAATATCCTCGACATCTTAAACCGCTCATGCCGTATCAGACAGGCAATCATACGCAATAAAAAATATCCCAATCTATATGTAATTCCTGCAGCACCTTCCATGGATACGTTATGCAGCTATGAGGCTCGCTTCAAGATACTTATAGAGGAGCTTAAAGCAAGCTTTGATTATTGTCTGATAGATTCTCCGGCGGGTATCGACAGCGGCTTTTGGTTTTCTGTCGCACCGGCAGACCGCGCGATAGTAGTTACCACACCGCATGTATCTGCTATACACGATGCAAGGCGATGCATAAGCCTGCTCGACAGCGCACATCTTGACGATATATCAGTCATTGTTAATGCATATGACAAGCATATGGTAAGAAGGCATCAGATGATATCAGATAATGATATTACAGCACTTCTTTCTACCAGGATTATTGGCACTATTCCCTATGACAAAAGTGTTATCATTTGCCAGAACAGAGGAATACCTGTCCGTGAGGCCAAAAGCAGGCTTGCTCCTGTATTTGCCCGTATATCCGGTCAGATAATCCATTCCTCTGACGATATGAGAGGTGCCGCTGTATGATGCATAAATTTTCCAAAACAGGAGAATACGCAAAGAAAAGGCTTAAAATAGCACTTGCAGAAGATAGAAGCACAATATCTGCTTCGGACAATATGACACAGATAAAAAAAGAGATAAAAAGTGTGATACAAAGACATATGAATATAAACGATGAAGCTTATGAGGTCCGGATTATCATGCGCGACAAAAAATCAATTAATAACCTTTAACAAAATACCTTTTGACCATCATGTCATTAGTATTAGGATTAAGATTACAGAGATAACAGATAGGAAGTAACAAAATGTTCAAACAGTACAGACTAAAGAATTATCACTTTCAATTAGTAGTATACATAATAGCCTTGTCGATTATAGGCATCCTGCTGATAGGCAGTGCCAAGCACTCCGTACAAAGCAAGCAGATAATAGGCTTTGTAATGGGGCTGACTATTATGATAGTGCTTTCCCTAATAGATTATTCATTTCTGCTCAAATTCGTGTGGATATACTATGCCGGCATGGTTGTACTGCTGTTACTTGTTCTGTTTGCAGGTGATGATGCAAAGGGTGCACAGCGCTGGTTTGAAATTGCAGGTATCAGATTCCAGCCGTCTGAGATTGCCAAAATTATACTGATTTTGTTCTTTGCCTATTTCTTTGCCAAATATGAGGAATCCATAAACACGGTAAAGACGATAGTACTGTCAGTGATATTTGTAGGAATACCTTTATTTCTTATCTTTAAACAGCCGGACAACTCAACAACAATTCTTACTGCATTAATTTTCGCTACCCTCTTGTTTATTAGCGGATTAAGTTATAAAATAATAATGCCGGTACTTGGAGTTTCAGTACCGATAGTTTTGATAGTGATAAGCTATATATATACACATGCCGATGCACTTATCAAAAAAGGCTTTTACCCTGCTACGCGTATCATGTCGTGGCTAGACCCGACAAATTACGCTGATACAGCAGCACAGCAAAGAAACTCTATCTGGGCTATAGGCTCAGGACAGTTGTTTGGCAAGGGACTTAACAACTCTGTTGTAACCTCTATGAAGAACACCAACTACATCATAGAGCCTCAAACAGATTTTATATTTGCTGTTGCCGGAGAGGAGCTTGGCTTTATTGGTGCAATCAGTATAATAATTCTTTTGCTTCTTATCGTAATTGAGTGTATACTTATAGCAAGGAAGGCAAAGGACACAAGCGGAAAGCTCATATGCTGTGGCATAGGAGCACTTATAGGCTTTCAGGCCTTTATCAATTTGTGCGTAGCCACAGGTCTTATGCCCAATACCGGTATGACTCTTCCCTTTGTCAGTTATGGACTTACGTCGCTTGTTTCGCTGTACATGGGAATGGGAATTGTTCTGAATGTAGGATTACAGCCGAAGAAATATTCATAGGGAGGTTAGCAATGAACATAGGATTAGTTGCACATGATTCAAAGAAAAAACTGATGCAGAACTTCTGCATAGCATACAGAGGTATCTTAAGCAAAAATAATTTGTACGCCACAGGCACCACAGGACGTCTGATAGAGGAGGTTGCAAACCTCTCAGTGCACAAATATCTTGCAGGACACTTAGGAGGCATCCAGCAGCTTGGAGCACAGATTGAGCACAATGACATAGATCTTGTCATCTTTCTGCGTGATCCATTAAAGCCTAAGCCACACGAGCCTGAGGTAAACAGTATTTTCCGTATTTGTGATGAGCATAATATACCACTTGCCACCAATCTGGCTACAGCAGAGCTGCTCATTTTATCATTGGACAGAGGAGATCTTGACTGGCGTGAGATGTACAAGTAAACAAAGAATTAAACGACTGCTATGTCTTACATGCATAGCAGCGGTTTTTATGACAGGCTGTGGTACAAAGATTGAGAATGCATATGATACTTATTCCACAGATTATATAAATGGATATAACGGAAGTAATTTTTTTGCGTCCAACCTTTGCGTCACAAATGATGTCAATTTTGGTCAGGACAATATGCAGTTTGCAAAAACCGCAGAGGGAGCCGGAGCCTTTAATATTGACACTCATCAGGTGCTGTATAGCCAGAATCTGTTTGAAAAGCTATATCCTGCAAGCACTACAAAGATTTTAACTGCATACATAATTCTTAAAAACTGTGATTTAAATGCGACAGTCACAGTAAGCCATGACGCTGCAAACCCTGGCCATTCATCATCGGTATGTGGCCTAAAGGAGGGCGATGTCATTACAGTGCAGGATTTATTGTATGGGCTCTTACTTGAGAGTGGCAATGATGCGGCAATAGCACTGGCAGAGTACTGTAGTGGTTCTGTAGAAGAATTTGCCAAGCTGATGAACAGCACTGCAAAAAGTTTTGGTGCCACAAACAGCAATTTTGTCAACCCAAGCGGTCTTCCTGATGAAAATCATTACACTACCATATATGACATGTACCTCATTTTTTCCAATGCCATATCCTTAGAGAGCTTTGTTGCAATCATCAGTTCACAGACTCACGATGTGGCATATACAAATGCCCAGGGCGCGGCTGTTTCAAAGACCTTTAAGAATACCTGCGGCTATCTGACCGGAGCATATACAGCCCCTGAAAACGTCACAGTGACAGGAGGAAAGACAGGCACTACGGGTGAAGCCGGCTATTGCCTCGTACTGCTAAGCCAGAATGCTAAAAATGAGCGCATAATAAGCATAGTTTACAAGGCAGATGGTAAAAAGGATCTTTATAGCTTCATGAATGAAATACTTAGTGGATTTGCTAATTAAATATTGAGTTTTATGGTTATTTATACTATAATAATATAAAAATACAATTATTTTTTATTAATAATCACAATATTTATCCATAGGAGGAATGAGCCATGATAGAAATTATTTGTGGAGACAAGGGCAAGGGCAAGACAAAAGAGCTGTTAGACAAGGTAAATTCATCAATTAAGGGAAATGAGGGTTCCATAGTTTTTCTTGATAAGAGCCAGAAGCACATGTATGAGCTTAATAACCAGGTTCGACTAATCAATGTTATGGACTATCCTATTGACAATTGTGATGAATTTTTAGGATTTATATGCGGAATCATATCGCAGGATCATGATCTGGAGGAGATGTATTTAGACAGCTTCCTTACAATTGCATCACTTGATGATGAGGGGGATATCACCAAGGCAATCGAAAAGCTTGATATAATCAGCGAGAAGTTTAAGGTGAAGTTCATCTTAAGTGTTTCAAGGAATATTGACAAGTTGCCTGAATGTGCCAAGGCAAAGGTTATCATTTCTTTATAAATGATTAATTAGGGGGATGTGTATTTCACATCCCTTTTTTAAGGAGTAAAATTGTGTCCCAAAAGAATAAAAAAATACTGAAATATCACACCGGCTTCAATCTGAATATCGGTTTTATAGTGTTTTTTGTAATAATAATCCTGTCTCTTATACACATCTCCGAGCCCACGAGACCGAGGCTGATCTCGT
>ERZ1026850.469-NODE-469-length-25227-cov-81.579414_pt1 | contig 25227 bp, 33 predicted proteins | sample MGYA00380155_ERZ1026850 | MGnify/ENA primary metagenome ERZ1026850 (study PRJEB33269, sample SAMEA4719791) | human gut metagenome | biome: human-associated habitat; feature: organic feature; material: feces | place: Cameroon | collected 2013-10 ... | reverse complement strand
TATCCTCTTCGTCGGCAGCGTCAGATGTGTATAAGAGACAGCCATAGAAAACAAATGTTCAGTTTGACGAACTCGGGAAAAGCCCGTGAGAACAAATGTTCTTTTAAATATATTATTTTCAAGAAGGAGGTAATAATATGGCAGGTCCGAGACAACCTATTGAGCTCATCGTCGCAAATGGACGGAAACATGTGACTCAAGATTATATTGAGCAACGTTTGGAACAGGAACCTCGTCCCCTGACTGATAATATTGTTGCCCCCGATTATCTTACGAAAAAACAAAAAGAACAATTCGAAATAATTTCAGATCAGCTCCAACGTTTGAAGGTAATGAGTGAGACGGACGTGGACGCAGTAGCACGATACATCATTTCAAGAGATTTATATGTCACTATCTCAAAGCAAATGAATAAGGCTGCGATACGCTCCAACCCCTTCACACTGGAACAATACCTCAAAAATCAGGATAAACTTTTTAAACAATGCCGAGCGGCCGCAAATGATTTGGGCCTCTCAATTTCGAGTCGTTGCAAGCTCATCGTACCAAAGGCGGCTGAAGCTCCGCCTGAAGACAATAACAAGTTTTCAAAGTTTAAGAAGGTGGGCACTGGTGCTTGATCCTGTTACTGCTCATGCGAAAAGAGTAGTTGATGGAGAACCTGGTCACGGAGAGCTTCATATTCTTGCTTGCAAACGACATTTAAGAGACCTTGAGCGACAAAACACTGAAGAGTTCCCTTATTATTGGAACCCTGATAAAGCGAATGAAATCATCGAGTACGCTGAGACGCTAACTATTGCCGAAGGTGCCGAGCCTAAGCCCGTCAAGCTTATTGACTGTCAAAAATTCGATTTGGGCTGCACCTTCGGCTGGTTTAAGGTCTCCAATGATAAGCGACGCTTTCGCCGTCGCTATAAATCTATGGCTCGCCAGAATGGTAAGACATTTGAGAATGGTATCATGGGTACCTATATCTCTGCATTTGGAGGTTATAACTATGGTAAACTTTTCACCGTAGCAACCAAAAAACGTCAGGCCCGTCTTGCATGGGAAGAAATGTCGAAGTTTATCAATGTGGACGAGGACCTTGGAGAACTTTTTAGCGTAAAAGATTATAAATCCACTATTACCGCCCTTGAAACTAATTGCACGATCGAAGCTCTCAGTCGTGAGGGCGGTCTTGACGATGGTTTTAGAAGTATTTACTCCTCCATCGATGAAATTCATCAGCATAAAGACAATAAAATATACAAAGCCTTATACAATGGTACGAGAGCATTACCTGAAACGCTCGTCTCGATGATAACTACACGAGGCGACAAACTCAATTCATTCTGTAAGGAAATGGACGACTATTGTATAAATATCCTCCGCGGTGTTGCTACTGCAGAGGATTTTTTTGTGGATATTTATTGCCTTGATAAAGATGATGATCCTTTCGATGAATCCGTTTGGATTAAAGCAAATCCCTTCCTCTGCCTCAACCCCGAACAGGTTGATATTTTACGAGCCGACGCACAAACAGCTCGCGATATGGGCGGTTCGGATCTTCGCGACTTCATGACAAAGTCGCTTAATATGTGGGTTCAGAACAGCGATGATCAGTTTATCAACGTGGACAAATGGCAGGAATGCGGAACAAATAAGACCCTCGAGGACTTCAGAGGTCAATCCTGTTGGGTAGGTCTGGACCTTTCCTCTGGTGGAGATTTAACTACTCTTGCCCTTGAATTTATCAACGGTAAAAAACACTATTTCTATTCTCACAGCTTTATGCCTCGAGGACGCCTTGAAGAACATATTGAAACGGACCTCGCGCCTTATGATTTGTGGGAACAGCAAGAGCTTATTACCGTGACAGGCGGCTCAGGTGATTATAAAAACGATTATAAATTTATCATCAAACACTTGAGAGAACTTCAAGGTGAGTATGATCTGACCTTCCTGGGAATTGGCGTGGACCCGCACAATTTTGACGGTATACGTCCGGATCTTGAAGAATTTGGATGCCCGGTCGTTGTCATCGTCCAGTCTGCAAAGAGCTTGAACGACCCAACCGTGGATATTCAGTTGCTCGTTAAGTCGGGGGATGTTGAATACGACAAGGAAAATGGACTTCTCACTTGGAGCTTTGTAAATGCCGCAATTGTACGAAATTCTTTCAACGAAATTAAAGTTGATAAAAAAGACAATCAGCGGTATAAGCGAATCGATCCTGTTGATGCCTGCATCGATGCTCATGCATGCTGGCTTAAATGTCACGTGGAGGAAGAAATTGATGTGGAATCTGAAATGGATAAATACCTCAAGGATATGGGTTGGGCATAAGGTGGTGAATAAATGAAATTTACAACTCGATTTAAAGCAGCAATCGCTGCTTTTCGCAACAAATCCGAACGCACGACGGTTGAGATGAATAATTTGCTTCGATTCCTTGGCGTCGATCAAGAAAACAACGATGCACTTTCTGAGGCAACTTATTTCGCTTGTCTCAAAGTCTTAGGAGAATCAATCGGAAAGTTGCCTTGTAAACTCTTGCAGCACAATGATAGAAACGGCGTAAATACAATGCGCAATCATCCTCTCTATCAGGTTTTGCATGATCGACCTAACAGGTACATGACAAGCTCAGTATTTTGGAGCACGATCGAATACAATCGAAATCATTACGGCAACGCTTACGCCCTTATCGATGGTGCTGGTAAGAAAACTCAGCTTTGGATTTTGCCCAGTGCAGATGTGGAAATTTGGTATGATGACGCGAAACTTCTCGGCGACATTCCTGATATTTACTATCTTTATTCCAGCGGCGGCAAGGTTTATAAGTTTGGTTCGGAAGAGATCCTCCATTTTAAGGGGTCGAACACATTCGACGGAATTACCGGCGTCTCTGTTCGTGACCAGCTTAAAGCGACCATCGGCGGAAATATCAAAGCTCAGCGTATGATGAACAAGATGTATGACAGTGGATTTACTGCAAAAGCAGTGCTTCAGTATACCGGATCCCTGAGCGATGAAAACGCAAAGAAATTTGCTGCCGGCATTGAATCTTACGCTAAGGGTGAGATGAAATCCTCGGGAGTTGAGAACATCATTCCCATCCCCTTAGGCGCGACTCTTACGCCTCTCAATGTAAAGCTTGCCGACAATGAGTTCCTCGGAGTTAAACAGTATACAAGCTTGCAGATCGCATCAGCATTTGGAATTAAACCCTATCAAATAGGAGATTACACCAAATCAAGCTATGCATCTGCAGAAGCTCAGCAGCTATCTTTTTACATCGATACGCTTCTGTATATTGTTAAGCAGTATGAGGAAGAGCTCACCTTCAAATTACTTTCCGATGAAGAAAGAAACTCCGGCTTATTTTTCAAATTCAACATAGACGTTATCCTCAGGGCAGATTATGCGACGAAAGTTAATACCCTTTCAACCGCGGTGAATAGTTTCCTTATGACGCCCAATGAGGCAAGAAGCAAATTGGATTTGGAGAGTAAACCCGGCGGAGACCGATTACTCGGTAACGGTGCAAGTATTCCAGTTGAGTATACAGGAGCACAATATGTCGCGTCTGACGGGACAAATCCCGTTGACAATACAGACTCTAATGGAGAGGAGGAAGAAAATGAGTAAAGAAAATGAATTTCCGAGCAACATGATATGTAAAGCTGCGGAGGTCCAGACCAAGGACGTTAACGAAGATGATCTCAAAAAGATTAACAAGTTTACGCTCTCCCCTCTGACTGCCGAGGAGGTATTTACATTCAAGGTGGTTATGGGCGATAACGAGACCGATGATCGTAATTTTGAGCCATTTAATCTTAATGCCCTTAAAGACCTCAAAAAACTTTACGTAGGCAAGACGATGATTAAGGATCATAGGCGTTCCGCAGATGGTCAGGTCGCACGTATTTATGATACGGAGCTGATTACTGAGAACAAACAGACCAAAGCGGGAGAGCCTTTCACAAAACTTATCGCGTATTGCTACATGCCTAAAACTGCAAGTAATGCGGATCTTATCACTGAGATTAAGGCCGGCATTAAAAAGGAAGTATCTACAGGCTGCCAACCCAAGCATGCAATATGTTCAATTTGTGGCAAAGACAATACTAAAGACTATTGCGCACACTGGTGGGGCCGAGAATACCCTAAGGCCGATGGTACGACCGCAGTTTGTTACTTCACGTTGGATGGCGCAAAAGAAGCTTACGAGCTGAGTTTCGTCGCCGTTCCTGCTCAGAAGCGTGCTGGTACGTGTAAAACTTATACTGGCCAGCCCGCAGAAGAAAAGGACTTCCGCGAACAACCCACTCCGGAGACTGATCCGGAAAATCAATCCAACAAAGACTCTGAGGATGATGCTTGCACTGATGCTCGCATTAAAGCTCTCGAGTCTTTTATTTTTGTTGAAACCCAAAAGGAGGAAAAATAATGAATAAGAAAATGAGAGAAATTCTCGCAAAGATCGAAAAGAAAACTGCCGATGCAAAGGCGCTTATGGAGGGCGAGACTAAGGACGTGGCGAAGGCTACTACCCTGCTCGATGAAGTTGATTCCCTCAAAGCTGAGTATGATGTTGAAAGACGTCTTTACGAGGCCGAGAAGGAAGAGAACACTGCGGGCGCAGAGAAGAAGGTCGAGGAGAAGAAGGAGAAGGATTCCGTTAAGGAGTTTGCAGATGCTGCTCGTAATGGCTTCAAGGTTGATAAGACCATGAACGAGGGCACAGCTGCCGACGGTGGTTACACCGTGCCTGAGGATATCCAGACCCGCATCAATACTTATCGCGATGCGAAGAGGTCTCTCCTGTCGCTCGTCAGAGTTGAGAAGGTAAACACCAACGCGGGCCAAAGAACTTTTAAGAAGAGAGCTCAGCAGACTGGATTCACGAAGGTCGGTGAGGGTGGAAAAATTACCAAGACGTCTACTCCTCAGTTTGAGAGACTGTCGTACGCGATCGATAAGTATGCAGGTTATTTTCCTGTTACTAATGAGCTCCTTGCTGATTCTGATGCCAATATCGCTAATACTCTCATCGAGTGGATCGGCGATGAGTCCCGTGTCACTGCAAACAAGCTGATTCTTGAGCAGATCAATACTGTCGCCAAGACGAATCTTGCTAACCTCGACGGCATCAAGAAGGCTCTGAACGTTACTCTCGGGCAGGCGTTCAAGTCCACATCGAAGATCGTCACTAATGATGATGGCCTTCAGTATCTTGATACTTTGAAAGATTCTGACGGTAAGTACCTGCTTCAGCCTAATCCTTCGGATCCGATGCAGCTGAGACTTTGCGCGGGTGCTACTACCATTCCGGTTGAGGTTGTACCTAATGACGATCTTGGCAGCGAGGCTACGTACGCAGCTTCCACTGACACTACTGTCACCGCAGGCAAGACCTATTACACCAAGGGTGCCGGCGATGTATATACCAAGGTTGCAAGTCCTACCGGCAATCCTTCTACCTCGAGCTATTATGAGGTAAGCGGAGCTCAGGTTCCCTTTATCGTCGGTGACCTCAACGAAGCAATCGTTTATTGGGATCGTCAGCTTATGACTATCGCCCAGTCTAATATCGCCGCCATCGGCACGCTCAACGCATTCGAGGAGGACCTTACAATCTATCGTGCAATCGAGCGTGAGGATGTTACTACTCGTGATACTGCTGCGATCGTCAACGGCTACATTAAGGTTTCTGCATGAAGGACAAGCCCGGCACCCGATAGCCCCACTAATACCGCCACGCCTACGTCATATACTCCATCTCAGCTCAGTCGTATGACAAAAGCTGCGCTTTTGGCCGTGGCGGATGAGTCGGGTGTAACGGGGGTAAATGATACTATGCGACGATCCGACATCATTGATGCGATCCAAAATAATGTCTAAGGAGGGATAATATGATAACCATTGATGATGCGCTCAATTATCTTGGGATAGATTACGGCGACGATGACATGATCTATTCCAACGTTGCAAGAGCAATTTCTGCTGCCGACATGTTTATGAAGGGAGCAGTTGGTACAAATTATCCCGCTGATGATCCCCGCGCGGAAGAGCTCATGCTGATCGTTGTTGCGGATTTGTACGATAATCGAGGAATCCACGACAAGGTGTCTGGGTCAGTACGGCGATTGGTTAGTGATTTTGCTCTCCAACTTCGTCTTGAGATGAGGACGTGATCAGTATGGTATTTGATAAGGCAATTATTATCGAACAGCAAGATCCTGAGACTGAGGCATGGTCAGAATATTTCAGAGGTCATGCCTCAGTCAATAAAACCGGGGGCAGCGAATATTTGGGCGGTGGCGTAGAACGGTCTACACATGCGCTAACGTTTGAATTGCGGTATCAATCCATGTTGGAAGCAATTCGCTTTAATACTCAGCTATATCGAATTCGGTATAGAGGACATCTTTTTAATATCACTGACGTTGATCTTTATATGGAGGATCGTCGTGAAAATCTCAAGCTGGTAGGTGAGTCTTATGACTAACACCAGACCTGAAGATTTGTCTGCGGCAATTCAGTCGGAACTTACCATATATGCGAAAGACATTCAAGAGCGTGTTGATACTGCTGGACTTAAAGCGATAAAAGAACTTGTAAAACGTACCAAAGCCACCGCTCCCGTAGGTAAAAGTCATACGCACTTTCGCGATAAAATTGCTTACAAGGTTGAGAGCGATGCGACGGCCAGCGGGATGAAGCGTTATCTTTGGTATGTTAAACCTCCAGATCACGCTTTGACACATCTAATCGTCAATGGACACCAGACGCGAAACGGTGGTCGGACAAAGGGGAATTCCTTTTTGCAAGACGCTCTTGACGAGGTGCTTCCGCAATATCAACGAGACGTTGAGGAGGCGATAAAAAATGAGTAACCTCGCCGAAATCTGTTTAAAAGAAGCAGGTATCACGAACAGGCCGGTTGTGTTTCGCAAGGTTCCTTCTACCACTTTCGCGGTAACGTTTGATTCTGTTGACAACATCAACAGTTCAGACTTGGAGAATGATGTTCGTACGCATTCCATCACGGTCGAATTGTACGAACATAGCCCTGACGCTACATCCCGCCCGGCCTTTGAATCTGCAATGGATTCCCGTGGTATTAAGTGGGAGCGTTCGGACACCACTTGGCTTGTGGATGAACAGCTTTATGAAACAATTTACACATTTGATTATTATGAAAAAAGGAGGACTTAATCATGGCTAAAAGAGATAAAGAGACCATCACCCTTGGTTCGGGTGAAATCTTTATGGCCGAGTTCGACTCAGCGATGCCTGAGATCGATACGCTTTGTGCTGACGATAATCTCGTTGGTCACATCAAAGGCGGTGCATCTCTGACATACACTGAGGAGACTTACGAGGAAAAGGATGACCTCGGCAAAGTTTCGAAGATCATCACTACTTCCGAGGAGGTACTGCTTAAATGTGGTCTGCTCACTTGGAATGGTAAGACACTCGAGAAGCTTATCGACCGCGCGAAGGCGACCGAAGCCAGTGGTAAGAGAACCACTAAGATCGGTGGTGCGGGTAATGCAAAAGGAAAGAATTATGCTATTTGCTTCAAGCATAGCGATCCTACCGACGGCAATGTATGGATTCTTATTAAGGGCCGTAACACTGCAGGCGCTACCCTCACCTTTGCAACTGATTCGGGCACAGTTATTGAGCCTGAATTCAAAGCTCTGCCTCATGATACCGACGGTACTCTTATCGAGTTTATCGAAGAGATTCCTACCGTTTAATAACGTAAACCCCTGAGAGAAAATCTCTCAGGGGTTTTAAATTTTACCATCTCAAATTATGGAGGTAAACAACATGAAAGCCCTTGACCTTAATAAAGCGAAAAAACAGTCCTTTCCGGTCACAATGATGGATGATGCGAAAACTGTATTCAGTTTGACCGTACCTAATCTTGCTACCCTCGAGGAACTTAAAAGTATAAGCGCCGAATTCGAAGGCGCAATCAATAATGATGAATCCTCGCTTAGTGCATGCTATGACGTGGCTGCAAAGTTATTTAGTTGCAATCGAATAGGTATTCCTGTTACTGGGGATGAGCTTCGTGACAAATATAAGATGGAGCTTGAGGATCTCATTCTCTTCTTCAGTGCATATACGGAGTTTATTTCTGAACTTACCGCACTAAAAAACTGAGGTTGCCCTACTACCCTATGCCGGATGGCGACGGGCATAAATATTCGATAGGCACGTGGTACAAAAAAATCACGTCAGATTATACGCACTTAAACTTCAATGAGCTTGGGCAACTCAACTATATTGATTATTTAAGTTTACGGCGTGATGCATTTATATACTACATGAGCCAGTCAGAACGAGGACAAGAATACCTTGATAATGCTTGGCGCATGGAACAGACCGAGCCTGATAGGGCAGCCCTCCGCAGGAAATTTGGAAGAAAGGAAGGTAATTAAATGGCAAATAACAAAATTAAGGGTTTAACCGTCGAAATCGGCGGCGATACCACAAAGCTTGACAAAGCCCTTGAAAACGTCAATAAAAATACCTCCAGTTTATCCAAAGAGCTGGGAGAGATCAATCGGCTGCTCAAATTTAATCCCAATAACACCGAGCTACTTACTCAAAAACAGCAGGTTCTCGCCGGCGCAATCGAGGAAACGAAAAGTAAGCTTGACATCCTCAAAGAAGCCGAAAAACAAGTTCAGGAACAGTTTGAGCGTGGCGAAGTTTCGGAGGAACAGGTTCGCGCGTTGCAGCGTGAAATTGTCGCAACTACTGGCAAACTTGATGCCTACGAAGCTGCTGCAAAGGAAACTACAGACGAGATTGAAAGGCTCGGGCATATGTCCGATGAAGCTGCCGACGACATAGACGACGCCGGCGAAAATGCGGAAGACACTGCCGACAACATAGATGAATTGGGCGATGCTGCTGAAGATGCAAGCGATGGATTCACTGTCATGAAAGGTGCCCTTGCAAACTTGGCCACTGACGGCATAAAGAAGGTTGTAAGCGGTCTTGAGGAGCTCCTAACATCATCAGATAAAGCATTCAGTAAATTTCAGGCACAGACGGGCGCGAGTGCAAAAGAGATGGAAGGCTTCGAAGAAGCCATGTCGAACGTGTACAAGAATAACTTCGGCGAAAGCATGGAAGATATTGCGTCCGCGATGGCAGAGGTCAAGCAGCAGACAAAAGAAATTGATCCATCAAATCTGCAAAAAATGACCGAGAGCGCGTTGGCATTGAGAGATACGTTCGATATGGACGTATCAGAAAGCATGCGTGCCGTCAAAATGCTCATGGATCAGTTCGGAATATCGGCAGAGCAGGCATTTAACCTTGTTGTACAGGGTGCTCAAAACGGTCTGAATAAAAACGGCGACCTGCTTGACAGCATCAATGAGTACAGCGTTCACTACAAGCAGATGGGTTATTCTGCCGATGAGTTTTTCAATTCTCTTGCCAATGGCACGGCTGCCGGAACTTTTTCCGTCGATAAGTTAGGCGACGCAATGAAAGAGTTTGGGATCCGAACCAAAGACACTGCGGCAAGTACTGACGAAGGTTTCCAGCTCCTCGGTCTCAACGCTGACAAGATGAGGGCTGCCTTTGCTGCAGGTGGTGAAAGCGCGCAGCAGGCAACTCAAAAAACGCTTGAAGCGCTGTTTAGCATGGATGACCAGGTTAAACAGAATCAGGCTGGTGTTGATCTTTTCGGGACGATGTGGGAGGACCTCGGCAAAGACGGCGTTCAAGCCTTGATGAATGTCGAAGGCTCGATTACAACGACAAAAGATTCATTATCTGAGCTGAATGAGGTTAGATATGATAACCTAAGCGACGCCTTTGAGGGACTTAAGAGAAATCTCGAAACCGGCATCATGCCGGCAGTCAATACAGTCGTTCCGGTTATTCAAAAATTTATTGGCTTCCTGACAGACAATGTGCCGATGGTTACTACCGTCGTCGGTGGTTTGACTCTGGCTATAGTTGCTCAAACGGCTGCGACGAAAATTAAAGCTGCGACAGATGCAGCCGCCGCTGCCAACATGACGCTTATGGCTTACGCGCAGAAAGCGCTCAATGCCGCAATGTCAGCGAATCCCATTGGAATTATCATAACGTTGATCACCGCGCTGGTTGCGGCGTTCATTTACTTATGGAAAAATTGCGAAGGTTTTCGTAATTTTTGGATTAACCTGTGGGACGGAATCAAAAACGTATTTTCGGCCGTTGTCGACTGGATAAAGAAAGCATTCTCGGCCATCGTCGATTGGTTCAAGACTAATTGGCAATCCATCCTATTATTTATCGTCAATCCATTCGCGGGAATAATGTCGTACCTGTATAAAAATGTGGAACCGGTACGAGATTTTTTCAATAATTTATTTGACTGGCTTAGAAATTTGTTTACCAACATTGGTACGAGTCTCAGGGAGTGGGCTTCAAATCTTTGGGGCCGCGTAACAAATTTCTTTTCGACGATATATGACGCGCTGGTCAAATTCTTTGAAAATCCATTCTATTATATCGGTTATGCTTTGGGCTATATTGCACGTATGGTCCATACGTTTTTCACAGAAACAATTCCAAATGCATGGAATAATTTCAAAGCGTGGTTATCCAATGCATGGGAAAATTTAAAAACTAAGGCATCAGATGCTTGGGCAAAAATCACTACGTTTTTTACGGAGCTTCCCGGAAAAGTTTGGGGTTGGCTGACTTCAACGTTTGAGAAAATCAAACAATTTGGAATCAATACCGCAAACGCGGCGGTTGAAACAGGCCGCAATTTTGTGGACAATGTCGTAAATTTCTTTAAAAACTTGCCGGGCCGAGTGAAAACATGGTTGACCAATACGATCAACAACGTCAAGGCGTGGGGCTCTGAAATGGTAACCCGCGCAAGAAATGCCGCGAAAGATACTGCAGACAGTGTCGTCAATGGCGTTAAGTCTCTTCCTGATAAGATGCTAAACGTGGGCAAAAACATTGTCCAAGGTTTGTGGAATGGCATTAAGAACGCGGGCACATGGTTGAAAAACAAGATCAAAGAATGGGCGAATGACATCCTCAAGGGAATCAAGGACGGTTTCGGCGTTCATTCGCCGTCAACTAAAACCGATTGGATCGGCCAGATGCTCGATCGCGGACTTGCTCGCGGTATTATCAATGCGGCGGGTGAGCCCCTCAGTGCGATGGATGATCTGAGTTCTGATCTTCTCGATTCTGCAAACGGCTTGAATGGTGCTACATTGCAGCGCCAGCTGAATGCTACATTTAGCGGTACAATAACGCCCGAATCTAATAAACTCGATGCGCTCGTTGCTTTGGTCGCAGATTACATGCCGAAACTCGTTGATGCGGCTAAAAAGGCTATCGTATTGGATTCTGGCGCACTCGTCGGTGAGACTATCGACGAAATTGATAGAAGCTTATCATATCGTTACGGCCTTAAAGCAAGGGGGGTTTGATGATGGAGAGAGGCATACTTTTTACAGATACCCACACCGCTGAGGATTGGGGCATGGTACTCACCAATAAATCAATCCCCCGCGCCGAGGTTAAAGAAAACTTTGTCGCGGTCGAGGGAAGAAACGGAGACCTTGATTATACTGAGGCATTTGGCGATGTGAAATACGAAAATCGGCAGCTTACATTTTCCTTTTCGTTGTCTAACGGAAGTTATCTGGATCGTGAGGAACTTATCAATACGATCGTGCAGAAATTGCATGGACAACGTCATACGATTAAAACTGACGATGACAGTACGCGCTATTTTTCAGGGCGTTGTAAAGTAACCGACATTACCAACAATTTGGCTTACGCGACGATGAAGGTCACTGTAAATGCTGATCCTTGGTATTATTCAGTGAGCGAGACGGTTTATTCTGCGGCTGTGCCGACTTCGACCCAGATCACGCTGGAAAATAATGGGCGGATGACGTGCATCCCTAAAGTTACTATCACCGGGACTGTGACTCTCCAATATGACGGCAATACTCATGCATTATCTGCAGGCTCATATACCTTGGCCGACTTAAAACTTCCCACAGGAAACAAAATAATTACCTTGAGCGGAACCGGTACGGTCGAATTTAAGTACAGGGAGGCGATTTTGTGATTTATCAGGTTTATTCAGATGCGAACTTGATATATGACAGCGGAATTGAATCTCTAAAGTTGACAAAAGCGCAGCTGGAGCTTGAGGTAAATAAAGCAGGTTCTTTTACATTTACCATGTACCCCTCTCACCCGCAATATAATTCTATTCAGCGGCTCAAGTCAATTATTACGGTATATCAAGACGGCCTACTGATATTCAGGGGAAGACTCCTTGATGATGCTAAAGGATTTTATAATGAAATGCAAGCCACCTGCGAGGGTGAGCTTGCATTTTTAAATGATTCCATCCAGCGCCCATACAATTTCATGTCAGGCGAAAAACATACTACCATTTCGGATCTCTTCACATTTTTCATTAACAATCACAATGCTCAGGTTGATGTGGATCATCAATTTACCGTAGGGTTCATCACGGTAACGGATGGCAATGATTATATCGTCAAAGCGGATAGCACATACCTGAACACCTGGGAATCAATTCAAAGAAAACTTATTGATTCGTTCGGGGGGTATGTCAGAATTCGGCATGAAAACGGTATAAATTATATTGACTATCTCGCGGACTTCACGGAGCTTAGTTCTCAAACGATCAAGCTCAGTGAAAATTTGTTGTCGCTCGATAAGGCTACGGACGGCAGCGAAATTGCAACCGCTATCATCCCACTCGGAGAAAAGGATGAAGAATCGGAGGAGCGACTGACAATAAAATCAGTTACTTATCTCCTGACTACTTCGGAACCGGCAGATTTTCATACCAATTTTTCAAATTATTATGTATATGCCGGTAGTACGTATACAGCCCTTACTTCAGATACCACGTGGGTGGCCAATACTTATTATAAGCAAATCGATTATGTTTATGATGAGGATGCTGTTGCAGCTTATGGGTGGGTTTTTAAGGTTGAAACATGGGACGATGTGACGGATCCAGAAAATCTCAAGACCAAGGCCAAGGCCTTACTTGCCCAGTTAAAACAGTCGGCCGAAACGATTGAGCTTACTGCCGCGGATCTTTCTGCGATTGAAAGTAATATGGGAGCATTCCACCTCGGTACTTACGTCCCTGTTGAAAGTGATTATCACGGCATCGATGAGAATTTCCTCATTAAAAAGCTATCAATCAATCTCTTAAATGCAGCATCCAACAAGTTATCAATTGGACGCACTCGTTTGACATTTACAGAGCGAACACACTCCGCTACTCAGGACATTGGGTTAGTCGGGGAACGCGTTGAGAAAGTTGAGAATGATTATAAAAATATTCAACTTGATATTTCGCAGCAAATCAGTTCTGCTATTTCTCAAAGCTCCGATGAAATCCTGACGAGAGTTTCGGAGGATCATTATCTAAAATCCGAAACGGACAAGCTTGTCAGTTCGGTGAGCACGGAAGTTTCGCAGACCAAAAACGAAATTGAGATTCGATTCAATCAGTTTGATCAGGATATTGGCGATCTTCAAGCTGGTACCGATGCAAAATTTCAGGACATCAGCAAATATATCAGATTTGTTGATGGCAAGATTGTCCTTGGCGTAGTAGGAAATGAACTAATTCTGCAACAGCAAAACGATAGGATTTCGTTCATTCAGTCGGGAAATGAAGTTGCGTATTTTTCAAACAACAAGCTTTATGTGACGGATGGTGAATTCCTCAATTCTATGAAGCTTGGAAAATTCGCGTTTCTTCCCCGCGCGAATGGTAACTTATCATTTGTAAAGGTGGTGGACTAATGGCGTCTTGTACATGGAAAAGCTCTATAAGCGGCGCACCTTACGCGACATTGACGGTTACGCAAAGCTCGAGGAATACGGAAAATAATTACTCAGTAATTTCATATTCTCTCGTGCTATATCGCCCGTATAGTATTAGTTCAAGTGCTTCAAAATCTTATTCCATAACAATCAACGGAACCAAGGTAAAGAGCGGTACAACGACAATCGGCGGCAGTGGAAACAAAACAATTGCCAGCGGAACAACGAACGTATATCACAACGCTGACGGCACGAAAACGCTAAGCTTTTCTTTTTCCCTCGCCATAGAAATAACTTGGAGCGGAACGTGGTTAGGAACGGCTTCGGCGAGTGGATCGACGGCACTCGTGGCAATCCCGCGAGCATCCGAGGTAAGCGTTTCGACCACTCTGGGAATGGCTCCGTTCGGCAACGCTTTGACAATAACTTGTAACCGCGCCTCAGATAGTTTTACGCATACCCTTAGTTATAGGTTTGGAAGTGCAACCGGAACAATCGCAACAAATGTCGGAACGTCCTATTCCTGGACGCCGCCGTGGACGCTTGCAAATCAAATCCCGGATAGTACCCGGGGAAATTGCGTGATCACATGCACCACTTATAGCGGCTCTACTGTCATTGGCACTGATACAACAGGATTCAACTTATATATCCCTACCAATAAAGCCTCTCCAAGTGTAGATACAGTAACAATCAGTGAAGCGACTGAAGGACTTGCAGCGAAATTTGCAACGTATGTGCAAAACAAGTCAACGTTGGCGGTTACTGTTGCGGGATCGGGCATATATGGAAGTACGATCAAAAGTTATAGCGTTGAGATTGAATCAGTAACGTACCCAGGAAATTCAATTACGTCTAACGTTCTTACTTCGAACGGAACGGTCAATGTTATCGCACGCGTGACTGATAGTCGAGGGAAAGTCGGAACTAAAACGACTACTATTTCGGTTGCAGAATATTTTGCGCCGGTGATTAACAGTATGCAAGCACGCCGAATCAATACTTCTGGAGACGATTCAACGGAAGGAACGAGGGTGGCGGTTAGCATGAATTTCGCCATTGCCTCTGTAAACAACAAAAACGATAAAACTTATGCCCTGAAGTATAAAAAATCTACAGATTCAGATTTTACGACATTTTCATCCGGTGCGGCGAGCGCAACTTATAACGACACGCAAAAATTCACATCTTCTCCGGAAATTTCAACTGATTATGCGTATATTATCAGATTAGAAATTACTGATTATTTCCAAACGACGGTTTATGATTGTGAAGTTTCAACAGGATTCACGATCATGGATTTCCGAAGTACCGGAAAGGGAATGGCGATTGGTAAAGTTTCGGAAAAAGATAGGCTTGAAGTTGCCATGGACACCGATTTTACGGGCAAGGTGCGCATCTATACGGATGTTCCGGGTGTTACTGATAGTGGTTTTTTACGTTTATATCGCCCAGACGGCTCTTTGAGTGTATTTCTGTGCACGTCCTATGATGGAGACGGATTAGCTTGTCATTTCTACAAAAATGGTGCGTGGACAAACTCGATCAGAATTTCGGGGGATGCTGACATAACATTACCCGCGCAAAATTATACGCTTACGCTAAAGCCTTATTTTACCTTGAACCGCGCCACGGTATCGCGACAAGGAAATGTTGTTACGATTTATGCAAGTGTAAAGTATATCGGCGCTTTAGATGCAGGAACAAATATAGAAGTCGGTAGTGTGCCCGAAGAATTAGCACCGGGAAACTCGGTGGCGACAGCAGGACTACAGGGCAACCTACAGACGTGTAGCGCGTGGATTCAGAACACAGGTAAGATTTGGCTGAGACCACACGCAACATCAGCAGCCAGTGATGCTTTTGAGTTCATGCTTGTTTATAACAAGGCAGCAACATGGCAAACGGCATGATTGGAGGTAAATCATGAGTATTAACAACATTAACATTGAAATCACAAACAAGATAGCAACCGTAAGCAAAAGTGCATTGATAATTTGCGGAAATAGCGATTACACGATTACATTCATATTTGACGATGAATGGAGCAAGTATGATTTAAAAACCGCACGATTCACGTTTGGCGAAAACGAATACATCGACGTGCCATTTACGGGCAATGTTTGCAATGTCCCAATTCTCAAAAATATCTATCGCGTAAAGGTCGGAGTTTATGCGGGAGATCTTCGCACTACCACTCCCGCGACAATTCCTTGTAGAAAATCAATCCTGTGCGGCAGCGGTACCCACGTTGATCCTGAAAAGGATGTATATAATGAGATCATCAAGCTGATAAATGACGGGGCCGTTAAAGGCCCTAAGGGGGATCCGTTCACGTATGAAGATTTTACACCTGAACAGCTCGCTGCACTCAGGGGTCCTAAGGGTGATCCGGGTATAGAAACGCTTGCTGGTACGGCCGAAAATCCCGTGAATGTGTTAGATTCTTCACTATACACGAGCGAAAGCAAAATATATTTTATAACGGGCGTAATGAATAATTGTCCGGAGCTTATGGCGGAATATAGCGAGGCTGGAATGCTATATGGCTTTTTAAAGATTTTTGCTGTTGATATGGACGGCGAAACAATGCATGTGTCGATTCTTGATTTAAGCCCGATGAAAACAGGCGGCTTAGAGGATATACCGCTATATTTTACGATATATGAGGATTATGTAGAAAGTCCAGAGGATTTTGAGTGGGCCGCTATAAGCGACAATGCGAGTTATGCATCTGAAGACGAAGATAATCCCGTAGATTTAAATAACTGCGAGGACGACAAAATAGCAACAGTTCATGGCTATTTGAAAAACGCGCCGGTTGATAGTGCTTACAAGGCTGTTGTTATCAATAGCGATTATTATCAATATTTCTTCACAGAAAAAATATATTTTAGGCGAAGAAGAGATACAACATGGACAGCTATTGAAACTTTCGAAAACGCCGATGTACTCAAAACGTTAAACGAGGACACCGATTCTAACTTGCTGCACAGAGGCAATAAACTGATGAAAGAATTGGATGTTGAATCGCTTATAAACGAAAAAGCGAAAATCAAGAGCCGAAAAACTTATACAAGCTACACGGTTAGCATGGGCCTTAAGGACGGCGATGAAATTTACCTTTCAAATGCACAAGGGCAATCATCTTTTTACTTCGGTACAAGTTGGGGTGATTTTAGCGAAGCTTGGATAAGAATAAAAACTCGAGATTGGCCAGAAAGCGCAAGTTACACAACCACGCCGAAATTTCCCGATATTTTTGTTTATGCCGGAGGAGTTACTCCAGAGGTCGGACGCAATCAAATATGGGACTTTGAAATAAAAGGAAATGTAGTTAAAGCTACTCAGGTAGTCTGAGAAGGCGAATTAAATGCTCACAAGGCTTGCCCGTAAATTGGGTGAGCCTTTTTATATTCCAAAATAACAAGGAGGAAAACAGCATGAAAATCTGTATTTCGATCGGACACGGCAAATCGGCAAAAGGCGGTTATGACAGTGGTGCCGTAGGCGGAGGATATCACGAGTTTAAAATCGCCCGTGACATAGGCAAATACATCGGACAGGCTCTTTCGGCGTATGACTGTGCCGTTGATGTTATTAACTATGACGCCGACAAGTATCTCACCGACCGCATTGCTTATGTCAATAAGGGCGGCTATGATCTGGCAATGGAAATTCATCTTAATGCCGGTGGCGGTACGGGCTCTGAGGCGTACTATAAACACACCAACGCCCAGGGCAAGAAGCTTGCTGCAGCAATTTCCAAAAGTATAGCAAATACCTTTGGCATCCGAGACAGGGGCGCAAAGGTCAAGCTCAACAACGCCGGGGGCGATTATTTTGGCTTCGTCCGTTCAGTCAAGTGCCAGTCTCTTCTCATCGAGACAGTATTCATCGACACTAATTCTGATCGCAAGAAGGTCGAAGGCGATGATGGACGTAAGACATGCGGCAATGCTATTGCCCGAGCGGTAGTTAATTTCTACGGCCTGAAAGCTGTAACTACCACCGAACCCGCAAAACCCTCACCGACTACGGGCTCTATAGGCGTAGGAGATACTGTTAAAATTGTCGGTACTTATTATGCCACAGGACAGAAGATTCCTGCATGGGTCAAGCTTAAAAAGTACACAGTCAAGAGCATTTCAGGTTCAAAGGTTCTCCTCAAGGAGATCAATAGCTGGGTACTGCTCAATGATCTCAAGCTCGTTAAGTCGGCGGGCATTTCAGTTGGTTCCACTGTAATCATCAACAAGGGCGCTGTTTATGGAGGTCTGTCTTCCACTCGTGGAAAAGCCGTCCCTGCTGCCCAGCTTGCACCCAAAAAGCATACTGTTTCTAAAATCCAAACAAATAACGGAGTGAAGGAAGCTCTCCTCAAAGATATTTCTTCATGGGTGGCTGTAGCAAGCCTCACGGAGGTGTGAGGCGTGGATATGGATGCAGTGATCGAAAGACTTAAGAAATGCGAGGAAGATATCAAAACTCTCTACAGCAAGGTAAACAAATCTGAACTTAGGGAAAAGGAAATCGCAACAAAGCTTGACAATGTGCTTCTTGAGCTCGGGCGCGTAAGAGAATCAGTCGATGATCTCAAGGCCCGCCCTGGAACATTTTGGAACAAATTCCTTTACGCGATCATTGGCGCTGGAGCCACAGCGCTTGTGACATATCTTATTACTGGAGGTATTTAACATGGCAAAGATTAAAGACATCATCAGCAATCTCCCGAACGTAACACCTGCAACATGGGTCAGACTCATCACAACGGTTGTGGCTCTTGTAAATCTTGCGCTCACCGCCGTAGGTAAACCGCCCATAAAGATTGACAACGACGAACTCTACACCGTCATAAGCGTCATCTTTGCAGCCATTACCGGCGTAATAGCCTTTTGGAAAAACAACAGCTTCACGTCAGCTGCATGTGCTGCGGATGAATATTTGCATAATTGCGGGACTGCTATAGAAGATCCGGGAGAGGAGGAAAATGCATGATCACTGCAATTCTTTTTAATCTCCTCAACATGCTTGGACTTTACGGCGCATTTGCTCTCGTAGAGATACTCAAGCTCCTCGGTAAGATCTGAAATTAAATGATATAAAATTAAGCCCCTGAGATTATTCTCAGGGGCTTTTTCTATTTATCTCAATTTTCTTTTAGTTTTTTGAGAAGCTCCAAAGTTGCCGAATCTTCGATAATATCCGCAATAGAACAATCCAAAGCAACACAGATCTTTAAGATCGTGCTGAGATGGGCATGGTCAAAATTTTTGCTTCCCTGCTCATAATGTTGGATAGTTCGGATATTAAGTCCAGTTTTCTCTGCAAGCTGAGACTGAGATAAATTTCTTGCTTGCCTCTTCTCCTTCAATTTTTTCGTCATACAGTCTATCCTTTCTCAATATTCGTCTGTAAATAACACAGTTGTTACACTGCGATCCCACTCAGTGATGATAAAAATATCACCTCGCGGATGATCATACTTGGCGACAATTCTATCATCTCCTCTCTCTACTGCCAAATCATTAAGTTCTTTATCCCCTTCAGAAGTATCGCCCCAGTCGTGGGAAAAATATCTTTCTAAACTTTTAAATATGAAAGAAGAAAAATCTTCATCATTTATCATAGCATGATGAATTCCTGCTGTCTTTACAAGTTGCATACTACCTTCCTCCTTTCTGGATTACGTTTTACGTACATTATTATACTACAACTTTAGTTGGACGTACACCATTAGTTGTACACAAGATTGCCTTTGCTTTTTATACAAAAAATTAACCGTATGTTTGTGCAGTTTACCTATGTACAACTATAGTTGTACAGTATATAATATAATCACGATAAACAAAACGAACGCATGTTCGTAAAAAGAAAGAGGTAAGCAAAATGACAGAAACTAAGATGATCAAGAATCTTTACAGTTATCTTAAAAACACCACGGAGGACGAAATTATTGTCAGAACAACGCGTGTTGACGGTGGATGGCATGATAATGAATTCGCTGCTCATGCCGCTGGATTCAATATTTGCAGGTTCATCAATCCCGAATACGAAGCACGCCATGAATTTGCGGAATGCTACAAGCTGACCAGAAAATAAACCAAATAAACCGAGCCCGGGCGGTTAAACCCGGGCAGAAAGAGGTATTTATTATGGAAACGAAAATCATCGAGAAAATTCAGAAGCTCCTCAATGTCACTGAGGAAAATGGTGCATCCGAAGCTGAGGCACTGTCCGCCGCCCTTCATGCTCAGAAACTTATGGCAAAGTATCATATTGAGATTACTGACCTCAACACCGAAGAAGCTCGAGAGATGAAATCAATCTCACATGAGGGTGGAAAAGGTTATAAATGGAGATATATTCTTGCCAACATTATTGCCAACGACTTTTGTAGCAAAACTTATGTACTCGGTCGTGATTCGATAGTGTTCTTCGGATATGAGCAGGACATCAAGATCGCTCACGAGGTTTTCAGCTTCTTATTTAAAACCGGCAACAAGCTTGCCGTGAAGTATTACAATGAATGCAAGAAGGCGGGCCGCAGTACCTCGGGAGTTATGAACACCTATCTCACCGGCTTTTGCGCCGGAATCAAAGAGGCACTTGATGCTCAGTGCGCAGCCTTGATGATTATCACCCCGAAAGAGGTCGAAGATAAATTTACCGAGATGATGAGAGGCAGCAAGACGATGAACGCCGGCCTTAATTCATCACATGATGCCCGTGCGTATGAGGCAGGAAGAACCGCCGGTCGTGATGCTGCCGGACGAAAGAAGCTTGGAGGTAACGCATAATGATTGATCTTACAAAACAGAATGTGAGAGAGCTCAAAGCATTAGCAAAAACCCACAAAGTCAAAAACTGGTGGACGCTTACTCGTGATGAATTACTCACCGAACTTGAAGAAATTCAAGCAAATTTGGAACCTGATCCGGTGCCCATCCAAAAACCAAAGCGGGGTGAGCTCATACATTACAATGGAAAATCTCAAAACCTATGCGCTTGGGCCGAAGAGCTTGGAATAAACCCAAATACACTTTACGGCCGATTGTACAAGCTGGGTTGGTCAATAGAGCGAGCGTTTGCCGTCAAAAAATAAAACGAGCCCTGAGATTCTTCTCAGGGCTTTTTGTTACCCAACTGATTTTACCCAATTTTTTCTGTGATCCCAATATCTTCTGATTGCTTCATTTTCTTCAATTTCCCCGCGCTCAAACATCACAAAATCCCTAATAATGTCAAAATAAATATGTTCCAATTTTAATTTCATTTTTGGAAGCTCCATGCGTTGCTGAAAATACGGCAATGTGTCCAGCAATACGCCCGCAACTTCTGATGCAACAAGGATTAAAGCCCACACGTTGGCATGATGATGTTCTTTTAACCATGCGGATATTGAATAAATAGATGACATTGTAAGAATCAATTTTAACCATAATGTTACCCGCATTGCCTTTTGAGCTTTTTGATGAGTTTCTTTAATTTTTGAATTAAATTCCTCTATACTCATAGCATACATCTTAGTAATGTCTGGATTTATGTATTTTTTCCCTGTTTCTTCTATGACAATTTCCGGAACATAAACTACTTCTGGTTTTTTCTTCTTTCTGAAAAACATGATTTTCACCCCGCAATTATTGTTTGCAATCACCTCTGGCAGTATGCATAAAATAATCTTCGAATCTTTGTTAGGTTTGCCTGTGTACATACTACAACTATAGTGGTATAATATCTAATGTAAACACGAACAAGCGTTCGTGAAAATGAAAGGAGATTATACCATGAATAACACAACCACCGAAATCAGAGAGACCCTCAACCTTGACGAAAATATTCAGAAGCTTATCGACCGTGCAAATGAAATTCAGTCAAAATGCAGCGACTACACCATAACAGCCGATGAGATCGTTATGGATCACGATCTTAGACTTACATTCGGCAAAAATATCATGCCTCTTTCCACTCTCGCAACCGGTCATATTTGTGGAAAGCTCAGGATTCCAACGGCATACTTCAACCGCTGCGCGGAAGTAAACCCTGAGCTCGCCGTTGAAAACATGAATGCTTGGCTTGCTGACGATGCTCGTAAATTTATGCTCAGATCCTATGACGGTACGATTCGCGGAGTGCTTTCAGGCAGTTACTCAAAGTTCGACGCTCCTGAGATTCTTCAGAGCATGGATGAAGCCCTCGGCTTTGAGAATTACAAAATGAAGGGTTCCCTCATTAACGAGGAAAGACTCCATGTGAGACTTGTTGAAAAGGAGATGCTTCCAATTGACGGCGAGGATCTTTTCGCAGGAATCACGCTTGATAGCTCAGACGTCGGGCGCTCAGGTTTGTATGTAAGATTCTTCATTTACAAACAGGTTTACACCAATGGCCTTGTGGTTGCTAAGAGTCACGGAGAGCTCTTCCGTCAGAAACACGTGGGAATCACTTCAGAGGAATTCCAAAAAGGTTTAGTCGCTGGCCTCGAGAGTTTTGACGAAGTAAAATCTCAGATGATTGATCTTATCAATGAGACAAAAACCATTCCGACAAGTTCAGACGTTGAGGATCTCATTGAGGAAATTAAGACGAAGACACTGCTCTCCGATGAATCCGCCGAAGAAGTCATCTATCTCATGGATAAGAACTACGGCCGCAGCCGCTGGGGTATGATAAACGGAATTACTGAGGTCGCTCAGAACTTTACCCTTGACCGCAGGCTTCAACTCGAGGAAATTGCCGGCAGTATGCTGGTTAGATAAATGCGATATATGCCAGAGTTCACGAAATTGACCTCTGGCATCTTTTTATTTTATGGTATATTAGTTTATGAGATAATGGAGAAATGAGCTCTCGGATCATCCTGGGACATCTGGGAATGTTTCCGAAGTTAAATCTTAAAATATACTTGCAATATACAGTGACATAGTAGATTGTTATCACGCCAATGCTTCGTTGACATATTTCAATTTACTATAGGAATATCTAAAAGTCTACTATATCAAGCAAAGTATTGGCGCTATTACATTTGAGCACCCCTGAGATCGTAAAAAATTTTCTTTATAATATGCGTTGCAATATACAAACATGGGTACCCTTTGGGTGCCCTTTTGCTATTCTGCACAAAAACTTTGCCACACATTTGGTTATTTTACTAATGTACAAGCTACAACTAAAGTTGTACAATATACCTGTAAATCGAACATGAGTTCGAGAGGATAAAACAGAATGCTCAATGGTCAATATTCAGTTCACATGCTGATGAGACGAATAGCTGCGAAAGGTAACCTCTCGAATGAATGTTCGATAAACCAAATGAAAGAGGTAATTCAAGAATGAAAGTATATACAATTTACTTCGTAAGCGACCGCGGCACTTTGAGAAAAGATAATGAAATGTATCTTTCAAAAGCAGAAGCCGAAGCGATAGCAGATGAGTGCAACAATGGTGTGCTTATTGCACATAAAGCAATTGTTGTCGAAGAAGAGTTGAATGTCGTAAAAGGGGCTTAATTGCCTCTTTTGCGCCGAAATGAAACATAAGAAGAAAGAGGTAAAACAAGAATGGCTTTAAAATTTGCGATCCAGACAGTATTGGAGATCATCGGCGTGACTCTTATCATTTATGGTTTTGTCCATGAAGATAAGCTCATCGCATTTGAAGAAAGAATAGCAGAGAGGTTCAGAAGAAAATGAACGATAAAAACAATGAAATGTTGCGTTGCGTCTGCCTTGGGGTGTTGGTCATCATCATTTCCATCGTGGTCTCATTAAACGTAGTGCTGGCCCTCGGAAAAAACGAAGAAAATCCTATTACGGCGAGGAGTTCGTCTGAGGTAGCTACAACTGAAAAAGAATCTGAGTGTACCACGGAACCGGATCCAATTTACCTTGGAAAGTTCAAGGCAACGGCTTATTGCTCGTGCAAGGAATGTTGCGGCATATGGGCTTATAACAGGCCGACCGACGAGAATCAAAACGAAATTATTTACACGGCATCCGGGGCGGTAGCAAAGGCCGGGCGCACTATTGCAGTTGATCCCAATGTTATAGCATATGGGACAACCGTTCTTATCAACGGACATGAATACATAGCCGAGGATTGCGGCGGAGCCATTAAAGGAAACCGTATTGACGTCTATTTTGACAGTCACGAAGACGCCTGCGAATTCGGATTACAGGAAGTTGAGGTTTTTATAAAAAAATAAAGGACCTTTCGGCCCCCTTAATATTCCAACATGTTAACAGTATCAACTAACTCTTGTATACTTTTATGCGTGTAGTGATCCGTAATATCTGCTTTTGTCGAGTGTCCTACGATTTTCTTAAGGGCAACCTTGTTGACGTTAAGCCTGTCCATTTGGGTGACGAACGTGTGACGAGCCTCATGAGGCGTATGAGTTGCTTCGATGGCCTTCATGGTATAATTCCAATTTGTAGCTTTATACTTCGTATAATCTATTGCCCGACCTTGTGAATTGGTGAGCAAATACTTATGCCCTGAGGCCATACGTCGCGCTATAAGAGGTTTTATTTTACTGTGAATAGGAATTATTCTGTTTTTACCTGCTTGCGTCTTAGAACCTCCTACCATGTAATTTTCATTGAGGAAGACGTTGTCGCAAGTCATGGTTAATAGCTCGTTGATTCTCATCCCTGTATACAACAATATGATAGGAATATCTGCATACGGGTTTTTATCCACTTGAGCCCACAATTTCTTTATTTCATTCTTTGTGAATACAGTTTTCTCTTTTGGTTCGGCTGTTTCGTATGTTAAAAACTCGCTGAGATTCTTCTCGCAAATTTCATTTTCAATTGCATATTTATAAAGATGGTTCATCAGTAATTTAAACAACTTTTGAGCATTCGGTTTGAGGGTTTCCATATGTTTCTTTAAATCTGCGGCTTTGAGGTCTCTGATAGGTGCGTTATGAATTCGTGCGCACTTGTTATATGTCGATTGATATGCTCTCAGAACACTCTCTCCAAGTTTAACTTGCTTGCTCCAATCTTCGTAAATCTCTTTTACGGTGACTTTATTGGCAGTCAAGTCATATGGATTCGTGTTGTATGCCTCCAAAGCTTTTCGTGCCTCAGTTTTATTCTTATAATATCCAAGGTATTTGTAGATCTGTTTTCCCTCGTTAGTATAACCAACTGTAACTCTTACAGCATATGGATTTCTACGTTTGCCGCTGAGCTTAAAGATTCCTCCAGCACCATTAGCTCTTCTCATGATGTTCTCCTCCTTTACCTACACAGGGGAGTACAAGAGTAGAAGTTGAAGATACTTTTATATTTTATATATTTTTATTTAACTCAAAAAATCGCAATGAATTTAGCTTTATATAAA
>ERZ1026850.468-NODE-468-length-25246-cov-16.588901_pt1 | contig 25246 bp, 17 predicted proteins | sample MGYA00380155_ERZ1026850 | MGnify/ENA primary metagenome ERZ1026850 (study PRJEB33269, sample SAMEA4719791) | human gut metagenome | biome: human-associated habitat; feature: organic feature; material: feces | place: Cameroon | collected 2013-10 ... | reverse complement strand
TGCTGGCCTACCTCCAGAAGAAGGACATCGAGCGTTACCGTGCTCTGATCGCAACTCTGGGTCTGCGTAAGTAATTTTAACGGAGGGCAGGTACCGCAAAGGTACCTGCCCTTTGCTTTATGTATAGCTCCATGTATCCCATGCGCACAAAATAGCGGTGGCAGCGTATTGCAGCAGTAAATCGAACGCCTGTGCCTGCGGGCAGGGACGCTGGATTTATTGCTATAATGCGCGCGCCACAGCTTTTTGGATAGAACGATCCGAAAAACAAGGAGGCAGAAACAATGGCAATCGAATTTGGTTCCCGCAAAGAGACCTTTGACAACTTCAAGGTCTACGAAACCATGCTGGCCGGCCGCCCGTTCAAGGTTGAAATGGGCAAGATGTGCGGCCTGTCCAATGCCAGCGCACTGATCCGCTACGGCGAGACCTGCGTGATGTGCAACGTGGTCATGAGCCCCAAGCCCCGCGAGGGCGTGGATTTCTTCCCGCTGAACGTGGAGTATGAGGAAAAGCTCTACGCCGCAGGCCGCATCCCCGGCAGCTTTATGCGCCGTGAGGGCCGCCCCGGTGAGCGCGCCATCCTGACCAGCCGCGTGGTGGACCGCCCCATGCGCCCGCTGTTCCCCAAGGAGATGCGCAACGACGTGTGCATCACCATGACCGTCATGAGCCTTGACCCGGATTGCAGCCCCGAGATCGCCGGTATGATCGGTGCTTCTCTGGTGACTGCCGTGTCCGATATCCCTTGGAACGGCCCCATCGGCGGCGTGCAGGTGGGTCTGGTTGACGGCGAGATCGTGCTGAACCCCACCCAGGAGCAGCGCAAGGTGAGCGACCTTGCCCTGACCGTTGCCGCCACCATGGACAAGATCGTGATGATCGAGGCCGGCGCCAACGAGGTGGACGAGGACACCATGCTGACCGCCATCAAGACCGCACACGTTGAGATCAAGAAGATCATCGAGTTCATCAACAAGATCGTGGCCGAGCGCGGCAAGCCGAAGATCGACTTCCAGGTGGTGGGTCTGGACATGGACGTGTTCCACGCCATCCAGAATAAGTACTTGGACGACTTCAAGGCCGCTATGGATACCGACGACAAGAACGTGCGTGACGCAGCCCTGCTGCCCATCATGGACAAGATCGCCGAGGAATACCCCGACCTGTCTGCCGCCGACCTGGATCTGGTAAGCTACAAGATGCAGAAGTTCGTGGTGCGCCGCTGGCTGCTGGATGACGGCAAGCGCGTGGACGGCCGCGGCATCAACGAGATCCGCCCGCTGGCCGCCGAGGTGGGCATTCTGCCCCGCGTGCACGGCTCCGGTATGTTCACCCGTGGCCAGACGCAGGTGCTTACCACCTGCACGCTGGGCGGCACCAAGGACAACCAGCTGATGGATGACCTGACCGACGAGCAGACCAAGCGCTATATCCACCACTATAACTTCCCGCCGTACTCTGTGGGCGAGGCACGCGCACCGCGCAGCCCCGGCCGCCGCGAGATCGGCCACGGCGCACTGGCAGAGCGTGCTCTGGTTCCCGTGCTGCCCTCTCTGGAGGAGTTCCCCTACACCATCCGCTGCGTGTCCGAGGTGCTCTCTTCCAACGGCTCCACCTCTCAGGCTTCCATCTGCGGCTCTACGCTGGCACTGATGGACGCAGGCGTGCCCATCAAGGCACCGGTTGCCGGTATCTCCTGCGGCCTGATCACCGAGGGCGAGCGCTGGATGACCATGCTGGACATTCAGGGCGTGGAGGACTTCCACGGCGATATGGACTTCAAGGTGGGCGGCACCCGCAAGGGCATCACCGCCATCCAGATGGATATCAAGATCGACGGCCTGACCTACGACATCATTGCCGAGGCCTTCGAGAAGTGCCGCAAGGGCCGCCTGTATATTCTGGACGAGATCATCAAGCCGGTGATCGCTGAGCCCCGTCATGAGCTGAGCCGCTGGGCACCCAAGATGTTCAGCATGATGATCCCCACCGACAAGATCAAGGACGTGATCGGTAAGGGCGGCAAGGTCATTCAGGACATCTGCGCCACCTGCAACTGCAAGATCGACGTGCAGGAGGACGGCCATGTGTTCGTCTCCGCCGTGGATCAGGAGGACGCAAAGCGCGCCATCTTCACCATCAAGACCATTGTGGAGGACCCCGAGATCGGTGCCATCTACAAGGGCAAGGTGACCCGCCTGATGAACTTTGGTGCCTTTGTGGAGATCGCCCCGGGCAAGGAAGGCCTTGTGCACATCTCCAAGCTGGACACCAAGCGCGTGGAGCGGGTAGAGGACGTGGTTGCCGTGGGCGATGCCATCGTGGTCAAGGTGACCGACATCGACCAGCAGGGCCGCATCAACCTGAGCCGCCGCGACGCCATTCTGGCACTGGAAGCCAAAAAGGCCGCCCAGCAGCAGTAAAAACCTAATACAGACTGCATAAAATGAGAGCCGCTGTACGTTTTGTACAGCGGCTCTTTTGCGTAGAGAACCCTCTCAGGCTCACTGCGTTCGCCAGCACCTCCGAAAGGGGAAGCTTTTTGCACGCCTGCAAGCTTAGCGCGAAAGCCGGAAGGGGTGTTCCGCCGCAGCGCCGCGCTTCCGTAGGAAGCAGGCGCTGCAAATGCAGTTCCCGGCTACGACCCCTCCTGTGAAAAAAGCGTCTGTCGCGCTCCGCAGAGTGCGACAGACGCGAAAATTTAAAATAATCTTTCCGCTGAACATGGCCAGAGCGCAGCGGAGCGCATTCAAAATCGTGCTGTGCCCGGCAGGGGAGAGAACACAAAAAGCTCCCCCGAAGGGGGAGCTGGCATCGAGCAAAGCGAGATGCCTGAGAGGGTTCGTGTCAAAACCCCACCCGTGAAAAGGCAATTCTGGAAAATCCGCAGATTTTCCAGAATTGCAAATTTAAAAATATATTTTCCGCTGATTATGCGCAGAGCAACGCGGAGCGCATTCAAAATCGTGCTGTGCCCGGCAGGGGAGAGAACACAAAAAATGCTCCCCCTTGCGGGGGAGCAAATTCGGCACACAACGCCAAACTATGCCGAATAGAAAGAAGACGGGATCAGTTTTCCTTTTTGCCCTGACGGTTCAGCACCCAGCCGATGGCAAAAAGCAACACACCGCTGCAAGCCAGCACCGGCACGGGCCAGTTCAGCTGGCCGGTCTGGGGCAGAACAGGCTTATCGGGGTTGGAAGGGGAGACCGGGTTATCCGGGTTCTCGGGGCTTACGGGATTGTCCGGGTTGCCGGGACTTACCGGGTTGTCAGGGCTGTCCGGGCTTACCGGCGTGTCAGGCGTATCCGGCTGCTCCGGGGTGTCAGGCGTGTCGGGCGTATCCGGCGGTGTAACTGGCACATCCGGGGTGTCGGGGATGTCCGGCGTTTCCGGGATGGTGGCACCTACCTTGGGGGTGGCGTCCACATCGTAGATCCAGTTGTCGCCATCGGGCATGGGGATGGACACAAGGAAGGGCTTGATGGCCTCGTAGCCGTGGGATGCCTCGGTCTGCACGACCAAGTACAGACCCTGCGGCAGCTTGGTAATGTCGGCGTAACCCTCTTCGTTCACGTCCTGCTGGGCGGCAATGGCGGGCACTGCGGGCAGATACTTTACCAGCTGGTCAGCCAGTGTGCTGTCGGAAAGGTCGCCCAGCACCACACCGCAGCCCGCAAAATCGCCGGTATAGTCAAAGTACAGGTTGCCGTTGGTGCGCTTGACCGAGGCCACCTGATACAGGGTCAGCTCGCCGCCGCGCAGGGGCACATCGTTGTGGGTGTCGTACAGACGGACGTGGAGCGAGCCCAGACGCCCCAGCACAATGTTGGCACTGGTGGCAAAGGCCGGCAGGGCGCAGCATACCACAAGGCACACAGCCAGCAGCACAGCCGCCAGACGATGACGCAGATCAATGCTTTTCATGTTCTTCACCTCTCGTTTTCTTGGGTTTGCGTGTGGAAAGCAGCATACCGATCAGCAAGATCAGCAGCATGGGCAGCGCCATAATGGGCGCAACAATAATAGGTTCAATTTTAAGCGCTTCGGCGGTAACGCGGAGGTGCTTGTACTGATCCGGGGTCTCCACGCGGCGGCCGCGCACCAGCAGGCGGTGGGTGTTGATGCCGTAGGGGGTGCAGGTCATCAGGGTGACGTAGTCCTTGCCTTCGGCGATCTTCAGCTCGTCGGTCTCGGTGGGCAGCACGATGGAAATTTTGTCCACCTCGTAGGTGAGCACCCGGTCCAGCACGGTGATGGTAAAGGTATCGCCCACTTCCAGCTGGTCGAGGTTGGTAAACAGCTTTGCGCTGGGCAGGCCGCGGTGCGCCGAGATGACCGCGTGGGTGGACGCGCCGCCCACCGGCAGGCTGGTGCCCTCTAAGTGGCCTGCGGCGATCTGCAGCACGCTGTCGCCGGTGCCGTGGTAGATGGGCAGCTCCACGCCGATTTTGGAGATGGTGATGTAACCCATAATGCCCGTGCCGGTAATATCCAGCGTTTCGTTGTAGCCGGAAAGCTGATCCGGGCGGTAGAGGGCGTTTTCGTTGGCGGCCACCTGTGCGTTAAAGGCATCGGCGGCGTCAAAGTAGGCGCTGTAATCCGCATCGGTCATGTTGTCCACGTCCTGCGCGTAGCTTGCCACCGCGCGGGACTGGTTGCGCTGGTTGACGTAATCGCTGATGGTGGGGTATAACATCACGGATAGACCCACGAAAAAGACGAGGATCAGTATAATGGTGCTTTTGTTCTTTTTCATGGGCTACTCCCTAACGTTATAGTTTCAGGATCAGAGCAGGGGGCCTTGCGGCCCCGCTCTGTGCAGGGGAAAAGGAGAGCTTAGCGGTTCTCCATGCGCTTTTTGGTAATGAGCAGGATGGCTGCTGCAACCATCAGGCCGCCGCCAACAACGTAGAAGATGGTGGTGCCGATGCCGCCGGTGCCGGGCAGGGTGGAACCCATGTGGTTCACGATATTGGTAGTCAGAGTGCCAGTAGATACCTCACCGGTAAAAGCATCGCCGCCGGTCAACTCAGTAAACTTGGGGTCGGCAGCTTCGGTTTCATGATCTGCTTCGACCTTGAACTTAATAGGCTCAATAGAGTTATAGCCAGCGGGAGTGATGATCTCCTTGATCATGTATTCGCCATCATCAATGCCCTTCCACTCGAAGGTGGTCAGTTTCTTGTTCGCAACCTCACCGTTTTCGCCAACGTTCAGTTCCTTGACCAGAGTATAAGCGTCAGTGCCCTCCATAAAGTAGGAAGTGCCATCTTCGGGGTTGGGGACAGCAGGCAGTTTTTTGTACAGAGCAAAAGCTGCGCCAGTCAAAGGTTGGTCGTGCTCATCGACCTTATTAGCAACTACTTTGTAGGTGAAAACGATGTTCTTATCCGGGGCGGTTTTGCCGTAACCATTGCCATTCGGGTTGTTGGAGAATACCAGATAAGCTTCGTTCGGGTTGCCGGTAGAACCAATGACAGCATCAGAATCCAAAGTGGCAGTATACTCCACAATGATCTTGGAGCCGTTGGTTGCACCATACTGCTTCACATCATCAATAAAAACAGTCAGCTTTTTATCCATATCATTCCAATCGAAGAAGTATTCACCAGAGGTCAAAGTTGTATCACCGACCTTGACGGAGGTGATATGGTTATAAGTCAGGTGCTCCATTTTATCGACAAACTCTACATAGTAAGTGTCGAAGTTGCTCACATTGCCCAGAGTAGCAGTCAGCTGGTAAGGAATAATATCGCCGATATCGTAGTCGGCAGAATCCTGCCAGTCAGTAGGAGTGCCAGTGGAATCGTTTTTGTCTTTGACCTTCTTCTGAAGGGTGGGGATATCAGTTTTTACCTGAGGGGTAACAGTTTCAGGGCCGCTCACCAGCAGAAGGGTCAGGTTCGAAGCATCATATTCGCCTTCCACTTCGGTAACGTCTTTGATCAGATAATAGCCAGCAGAGGGAAGATCAATGGTGCCAGTACCAGCGATTTTGGTAGTGGACAGATAGCCGTTAGCTACAAAGGCTGCAAACTTAGTGGCTTGTTCAGTATTGAAACCTTCTAGTATCTTTGCAACATCAGAGGGGGTGTCGCATTTGCTAAAATCGCCAAGGGTGGTAGCGGTCTTTAAAGCGGCCAAAAGATCGTCACCCTTAACACCTTCGCCCCATGTAACATCAGACAGTTTATTCTTGGTGGAATCCAGCTTTGCACTGAAAATCTGATAAGCTTCAAAGTCATGCTTTGTAACGTCAACCTTAGAGCCGGAAACTACCGTACCGGCAGCTGCAAACGCCGGGATCGCCATGGCGCAAACCATAGCAACTGCCAGCAGCGCAGCCATGAGTTTTTTCATTGCTTTCTTCATGGAGAAAAGCTCCTTTCTTTTCTCTGCCCCTTGCCGCCCCCTGCATTTTGCACAGGGGGGCGGAGAGGGGTGTGGTTTTTGTTCGGACTATCGCGTAAACTTTGCGCTGGGCGGGCGGGGTTTAAGCCCCGGGCGTCCGGCAGGGAAGTGCAGTTTAGTCATCTGCCCTCCCTTCGTGTCTGCGCTTGCGGTGGATAAAACTATAGGCCAGCGCAGACAGCATCATTGTGCCGCCCACGGCTGTATACGGGAGTGTACCGGCCCCGCCGGTAGAGGGGAGCTCGTAGCCGGTGTTGTCTTTTTCCTTGTTGGTCACAACAATGGTACCGGTGCCTTTTACGTTGTTATTGGAGTAGCTCACGTCGTAGGTCTGACCGGTGCTGGTCTCCTTTATATAGAAGTAATAGTTGGAGTCACCAGCAGGTACAGCATAGGTGGCTTTCCAATCGTTATCCTTAGTAAGCGTCAGAGTAGCTGCATGCTCACCTTCGCCAGTAGTGCCGGGGCGCTTGTAGAGCTCCACGGTGATGTTTGGCGGCAGCTTTGCATCGGCTCCGTCAATGGCGTTGCCGTACTTATCTTCCCAAAGCTTCTGGATAACAAGTTGGTTGCTTGTGTTCTTCACCGTAAGGGTAATGCTTTCACCCTCATAATAGAAGTTGATGTTGTTCTTATCGACCCCGGTTGCGGCAGCGTTTTCGCCCACTGCCGTGTTATAGGCAGTATCCTTACTTGCCAGATCGGTAGTCCAGATAAAGTAGTGCGGGGTGGGGTCTACTGCATAACCATCGGGCGCTTTGGTCTCGGTCAGGCGGTAAAGGGTGTTGTAGGGACGCAGAACAGTACCGTCACCGGTGGAGGTGCTGCCGCTGTCCGAGAAGGAAAGATAGAAGGAACTGCCATCTTTTATATTTGCGTCAATGATCTCGTGCAGTGTTTCGTACTCACCGGTTTTAGCATTGAACATTTCAAGCTTGAACTCTGCGCCGTACAACGAGGTGGAGATGTTTTGACTATCGACCTTATGGATGGTCAAGCCAATGGTATTTGCGCTACCGCCCATTGTTTGCTTTTCAACCTTTGTTTTTACCTCTTTGACTACATAGGTCTCAAGCTGTGCAGTGTTCTTCATCTCATATTCGGTATTGCTGGTGTTCTTGTACTTGTATTCCAACAGATACGAATGCCCGTTCGGTACTTTTACGGTAAGGATATACAAATTCTGGTCGCCGCCAGAATTGGTGGTCTCCTCGTAGTCCACATCGTAAGCACCGTTGGGGATCAAAGCACCCGTTGTTTTGGTTTGCGCATCGTAGGAATAGAGCTTGACCGAGGACTGAACCAGCGCTGCGGTGTTTTTCTTGCCGTCCTTCACAACCAGCGTATCGGTCAGGGTAATCTTTTCTGCATGACCGATCATTTTTCTGTCCGGGTTGATGACAACAGAATAATCGACCGTATTGGAACTCTGGTTATAATGGCCGGATTTTGTTGCAAGAATGGAATGGTGCTCAACATCGGTTTTGGTCTCAGACTTGCCTACACCATTCCACTCAGCGGAGTTAGTGAAAATCTTGGTTTCCGTATCAAGGTTCGAATCCCAGATGGTATCATCCACCTCGACTGCGAAGCGGATGTAAAAAGAAGTATATTTATCCGCAACGTAGTTTAGTTCGTCCAGCAAATTGAAGGTCAAGGTGTTTTTTGTGGAATCATACTTGTTAGCAAAGAAACGGTCATCGCTCAGGCTGACATTAGAATTCCATCCTTTATGGCTACCACCCGTAGCAGTGTAGGATACAAACTCATAGTAATAATTATTCCATTGGTTACCATAATATTGGGCAACCAACTTAGCAGAGCCAGCAACATATTTTACATGATCTGGCAGCTGATCGGTGATGGTGGCCGGAAGAGTCAGACTAGCTTTGTTGGTGACCAGCTTGAGCTGGTAGTAGATGTAGGTCTTGCCATCATCACCGTTGCCGGAGGTCACCTTGACATTTTCAGTCTTGTAATAACCTTCAGACGTTGCACTCTCAGGCGGCTTGTCGGCAGACATCTTGATCAGCTGCATGGGGGAAGGTGTACCCGGGATGGTGTACTCGTACTGACCGGAACTGCCACTGGACGCGTTCTTGAAGTAAATGGTCTGTCCTTCGCCCAGCCCGGTGGAATCGCCCAGCGTGGTATATTTTGTGATCTCAACGGATTCCACAGGATTGCTGTTGTCAAAACCATCCTTATGGAACACCAGCTTGAAGGACTTGATCTTCGTGTCTGCGAGATCAGCCGGTACAGTTTTGGTGGTGGTATCTACGGTTTTTAGCGTGTAGACTTTGGTAGTTGTATCAACGTTTCTACCGGTATAGTACCGTACCTCAAGCCGCAGACCGTTGTTTTTAAGCTGGTCATAATGGATTTGGGTGCCATTTTTAAGCGTAACAACGAGGTTCTGTATGATCTCAGCCTGCAAGTCTTTCAGGATAGCGTAGTGATCGTTGTTTTCATTCTTGCCGGAGGAAACCCAAGGATCATTGATGCAGTCTTTGATCTCAAGGCGGTTATCCTTCACGCCATCTTTTTCACCCCAAACGATGGGCGGAATGACCTTCAAGCTCCAAGGCAGGGTGAAAACCTTGTTGTTTGCCTTATCCTCTGTAAGTTTGGTGTCTGCCGTTGCCTTCTTTTCGGTGGTCTGACCACGGTCGTTGTAAGCAGCATCGCCAGAAGCTTCCCACTTTTTGTTGCCGTTCAGTTCCAAATAAGCGTTATTTTTGACCTTATCGCCGATTTGGAAGTTCGCAGGAGCAGTGGTCTTATAGGTAACGGTGTAGCTGTGAGCCGGTTTTTTATACTGCTCACCCGAGAAGGTGTAGGAGAAGGAGCCTTTCCCCTTGTCAGGGAAATCGTTGGTTTCGTATTGGCCATCGACCTTGAAATAACCGGTCATCGTGCAACCGCTCGGCAGGGTATCCTTGAGCACATAGCCGTCCATGGATACACCGTTGGGGGTAATGGTGACAGTCCATGTGATCTCATTCTTTTCAGGATCATAGCTGCCGCTCTTGTTCAGCTCGTCCTGGAAATAGATCTTGTAGCCGGACTTTTCATCGTTTGCAAGCGCACAGTTGTACAAGTCGGCGCCGTCCGGGCCGATATGATCCACGACCACATTGTACTCAAGAACATAGCGCTGGTTTTCTTCCAATGCGGGCAGACCTTTGCCGTTCATGTCGGTGATCTTGATGCCGGGGTTACCATCAGCAATGCCCTTGTCTGTCAGGCCGCTGCTGGGAACTTTGTTCACTTTGAAATCTTCATTTTCTTTAAGCTCTTTAAGAATCTTATCGGTTTTGCGGTCTTTTTTAGTGATCGTAATGTTCTCATAGGTGGCAGTATTGGCAAAGCTGCTGTTTTCCGTTAGCTTCATATAGTCGCTCAGGTCAATGGCCTTGCCGCTGCCGTACTTAGAAATCGCCTGTACGACATAATGTAGCTTATACTTGCCATCCTCTGTCCGTCCGGTGATTTCGCCCTTCTTGCTAAGTTCGAGATTTGTTTTTTTCTCGATCTTGATCGTTGTACCGCCGCCGGGGAACTTGATCCCCTCGTTGGTCTGAACCTTGTCGCTGTCTACCTTACATTCAACAAAGAAGTGGCCGCTGGTTTGATGACCGTGAAGGTCGCTATTAAAATCAAGGGTAACATCACCATTTTTGGTAATGATAAGCGTACCGATTATATTACCATCTTTATCCTCAAGATCAGCAGTGCCATTCTCAGATAGCTTAAATCCCTCGGGCAGCTTGTAGGTCAGCGTCGTGGTACCTTCAGGCAGGTTATCGGGGATGGTAAAGTTGTAGGTAAGGCCAACAGAGCCGCCATCCTTGACAGTCAGGTCAAACGTATTAACAGTACCGCTGTCCTTTACTTTATACTGCGTGTCGTCGATCTTAACTGTGATGTCTGTGATCCAATCCTCTTTCAGCTGGGTAGTAAGACCCGCCGCCGCAAGCATCATAGGCGCCCGCAGTGCGCCGGTAACGGCAGAGGAGAGCATCTCGTCTGCATACTGGGCATAGGCAACATCCACCACGCCCAGAACCTCGGCATTGGAAAGGGCAACTTCAGCCACCTTGCCGTCCACATCGCCGGAGATAACGGTCAGCGTGTTCTCGTCTGCTTCGCTCACGATGCCCACGGTTTCCACGGGCTGAGCGTCGGTCACGGTGGTGGTCTGCGGCTCAGCAGCAGGGGAGACTACGCTGGGCGCAGCGGTGTCGGTGGTATCGGGAGTGGCCACACTGTCGGTGGTGGTATCCAGCGCAGCAGTGCCGGAACCTTCAAGTTCTGCGCCGTTCTCGCCCTCGGCGTCCATGTTGAACAGGTCGTCCAAACCGTCCGCTGCACCATCGGCGCTGCTGTCCACAGCCACGGTGCGGGTGACGTACTTATTATAAATAACGATGTCGCCCACATCGGCGGAACTGCCGTCCTCGCCGTCCAGCAGCCATTCCATGTCGCTCATGGAGCTGCGCAGGGCAAGCACGCTGGCCTCCTGCGGGATGGCGCTCTGGGGGATACCGGCGTACTTCAGACAGTAAGAGAGGAACATCACGTCCCACTCGCCGTAGGGGTTGCCGTAGGACTGACCGTAGCGGGAGTAGTAGCGCAGGGTCACACCGTCCGCGGGGTCGATCTCAAAGTTTTTCTCGCTCTGCTCGTAGCCCAGCTGGGTTTTTGCCACGCTGACCAGATCCTCGGCCCAGTTGCCGGTCATTACGGCCTCGGCGTTGGCGGCCTGCCACTCCTCGGGGGTCTCAAGGTCGGCGGAGGTGTCGCTCAGGCAGGCTACGGTGTGCTGATGCTCCGGCAGGGGGCAGGTGAGCACTTCCTCGTAGCAGGCATCGGTGTGGTGGTGGTAGATGGGCTCCACGGTGTCCACCATCGGTGCCAGCGCCACGGGCTCGGCCACAGCCATCGCTGCCAGCTCGGCGCTCTGGGTGGGCTCCACCACCTGCTCCACAAGCTCGCCCTCTTCCAGTCCACAGGTCAGCTCGTACTCGGTGGTATAGCAGCTTTCGTCGTGGGTATGCTCAAATTTATCGCAGATCAGGCTGCCGTCCTCGGGGTCAAAGCAGTCGTCACCGTGGACGTGCTCTTCCTCCATGCAGGTCAGGGTCTGCACCTCGGTGTAGCAGTCGTCGGTGTGCTCATGGGGCACAAACTCGATCTGCGGCTCCAGCGACAGCGGCGCGGGCTCTTCCTCAATGGAGGGCTGGCTGGTCGCAGCAGCGGCGGTGGCCACCTCGTCCGCGTTTTCAAGCTCGCCTTCCTCGTAACCGCAGGTGAGCACCTTGGTGTAGCAATCCGCCGTGTGGGTGTGCTCCTCCTCGCCGCACTGGTACTGCGCGGTCATCGAGATGCCCACGCCATGCAGCTGCCAGTTGACGAACAGGGTGGTGATCATGGCAAGCGCCAGCACGAATGCGGTGTAGCGCCGCAGGGTGTGCCGGTTCTCGCGGAACCGCTCCATGTACGTTTTAAGGATGTCGTTCATAACGGAATACCTCCTCCCGGGGTCAGTGGATCAACGAAAAGCTGGACAGGGGCCATACCCTCAAGAACACCCTGCCCACGATCTGGCTTTTTTCAACGCAGCCTATCACGCTGCTGCGGCTGTCGATGGAAGTGGCGCGGTGGTCGCCCAGCACGAAGTAGCGGTTTTCCGGCACCTGATAGGGGAACCGGATGTCGCATTCGCCCACGGTCAGCGTGTCCACATAGGGTTCATCCAGCGCCACGCCGTTTACCGAGACCACACCGTTCACGTCCATATCGATCACATCACCGGGCTGACCGATGATGCGCTTGAGCAGCAGCTTGTTCTGCCAGTAAAACCCGCACAGCTCGCCGTTTTCAATGTGGTTGGATTTTACCAGCAGGATAATGTCCTTGTCATTCAACGTAGGGTTCATGCTGTCGCCGGAGACCTGAAGCACCGGCAGAAACAGCGTAGCCAGCAGCACGGCTGCTGCGGCCACCACCACCAGAATATAGATCGTACTGCGCAGCACCCGCTGGTAGCGGCTCTGGTACGCAAGACGCTCACGTTCTGCGGCCACTTCCTCGGTGGAAGGGATGGAAGCGAACCGGATATCGCGTTTTTTCATGTTTCCTCCGAAGGCAGGCCGTCGGTGCTGCGGTACTGGTCCAGCAGCTCGTTGGCCTTGCGGTCAAATGCCTGCCAGCGCTGCTGCACCTCCTGCTCAGCGCGCTCCACCATGGCCTTGCAGTCGGCCTCGGTCTGGGTGCGCTTTTGCGCGGCGGCGGCGGTCATGGCGTCGCATTCCTGCTGCGTCTGCGCTTTCAGGCTGTCGGCGTCTGCCTGTGCCTGTTCCAGAATGCGTTTGGCCTCGCTGCGCGCCTGCGAAAGGGTGTTGGCGGCGGTGGCGTTGGTGTCCGCAAGGCTGGCCTGCACCGAGTGCAGATAGTCATCGGCGGCGGCCTGCGCGGCGGCGAACACGTTGTTCAGCTCCAGCGCGGCCTGCGCGATGGAACCGGCGCTTTCCAGCCGGAGCTGCCGGTCCTGCAGCTGCGCGGTGAGCGCGGCGTTCTGCGCCTTGAGCTGGTCCTCGCTCTGTTTCAGCGCATAGATGATCTCTATCAGTTCAGCGCGGTGCATCCGCCGCAGTTCACGATCTGCCATTTGCGTACAAACTCCCGAATGTAAGATAACGAAATTTCTTTCGGAAATTCCGAAAAAACTTAAAGAAATTGCCTGAAAAATCGCTTGCCACCGCGCGATTTGCGCGACCAGAGAGGTCTTTTATAAGCTACCCTATTGTAGCACATTCCCTGTAACAACAATATAACAAATCAGACACAAAATCAAGAGGTAAAGCCCAAAAAAATATCGCAAATTGTTCTGTTTTGTGTGTAAAATACCCAAAAATAAGGTAATATACCGCAGAATTGTTAAAATTTCCCTTCATAATTCTGGAGCGTGAAGTTCTGCGCGGTAATGCACTAAATTGCTGCGCCTACGAAAAACGGGAGCCGCACTTTTTCGAAAAAAGCGCGGCTCCCGTATCCAGACTTTGGGGTGATCCTTTTACTTGCCGAAGCTGCCCAGCAGGCTGTTCAGCGATACAAAGGACTGGTAGATGACGTTGACGTTATTGATGATGGAACTTGCACCGGAGAAGATGCGGGCGATGTAGTTGAACACCTTGCCAACGTCCAGGAAGGCCTGATAAGCGTTGTTGGCACCGCCGTCCAGATAGGTCATCTCTTCGGCTTCGATGGCGGAATAGCTGGCGGGCATTTTCATGGTAGAAGTAGTCATGGTAAGATCCCTTTCTTCAATGGTATCATTGCGTTTACAGCAGTGTTCAGAACATGGTGGCGACCAGCAGGGTGGTAAGCAGGGCACCGGCTACAAGTGCAGGCCCTACATACTTTTGCCACTGGGTGGTGGCGGGTGGGGTGGTAGGCTGCGGCACAGTGGTGCCGACCTTGGCAGTCCAGTGAGCGTAGATGGTAGCATCGGAGGTGAACACGGTGGAGGTGGTCACCTTGCTGCCGCCCACTGGCTCGGTGTACCAGCCGTCAAAGGTGTAGCCCGTCATGGTAGGCTGCTCGGGCGTGCTCTCCAGCTTGCCGGACAGGTTCGTGTAGGTGACCACAGTAGAGCAGATACCGCCTTGGGCATCCATACCAATGGCGTACACGTTCTCTTCCTTTTTGCTCCCTGAAGTTTTGTCGGCAGCAAATGCAGCCGGCAGTGCGCAGCACAGCAGCGTGAACAGGCAAAGCCCGACCACCAGCGTTTTCAGGAATTTTTTCATGAGATCCCTCGCTTTCCTTCACAAAGATGGAGACACTGCCCCGCCCGGGCGCAGCCCGGACGCAGGAGAAGTTTCTTCAACTTATTTTTATCACATCCAGTGTACCAGAAGCGCAACAAAAAATACAGTCTTTTGAGAAAATAATAAGAAAAATCAAGAAAAAAATAAATTTCACCTTTGCAAGATGAATCTTGTGCCCCTGCGGGCTGTGTTTTTTGAAAAACGCATCCCGCAAAACTTACCTTTCGTAAAAACATGGCAGGATATGGAAAACGCAAAATCCCTGCCGTAAAGCCTAAAAAACGACAAAAAACGCTGCGAAGGCAGCGGGTGGCGCGCAAAAAAACGCGGCACACCTCTTGTGGAAAAGCGGAAAATATGTTATACTGTTTTGCATGATGCGCCATCGCCAAGCGGTAAGGCAGGGGACTTTGACTCCCCCATCGTAGGTTCGACTCCTGCTGGCGCAACCAGAAAAAGGCCGCTGTACAGGAGAATGTGCAGCGGCCTTTTTATTATTTTCCCTCCGGCAGCTTGAAGAAGCTGCGGTATTCGTCCGAGTAGATCTTGCTGCCCATGCGGCTCACACCGCCGTACAGGTGGGTGCGCATCAGCGGCTCGATGGCGTCCAGATCCTTCTCCCGCAGAATGCGCAGCATCTCGGTGTGCTCGCTGACAACGCTGGACACGTTGCGCGCACCCACGATGTCCAGACGGATAAAGCGGGAATAGTCTGCCTGCGGGCGGGTCATCTGTTCCCAAAGGTACTCCTTGCTGGTTTTGCGGAACCAGTACTCGTGCATGGCAAGGTCACAGCTGAGAAAGTGGTTGAAATCAAAGTTTTCCGGGTCGCTGCGCCCCGCAGCGGCTTCCAGCAGCATATTATAAAGGTGTTCCACCGCAAGGATCTCCATGGGCGAGCAGCTCTGCACAAAATCCCGGAACACCATGCCCTCCACCGCAACACGCTGGAAGATAAGCTGATCCACCACGCCGATGTCGATGGCGGTGACGATGGTGCCCTTGCAGGGGATGATCTGCACAAAGCGGTTCTGCTCCAGCCGCTGCAAAACGCTGCGGATGGGGGTGCGGGAAACGCCGAACCGCTTGCACAGCTGGTTCTCGCTCAGCGCTTCTCCGGGCAAAATCTTCAATGCGCAGATCTCGTCCTCAAGAATATGATAGAGCTCATCCGTGTGCTGTAATGTAGCCATAGTCGTTCTCCATTTATCCGGTAAATTAAACTTATTATCATTGTACCGTTGCGGCAACCGAATGTCAATGCTGAAAAGGAACTTCATTCGGATGCTTGTATACAAGTATCTGCGCTCGCGCACAGAGCTGTTCCTGAAACGGAAAATGTGAGATACCACTTCCCTGTGCGGAAAAAGTGCTGATAAAAGGCTGTAATCAAGCGGCTGTTGTACCAAATGCACAAAGGAAACAGAGAATAACTGTCAAATGCTATCATTGCAAAGAACAGCGCAGACTATTGCGCCAGCACTGCGGGATAAAATATTGTATACAGGGATTTGCTGAAAAAATGAAAGGATGCACACCCCGCAGATACCGGGTCATCCCTGGCAAATGCAGCAGGGGATGGGCCTTTTTTGCGTCCCGGCTTGCTTTGCTGCCCGAAAGGCGGTAAACTGGAAGTAAACAAAACGCCCGAAAAGGAGAAATGACATGGCATATACAAAGGCTGAGCTCAAGCACGACCTTGCCGCAATGGGGCTGACAGGGAACGAGACCATTCTGATCCATTCCTCCATGAAGTCCATCGGTCCGGTGGAGGGCGGCGCAGACACGGTTCTGGACGCATGGATGGAGTTTTTTGCGGAGGGCTTGCTGCTGCTGCCCACCCACACATGGAGGTTCATCAACGAGGAGAACCGGGTGTTTGATGTGCGCCGCAGCCCCTGCTGCGTGGGCATTCTGCCGGAGCTGTTCCGGCAGCGCCCCGGCGTGGTGCGCTCGCTGCACCCCACTCACAGCATGGCGGCGTACGGCAAGGGGGCGGCTGCTTACATAGAAGGGGAGTTGAACGCCAACACTCCCTGCACTCCCGGCGGCTGCTACGACCGGCTGCGGGCAGCCCACGGCAAGGTGCTGCTGCTGGGGGTGACCCACGCCCGCAACACCTTTATCCATAGCGTAGAGGAGGTACTGAACGTGCCGAACCGCCTGACCGACAAGCCCATGCAGATGACCGTGGTGGACGAAGCCGGGGCGCAGCACAACGTCTATATGCGCCGTCACTACAACGCGCAGCAGCCGCATATCTCGGAGGATTTCGTCAAGCTGGAGCAGGCGTATCTGGACTGCGGTGCAGCCCGGAACACGAAATTTGGCGATGCAGCTTGCGTTTTGTGCGACGCCGAGGGACTTTTCAAGGTCACCCGCCACGTTCTTGCCCCGAACCCCGAAGCCTTTGTCACCGAGGCGGTCATCCCGCCGGAGCGCTGGCAAGGCCTTTGCACCGGTAAAACTGGCGGGTGAACCGGCGCGCCTTCTTTTGTGTTGGACGATTGAAAATGGCCTCCGCTTGCGCTTTGGCCATGATTCAAGGAATTGCATTAAAATTAGAGGGACAGAAATGCCTGCGGGCATTTCTGTCCCTCTTTTTCATGTTAGCAAAAACGGATACGGTACTCCCGGGGGGTGCAGTGCTTGATCTCCCGGAAGGTCTTGATAAAGTAGCTGGCGTCCGAAAAACCGCATTCCAGCCCCACTTCGCCGGTCTTGAGCCGGGTGGAGCGCAGCAGCTCGGCGGCTTTTTCCACCCGGAACTGCTTGACGTACTGGATGGGCGTGATGCCCAGAAACTGCCGGAAGCTGCGCAGACAGGCGCTTTCGCTCAGGGCAACGCACCCGGCCAGCTTTTCCACGGTCAGCTCCTCGGCGTAGTGCTCCTCTACATAGCGGAGCATCTGCTTCATCCGCTCCGAGGCGATCTGTTCCTGCTCCGATACCTTCACCTTGCCGCTGACGCATTGGGTAATGAGCAGCCGCAGCGCGGCGGTAAGGTGATACCGCACCCGGTTCTCGTAGTCGAAAGGTTCGTCTGCCACGCCCTTCCACGCCTCCCGCAGGCAGAGCAGTACCTGCCGCTGCCATGGCACGGCTTCGTCCAGCAAAAAGAAGGGCGGTGTGCCGGGCTGCAAAAGCGGGCGGATGAGCTTTTGCCAGAATACGGTGTCCATGCCGCCGACAAGCCTGGGCTGGAACACGCCGGAGTGCAGCAGCGCCCTGCCCTCGGTGGGCTCTACCGCGTGCAGCGCCCCGGAGTTGATAAACACGCCCTGCCCGGTCTGCAGGGTCAGGCGGGTCTTGTTTACGTCCACATGGATAGGACCCAGCACCGTCAGAATAAACTCGAATTCCTCGTGCCAGTGCCACGCCACCGAGTAGCTGGAAAGGTCCTCGGCGTAGCAGGCAATGGGGAACAGCGGGCTGCCGTGCTGGGTCTGCTCCCGCCCGGCGGCATCGGCCACCACGGCGGTAGCGCTGGAAAGCCCCACCCGGCCGCTTGTATAGGATGCACAGCTTGTCTGATATGCCATATTTACCAAATCCTTTCCGCAATACTTTGAATGTTTTTTATCAATGCCGGTTTTGTTGCATATACTATGCGGTTTTGTTCTATAATTTGCGATTGTTTTGTGGTATTATCCTATCAGAGCTTCCAAGCTCAGTATAGCACCAAGGCGGCCGGGACGCAAGCTGTGCAAGCGTTTCCACTGCCGGGCAAAACCGCTATTCTCCCGCCGCCAGTCCAAAGAGGACCGGACGGCAAGTGTAACATAAACCATTTCATCAAGGAGGTATTCCTATGCTTCGTATCGAATATTTTGATAAGGAACGTTTCATGCACCAGCTTTCTGCCAGCCACGGCAGCGTGCTGCTGCATCTGGACAACGGCAAGACCTGCGACCTGAAAAAGGATGCTACCGCACGCTCCATGCTGCAGATGATGGACACTGCCCCCAAGAAGGGCTTTGACCTCACCGTGACCGACCCCGCCGACGTGACCGGCTTCCTGCGCTATATGCTGGAGGCAGGCCGCACCGAGCGCGTGGCCGGCTGAGTAATGCCAATCTCTTATCCCAATAAGTGTCACAGCAAAAGCAAAACGCCCGCCCCGGTCATGCCGGAGCGGGCGTTTTGCCTGTTTTGCCGGAAAGCTTGCGCAGGCGGGCAGTCTGTGGTAAGCTGAAAGCAGAAAAAAGACGGAGGGAACGACTATGAACCTGAAGGAAGCATTCCGCTACCAGAACAAGCTCCAGTCCCTGCTGGACGAGGCACAGGGCATTCTGGATTGCGATGCCAACGTGACCAAGGTGGCCAACACCTATCTGCGCCATAAGGTGATGCCCGAGGCTGAGGACGAGACCGTTATGGACGCGGCACAGACCGAATATGCGGAGCAGATCACCGACATTGCCCGGTTCATGCTCTACCTGCTGGAGGAGAAGAGCCGCCTGTTTGCCGCCATCCGCAAGGCAAAGGATGCGCTGGACATGGATATGGACAGCGAGGTCAGCCTGAACGCCGCGCGCCAGAGCATTGCCCGCACCTTCAAGCGGATGAACGACCTGCGCAGCTCCGAGCAGCTGCTTTCCGGCGGGGGTACGGGCTACCGCTTCAACGCCGAGGGCAACCAGATCTCCTACTGCTGCGATGTGAAGCGGGTGACCACCATCAACTACGACCGCAAGGTCATCCATGCCGCGCTGGGTAAGCTGAACCGGCAGGCAGACGAGACCTCCAACCGGCTGGACCTCTGCCTTGTGACCTCCAAGGTGGACTACACCGTCCCCTTTGATGTGAACGCCAGCTTTGCCGAGGCCTTTGAGACCTATCTGGAAAACGCCAAAAACTAAATAAACGCTCCACCGGCTATTTTGGGTGCGGCAAGCGCCGGGCGCACGGCTGCCGGTTCAGGTGCAGATGAACTATAAGGCTGCACATTTCCGCAAGGAAGTTTTGGTACGGCTCACCTTACGAGCCAGCATAATATGAAAAAATCTTGCGTTCGGCTTTTCCGCCACCGCCAGACGCTTTTTCGCCGAAACCGTCCCTTGCTTTTTCCCGCATTCCTGCTTTTGCGCTTACGTCTCCATGGGCAGGCAGGCAAGCCACCCTTCATGAATTTTGCCCGCAGACTGCTGCGGGCGCACACTTTCTGCGTGCCGGGCGGGCGCTCTGCGCCCCTTTGCACGCGGAGTAAAATGGCAGCCGCCCCTGCGCTTGCCGTATCCAAAATAGCCGGTGGGAAAGGTCTTAAATGATAAAACGGGGAATTGTGGCTGGTGTTAAAGGCTTCCCCCGTCCGGGGGAAGCCTTTAACACCATTCTGTATTCAATAAAAAATCACCCGACACCGGAGGCGTGCTCTATGAAAAAATGCAATCTGTTTTATCTCAGCGGGCTGTTGTTTTTTCTTGCCGCAGCGCTGAACTTTTTTACCGGCGAGAATCACTCCACGGCGGTGGTATGGCTCTGCCTTGGCTCCGCCTTTTTGTGTCTGGGGTATTCGCAGCAGAAAAAATAAAGCAGAAAGCCAGCCCCGGCGGGGAAAAATCTGCCGGGGCTGCAATTCTTTGCGGGGGTCGTTCGTATTCCAGACAAAACAACGAAATTTCGACAAAAGACGAGGTATGCGTATGTCAACCAAACCGATCCATTCCACTGCTGCGACCCGCTTTGACCTGAGCGCAGCGGCCCTTCATATCCTTGCCATGGTGCTGATGCTGATGGACCACCTGTGGGCGACGTTGCTGCCTGCGCAGGAATGGCTGACCTGTGCCGGGCGGGTAGCGTTTCCCATCTTTGCCTTTATGGCGGTGGAGGGCTATTTCCACACCCATGACCTGAAAAAATACACCCTGCGCCTGCTGCTGTTTGCCCTGCTTTCAGAAGTGCCCTTTGATTTGATGTACGGCGGCACATGGTTCTACCCGGTGCACCAGAATGTTATCTGGACGCTGCTGCTGGGCATTCTGGGCATCCATCTGATGGAAACCGTGCGCAAAAAGCAGAAAACAGCGCTGTACCTGCTGGTCTCCGCCCTTGTGGTGGTGGCAGGTGCGGTGCTGGGCACGCTGGGCATGGTGGACTACTACGGCGCCGGTGTGCTGACCGTGTTCATTTTCTACTTTTTCCACGGGCGCAAATGGTGGTGCCTGCTGGGGCAGCTGGCAGCACTGTACTGGGTCAATGTGGAGCTGCTGGGCGGGCTGATGTACCCCATTCAGCTCTTCGGCATGGACTTTGAGCTTTGCCAGCAAGGGCTGGCGCTGCTGGCACTGGTGCCCATCTGGCTGTACCGCGGGCGGCAGGGCTACCACAGCAAACCTTTTCAGTACGCCTGCTACGCCTTTTACCCCGTGCACATGCTGCTGCTGGCGCTGGTGCTGAATTTCGTGAACCGGTAAGGAAAACGGAGCGCTCCAAAGGCATTTTTACGCGTGAGATCGTAGGGAGAGCTCCCGCTCGAAATAACCAAAGCACACGCGGAAACCATTCAAAATGTCCCGCCGGTACAAGGCCGCTGCACAAACTCTGTGCGGCGGTTTTTTTGCGGGGAAAAAAGACACTTGTTCACAAAAAATTCAGCCTTTTAAGCAAAAAATACTATTTTTTTCGTGTAAAATAGACAACACGGATTGAATGCCGCCCGCGATTGGATTATAATAATAGTGTATGCAAAAACGCATTTGCTGCATTTTTTACTGTGCTCGCCGCCTAAAAACAGCGTAGCTGCGCGATGCGGGCTGTTAAAAAGAGAGAGCTGCCGTTACGGGTCTTTGCCGCAAACGGCTGTTTGCCATGGCAGCCGGGGCGTTATGCTCCGGTTATTTGTCCTTAGGAGGGAAAACAAGGTGAGAGTAGGTCTTGACATCGGCAGTACCACCATCAAGTGTGTGGTGCTGGGCGAGCATGATGAACTGCTGTATTCTACATACGAACGACATTATAGTCATATTCTGGAAAAGGCGCAGGAGCTGCTGCGGCGCATTGATGCCGAGCAGCTGCATGGCAGCAAAGCGCTGCTCAGCATCTCCGGCTCTGCCGGTATGGGCTTGGCAGACAGCTGCGGTGTGCCCTTTGTGCAGGAGGTGTTCTCCACCCGTGTGGCGGTCAAGCGCTTTATGCCCCAGACCGATTGCGTCATCGAGCTGGGCGGCGAGGATGCCAAGATTTTGTTTTTGACCAACGGCACCGAGGTGCGCATGAACGGCAGCTGTGCCGGCGGCACCGGTGCCTTCATCGACCAGATGGCTACCCTGCTGAAGATGAGCGCCGATGAGATGAACAAGGCTGCAGAGCAGGCGCAGCGTACCTATACCATCGCCTCCCGCTGCGGCGTGTTTGCCAAAAGCGATGTGCAGCCTTTGATCAATCAGGGTGCCCGCACCGAGGATATCGCCGCCAGTATCTATAAGGCTGTGGTCAACCAGACCATCGCCGGTCTGGCACAGGGACGCCCCATCAAGGGCAATATCCTTTATCTGGGCGGCCCGCTCACCTTCAGCACCGTGCTGCGCAAGAGTTTTGACGAGGCGCTGAACGTGACCGGCACCTGCCCGGAGAACAGCCTGCTGTATGTGGCACTGGGCGCTGCCCTGTATGCCGACAAGGAATTTGTGCTCACTGAGGTGGCCGCTGCGCTGGACAAGTACGCCGCCACCGCTACCTATGCCAGCGAGCCGCCGCTGTTCGCCAGCAAGGAGGAGTACGAGGCCTTCCATGCACGGCACATGTCCCACAGCGTGCCCCGCGTGGCCTTCAGCGCCCACTGCGGGCCGGTGCATATCGGCATCGACTCCGGTTCTACCACCGTCAAGCTGGTGGTGGTGGACGAAAAGAGCCAGATCTTGTACACCAACTATCAGCCCAACCTTGGCAACCCGCTGCCCCTCATCCGGGAGCAGCTGCTCAAGATCTACAAAGAGCACCCGGGGCTGCAGGTGGCCAGCGTCACCACCACCGGCTACGGTGAGGAGCTGGTAAAGAACGCTTTCCGCTGTGATTACGGTCTGGTGGAAACGGTGGCGCACTTTACCGCTGCCAAGTACTTTATGCCGGACGTGGACTTCATCATTGATATCGGCGGACAGGATATGAAGTGCTTCAAAATCGAGGATGGTGCCATCAGCAACATCTTCCTGAACGAAGCCTGCTCCTCCGGCTGCGGCAGCTTTTTGCAGACCTTTGCGCAGGCGCTGGGCTATGACGTCAAGAAGTTTTCCGCACTGGGTCTGTTCGCAGACCGCCCGGTGGACTTGGGCAGCCGCTGCACCGTGTTCATGAACAGCTCGGTCAAGCAGGCGCAGAAGGACGGTGCCAGCATCGAGAATATCTCCGCAGGTCTGTCCATCAGCGTGGTCAAGAACGCGCTGTACAAGGTGATCCGCGCTTCCAGCCCGGAAGAGCTGGGCCGCAAGATCGTGGTGCAGGGCGGTACCTTCTATAATGAAGCCGTGCTCCGCGCCTTTGAAAAGGAGATGGGCGTGGAGGTCATCCGGCCGGACATTGCCGGCCTGATGGGCGCTTACGGCGCTGCGTTGTACGGCTTGCGCCAGAGCCATAAAAACAACCAGACTACCTCTGCCATGATGGACGAGCAGGAACTGGAAAAGTTTGCACAGCAGGTGGTCAGCGTCAAGTGCGGCGGCTGCGGCAACCATTGCCAGCTGACCGTCAACACCTTTGCCGACGGCCGCAAGTTCATCTCCGGCAACCGCTGCGACAAACCCGTTACCGGCAAAAGCGAGGACAACAGCCTGAACCTGTACGCCTACAAGCAGCAGCTGCTGGCAAGCTACAAGCCTGTGCCCGGCAAGCGCGGCTCCATCGGCATCCCGCTGTGTCTGGGCTTTTATGAGCTGCTGCCCTTCTGGTACGCTTTCTGGACGAGCCTTGGCTTTGCGGTGCACACCAGCCCGGTGTCCACCCGCGGGCTGTATCTGGCCGGACAGGCTACCATCCCCAGTGACACCGCCTGCTTCCCGGCAAAGCTGAGCCACGGCCACATCAAGGCGCTGAGCCAGATGGAGCTGGACGCCATCTTCTACCCCTGCCTGACCTACAATGTGGACGAGGGCTTGGGCGATAACCACTATAACTGCCCGGTGGTGGCCTACTACCCGGAGGTTCTGGCAGGCAACTGCCCGGAGCTGGAGGGCAAAAAGTTCATCTATGATTATGTGGGCATCCACCGCCCGAAGGACTTTGTGCACAAGATGGCAAAGGAGGTGCTGCCCAAGTACTTTGGCGGCATCTCTGAGCGGGAGGTGCAGGCCGCAGCCGATGCCGCTTACGCGGAGTACGAGGCACACATGGCGAAGATCCGGGTAAAGGGCAGCGAGATCATCGACGAGGCGCGCCGTCAGGGCAAGCGCATCATCGTGCTGGCAGGCCGCCCCTATCATGTAGACCCGGAGGTCAACCACGGCATCGACCACCTGATCACCCGCCACGGGGCTGCGGTGGTCACCGAGGACAGCATCTCTAACCGGGTGCAGAAGTTCCCCACCAGCGTGCTGAACCAGTGGACCTACCACAGCCGCCTGTATGCCGCCGCCAAGTACTGCACCACCCAGAAGGATATGGATCTGGTGCAGCTGGTGTCCTTCGGCTGCGGCGTGGATGCCATTACCACCGACGAGACCCGCGAGATCTTGCAGCGGGGCAACAAGCTGTATACCCAGCTGAAGATCGACGAGATCACAAACCTCGGTGCGGTGAACATCCGCCTGCGCAGCCTGTTTGCCGCATTGGACGAGCGGGACGAGGCTGCCGCAGAAAAGGCGGAGTAAAAGAAACCTTGAGATAGGCTGAAAGACTTCCCCCGGCGGGGGAAGTCTTTGCGGGGTCTATCTTGTTTAGAGTAACATAGGAGGAACCTATGGAATATCATTATCCTAAATTTACCCCGGAGATGAAAAAGACCCACACCATCCTTATCCCCAACATGGCCGTTACCCAGTTCCGGCTTATGGAGTACGCACTGCGCTGCGAGGGCTATAAGTGTGAGCTGCTGGGCAACTGCGGCAGTGCCGTGGCACAGCTGGGGCTGAAGTATGTGCATAACGATACCTGCTACCCGGCGCTGCTGGTCATCGGCCAGTTTCTGGATGCGCTGAACAGCGGCAAGTATGATCTGGAGCACACCGCCTTGCTGATCACCCAGACCGGCGGCGGCTGCCGCGCCTCCAACTACATCCATCTGCTGCGTAAGGCGCTGGTCAAAGCCGGTTATCCGCAGATCCCGGTGGCAAGCCTGAACTTTTCTGGTCTGGAAAAGGACAGCGGCTTCCAGATGACCCTTCCGCTGGCGCGTAAGTGCATCGCCTGCATCTTCTACGGCGATATGCTGTGTGCGCTGCGCAATCAGGTGGCCCCCTACGAGAACGAAAAAGGTGCGGCTGACCGCATGGTGGATCGCTGGATCGCCCGTCTTGGCCGCGCTTTGCTGGCCGGAAAAGGCTTTACTTCCCGGGAAATGAAGCACACCTTCCCGCTCATCGCAAAGGAATTTGCCACCATCCCGGTCACCCGGGTGCCCAAGGTCAAGGTGGGCGTTGTAGGCGAGATCTACGTCAAGTACAGCCCGCTGGGCAACAATGACCTGCAAAAGTTTTTGGAAAGTCAGGACTGCGAGGTGAACTTCCCCGGTCTGATGGGCTTTGTGCAGTACTGCGCTTTCAACATGGGCGAGGATCATGTGCTGTACGGCGGCAAGCTGGCTGTAAAGGTAGGCACCGACCAGTTCCTCAACTGGCTGGACAGCGTGGAGCGTGCCATGCTCAAGGCTGAAACAGATGCCGGGTTCTATGCACCGGGCCCCTTCAAGGAGCTGGTGGAAAAGCCCAAGGGGGTCATCTCGCTGGGCGCAAAAATGGGCGAAGGCTGGCTGCTGACCGCCGAGATGATCGAGCTGGTGCAGGGCGGTTACGGCAACATCGTGTGTGCGCAGCCCTTTGGCTGCCTGCCCAACCATATCGTGG